>Ga0210406_10004812_pt1 | contig 14311 bp, 13 predicted proteins | sample IncBWC30MmetaG_FD_155454 | JGI IMG/M metagenome (GOLD analysis project Ga0210406, IMG submission 155454) | Forest soil microbial communities from Barre Woods Harvard Forest LTER site, Petersham, Massachusetts, United States - Inc-BW-C-30-M | ecosystem: Environmental > Terrestrial > Soil >... | reverse complement strand
TTCACATGTTTTTGGACTCAGAAAACATGGCGCCCGCCATTGTCGTCACGGTGCTATGGTTCCTCGTTTTCGCGCAGGTGCGCAGTTCCTTCGCGGGACTAGTGGCGAAAAAAGCCGGAGTGAAGTCCAGCAACCACGCCGAAGCACTAGGCGGGGCATAGTTTGGGAAAACCGTTCGACCAACTGAACCAGGTCTGATCGAACGGCCAGACGCACGATGCAGATGCTCACGGCGGCCCGCATGGTGCCGGCACACGCATGGAATTGCAGCCTGGACTAAGAACGGATGCAATTCCAGGCGAGAGGAATGAACCGGACAGCACGGGCGGAGGTAGCCTGAAAAACCGACGGACCGTGTCGTCCCAGGCGAAAGGACTAAAGCAACATGATTATCACTTTTCTGATCGCAAAGATCATCTTAGGCGGCTATTGGCTGATGTTAGCTCCAGTTCTGTTCTTGCCATTGGGGACTGTTCTTCTCAGCCCGGAAGTACTGCGCGGAATCTTCGGATACGTGGTGCTTCCGTTAGCAGTCGTATTTGCGGGCTTAGGTTCGATTTTTCTATTCACTCTGACCTTGCCTGACGCAGTGACAGTACTTGCTGGAGTTCAGGCAATTTGTGTGCTGGCGGCTGCGATTACGTTTCTTGCTCGGAACGGAAATCAACGTGGCAGCCAGTCTCAAGAACTTCGTACGGCAAGTTCGTCGATCACGCGATAAAGGAGAAACACGTGTCAGCGTATGCCAGTGTAAACGCCTGTTAACAACAACTGACCCTTTTAGGGATCACATGAAACGGCACATTACGAGCGTTGAGTCTCAGGTTCGCGAAGGAATCCTTTGCCGATGAAGGGGGCGAATCAATAGGTTGGATGTCTAGCGGGAGAGGGATTTTCGGCACGTTCGATTACAGCCAACCAGGCACCGACATCATCATCCGGGGTCAATGAGTGTGAACGCCTGGTTAGATAAACCATCGGAGAGCAGCAAAGGACGAGGCAGGATTTTTCCCTGTTATTGCAGCTTTGCGTACTCTGCCTTGGCCTCTTTCAGGATGGGGACGTTGGCGTCGGCATCCTTCCATAGCGTTAGGAAATCCTGGTAAGCGGGTTTCGCTTTGGTCTTATCCCCCGACAGCGCGTAAGCCCTGCCGAGCTGCAGGTGTGCCAGAGCACCAACAGGATCACAGCCAACAAGCCCTCGGTGATCGGAAATCTTCTGGAATTCCGCAGCGGCCTCGGCGCCGTCATGTTTAGCCAGAAAGGCTAAGCCACGGACATAGGCAGGATAGAGATTACCGGTGCCCAAGAGAAACTCAGAACCGCCTTCGACCGGACTCCCGCCCTCATAAGGAATTGCAGTTTGAAGCAGTTCGACCGCCTTTGACGGCTGGCTGTGGTTTAACGCCAGAAGTGCGCGGAGCGTCGGCAAATACGTGAATTGGACGCTTGTATCCTCCGGCAAGCGTCGGGAGAGGTCTTCTGTTAGCGCTTGAGATCGAGAAGAATCTCCCGTCAGAGCAAGTGCAAAGCCGGCAAAGTACACCACATCCCTGCTCTTTGAAATCTGAAGTGCGTCCATGGCTCTCTGATTTGCAATGGATCCATTCCCGAACAGGGCTTCCCGCACCGCCGCATCGGCTTCGTAAAGCGCCTCTGTTTCTCGCCGGTCCGCGTTGCGGGCCAGACCCGCTGCCCGCCGTGACATCTTCCTGGCATCTTCCAAGCGCCCGGAATAAGACGACACGAACGCTGCGGCGTTATACATCCAGTCATCCACGTAGGGCTTTTCCCGAGACTGAGCGGCCTCCAGCCCCATTTCCGTCTGGTCGTCTCTCAAGAAGGCTATGACGAATCGCTGGACATAGAAATCAGGAATTTCAAGTTTGCGGTCGAACGCTTGCTGCAGGGTATTTCCCGCTTCAGCCGTGCGATCCAGCGCCAGATAGCTGCCGGCAAGAATGCTATATCCGATAGAAAAGTCCGGGTCGATCCCTATGGCGATCTTGGCTTCGTCGACCGACTTTTCATATTCGCCCAGTGTGTTGTAAATCGCCCCTGACAACAACGCGTGAGGCAACCACGCACGAGGATAAGCTCGCACCCACAAGTCGCAGGTCTGTCGGGCCTTCTCACGGTTACCCGTAACCTGCAATTCGTAGTTAACAGAAATAAAGAACTTCTCCTGGTCGCTGGCGCGATCCCGCTGTTGATAGGCCTGGCTGATATTTTTCGCAGATAGGGCAGATTCTCCGATGTCGCCGTACATGCGGCCGAGCGTCGCATAGGCACTGGCGAAGTTGGGATCAATTTCGACGGCGCGCCGGAAAAAGGGCACAGAGGCAGCTGAACCAGACGAAAAGGAAGCCTGCCAGCCCGCGCTGTAGACTTTCAATGCCTCGAGTGAGGGCGTTGTAGCTTCGGCGAGAGGTGTGTCATGGCTCTTAACCGTTGAGAGTGATTCACCAACGCGGGTTCTGAACCTACTCGCGACTTGACCTAGCGCGTTCAGAACGTCTTCTTTTCTTGCGGCCTGCACCTGCTCCTCGTCCAGAACATCTCCAGCGCGGCAGTCCTTTGCGCGCAGCGTCAACACATACTGGCTCCCGAGGTTTGCAATCGAGCCGTCGAGAACGGCTGCACTTGCGGTTCGTTCGCAGATTTCCCGAGAGACTTCGGGCGTAAGTCTTGCGTCGGCTGGTTTGGCCATCAGCTTGAGCATCTGCTGGATGCGCTCGTCTGAGATGAGGCTGAGGAAAGGCGACTGCTCAAGTTGCACCGCCAAGCCTTGCCGTAGTGTGCCGTCAAATACAGGGTCGCCCGTCGTGTTGCTGAAGTCGGCGAGGACAATCGTGTCTTTGTCCGTGAGCTTCGGTGCGCGGTGCAGATAGAAGTACGCCACCGTTGCCACTGCCAGAACCGTGACGGCGGTAGCCGCGACTGCGAGGGGGTGCTTTCCCAGAGGGGTGCCAGTGGATCCATGCGTAGGAATTGGCCGGTCGGTGAAATAGTGAGTCCGATCTTGACCAACCCGTGTCTCCACTTGACCGACCGACGCTACAAACCGATATCCCTTCCCACTGACAGTTTCAACGAATCTGGGTTGTTCAACATCGTCCTTGAGGACCTGCCGGATCTTGCGGATCGCCCCGTTGATGCTGTTGTCCGTGTCCAGGAAAACGTCCTTGCCCCATATCCGTTCCACGATCTGATCTCTGGTAACAAGCTCCCCAGGATGTTGGACGAGAAACAGCAGCACCTCCATGGGAGTGGGTTCGAGCTTGAGCACACGCCCGGCCTGACGTAGCTGGTAGGCGCGCACGTCGAGTTCAAAATCCTCGCCAAGCTTGAGACAGTCGTAGATCTGCCCCTGTTTCTGCGTCATTCACGAGCCCCCGGGCAGGAGTTCCTGCAGTCTACACGACTTGTCAAGCTACAACCAACCCGCGCCTTTTCAATCGCTTGCAAGCACAGAAAAAAACAAGCGAATCCACAGACGTTCACTATTGTTCGGCTCAGGAGGTTTACAGCATGTTGTCGCCGCGACTCAGCAATTGGGGGCACCGATCGAGTAACGAGGGTTTTCCTTCTGCAGCGGAGCTGGCTGTGGTCGCCAAATCCTATTGAATTCTGGAGGTTGGTCTATGAAGATCCGCAAGACGTTTCAGTCACGGATTCTTTTCGCCGCGTTGCTCGCTGCCGTCCTGGGTTCTTCTATCGCTGTTCATGCACAGCAGAATTGGAACGCTGCCGTCGGGGGGCAAAGTGGAGACATGTCCAAGCAGGCGGTTGCGTTTCTTCCCAACGAAATTTGGATCCATGCTGGCGACAGCATCACTTGGACGTTCGCCAGCGAAGACATTAACACGGTCACCTTTTTGACCGTTGGGCAGGTCTATCCTTTTGATGAAACCCAGGGGTGTCCACCGATTACGCCGAGCGGATCGCCTTTCGATGGGTCGTCCTGTGTGTCCAGCGCCGATCTGACGTTGGGCCAAACCTACCAGGTGATTTTTCCCAAGGCCGGGAACTATGAAATCGTCTGCCTGGTACACGCGCAGATGTTCGGTACCATTCACGTGCTTGACCCAAGCCTGCACCTGCCTTACGACCAGGCCTCTTATGACGAACAGGCGAAGGAGCAATTGGAAGCCTTACTCGAGGACGCGGACCTCCATCAGCACCGCGCCGAACATCAGCATTCGATGAAGGAAATGTTTTCCGCAAAGCTGGCTCTACACACGAAGTCCGTAATCGCGGGAGTGGGGGAGATCGCCGCCACCCCTGGCGGACAGCAGTCGCTTTCCGTGGTGCGCTTCTTAGACGACACAGTCACAATTCACGCAGGCTACACCGTGGAGTGGACAAATCAGGATCCAGAAATCGGGCACACAATCACTTTTGGTACAGTACCCCAGGATCTCTTCGATCCATCGTGCAGTCCCAACTGCGTTGTGCGCACAGATCCTGACGGTGCTCTCCATGCAACTATCACCAGCACGCAGCAGAACGTACACTCAGGGCTGATCGCGGCCCTACTCGAAGATGAGCCAGGCGTCCCCCAAGGGCCGGTCGCACCGCCCACACGGTTCCGCGTCACATTCACGACGCCCGGAATTTACCCGTTTGTCTGCGCCTTTCATGACAATCTGGGCATGAACGGTACAGTGATTGTCTTGCCCTGAAGACACAAGGCCGTGACAAGGCACGCTCTGTTGGAGGATGTACAAAATGAAACTCCGAGCTTGGATGCTTATTGTTTTCATCCTGGGTTGCGGGTTAATCCTAGTTGCCCAACAGTCCACGAATACACCGGCTAACGCTGCAGTGCCCACGCTGGTGAATTTCAGCGGCACACTAACCGATGTCGACGGTAAGCTCATGACCAAACTCACCGGGGTCACGTTCTATCTGTACGCAAACCAGCAAGGTGGATCGCCGCAGTGGCTGGAAACTCAGAACGTGCAACCGGACAAGAACGGTCGTTACTCCGTGATGCTGGGTTCGACCAGCAGCCAAGGACTGCCCGCGGATCTGTTTTCGAGCGGCGAGGCCCGCTGGCTGGGCGTGCAAGCTCAGGGACAAGCCGAGCAACCTCGCGTGATGCTGCTCAGTGTGCCTTATGCGCTGAAGGCGGGCGACGCAGCGACTGTAGGAGGACTGCCGCCGTCGGCTTTCGTTTTGGCCGGGCCAGCCTCCTCAGACTCGCCAGGTAACGGCGGCAACGAGAACACGGGTTCCGCCCTGGCGGCGTCGGTCGTGTCGGGGTCTGGCACCGCCAATTTCGTTCCGCTCTGGTTCTCCCCCTCGATTCTCAGCGACTCGGTGCTGTTCCAGTCGGGGTGGGGAAACACCGCGACCATGGGCATCAACACCACCACGCCGGCCGCGACGCTGGATGTGAACGGCGGTGTGATCGCGCGTGGAGCGTTGCAATTGTACGCCACCGGGACAGCGACTTCCGGCGCTGGATTCAACTCGCAGCCCTTTTCTTTACAGGGATCGTCGTTCAATAGCGGCACGGCAAAAGCGATCGGGCCATTGTTCCAGTGGCAGACGGAACCGAGTGGAAATAACACTGCGAATCCAGCAGGAACGTTGAATCTGCTTTATGGCGACGGCTCGGGCTCACCTGGCGAAACCGGATTAAACATCGCCAGCGACGGACAGATCACATTTGCTACCGGACAGACATTCCCCGGCACCGGCACGGGCACCGTGACAAATGTGGCGACAGGCCTGGGATTGACCGGTGGCCCGATCACGACAACCGGCACGCTGGCGATTGACACCACCAAGATTCCACAGCTCGGAGCCGCCAACATATTCGCCGGAAATCAGTCCATCACGGGAAACCTCAGTACGAGCGGATCGGTCACGGCTCAGACGGGCAATTTCGACGGAACGTCCAGCAGTCCCCTGCTGAACATTGTGCAGACGGGCACCGGTGACGGCGGCGTGATCACGGCTACGTCAGGCTACGCAGGGCTTTTGGTAACTGGAAATAGCATCGGTGTCCAAGGGACAGCGAATGCGAGCGGGGGATCGGGCTTGGCTGGCTACACCACGAACGGCTACGGGGTGTACGCCAGCGATAACGCCACAAGCGGAATCGGTACTGGGGTGTTCGGCGGCACCGCCAGCCCACTCGGTATCGGAGTGATCGGCTCGCAAGGATCGCCAGCGTCTTCCACTAGTGCCGGGGCTGGCGTGATAGGACAGACACTAAGCCCTACCAGTTTCGGGGTAGCAGGTTATGAATATGCGTCGACGGGGACGACCGCAGGCGTGTACGGAACCACCTATAGTTCAGCCGGCTACGCGGTGGTAGGCGTCAGCCAAGGCGTTAGCGGGCCAGGCGCGTTGTTCGCGGGAGGTCCATCATCGGCGGCATCGCTTTTCGGTGGGTCGGGCGCTATTGCGATGGGCGGCACGGATGCGACCAGTTCTGGCGGCGCGGCAGGTACTGGGGGAGCGTTCCTCGGCGGTAACTCGGCGAACGCCGTTCCTGGTGTGGGAGTATTCGGATCCGGCGGGATCGGCCCCAATCCCGCGCTGAACTACGTTATCTCAGGCGTATTAGGCGTTGGGCCCTTTCCCTCGAATTCAACCAGGACTACAAACGGGCCCGGCGTGCTCGGGACGGACGACACCTTCAGCATGACGGCGGCACGCTACGCCGGAAAGGATGTTGGGATCTGGGGCGATTCCGGCGCCGGTAGTGGCATTGGCGTTTTGGCGACTGTCGACGATGGTGTTGCTCTAGTGGCCGGGAACAATTCTTCCAATAGCGCACCCGTTGTAGGTGTCAACGCTTCCACTTCCAATATCGCCCCTTTCTTCGTGGGCTTGTCCGATGCGCTCAATGGTGAAGCCATCATGGGCGGCGCAGGCTGCTCCGGCGGTAGCTATGTGGGGTTCCAACTCGGACAATCTGGGATGAGCAACTGCGTGGATTACACGATGCTGGGCGACGGCGCCAACACCTTCATCAACGCCGGCAATGGGACGCAGACGGGATCCATCCTGTTCCGCGTCAAGAACAAATTCAACCCCAACGCGATGAGCGTCAACCCCGATGGGTCGGTCAGCACGGGCGGCAACCTTAGCGTCGGCGGCACGCTGAGCAAGAAGGGCGGATCATTCAAAATCGACCACCCGCTGGACCCGGCGAACAAGTACCTGTATCACTCCTTCGTCGAGAGCCCGGACATGATGAACATCTACAACGGAGTGGTCGCGTTGGATGGGCAGGGCGAAGCAATAGTAGAGCTTCCGGAATACTTCGGCGCCTTGAATCGCGACTTCCGATATCAGCTCACGGCCATCGGCGCGCCGGGGCCGAATCTCTACATCGCGGAAGAGGTTCAGAACAATCAATTCAAGATCGCCGGCGGAGCGCCGGACGCGAGAGTCTCGTGGCAGGTCACGGGCATCCGGCAGGATGTGTGGGCGAATGCGCACCGCATTCCAATCGAAGTTGACAAAGACCCGCAGGATCGGGGGCGCTACTTGTCGCCCGAACTGTACGGACAACCGGCGACTGCTGGCATCGGCTACGGAGATCCGATACCGCCCGAGGTGCACAAGAATGAAGGCCCGTTCAAGGCACGAACGGTGAACCGGAGCGCGGTTCCGACCACGCTGCGGCCCTTGGTGCCTATGCGACCGGCTCCGCCGGCGTTGCCCAAGGCCCCAGCACTTCCTAAGCCGCCAATTGCGCCAACGCGGCAAGCTGCTCAGGCGTCGAAGTAGGCGTGCACGTTCGCAAGGTCCTCAAATGCTCGAGTCGTGCCACAACGAAAGGTGAGAGAACAGAACTGATGCTCACACGAAAAGAACAAGACGCCATCGAATCCCGACGGGCCTCTGGCTCGCCTCGCTGACGTCACCATTCGGCTGTAACCATAAGGTATCGAAAACCCCTCCGCCGCCAGTGTCCTATAAGTATTGATTCGCCCCGCTTGATTGGATAACGACGTTGGGTCGATTCGGACCGATGTTCCTGCGTCGTCTCTGAGAAACTGGGCAAAAGAACGGATTGATTTCATCTTTTCTTCCCGCAATCCGCGCAGATCTCACCGAGTCGATTTTTTCGTACAAGAGTCTCCCCAACACATCTGTAAGTCGCGAACTGCGAAAGTCGTATCTGCGGTCAATCTCTTTACGGCGTTCGGTCAGGTAATATTCCAAGTCCCACAGATCCGACGCCTGCTGGATCTGGCTGGCAATCTTCTTTGCTTCCTGAATCACCTCCTGAAGTTCTCGCCCTAGTGCAGCGTCGAAGGCTTGGCGGGCGATGGCCATTTCTGACCTCGACCACGTCGGTTCGTTCTGATAGGGATTGCGGTGTTGAGCGGCAGACGGGCTGGTCATGGTCCGATCCTCCGTGGCCGCATTCTAGCGCTTGCCGAGATGCCTTTCCCACATCGTCGGAAGTTTTCACGGCGGCAGACTCACCAGTTGCGCTAAGTTGGGGTATAGTCGTAACGTAAAAAATGGGTAACGACGACGTTCCCATCTAGTAGGAGGGCCCAATGCCGAACCTCGTCGAACTTCTCACCTCAGTTACCAACAGAAGCTTACTGGGGAAAGCATCCTTGGTCCTTCTAGGTTGCATAGCGGCAATGCTCAGTGTACCGTATGCGCAGGCGCAAACTTTCGTCGTCCTCCACACTTTCCGAAAAAACGATGGATCCTTTCCGAATGCGGGAATCACACTCGACCCAAACGAAAATAACCTTTGGGGTGTCACTGCGTATGGAGGACTCCTGAACTGCGATCCCGGAGGTACGGTAGGTTGCGGAGTACTCTTTAAGCTAACCCAGAGAAATTCCCGGTGGACCTTTTCCGTGCCCTACGTGTTCCCAGGAAATGATAATGGCTTACTGCCCACTTTTCCTAGTCAGATTGCGTTCGGACCGAGTGGCACCCCTTATGGCGCTGAGCTTGAGGGAGGCAGCCTACTCGCAGGCAGTGTTTATAACCTATTCACAAATGTCTCGGCGTCCAATTCGAATTCTCCTTGGACGCACGGCATGCTCCACCAGTTCGGCAGCGGAAACGATGGAGCCTATCCGTACCAGATCATGGTCGATCATTCCGGCAACATCTTTGGCGCGACCGGATTCGGAGGCACTTTCAACCTGGGGACTGTTTATGAACTCAGCCCATCAGGCCAAAGCTGGACGGAGAACACTCTTTATGATTTCGCTGGCGGCGCCGATGGCCAGGTTCCGCGTAATGTGGTCTCCGATGAGGCTGGGAATCTCTACGGCACTACCGACCAGGGCGGTAATGCTGGCTGCTCACCATTTAAGGGCTGCGGAACAATATTTGAATTGACGAGATCGGGGTCGGTCTGGACAAAAACCATTCTTCATGCCTTTCAGCAGGACACCGAAGGCGGCTACCCTGGGCCGCTGATGCGTGACAGCTCGGGTAATCTATTTGGTCTCACCAGCCAAAACGGACCCAACAATTTGGGAACCATCTGGGAATTGTCGCCTTCGAAGGGCGCCTGGGCATTCACCGTGCTGTATTCGTTCACACAGCAAACCGTAGAGGACAAAGGTCCATTCGCGCCGGTAATGGACGCGAGCGGCGTCCTTTATGGCTTCAACAATAGCGGTGGCACCAATAACTGCGGCAGCGGTGAGTTCAAGGCACTTTGTGGCAATATCTACAAGCTAACGCCCTCCAGCAGTGGGTGGAATTACACCGATCTGTATGATTTTGCCCTTGATAACGGCGGTTGTTTTCCAGTTGGTCCGCCAGCGGTGGATACAGCCGGCAACCTGTACGGCGTAACCTATGGCTGCGGAGCGGGCGAAGTCGGCGTTGTCTTCAAGTTCACGCCCCAGGCTGGTGCTCGCTCGCCAACAACTGCCGTATCGTGGCCATTTCACTCATTGACAGGGTTTGAGCGATAACGCCGGATAGCGGCTCAGCAGGAAAGTGCCAAAACTGGTTTTTCAGGGCGACTTAGGGCAATCGACGCTGGAGACCGTTTTCGCACCTCGGACTGTTTGGTAAGCACGCAGTCAACTGCTAACCTGTTGGAGGCTCGAACCGGCGCACGAAAGCGCCCTTGGTGCCCGATGATCGCCAGGGCTTCGCCATTCGTCCGGCCCCGAAACCGGACCACCTTGGCGGAAGAGATCCGCTCGAAAGGGCCTGCATTTCTCTGGAAGCAATTGAGACAATGCAAGTTACGGAAACCGCGGCGCTTCTAGCTTCGAACCGGTAAAGTCTCCTTCGTTTGAGCTCCAGAGGAATGTACAGAAGGTTCAAGCAACCATTCTTCTCTGGAGAATAAGGGCAGGTTTCGTGACCAAGAATATAGGGAATGCAACAAATGGCTTGCTCCGGCTAATCGATGGTAACCCTCAGTAATCAGCGTTTCCGGCACTTTTCCTGGTGCCGGCAAGTGCCACGATTCAAACACAACTGGCGACACGCGAGATCTCCTTTCAGTCTGCTACCAACCATTCCAAGGCCTCCCGCCGACTCTTAAAGGTAGGAAAATCGCGCCGGGAAAAGCTTTGCAGGTTCTCGCGGAAAACCTCGGGGAAACTCTGCGCGCCCACCCATGCCGTCTTCTTGATGTATGGCTTATTGAAGACCGCGGCTTCCTTCATGGCGCGAAGGACTTCGCGGTCGAACGCCGCGTCGGTGAAGTCCGCAAGCATCAAGACCGAATTCAACGCCTGTGCGGTCACAACTTCAGGAAGTGCGCGGACAGTCTTTTCTACTTCGGCCGCGGAACAGTTTGATAGGTCAACAACGAGGATCTGTTTCCCATTGTGACTGATGATGCCAATACGTTCATCCACGGTCGTCCTCCAAACTGCAACATTGTAAACGGCTCCGACAATCAACCTTACTTTCCCAAGGCTCGTGTTTCGAAATCGGAACAGCCTGTTGGCTGCCGATCCGGGGCGATCTAATGTCGACAGTCACCTCCATTTTGTGACCTCCGTCATATCCCGTTTCGAGCGCCTACGCCCCTTTTTGGTAGAGCGCAAAATGCAGAGATTTGTTCAATGCAGTGTCAGCGGCTGCGAAGTCTCTAACTGGGAGGTTGCTCATATGTACAGCAACGATGTACCCGTATCGGCCGGCAAGATGCTTCTGGTGTCCCCCTCTTCGTTAACGATGTATCAGCTAGCAAAATCCGCTCATCGGTTCGCCATGTCGGTGCAGGTCTGCACCGAGGTACGAACTGCGCTTGATTTGGTAAATCGGCAGAAGTTCGACGCAGTGACGGTCGATCTCAGCCTGGGCCAGCCGGCGACCGCGATCTTACGCGAGGCGCGATTGTCAGCTGCGAACCGAACCGCGGTGGCTTTCGCCATCAGCAGCACGTTCGATCAGAGTGCGGACGCCTTCCGGGCAGGATCGAGTTTTGTGCTGGAAAGGCCGTTAAGTCTGGATTCGATCCGACGGACGCTACACGCGGCGCATGGTCTGATTCTCCGCGAGCGGCGTCGCTATTTTCGCTGTCCGATTGCGATTCCAGTATCGCTTCAGCAGGAAGGCGGGGCGCCAGTCTATGGTGAGACCATCGACCTCAGCGAGGGCGGAATGGCGCTACGCCTCCTGACCCCACTTACGCCGGGGACCGAGGGGATTGTGCAATTCACGCTGCCGCGTACGCCAGTGCCAATTCGAGCCGAGGCCAAGATATGCCGTTGCGACGAAAAGGGTCAGGCAGGGTTGCAGTTTCAGTCGCTGTCTGCGCGGGACAACTCGGAACTGCAGCAGTGGGTTGCCGGCAAGTTTGAAAAGCAACTGACCCCGAGCGAAATTGTACTTTGCGCGCTGCCGACACCACCGCTGCCTCGGTTGATCGCTCCGGCATGGAGCGAACTGACGTAGTACGGAGGACTGGTGACATTGTGGTCTTCGCGCCCATGAAAGGGCGGGGCAGTGAACGGCGATGCCACAATGCCCGTTCGTGGGTATTCGTCATCTTCAATTAGTGGCCCAGGCTTGATGCTCGCCATTGGTGGCCTCGCAAGGCGCTAAGTTCCTGGTCGACAGCGACCCTTCTGGTTTCGTCGGTGCGGCCCTACCGAGATCTAGTTGTCCACTTCGCTCAGGATTTCACAAAGTGGGATCCGTTCTTGAAACTTTCCACGGCAACCCCGAGCACAAAGACGGCGCAGGCGAGAACTTTGAAGCCTTGGAAATTCATGAGGCCTAACGTGCGGATCTTCTTGAAACGCTCTTCGTTCATCGTTCGGCTCGCGTATTCTGCCCAAGAGGGGTAAAAGAAATGTGGAAAACTTGGCCATTGCTGCCTGGCGGATGTCGTGATAAAACTCCGAGAAACTGGGGCCCTCGGGAAATTCAAATACTCCAAGGAGAACTCCCCCATGAAGGACTATGTCTTGAATCTCACTGCGGTCCGCATAACAGTGGTACTGGTGTGTTTGATTATCGCCAGCACCGCAAGCGCTCAATCCTTACCCACGTGGATGGGATCATTCAGTTACCAGGGCACAACCTACAACTACACCATGGTGGGTACTGCCCCCAGCACACAAACGAGCACTACCATTCAGGCGTTCGTGGTCCCGGTGAAGCTGGTATTTTCCGGGTGCGTGACGCTGCCCTGCTCGTTCGCTCCCACCAGTAGCATTGTGTCGACGGTTACGTCATCTCCGGTTTTCGATTCCACCACAGACTATACGCAGGGCGGAGTGGACCTGGGGACGACGCAGTACATCGACGCGTTCCAACGAGGTAACTTTTGGGGAATCATCGGCAGCAGCATGCATCCGGGATACCATCTCCTGTTGGGAGGGCCGAGAGTGTTGGGACAGCTCACCATCACCGTGCCGTCCGACGAAGGATGTGTGGGAAGCACCGATTACGGTTACCCCGCCGGCGAAGTCGATGACAGCTGGCTGATCACTCAGCTGGAGAACTATGCCAGCACGACCCCGACCATTCAGCCGAATACGCTACCCATTTTTCTCACCTACGATGCTGTTATTACCATTGGCTCACCCAGCTGCAACGGCATTTCCGGGCCGCCCACGCAGGGTGTTCACTTCTCTAACAGCAGCGGACAAACCTATGTCCAGTTTGGTTATCTCGATCCGGTCGGTCATGGGGCGCACGAGCCAGTGCAGCCGGACGTATCTATTTTGTCGCACGAGGTGGGTGAGTGGGCGGACGATCCTTTTGGGTCGAACTACCCCACGCCTTGCACAACGAATCTGGAAGTGGGAGATCCCTTGATTGGACACAATCACACATACACCTTAGGCACCGTCCCTTACAACTTGCAGGACCTGGCATTTCTCCCGTATTTCGGAGCGCCGACAAGCACATCTGTGAATGGCTGGTTTAGCTTTCAAGGCGAGAACGACAACAATGGCGGTACGAATATTCCTTGCGGGAATTTCCACTAAGTAAGGTTGTCCGCGGGAAGGAATAGCTCGTTGTTCCGGTTGAGGGAGGCAGGGGGTTTTCCTCCGCTCAACCGGAACGCGATTTTTCGTTGAACTAATGTTGCCTTTGACACGTTGGATCAAATCTGCGCTTCTTTGTGTGCCTGCTCTTCGACATACTTCTTCCCATTTCCTTCGTCCGAAATCATACTTGGACGTGTTTGGAAAGCGGGGAGCAGGTCACTAGTGACTGCACCCGACCAATGGAAGTGGAGCAGCTTTCGGGCCTACTGGAGCGGGGAGCGCGGTGCGGTGCGAGTGAACTACCAGGAGTGGCCGCTCAAAATCAAAGCTTGTCCGGTAGAGAAGTGTGGGGGCTGGAGAAGACCGCAGCACCCACTCATTCGCAAAGTACACGAATGAGTGGGGCACCTGTGATCTTTCAAGAGGTTGTCCATTCGATCGGAACCGGAGAAGCTGATTGTGACGAGCAATCCAGCTTCCGAGGACAGACCGAATGGACATCCATAAGAATGCCCGACTCACGCTTCGCAGTCGAGAGGCGTTGGTCGAAAACGTAAATCGTGGCCTGGGCTTCAGCCGTGCGGCAGCCAGCTTCCGCGTGACCCCCAAGACCGCAGCCAAATGGGTTCGCCGTTATCGCAGCGAAGGCGTTGCCGGATTGCGCGACCGCTCCTCTCGTCCGCATCGCAGTCCCAGAGCCACTTCGTCTAGCCAGGTGGGGTGGGTGATTGAGCTCCGCCGTCAGCATCGTCCGGCCTATCAGATTGCGCAAAGCACCGGACTCAGTCCGGCCACCGTCAGCCGCATTTTGCGCCGCGCTCGGCTGAGCCGCTGGCGCGATCTGCATCCCCTGCCGCCGGTGGTGCGCTATGAGCATCCCTTCC
>Ga0210406_10004811_pt1 | contig 14311 bp, 11 predicted proteins | sample IncBWC30MmetaG_FD_155454 | JGI IMG/M metagenome (GOLD analysis project Ga0210406, IMG submission 155454) | Forest soil microbial communities from Barre Woods Harvard Forest LTER site, Petersham, Massachusetts, United States - Inc-BW-C-30-M | ecosystem: Environmental > Terrestrial > Soil >... | reverse complement strand
GAACTTCGGCAGCCAGAAGGTTGGCACCAAGAGCGCGCCACAGGTTGTAACCGCGACCAACGAGAGCAGCACGGCGGTCTATTTCAAGAGCGTCGGTATCGGGGGCGCGGATGGGAACGACTTTGAGCAGACCGAGAATTGCACCGGAGGTGCGATCCAGCCAGGAGCCAGCTGCAAGGTGACGGTGACGTTTGCTCCTACCAGGACCGGAGCGCGAACCGGAACCCTATACATCAACGTTCAAGGCGGCATCAGCCCACAGCCCGTGACGCTAGCGGGGACCGGAACCTAACGCATGAAGTCTGGGGTTTGGCGGCCCGACTGTTCTGTCGGGCCGTCCTGTTGAGGTCATACGCCTTTTCGGGTGGTCAGCGCGTGTTTGGTCTAGTGGGGGTGAATGCACTGGGCAGTTATATTCTTGGGCGGGTACCCGGCCATGTCGTAGGTGATGGCGTTGAAACCGCTGATGCCGGTTGTGAATACCGAAGGAAGGTACCCTGAAACGCTACTCGCTGTGCTGGGCGCACCCTCGGGCCCGTCGCACCGGTCAACGGCGTACAGGTTGTACACGGGTGGCGAGTTTGAGGATGTAATCTGAGCGTAGAAGATTTCCCCTTGTGGGCTGGAGTTGTTCGGACAGTACCTTGGGTCAAAGTTACTCTGGCAGCTGATGTTGATTGGGTCGTAGACCGTGCGGCAGAGCCATCCGGCCATGGCGGTGTGCGGGTAGTAGAACGTTGGACTATTCGTGCCATCATCCACTATGCTCTGCGCGAGCCATCTGGGCCATGACCCTGAGTTATTGGAGTTTGGAACCCCGCAACTATGATCGTTAGTCCAGTTCCCTACGCCGGTGTTGGCGCCGGAGAGATATGTCGATACAAGCTCCATGACGCGCCACTAGAGCCAAGCTGGCACCCCCACTGCCCAGCGGGGCAAATGGTGGTGGGGTTAGCTGGGGGAGGTTCCTGGCACCCTTGCTTGATATCGCTGAGCACGGGCCCCGATATCAGCTCGACATTGTCGAGGAAGCTGCCCGCTCCGTAGTAGGTAAGAGAGTATGCAACGGCCGCCGAGCCTGCGCTATCTCCCTGCGCGCACATCCCAGCGCTTGAATTCCCCTGAACAACGCTCTGATAGAGGTTCCAAGAGGCTGGAGCTGTGGCGACATAACTCAGGAATGTCGCCGGGCGGCAGGCAGCGTTCTGGATGTTTCCGTAGGTGTTTGGGAGGAACGGGTTATATGTAGCCTCCCACGCTGAATCCCACGCAATTTGCACAACCTCATAACGTTGTTCGAAGGCGTACTGCACCATCTCGACCTCCCCGCTGGGGCTGCCGGTGGCTCCCCCCGCTGCGCCGGTACCGTTGCCTCCGTTGAGGTAGACGACGACACCGTTCACCGGGCCTGAGGTGACCTCGGTCGGGCTTAGGTAGCCGTAGGTGAAACCAAGGTCTTGGGTGCTGAGGGTGTTCTGGCAATGCAGTATAGCGGAGACGCAGTTCATCGGGTACGTTGTGCCGCCGCTGGTATACGAGAACCAGCCGTCTCCCGGGCAAGAGGATAGTGACGTTTGGCCCTGAACTGATCCAACGGGCAGCGAGGCGTGAGCTGGAGTTGCAAACACGAGGACAGCGAGGGCTGCGAGCGCAATGGCAAGGAGGACGCTGGCAATTCTTGTTGTGGATTGCGGGTTGTGAGAGTGGACGGGTACGGAGGATTCACTGGCTAACATGGTTATCTCCTGAAGCGAGCAGGTTTGGGGAAGTTGGAGGAACGTTAGTCCAGGGATGAGGCGCGGTCAAGCTCAAAACCACTGGTTCCTGCCCTTTCGACTCGGCGCGGAGCCGAACCTGGAGTGGAAGCTAGGAGGGAACCTAGGGACAGGAAGCTGTGAAGAAATCGGTTTTTGTTCGCAGTTCGAAAATCTGTCATGGCGCTGCTGCAGCACGCGGACGCTGCCCATGCCGTCGTTCTCCGCAACGCGGTTTCTCAAGTGATTGGAGCCTGCGAAAAGATAAACGTCCAAATCAGGATTGACGGACATGTCCTTCAGTAATCGGGAATCGGCCTTATTGAGGTCGCCCCTCTGCTCGGAAAGAATGGAATCCACGAGGCCCATGGTCTCGACCCATTTCCTCATGGAGTGTCTTATGCCGCCGCAACAGCTAGCTTTGATTGCAGACATTTTCAATATGGCCAAACCTGATTGGTTTTTGTTCGCGGTCGCATCTTTCGTCCTGTCGCCTGCCTCCTGCGGCGAAAGTACGTGGGATATGACCAACCGCATCTGCGACTACTACTTCTCTGAAACTGCCGAGCAGCACCGGCCCGTCGCAAGTCAGGCAGCGTAATAAGAACGATTCTGCGAAGCGCCGAAGCTGGGGACCACGGCTTACGCGCCCTCGGCAAGCTCGGGGCAGGCTGTGGGCTGCATTCTCTCGCCGGTTCGCGGCTGATCCCCGCCCTTTCAGAAGTTTGATCCCATGCGCGCTGGCCGGAACGGAATCCAGAACGTCGCTTCCACATCCACAGGTGCGCCGTTCTTCGTGGCGGGCTGGAATTGCCACTTGGCGATGGCTTCGGTGGCGAACTGGTCGAGGCGGTCGTCGGCGCTGCGCAGCACGCGCACGCTGCCCACTGTGCCGTCGGCGTGGATGATGCCGTAGAGGATGACGGTTCCGCCTACGTTCTGGCGCATCAGTTCCAGCGGATAGGCGGGATCGACTTTGCGCGTCGCCGACGGGGCGGAGAGATCGGACGCGGGTTCGCCGGAAGATGCAGCGCCGGAAGATGCCGCTTGCGATGCAAGCTGGCTGGGGCTTAAATCCGGCTTGAGCGCGGCGAAGCGGATGATCCAACTGCCTCCGGCGGAGTTCAGGTTGGGCATGTTGAGGCTGAGCGAGTAGAACTTGCGGTTGCCGAAGACGGCCCGCTCGACGTCGGAGAGCTTGCCCGCACTCTCCGGCTGCAGGTTGCGCGCCGACACGCGCGGCGGGCGCGCGTTGGCAATCAGGTTGGGATTAACCGAGTACGCGCTCGAGGTCTTTGTCTTTGTCCCGGGATCGCCCGCAACCGGCGACGTGGCATTCGCAGTCTTGCCGACATACAGTCCCGAGGGCAAGTCCCCGCTGCTCTTCTTGCCGGAGCCGCTTCCCGTTGCTTTACCGTTTCCAGAGTTTGCGCCGGGTGTGCCGGAAGCTCCGCGATGGCCTTCGGGAGCTGCGGCGAAGGTGCCGCGGCGATTGCCCGCGGGTGGATCAGGCGGCGCTCCGATCGCGGGATGAAGGCTGAGCGCAATCATGCCACCGCCGGAGCGCGAGCGGCCTGCCGCGCCGAGCGATGGTGGCGGCGCGATCACCTGGGCCGATCGTCCGCTCACGGCAGTGGAACTTCTGCTGTTGAGTGCGCGTTGTGCGCTCAGGGGAAGCTGCGGAGCGGGCGCAATTATGGCGCTGTGTGCGATGTTGAGATCGCCGAGGCGGCGGGTTGCGCCAGCCTCCACGGCGGGCGGCGGAGCAATCACGGCCGCCTGCGGAGCAAGCATTTCCCGAGACGCGGCTTTGACGTCAGGTGGAGGCGCGATGACGGAGCGTTCCATCTGCGGTGCGAGGCGCGTGATCTCCGAGGCTGGAATTGCCGGCGCTGGGCCGATCGGAAGTTCGGGCTTGCCTGACCATGCGACGACGTTGGGTAAAGCGACGTCCTGCTGTAGCTGGATATTGGGTGGCGTGACCTCTTTACGATTAAACAAGGTTTGCGAGCGGTTGTCGGCTTCCGGAGGCACGGAAATGATGGGCTGAGCTGAGTATTCGGGATCGGCTTTGCGGGCGGGAGCGGAATTCGAGTGGCGAGTGTCGAGCGGCGGCAGGTATTCCGAGGGCGTGTAGTAAACGACGTCGGCATGGGTGAACGCAGGTCGAATGGCGGGCTGAGGCTGCAAGGCGAGAAAGCGCCCTGCCGCCCAGATCAGGGCCAGCGTCAGGATGTGATATGCGCCGGACTGCAGGAAGCGGCCCCAGGGCAGTCCACGGTGGACGAAAACGTCAGGCCAGAAAGCAGCCGGAGCGGACTCAAGATCCAACTGGACAGGTTCGGGCCGGCGAAACAGGTCGCGAAGATTCTGCAGAAAGACGCGAGGCCAGGGTTCGGGCGCAATCAGGAGGAGCAACTCCGGGGCCGATGGTGCAGTCTCTGCTAGCTGGAGGGAGCCCGGAGCTTCGCGCATCGTTCTATGTTAGATGGAAAAAGGGGTTTCGGGGTAGTCGGGAGGCCCTGAGGAAAAGAAATTGTTTTGTGGGAAGGTAGTACGATTGAAATGCGAGCAGGAGAGCCTTGATGAAGAAACTCCAACTAATTTTTGTTTATGGTTTGATTCTTACAGCCATGGCGTTCGCTTCATCGGCGGACGCGCAAGAGTCGAAGACTGCGCCGCCGAAAGCGGGTCCACCGGTCGCGGCACAGGAGGCGAAAGGTGGCCGCGAGTATTCCGGCATGTACAGCTTTCTGAAAGATGGAGAGTTCGTGCAGATTACGGTGGAAGACGACGGCAGAGTAACGGGCTTCGTCTCACGCTATGGAGAAGGAGAAAGCGACAAGGGAGCGTTTCTCGATCAGTTCTTCCGCACTGGCAAGCTGGAGGGCAACAAGCTGAACTTTACCACCGAGACGGTGCACGCAGTGTGGTTCGAGTTTAAGGGAGCAGTGGAGCGGGGCGACGGGAAAAAGCCGGGAGACGAGGCGTATTACGTGCTTAAGGGGTCGCTCACGGAAAACACGACGGATGCGGAGAAGAAAGTCACGACGAAATCGCACGAGGTGGTGTTGAAGATGTTTCCGGAGGAGGCGTCGAGAAAGTAGTACAAAGTACCTAGAAAAGTATTGGGACTTTTCTGGCGGCGGGCGATCTGCCGGGGCAAATCCGGTTCTTGTCGGTACGGGGTACTCGCAACTCGGTGTACTCGCCACTCGGCGCTGGCTCTACTGGCCGGCGCGGGCGGGTGTGATGACCAGTCGTCCGGGGGCTTTCTTCTTGACGTCGGGCTTTTCCTGAGCGTAGACGAGATCGAGTCCACCTTCTTGCGTGGACGAGGCCTCGGCCAACGCCGCTGCCAGCGCGCGGAACGAGCGGCTTACTTCCTGACCTTCCTGCAGAACAACGGGCGTCCCGTGATCGATGGCGGGTGAGATGGCGTGAAAGGCGTTGGGAATCTTCCACAACACCTTGCAGTGCGTGGCCTTTTCAATGTCTTCGTCGGTGAAGCCGGGAATCTTCTTGTGTCGATTGAGAACCATGCGCAGCCGGTTGCGGCCAGCGCCTTCTTCGAGGAAGGCATGGATTCGGCTGGCGCTCCACAGCGTGACGACGTCGGTTTGAGCGATCATGAGCACGGCGTTCGAGAGGTCGGAGAGCAGGCGCGTGGTGGAATCGAGGCGGCTGGAGGCATCGACCACGACATAGCGATAGTGATTCACCAAGAGGTCGAACAGGCGGGCCAATTCGGCCGGTGTGGGGACGGAGTGGTAAGGCTGCTGGGGGCCGGCGAGAAGATGCAAGCCATCTTTGGCAACGGTCATCAGGCCATCGAGCAGGGAAGCGTCGAGGCGGTGCAAGTTCTCGAGCGCGTCGGGCACTCCGAAGCTAGGGCGCAGGTTGAGATGGAGTTGGGCGTGGCCGACGGGTGCAAAGTCCACCAGAACCACGCTGCCGTAGGCTTGCTGGAGAGCGACGGCGGTGTTGACCGCGGCGGTGGTGGCGCCCGCGCCGCCTTTGGCGCTGAGGAAGGTGAAGATGCGAGCCTTGCCCGCGCCGCCACGGGTGCGAGTGCGGTTGGAACTGAAACGTGTCAGGGCTTCGAGCAGAGCCTCAGAGCTGGCGCTGTCATCCAGGTATTCCCCGGCGCCGGCGCGCATGCTGGCCACGATCGTGGTGGGCTGCTGCATGGTGCCGTTGGCAAAGATGGCGAGCTGCAGGGTGTTGGCCTGAATGAGTTCGATGGCTTTGATGGCGGACTGAGGATTCCCGGCAGAGATATCAACGACGACGACCTCGGCGCGCAGATCCTGAATCTGACGCAGGATGGAATCGGTGGGTCCGGAGGGGAAACCGACGTTGCTGAATACGACCCGGGCCAGGCGTGTAGCCTCCAGGCGGCTCTGCAACTCCGACAAATGTTCCCGGTCCTCGGACAGGAGGGCTACGGCGATGCCATGCATAGCGCGGTTCTCGCTGATTTCTCTCGGTGTTTGCATGTTAGAAAGAGAAAGTACCCTTCGCCAAGTGACCTTGGTAACCGCTGAAGAGCATGCGCCCGCACGATTCGCGCGGGAACGTGAAAGCAGCGCTCTGCAAGATTGAAAAACTCAGTGTGAGATGCACAGCAGGAATACTCCCCTACGAACCGCACTAGTGACAAGCATTCTAAGCCAAGCGGGGGAGATTGAAAAGGGCTCAAAAGTACCGAATAAATGCAGTACGTGATCGCCAGTTCCCAGTCCGGGATCTTCTGCGATCGAGTCACCGAACCGGTGCCGCGACTACGAATCGGGAGTTTTTCGAGTAGGCCGAAGATTCCCGGCTTGCCGCTACGAATAGTGCAGACTAGTGGGCCGCAGCGCGCGGACTGCCGGGCGGGGGTGCGGCGGGACGCTCAGTCTGGCTGGGGCTGTGCAGGGCCGAAATGCGGCGATATTCAGCGGAACAGTCCTCCGTTTCGGGAAGATATTCGTAGCCTTTCAAGCAGACGGCCACGCCGATCTTGGTCTCCGCCGCTTTTGCGTCGGCCAATTTGCCGGAGGTCTCGGCGGCGGCTGCCGGCTTCCAGTTGTTGTCCGCCGGTTTGACGATCCGCAGAATACTGCCCCGGCAACGCACGCGCATGTTTTCGCCGAGAGTGATCTCGGAGGGCATCTTTAACGTGAGTTCGATTTCCAGGCCTTCGCTGAGCGCCATGTCGGTGAACAGGAAGGCTCCACGGGAACTGAGATCCTGGGTAAAGCCGAGTCCTTCTGCAGCGGTGGAGACGTCACGCAGAGAAACCGGGAGGTTAAAGGCAAAGCGTTGTCCAACACGGCGTTCAACGCCAACCGATGGAGTGGTCATAGTCATGACACTTCCTTAGGGAGTCGCCGGGAGAGAGCAACTGCCACTGTAGCGCAGTCCGGCCGGTCTGGGAAGCCAAAAATTTGATGGGAGGGCGAGCAGGGAACGGAGACTCGGTGACATAGTTTTGCAGTCAATTAGTAGGGGGACCGCGAACCAAGGGTTGTCTGGCTGTGGAAAAAGCCGGTTGCGGGGGGCATTCCGGAGCGTCCGGCGAAGAACATTCAAGTTATAGTGATGCAGAGAGGGGTAGCGTCGTGCAAGGAAGCGATGGTGTCTGAGTCAAAAACTCCCATCCAGGAAAACGCGGCGGTGAGCGGCGCGGAAGTGGCCTCCGGGCGCGGATCGCGCTGGCAGGTGGCGTGGCGGGCGCTGCGCCACCGCAACTTCCAGCTGTTTTTCAGCGGACAACTGATTTCCTTGATCGGCACCTGGATGCAGAGCGTGGCGCAGTCGTGGCTGGTTTACCGGCTGACCGGTTCGGCGTTGCTGCTGGGGTCGGTGGGATTCGCCAGCCAGATTCCCGTGTTCCTGTTTGCCCCCGTGGGCGGAATTACGGCGGATCGCTACAACCGTCGCCACATTGTGATCGGCACACAAGTGGCCGCGATGATTCTGGCTTTGATTCTGGCGGGCCTGACGCTACTCCATAGAGTTCAAGTCTGGCATGTGTTTGTGCTGGCGGGGCTACTGGGCGTGGTGAATGCGTTTGACATTCCCGGACGACAATCGTTTCTGGTGGACATGGTCGGCAAGGGAGACCTGATGAACGCGATCGCGCTGAATTCCTCCATGTTCAACGGCGCGCGTGTGATTGGTCCGGCCATTGCCGGGATTCTGGTAGCCAAGATTGGCGAAGGCTGGTGCTTCTTTGCCAACGGGGTGAGCTACATCGCGGTGATTGTTGGCCTGCTGATGATGAGGGTCCAAAGTCCGGCGCGCGTCTCCATGGCGTCGCCCTTCGAGCACATGATGGAGGGGTTCAACTTCGTGAACCGGACGGCACCGATCCGGGCGCTGCTGCTTCTGCTGGGTGTGGTGAGTCTGGTGGGAATGCCGTACGTGGTGCTGATGCCGATTTTTGCCGACCAGATTCTGCACGGCGGAGCGCGCGGGTTGGGCATCCTGATGGGCGCTACCGGCGTGGGCGCGCTACTGGGCGCGTTGACCCTGGCGTTTCGCGAAGGCGTAAAAGGCCTGGGGAGTTGGGTGGCATGGTGCAGCGCCGGGTTTGGAGCGAGCCTGATCGTGTTCGCGATTTCGCACACGTTCTGGGTCTCGGTGATTCTGCTTTTGCCCGTGGGTTACACAATCATGTTGCAAATGGCGTCCTCGAACACGCTGATTCAGGTGATGGTGCCGGATGCGCTGCGCGGGCGGGTGATGGCCGTCTATTCGATGATGTTCATGGGCATGGCTCCGATCGGAGCACTGCTGGGTGGAGCGCTGGCAGAACGTCTGAGTGCGCCCATTACCGTGGCAATCGGCGGCCTGGCGTCCATCGCGGGCGCGTGCTGGTTTGGATTGCAACTGCCGAAAATTCGTGTGGAGGCGCGGCGGCTGATCGTGGCCCAGGCTGCAGCCGGCGGCGAGCCGCCGGAGATGACGGTGCAGGCGGTGGAAGAGTAGGGCGCCCAGACACAGTCAGCATCTATCGTCTTTGTGGCTATCGTGGGTATCCCTCGTGACTACGGCAGTTCCACGTCCAGAGCGTAGATTTCATCCGTGCTCAGGTTGCGGGAGAAAAGGGGCGAGCCGTCTGGTGCGGGCGCGCTCCATCCGAAAGCCGGTGGGGCAGAGTATCGGACCAGGCTCTTCAGATCGGCAACAAGTTCCGAGTGAGTTGCGCCTAGCTTGATCCGCCGAAACGTAGGATGGTCGGTGAAAGTACTGTCGTAGTAGAGATAAGTTCCATCGCGTGACCAGTTGGGGAACCCGATCAGTTCGCTGGTCCAGTCCGACCACTTCTGGGTTTTGAAATCATAGAGCAGAAGTTTCGTGGACTGCGAATTCATCGCTGCCAGGTACCGGCCATCGGGCGACCAGCGCGCGCTGAACAAGCCCTGCGATCCGGGGATAACAGAGACTTCGTGGGTGGTGAGGTTGATGGCGCGTATCACGCATTCGCCGCCAGAAGGGTCCTGGCCGAAGATGAGTGTGTTGCTGTCCGGAGACCAGACAGGGTCGGCCTGGCTCCTGGTTTCCGAAACAACTTCGCGGGGCGACCCGCCCTCCGAGGGAACTATGAAAATCTTCCAGGGTTGACTTGGCCGAACATCCAGATAGGCGATCTGCGTACCGTCGGGCGACCATCGGGGCAGCCCTGCCGCGACAGGCGGATAGGTTAACTGAAGTCGATCGGTGCCATCTGCACGACTTCGCCAAAGCGTGTCGTCGGGATAGGAAACATAGGTGATCCACTTGCCATCCCGGGAGTAGTCCAGTTCGCCGGCCGAGATTCCAGAGAGAAATGGAACGAATTGTTGCGACTTGGAATCGTAACGGACAAGCTCCGCGCGTCCTTGCGACGCATCCACAAAGAGCTTCTTGCCGTCGAGGCTGGGCACCACGAAATCGAAGGACAGCGGACCCGCGCTCAACTGGACGGGCCGCGAAGAACGCCAGCGAAACCATCCACTGGGCTCACGCATGGCCCAAACGTTTCGCACCGAATTGCTGGAGCTAACAAAAAAAAAGTAGCGCCCGTCCGTTGACCATCGGCCACAGCAAGCATCGCCTGGGCCACTTCCGCCAGGAAATAGAGGGTGCAGCCCGCTGCCGTCTGCGCGAATTTCCCATAAAGAGTCTCCGGATTTGGAGACAGAGAATCGAATCCGAGATCCATCCGGAGAGAAACGGGGAAACCAGGGATATCCTGAAACCGTGACCAGTTTGTGGGGATCGGTACCGTCGGCGTTCGCCAGGTATAGATCAGAGCCGCGGGCGAAAGCCAGATGTTGTTGATCAGGCGACCATGTGCCTCCGGCGCGATTCACGGCCACATCCACCAAACGGCGCGCGGTGCCAGAAGGCAGCGGCACGCTCCACAGGGGGGATACGGATTCCGTCCCAACCTGAGTGCCGACCAGCAGCTTCGTATGATCCGCGGAAATATCCTCGGCGAAGGCGTTGGTAAAGGGTGTGACAAAGGGAGAGCCTTCACCTCCGCTGGTGGACACCTGAACGATCTGGATATTCGCGCCATTCTCGCTTATGTAGAGCCGGGAGCCATCCGTCACCATTTCAATCTTCGGGATGCCGTCGCGGGTGAGTTGCGTGGTGCTGAGCACGCGGGGCGGTGGCGGCGAGGAACTAAGCCAGACAAAAGCAGCGGTGAGAACAACGATCAGGGAACCGATTGCCGCGGGCCATCGCCAGCGCGACTTAGCGTTCGCAGACGGAAGGTCTGCATCGATCTTGCCGGAGCTGCTGTCCCTACTCAGGCGCTTCAAGTCAGCGCGCAATTCGGAGGCGCTCTGAAAGCGGACTTCGCGATCCTTCTCGAGTGCTTTGAAAATGATGCGCTCTAACTCGCCGGGAGTCTGAGGATTGAAGCGCACGGCCGGCTCAGGGGCTTTATTCAGAATGGCGTTGAAAACCGCGGCACTGGTGTCGCCTCGAAAGGGAAGAGTTCGCGTGACCATTTCGTAAAGAACCACGCCGAAAGAGAAGAGGTCAGTGCGGCCATCGAGTTCCTTGCCCAGCGCCTGTTCGGGCGACATGTAGGCCACGGTGCCCAGGGTGCTGCCGGGGCTGGTGAGATGGCCTTCGCTCATGGTGCGGGAGCCGTCCGATGCCGGGATGACGACGGAGCCGATTTTGGCCAGACCGAAGTCGAGAATCTTGGCGTGTCCGCGATTGGTGACGAAGAGATTCGCGGGCTTGATGTCGCGATGCACGATGCCTTTGGCATGAGCCGCGTCCAGGGCGTCGGCAATTTCGGTGGCCAACGACAAAACAGTTTCGATGTCGAGAGGGCGGGCCGCGATCTGGTGTTTTAGAGTCTGGCCTTCGAGGAACTCCATGACGATGAAGGGCTGGCCGTGGTCGTCGCCGATTTCGTAAATCGTGCAGATGTTGGGATGGTTGAGCGCAGACGCTGCCTGAGCTTCGCGGTGAAAGCGAGCGAGAGATTGCGGGTCTTTGGCGACCTCATCGGGCAGAAATTTCAGGGCGACGAAGCGGTGCAGTTTCGTATCCTCGGCCTTGTAGACTACGCCCATGCCCCCGCCGCCGAGTTTCTCGAGGACATGGTAGTGCGAGATGTCGCGGCCGATCATTGTCGGGGAGTCACAGCTCCTTGGAAGCCATATGTTAGGGAGGCCGCACAGGGAAGTCAAAAGGAACGGTGGCGGGTTGGCGAATCGCTCTAGCGATACGCTTCGGGCGGCAATCCGGTAATGCGGATTCCGGCGTGCCCTTTGTGGCGGATGTTCAGGCCGATCAGCAGGGCGGTGATCTGCTCGAGGGTGCGGGCATTCTCGAGCTTGCCGGCATCGATGGCTCGGACCCCGGGAATCTTGGCTGCGAGCGAGCGCGTGAGTTTCGCGGCATCGGCATCGTCGCTGCACACGATGACGTCGCAGTCGAGGAGATCGTCTCCGTTCAGCAACTCAGCTGACAGGTTGTGGAACGCCGCCGCCACGCTCACCCCCTTGGGCACGAGTTCAGCGGCTTGCTGCGCGGAGGAACCTTGCCAGACGCCGAGGGTGCGCGAGGCGCGTCCGCCGACTCCGGCGGCTAGCGCGACGGTGGCGTCAATGAGAATGCTGCCGGGACGGATCGCGGGCTTGAGTTGCTTGAGCAGCGTGGCCTGGCTCTCGAAGGGGACGGTGAGTACGAGAATATCCGCGGCGGCGCAGGCTGCGGAATTTTCCATGCCGGAGATGCGGGCCTGGTTTCCGGTTTTCAGTTTGATCTTTTCGGCGGCTTCTTGCGCGCGCTGGGCGTCACGCGAGCCGATGAGGATGGCTTCGCCGGCGCGCACCCAACGCAAGGCGAGACCCATACCTGCGGGCCCGGTCCCGCCTAGAACCGCGATGAGACGCGAGGCGTCGCTCATGCAAAGTCCGGCTCCAGCGTTTCTTCCGCAGTGCATTCTTCCAATAACGTTTTGAGTTTGAGGCGGGTGTAGGTTGTGTTGCGCTCGGCGGGGACGCGGCCCATCTCGAGAATCAGCGATTGAAAGTCTTCCGGGCTGGTGTATTGGCCGGCGGTGGCTCCCGCTTCGCGCGAGATGTTTTCTTCCATCAGGGTGCCGCCGTAGTCGTTAGCGCCGGCATGCAGGCAGAGTTGCGAAAGACGGCGGTTCAACTTCACCCACGAAACCTGGATGTTGTTGATGGAGCCGGCGAGCAAGAGTCGCGACAGAGCATGCACTTTCAGATGTTCCGCGAGGGTGGGGCCGCTACGAGCCAGCCCTTGGTGAAACAGCAGGGTGTTCTGGTGAACAAACCCGAGCGGGACGAATTCGGTGAAGCCTCCGGTCTCATCTTGAATTTCGCGCAAGAGCCTCATCTGGCGGACCCAGTGCTCCGGTGTTTCGATGTGTCCGTACATCATTGTCGAAGTGGAGCGGATTCCGCTGCGATGGGCGGTGCGGATGACTTCGACCCACTGCGCAGTGGAGAGTTTGTTGCGCGAGAGGATGGCGCGGACTTCATCGTCGAGAATTTCGGCGGCGGTGCCGGGGAGCGTGCCCAGGCCGTTGTCGCGCAGCATCCAGAGATAGTCGGCGAGCAGCATACCGGTGAGCTCGATGCCGTAGACGATTTCCATCGGCGAGAAGGCGTGGATGTGCATCGCCGGTATGGCGTTCTTTACCGCCCGCAGAATGTCTCGATAGTAGAAGGGAGGCAGGCCGTGCGGCAGTCCACCTTGAATACAGACTTCGGTTGCGCCGAGTTGCCAGGCTTCGATGGCCTTCTGCGCGACTTGATCAGGGTCGAGGAAATAGGTGTCGGACTCGCGCGGGCCACGGCTGAACGCGCAGAATTTGCATCCCACGAAGCAGATGTTGGTGAAGTTGATGTTGCGATTCACCACGTAGGTGACGAGATTGCCGGAGAGTTCGGCGCGCAGCAGGTTGGCGGCGGCGAGCAGGCCGAGCAGATCGTCGCCTTCGGCGTGGGCCAGTGCGTCAGCCTCTTCCAGGGAGACGGCGTTTCCGTTTTGAGCTTCGAGAATTCTCTCCAGCGAAGAACGCACTTCCGGCGCGACTCGCAGTGCAATGTCGAACCAGTCGAGGGCGGGAAAGCCTTCCAATTCCGAGGATGAGAGTTGTCGCGGCACGAGATCCTCCAAACCTATGAGTAATCCAAATTACTCCTACGGACTGGCGTTTGGCGAGAGCCTAGCGAAACAGGTCAGACCTTGCGGGGCGAAGCAGGTCGCCAGCGCGGCCGCGGGCTGGCTCGTAGGGAAATCCGCGAATGATGCAGGCCGGCGTGCGATTGAGCTTGCCGCAGACCAGCGCGGCGGCGCAGGCCAGTTCGTCGACGACGGCCTCAAGGCTGGCCTGCAAAGTGTATCCGTGCGGATCGTGGTGACCGCGATCGTCGCGCAGCGTTTTCATGCCCGCGATACCGATGCAGAAGTCCACCAATCCTTCACGCCAGGGACGGCCGAATGTGTCGGTGATAAGAACGGGGATGGCGAGCTTGGTGCGGTGTTTGAGTTCGCGATGAAGTTTGCGAGCGGAACGGTCGGGGTCGGCGGGCAGAAGAAGAGCGTGGCGGCCGCCGTCGACGTTGGAGACGTCCACGCCGCTGTTGGCGCAGATGAGACCGTGCCGTGTCTCGGTGATGAGGACGCCGTTCTTGCGTCGAATGACGGCACGGCTCTCGCGCAGGGCGAGTTCGATGACGCGGGCGTCGAGCTTGTACTTCTTCGCCCAGGCGATGGACGCTGCGGATGGCTTGATGGTTACCAGATCAACGAGGCGGCCCTCCGCTTTGGAAACGATTTTGTGTTTCACGACGAGAATGTCACCGGGCTCGAAGGCGAGCATGTGTTGCCGCAGCGCTTGCAGCAGTTTGTCGGCCAGCGCATCGCCGGGTTTGATTTCATCCGTAACCGGAATGCCGATGGCGCGCAAATCGGCCGACAATGTGAGCGCGTTTGGTTTCTTCCACCCCCGCGGGGCTGTCTCTCGTTTCGTTTTCGATCCACGGCTCGCGCCGTGGGCTGCATTCTTTCGCCGCTTCGCG
>Ga0210406_10004810_pt1 | contig 14314 bp, 12 predicted proteins | sample IncBWC30MmetaG_FD_155454 | JGI IMG/M metagenome (GOLD analysis project Ga0210406, IMG submission 155454) | Forest soil microbial communities from Barre Woods Harvard Forest LTER site, Petersham, Massachusetts, United States - Inc-BW-C-30-M | ecosystem: Environmental > Terrestrial > Soil >... | reverse complement strand
ACTACCGGGGTGCGAATTCGCACGACTCCTTTCAGAAATGCCAAATTATGTCTCCGCCGAAGAACCAGAGGCGTCGAGCGGCGCCATTGTCGAAGGCCGCGACATCGGGCGCCCGGTAGTAGCCGATCTCGGGGCGGATCTCGACCTGCGGCATATCGCGCAATCGATCGTCGTCCTGCGCGGTCAGAGGGTGCTGCTCGATGCCGAGCTATACGGGGTCACGACGATGCGATTAAACGAGCAGGTTCGCCGCAACCGGACGCGCTTCCCCGATGATTTTCTTTTCGAGCTGACCACCGAGGAGTTCACGAACTTGAAGTCGCATTTTGCGACATCAAGTTGGGGCGGGCGTCGCAAGCTCCCTCTCGCCTTTACAGAGCACGGCGCCATACAGGCGGCCACTATCCTCAACAGCCCCCGCGCCGTCGAGATGAGCGTCCACGTGGTCCGCGCGTTCGTGAGGCTGCGCGAACTGCTCAGCTCGAACCGAGAGCTAGCCCTACGGTTCGAACAGCTCGAGACGCGCCTGGCTAAGAAGCTCGCAAAGCGCGACGAGGCTATTACTCACATCCTGGCCGCAATCCGAGCACTCATGCAGCGCCCCGAACCTCAGCGCCGAGGCATAGGGTTCACGGCCGATCTTGAGCCCAAGAGCTGAACGACGCACTATCAACGGCTGTCGGCTTTGAGAAGGGGCTCGCCAGTGTTTGACTGGCGGCAGTGGCCAACAGCGAGCATCGTGAACTCCCCGTGATTTCGCGGGCATTCGACATATTCCCGTCATTCACCGAAGCCTGGAGGAACTTGACGCCGGAATCGCAAACATCGCACGTAACGCTAAGCATACTTAGCAGCAGATATTGCTCGGCACGACGCCACTCGTGGCCGCCAACATTCTGCCGCCGGCAATGCGTGAATTCCGAAAGCAGCGGCCCGATGTGCGGGTTCAGTTATTCGATGCTGACCTGCCGACCCTGATAAAGATGGTTGAGTCCGGTAGACTCGACATGAGTCTGGGGATATTCAAGGCCATGGCCGCGTCCGATGGCTCTTCACGACCGACCCTTAGCTGACATGTGTGCGGTCAGCATTAACTTGATCTGGAATCCAACCGGCGTATGCTTTCTAAACAGCCATCAGGCTCTCGTCGCCGGACATAGGAGTTAGTCCATGGGCAAGCCCTTCATTGGATTTTTGGTATGCGCCGCGATCTCGCTCTCAGGAATGTCAGCGTTTGCAGAAAATCGAACGTTGGATGCCAAGTACAACTCGGTGGCCGATTGGGCGGTAAGTGAGGGGTACGGGTGGATGCGAGTCGACGGAAAGGTTGTCTTTTGTCGACCCGAAATCACGACCGGAACGCACATCCGCAGCGACCGATGCGTCGATCGGGATCACCTGGTGGCGCGTTGGGAAGCGTGGAAGACCGGTCCCCGCTACTTCGCCGGTGCTTCGCGGTAGACCGGCAGATCGTGTTTGCAGGTGGCCGGACTCGACGCTAACCAGCTCTCACCACTGACCGCTCGCGGCGTCTACAGTTGCGGATTGAGACCGCTAACCATTTCCCGATACGGTGGCGCGTCGGGCAACGCTCAGGGCACATTGACGGACCCGATTGGATAGATTGACACGGTAAATAACCGGCCGGACATCAGAACAACAGGTCGGCCACTTGATCAGTCCGGAGGATCGTATGTCTGCAAGAATTTCTCAATTTCTCTATACAGCTCAATTCTGTTGCTGTCGTAGGTAAACCCGTGTCCTTCGTCGTATCTATAGAGATATTCGACATGTTTGTTTCCTGCGGATTTGAGGGCGCTTTCCATACGCGATGCCTGACTGCTGGGCACAATCAAATCAAGGCCACCGTGGGCGATAAAAACCGGGACTTTAATTTTATCGGCATTGTAAACGGGGGAGTGCATGTTGAGGTAGCCCCTGTCATTTTCATGCGTACCGATCACATGTTTCCAGAAGGCCAATTCGTGGGTTGATCGCTCTCGATACACAACGGTGCCGCGCACTTCATTGTTGAAAAGGCCATTCAAGTCGGTGAGGCCAGAATACGATATTCCACATCGATACAATTCCGGATTATTAATTAATCCCATGAGAGCTGAATAGCCCCCGTAACTTCCCCCATAGATACAGATGCGTGACCTATCGGCAATTCCTTGCGAAACAGCCCAATTGGCCGCGTCGGTTACATCGTCCAACATTTTCTCGCCCAACTCGCCTACGCCAGCTTCTCGAAGCGCCTTGCCGAAGCCTCCGGAGCCTCTAAAATTGATTTGCAGCACCGCGTACCCGCGGCTAGCGAAGAATTGCGCATCCGGCTGCCAACGCGCCGAATCGCGCACACCAATTGGGCCGCCATGAGGATTTACGATGAGCGGAAGATTCTTGGGCTCGCGTCCGCGAGGCAAGGTTAAGTAGCCGGATAACGGCAACTTGTCACGCGCTTCGAAGCGCACAGCGCGGACTTCGGCAGTCTCTTTATCGTTGATCCAAGAAGCACGTTTAATGATTTCTTCAACGGAGTTCTGCAAGCGGTCGTAGAGATAGTATCGTCCGGGCGATCTATCGCTGGTGACTAAAATAACAGCGCGTTTCCATGCGGGCGCCGCGCTGACGATGTCGATTCGTTCCCCCGGGAATGCGTCCAACAAATCATGTTGAAGCTGTACGGCATTCGGATTGAAATAATGCACATCGGCACGGTCATCAACGAAACGTACACCCAATAGCTGGTAATCCGAAGAAAAAACTCCTTCTTCTAGATCAACATCAGGTCCCTCGAAAAGCAGTTTTCCGCCCGTCGCATCCGTCGGCCTGGATTCATACAGCGCTAATGTGTCTCGATTCTCATTGGACAGCACATACAGACGCTTGTTGTCGCGCGTGAACCCCAAGACAATGAATCCAGGCGCAGTCGCTGAGGTGAGAGCAATTTGGCGCCAAGGCGCAGCGCCAAGATCGCGATACAAAATGCGGGAGCGACCATCTGGCTCCGTCGTGGCACACACGCGCACCTCTCCATCATTGTCTGCGATGTACCGGCAATAGGGCGCTTGCACAAGCACCACCTTGGTCGTCACTCGTTCGCGAAACGGAACGGATTTATCATCCTTGTCCCCGATAAACACCTTAAGAGCTTCAACATGGTCGCGCTGGCCGGCCTGAGCGCTGTAAAGAATATGATTGGGATCGTTCTGCAACCAGCTAATGATTCCACTGCCTGTATCCACCGCGATCTCGCGCAGATCGGAACCATCACGGCGTATTGAGTTGATTGAGTGGCGATATAGTCCATGGTCCGTCGCTTTCAATCCAAAAAGCAAACGATTATCCGATTTCCAACCGAGCCAAGTGACACGGCCCGTTTTTGCGTAGTTGGTTATGCCTGCGGAATGCTTGTCATCAAGATCGATCACGGCAATATTTGATGTTTCATTCGTTGGATAAAGCACCCCTAGATAGCGCCCACTGGGCGATAGCGCCATGCCCTGGTAACTATACGATTTAAAGAAATTGTCTACTGGTGGCGGAACATCAGTGGCATGCACATTTAAAGCTGTTAGCAATCCAAGCAGAATGCCAAAGGTTCGAGTCATAGGGAGTGCCTTCCTATTTGTTCTAATTCTCAGAATTCCCGCTGAGTGATTCTCTGATTTTACCGCAGGCAACGAACGCCTGCTTACAGTTCCCACAGTCTCGATGCGGTTGCAACCGGCCTTCGCGATCAATGTGCACAGCCGTTTAATCGATTTCGTGGATCGACCCGCTGGACGAGTCCGGTCACCGTGGTCAGCACCGCCCGCCGCCGGTCCCAAGGCGGACATGATGAAGGCGTCTATTCAAGCTCTATCATCGAGATTCTTCTTCCACCTCGGATGCTGGTTCGAGACCAGCGCACCTTGCTCGCCGAAGTTCAGCAAAATGACGCCGACGATCAGGCCGGCGATCATGCCCCACACCTCAAAAACCGCCCAGGATGTGAGCATGATGACGCTGCCGAGTCCGATGACGGTATGAGGCCCTCTCCGGTCTGCGATCTTCCCGGCGATAGGCGCAAAGAGCACGCCGACCGCACCGATGATGCCGAACAGGCCGGCGATTTCGGCGCTGAGGTGGTATCGGGCGTCGAGTTGCAGCGCCAGGATAGTCCAGAGGGCGCTGAACGAGCCGAACAGACAGCCTTGGATGATGGTCGCCCGTCGCAATTGCGGCTCTTCCCGCCAGAAAACGGCCAGAGATTTGAGGAGGCGCCGTAGCTCTCCTGCGTCTTGGGCCGACTGCTCGGTAAGACCGCCGCCAACAACAAGCCCACCGCAACCGCCAGGAGCAAGCCGAGCCAGAACATGGCGCGCCAGCCGTAGGCCAAACAGGATGCCGCAGAGAAGGGCGCTCATCACGATACCGATGGTCGCTCCGCGACGGGGGCTAGGCCAAAACTCGGCCGCGAAAAGGCACGATCTGCTGCGCCACGCTTGATGTCCCTCCGACAAGTGCCGATGCAACCACGAGTGACAAAGCGTCAGGAGCGAGAGCAGCGGCGGCCAACGACAGCGTGAGTGCTGCGAGTTGAATCAGGATGAGACGCCGCCGGTCGAAGCGGTCCCCCAACGGCACCAGCAACCAGAAGCCGTTGATTTCAATGGTTTTCGTCCTTTGAGTCATCCGGTGACTTCGAAAGTGGCAGGGCAAGGTGCATCCGGCGACCGAGACGGTACACAATAGAGATTGACAGATTTGCGAGATGAGGGAGGCCGCTATCGACCTGCTCGAGCGCGATGAGCAACTGCGACGATTAGGGGATGCATTCGCACTTGCGCGCGAAGGCAGGGGGCGGGTTATCGCGATCGCGGCCGAGGCAGGCGCCGGCAAAACGGCGCTGACGGAGCGATTTGTCGCCGATCATGCTCAGGTTGCGCGGATATATTGGGGCGCCTGCGAAAACCTATCCACGCCCGAGGTGTTGCTGCCGCTGCGGGACATCGCTCGTGCCAGCGGCGAATTTTTCGATCTCGGCGCGGACCACATTCGCTCTTTCGAGTCTCTGTTGCGCCTCCTATCCAATGGTGCCAAGCCATCCTTGCTCGTCATCGAGGACGTACATTGGGCCGACACGGCCACATTGGATCTAATCCGCTTTCTCGGGCGGCGGATAGCCCGAGTACGTGCGCTGATCTTGATCACGTATCGCGATGAGGAAGTGGACGCGCGCTCGCCCGTACGCAATCTCCTCGGCGAAGCGCCGGCCGGAAACGTGGAGCGCATGACACTGGCGTCGCTCTCGCTGGCGGCCGTCACCAGTCTTGCTGCGAAGCACGGGCGGCGCGGCGAGGAGCTGTTCGCCCTGACCGCGGGTAATCCGTTTTTGGTGACTGAGGCGCTGGCGGTGGACGGCGATGTGCCCACCGATGCGGTGCGCGATTCGACGCTTGCACGGGCGTCGCGTCTGCCGGACTCGGCTCGGGCCGTGCTCGATGCGGTATCCATATTCCCCCGCCATGCGGAAACCGCAGTCGTCGCCGACCTGCTGGAAGGGGCGATCGACGCCGGTCTGGATGAGTGCGTGGAGAAGGGCATGCTTTCCCTCGAAGGAGGGATACTGCAGTTCCGTCATGAACTCGCCCGTCGCGCGATCGAAGCGTCGATTGCGCCGGCACGGCGGCGGGCCTTGCATCAGAAAGTGGTCGACGTGTTGAAGCGGCGGTCCGATGCGCGGACGAGCGAGATTGCGCACCACGCGGAGCGAGCGGCGGATGTCGCAGCCTTGCTGAAGTTCGCGCATCGCGCTGGGGAGGAAGCTGCTCGTGCCGGCGCACCTCGCGAAGCCGCGGCCCACTTCGCGGCAGTGCTTCGCCATCGCGATGCCCTCGACCCTATCCTTGTCGTAGAAGTCTTGGAGCATTACGCCGAACAGGCCCATCTTATCGGCGGGGCCGACATCGCCGTGGTTTCAATGACGGAGGCCGCTGAGCTCAGGCGGCGCGCAAACGACACGCTTGGGTTAGGACGGGACCTCACCCGCTTGACGCGATTCGCGTGGATGTGCGGGCGCCGCGCCGAGGCCGAACGATTTATCGAAGAAGCGATCGCCGTACTGCAAACAGCGCCGCCCGGACCCGAACTCGCCTGGGCTTACTCGCATCAATCGCAGCTCGACATGCTCGCCTCCCGCATGGACATTGCAATCACCTGGGGCGAGCGCGCGATTGAGCTGGCAACCCGGTTGGGGCAGAAGGAAATCATCATTCACGCCCTGGCCAACATCGGTGCGGCCAAAGCCGACCGCGGTTCCGGGAGCTGTGTCGAGTTGGAGCAAAGCTTCGAACTGGCCGTCGCCGGCAAGTACCACGATCATGTGGAGCGCGCGTCGTGCAACCTGACGTGCACCTATTATTGGCGTCGCGACTATCGGTCCGCACTAGATTACATCGACCGCGGTGTTTCGTACGCCTCGGCACTGGAGCTGACTCATTGGGAGGGGTATCTGCGCGGCTGGCGCAGCATGATTCGACTCGACCAGGGGGATTGGATGGGTGCGGAGGAAGAAGCCCTGGAGATTTGCAGCCGCACGTACGCGGCCGACGTGTACCGCTTTCCCGCGCTGATCACACTTGCGCGGCTGCGCGTGCGGCGCGGCGACCAAGATGCTGCGACACCTCTGGAGGCGGCCCGCCGCCTCTCAGCCACCATGGCCGAGCTACAGCGCAGTGTGTACATCGCGATGATCGTGGCCGAGAGCGCCTGGTTGGAATCCTTTGCGCCTACACAAGCCACTGACGAAGCAAGGTCACTCCTTCGCGGCGTGTACACGCTGGCCCACGAGCGAAACTCGCATTGGTTCGCCGAGGATTCAGCGCTATGGCTCTCCATGTTAGGCGAATCGGTTGCAGGAACGGCCGGATTTTCAACTCCAATTCGCGAGCATTGCGAGGGCCGATGGCATGAGGCAGCTGCGGGCTGGCGGGCGCTTGGTCGCCCGTACGAGGAAGCGATGGCGTTGAGCGGCGGAGACGATGCGGCTCAGCGCCAAGCGCTGGAGATTTTCGATCGCTTGGGAGCGGTGCCGGCGGCGGCGCGCTTGCGGCGGCAGATGCGTGCCGGCGGGGCGCGCGCGGTTCCGCGCGGTCCCATTGCGGTGACCCGCGCTAATTCGGCGGGGCTGACTCGTCGGCAGGTTCAAGTTCTAGGTCTGGTCGACGAAGGCTTGAGCAACATCGAAATCGCCTCTCGCTTGTGCATTTCCGCCAAGACCGCGGAGCATCACGTTTCGGCGATCATGGCTCGCCTTGATGCCCCGACCAGGCGGGAAGCCGCTGCCGTGGCCCGCAACCGCGGACTTCTGGGCAGTTCCGAAAAATAGGGATACCGAACATAAAAGATGGGTATCCCGCCCCATTCGCCATACGGCAATCCTCGGCACCATACGACACCTTCAACTTATGAAGAAAGGAGTTGCAGATGTCCCGCATCGGAATTTTTGCCTACGGGGTCTTAAGCTACGTGATCTTTTTCGCCGTGTTTCTCTATGGCATGGGCTTCATCGGCGGCTTTCTGACGCCGACGAGCCTGGACAGTGTCCCGACATCGGCCTTAGGTCACGCACTGACGGTGGACTTGAGTCTGCTGGCCGCATTTGCAATTCAGCACAGCGGCATGGCGCGGCCGGGGTTCAAGGCTTGGTGGAAGCGAGTGGTGCCGGAGGCCGCCGAACGCAGCACCTACGTGCTGTTGAGCTCGCTTGCGCTGGCGGCGCTGTACGTATTCTGGGAGCCGATCGGTGGCCTTGTCTGGAGCGTCCGAGAAGGTACCGCGCGCAACTTGGTTCTGGGGCTGTATATCTTCGGATGGCTGCTTCTCCTATACACAACCTTCCTTATCGATCACTTTGATTTATTCGGATTGAAGCAGGTGTGGCGGCGTCTCTCCAACAAGGCCTACCGTGCGCCCGTGTTCCGCACGCCCAGCCTTTATAAGTTGGTGCGCCATCCTCTTTACATCGGCTGGCTGACGATTTTCTGGGCGGCACCGACCATGACGGTGGCGCACCTGATCTTTGCGCTGGCCACCACGGCGTACATCCTGATCGCCATTCGCCTGGAGGAGCGGGATCTGATAGCCGCATTCGGGAATGTGTATGTCGACTACCGCGCGCGGACGCCGATGCTGATTCCGCGGCTCTGGTCAGGTCGAAACGGCAGGGTGCGGCGCGAAAGCTCCTGCTAAATGGCGCGAAAGCTCCCTACTAAATCATGACATCGTTGCCAGGAATGGTCTCGTACGCTGCTCGCCTTTCAACCGGCGGTCTGCCGACGGTTTACCGTCATCGCACTCCTGCCTCTGGTTTTGCGGCTGCACCGGTAGGACACTTACCGTTGCTTGGGCTGGGTTCACCCTATCGGTCAGTTCCTAATTGGCCTGTTGAGTTCGGTACGCCAGTTCGCGGGATCAGGGGTCGATTGCGGGCCGACCACGTAGAGCTCCCACAAGTTCTCGCCTTGCTCGTATCCGTTCGTGCTCATCCACTTATTGAACTCACCCCAAGCCGCAGGCAGGCCTTCGTAAGGGCCGCTGTATACCGTGCGCGCCACTTTGGCGGCAGGAAGATGACTCGGTCTCACGCGCCCGATAGCCTTCACTGGCGCCGAGACCTTTACACCCAATTCGAAATCGAAGGTGCTCTGGGACATCTTAAGATGGTGAGCGAACACGGCTCCGACGGGTGGTACTTTTTGGTCGGCGAGCGCTGCCATCAACTCTCGGACGGCAGGGCCAAACACCCTCATCATCTCATTACGCGGAATGGTGAGATGAATGATGGCGGCATGTTCGACCTCGGTTTGGATAATCTGTGGCGCTGTTAGCATCTCTTTGACTCCTAAATTCACTGTGACTGTATTGGTATGCCTAAATCAGGGCCTCAAGCCGGACATAACTCGCTTCCATGCCGTGCTCCATCCCGGTCGCGAGCATGCCCGCCCGCGTTTCGGAATCGGGTAAGGTCATTCGCATGGTCATTAGCGTGCCGGCTCCGTCTTTTTCAAATGTGGTCTCGATGAGATTGTCCGGCGTGGGGGCGGGCAGGTGCATCCGTTCGACGTGAACGATCTTTCTGAACGGAACCAGCTCCACGTACTCCCCGGTCAAGTAAAACCCGCCGCCTTTTCCATCTGTCCACTCATAGCGGATTTTTCCGCCTGACCTGGCTTCGTTGATGCAGACAGGCATCGTCCAGCCAGCCGGGCCAAGTAGCCATCTTTGGATTAGCGCCGGTTCGGTGTGCGCACGGTAGACCATCTCCGGCGCGGCTGCGAATCGCCTCGTTACCACCACATGTCGATCGCCCTCGGTGTTCAGCGTCATCTTGCTCATCGTTTCCCCTTTCGCCTCTTGGGTTTCATGGTGGCCAGAACCTCGTCCAGCCGGTCGTAGTTCGCGGCCAAGGCATCCCGCAACATGCCGAGCCAGCGATCGATCTCGGTGATCCCGGCGGGTGCCAGTCGGCAGGGACGTCGGGTGCCCTCGACACGACGGACGATCAGCCCCGCACTCTCCAGCACCTTGATGTGACGAGAGATGGCGGGCTGCGTCATCTTGAACGGCTCGGCCAGCTCATTGATCGTCGTTTCACCCAAGGCTAGACGGGCGAGGATCGCTCGCCGGGTCGGATCAGCGAGCGCTGAAAAAGCAGTATCGAGATTCACATGTTGCTACCCTTGTTATATAACAAAGATGTTATATAACGACAAATGCGTTGTCAAGGAATTCGTGAACCGCCTCTGGGCTGTGTGTCATTGCTGAGCGGGCCGCTGTGACATAATGCTTTTTCGCCTGCGACGGGCGGCGTAATTTTGCGGGGGCGGTGTTGCTGCGGATCGATGTTCGCACGAACATAGTTCAAGCATCATTCCTTGGCTTCATCGAACTAAGGGTGCCTTATGCAACGTAGCACGGGCAACGCATCGGCCGGATCATGGCAATCAGCGATTCAGTTTCATACGCAGCTTAGTACTGCGTGGCGCCGGCATATCGCGGCAATTGCGGCACACATCCCCGTTGGATCGTCGAGCCCGAACTCGGGATTCTTTCATCACAGCAGGGAAGCATCGACGGTTGAAAGCGAGCACGAACTGAGCAGCAGTGAAATGGTGGCGTGCCCGGATTCAGTGGATTGTTTTTGAGAGTGGGGCTCGGGGGACTCAATGAGAGACACGCTCAAAATCTTCCTGGCGAAGGTGCGCCTTGACGATGCGGCGGCGGTGCAGACTGTAGTATTGCCGATCCAGGAATATGGCAATCTGGCCAAAATGTTGAGCGAGCGTCAGTCGGGCTTTTCCTACGCGTACGAGGAGGAATCTCGCGTCGGCCGCTTCATCGCAAGCAACGGCATCACCGCGATAAGTTTTAGTGTCACCGGCGTAACGCGCCAAGAAGCAGAATCGATCGCACAAGAGTGTGAGCGTATTGCTGTTTGGGACATGTATGAAATTCGGAAGGTGGCGGACCGGGTGCTCACCGCACCACAAGGAGAGTGCCGTGACTGAAGTCTTTATCCGATTCCCCGTGCACTGCCCCGTGTGCAAGCAGGAATGGATCTCCGCGCGGACTAAAAGCGAGATTCTGGACGCACTCGACAACAACAAGCCAATTCGCGCCTACGCTGAGTGTCACGACTGGCATTGGGATTTGGGCGAGAGTGAGCGTGCGGACCTTTCGCGGAGGACCCGCACCTGACGGCGTCGCTAGTGAGCGTAGGTGGTCCAGAAGTAGACGGCGGTTAGGCAGCTCGCAGTGGCCAGCACAAAATAGCGCAGCGCCCGTTTGCTCAGTCTCTTCGCGAACCTCCCGCCAAGATAACCGCCGAGGATCGCGCCGATGACCATCAAGACGCCGTAGTTCCACAGGATCAGCCCCTTGAACGCGAGGACGATCACGGCGATCGACGAAACGATGGCCGCGACCGCATTCTTGATGGCGTTGGCTTCCTGAAGGTCCTCGATGCCGCTGAGCGTCACGATCGTCATCAACACGATCCCCTGGCCCGCGCCGAAGTACCCGCCGTAGATCGAGGCGAGCGCATAGCCCAGCCACGACCTGGGGCTGTTCCCGACGACGTTCGGATCGGTTGAGACGACCTTCCGATTATCCTTGGCGAGCTGCTTCGTCCAGAGTTGCACGAGCGGGCCGAATGCGAACATCAAGGTTGCAACGAGAAGCAACCACGGGACGAGTATCTTGAACGTCTTTTCGTTGGTCACGGTGAGCAGCCAAGCGCCGATGATCGCGCCGAGACTCGCCGCGATCGTGCACATGATGACACGCCGCGGCGAACGCGAGAGTTCGCGCTTGTACACGAAGGCTGCGAGTGCGTGGCCCGGTGCCACGCAGACGGCATTGGTCGCGTTGGAGAGAATTGCGGGAACGCCGAGCGCCATGAGCGCCGGGAAGCTGAAGAAGGTTCCGCCGCCGGCGAGCGCATTCATACCGCCTGCGAATATCGCTGCTACAAACAGGATCCCGAGATGAGCCGATACCACGATTGCAAGCCTCGCTCCCGGTTCTCAAGGAAGGTGAGCGTGGAGTCGGAGCGTTACAGCGCAGTTTCACTGCGCGGCGTGAGTGTTACGATCGTAATGAAAGCGAGGATCGTAGTTCGTCCCCAGGCGAATTCGGCCGCGACACAGTCGGCGACTGTGCTGGGTCGATTCACTATCGGGCGGAATTGGCTTTGAGCGACAGCCGCGATCCGCCGCTTGGATCGTCGATGGTCACGAGCAGTACGCCTCCCCGTGTTACGGGGTCCGCGATGCGTTTGCCGTCGAGGAACGCCTGCGCGCCGCCCTTCCAGTCGTGCACTCGAACCGCCAGTTGGTGCCACCACGGTTGGAATCGACCCTGACGCGCATCGAAGTCGAGATCCATCCCGGCATCGGTCTCCACACAGTGAACTTGCTGCCGAAGATAGCCCTGTTGGGCATACGCCATGCTGTGGCCATCGTCGGCATAAATCGTACCTCGGCAGTCGTTGCCCGGATACACGTCCAATGACAGCGGTCCTTGCGGCGTCTCCGAGGTACTTTGCACCAACGGCTGACTTGGCAGTATCGCACCGGCGCGCACGAATACCGGCAAGCGATCGAGGGCGGGAGTCGCTGAGATCACCTGCGACATCGGCGCACCGACCGCTGCCGGAACCGACTTCGCCGAAGGCCGCACAGTCACCGGTGCGCCGGTCCAATAGTCGTACCAGCGTCCGGCCGGCAGGCAGATCTTGTAGTCCTGCGGCGACTCCAAGTCCGGGGGAGGTGCGATCAACATTCGATCGCCCAGCAGAAATGCCGTCGATTGGTCGCACGGTGCATCGAGGGCGTCCGGAAAGTCGTAAAACACCGGCCGCATGAGCGGAGCTCCCGTTCGCGCGTTCTCGTCGGCAAGGGCGTACAGATAGGGCAGCAGCCGATAACGCTGCTCGATGAACTGCCGGCGAATACGCAGGTGCTCGGCACCGTCCACCCAGGGTTCCTTGGGCGGAGTGCCTTTCTCCGAGTGCGCGCGAAAGATCGGCGCAAAGGCGGCAATCTCGATCCATCGCGTCATCAGCTCGGGACTCGGGGCACCGATGAAGCCGCCGACATCGGCGCCGCTGTACGCGAAACCGCTCATGCCAAGGTTGAGCAGCATCGAAATCGATAGCTTGAGGTGGTTCCACGTCGAGCTGTTATCTCCGGTCCACGTGGCCGCGTAGCGTTGGCCGCCCGCGTAGGTCGCGCGCGTCATGACGAAGGGCCGCTCATCGGGTCCGAGTTGCCTCAGGCCCTCGAAGGTCGCCCGCGAATTCAGCATTCCGTAGACATTGTGGATCTCAGAATGGGTCGCCGAGCGCGGCGCAAAGCCCGGCTCCGCGATACGGTGCTGCGTATCGAGCGGCATGGTCTTGGTCGGCGTTTCAAAAACCGCGGGCTCATTCATGTCATTCCAGAAACCGGAGATCCCCGCTGACACGAAATCGCGGTACAGAGTCCCCCACCAAGCGCGCGTGTCGCGGCGGGTGAAATCGGGAAATACCGAGGGACCGGGCCAGACTGCACCCACGTAGAGCGAGCCATCGGGGCGCTTGAGGAAATGGTCGCCGGCGATGCCGCTGTCGTAGGGTGAATATCCCTGACCCGGCGCCGCGGCAATATGCAGGTCGGTTATGACGACCAATCGCAGTCCTTGTTGCCGTAGCTCCCCCGCCAGCCCCGGCAGATCGTGAAACGTAGTTGGATTCGTGGTGAAAGGCCGATTGCGGTCCTGATAGTCGATGTCCAGCCAGATCACATCGGCGGGGATGCGTTCGGCGCGCAGCCGGTCGGCGATACGATGCACCTCGGCGGCCGACATATAGCTGTACCGGGACTGCTGGAAGCCGAGAGCCCATGCCGGTGCGAGCGGCGGCTTCCCGGTGAGATCCGTATACCGCTCGACGACGCGATGAACGCTCGGTCCATAAATGAGGTAGTAATCGATCGGCCCGGCGGCGGAGCCGAAGGCCAGCGTCTGGGGATCCTGCTTGCCAAAGTCGAACCAGCTGCGCCAGGTGTTATCGAGCAGAATTCCGTAACTGCCGCCCGGTCCACCCGCGGCGATGAAGAAGGGAATGCTTTTGTACACGGGATCTGTCGATTCCTGAAACCGGTACGAATCGGTGTTCCAGAGGGTGAACGCCTGGCCGCGACGATCGAGCGGACCGGTCTTGTCGCCCAAACCGAAGAAATGCTCGGTCTGCGGGAGCATCTTGCGAAGCGTAAAGCCGCTGCCCACCACATCAACTGCGCGGGTCGGCGCATCGGTCGAGATCACGTGGCCCGCCAAATCCGACACGATCAACCGCAGCGGCGAGCGTTCGACCCGCACCGCCAATGCTGCGGTCCGAAACTCGACACCATCGATACTTTGCTTGACGCTGACCGGGATGGAGCGGCCGCGCGCTTCCTCCGACACGGCCCAGGAAGCGTCCTCCGGCAAGTCCGCGGCCGCTGCCGCGCGCACGCGCAGAACGTCGTCGGCCAAGGCCGTCACGCGCATGAACAAGGGACCACTGTGAATGTCTGCGCCGTCGCTGCGAACGACGATGTCGGCGGCCGCCGCGGTCGCGCCCACCGCAGCCAGCAGACAGCAGCCTGTGAGGACTATCCGTATCATTGAGTCACTTCCTATCTTCCACGTATCACGAGGCGCAATGGTAGGTTGGGGCTGCTGCTATTGGACGCGGTAGCATCGACGGTGCTCGATCGTCAACGATAAAAAAAAGAGTCGATCA
>Ga0210406_10004807_pt1 | contig 14316 bp, 10 predicted proteins | sample IncBWC30MmetaG_FD_155454 | JGI IMG/M metagenome (GOLD analysis project Ga0210406, IMG submission 155454) | Forest soil microbial communities from Barre Woods Harvard Forest LTER site, Petersham, Massachusetts, United States - Inc-BW-C-30-M | ecosystem: Environmental > Terrestrial > Soil >... | reverse complement strand
CGAGAAGTCCGAGGTGTTTCAGCACGAAGGCGGCCTGAAAGCATTCGTCACGCACCTCAATCGCAGCAAGACACCGGTGCATGAGTCGGTGTTGTGGTTCCAGACCCGTGACGGCGAAACGCAGGTCGAAGTCGCGATGCAGTGGAATGATTCGTACCAAGAGAGCATGTATTGCTACACGAACAACATTCCGCAAAAGGACGGTGGCACTCACCTTGCGGGATATCGCGCGGCATTGACGCGCACGCTGAATAACTACATCGAAAAAGAATTGGCGTCGAAGAAGGAAAAGATTCAGACCACCGGTGACGATTCGCGCGAAGGATTGACCGCGATTCTCTCGGTGAAATTACCCGACCCCAAGTTTTCTTCGCAGACCAAAGACAAGCTGGTTTCGTCCGAAGTCAAAGGCGTGGTGGAATCCGCCGTTGCCGGCCGCCTCGAGGAATTCTTGCTGGAGCATCCGCAAGAAGCGAAGGCCATCGTGAACAAAATTCTCGAGGCTGCCTATGCGCGCGAAGCCGCGCGCAAGGCGCGCGAGATGACGCGGCGCAAGGGCGCGCTGGATATCGCGGGGCTTCCAGGAAAATTAGCTGACTGTCAGGAAAAGGATCCGGCACTGTCGGAAATGTTTTTGGTCGAGGGTGACTCCGCCGGTGGCTCCGCGAAGCAAGGCCGCGACCGGCGCACGCAAGCCATCCTGCCGCTCAAGGGCAAAATCCTCAACGTCGAGAAAGCGCGCTTCGATAAAATGCTGGCCTCCGCGGAAGTCGGCACGCTGATTACCGCGTTGGGATGCGGCATCGGGCGCGACGATTTCAACGTCGATAAATTGCGCTATCACCGCATCATCATCATGAGCGTCGATGGCGACGAACATGTTTTCGTGCGGGATCAGACTGGCGGCGCGCGCATGGTCCGAATCGGCAATTTCATTGATGCCGCTCTGGCTGCGCACGCACCGAGCGGCGGCGTGGACAAGCTGACTAGCGAAGGCCTCGGCGAAGTTCTGTGCTTCGGACTGGAGGACCACGCGGTCCGCTTTCGACGAATTAAAAGCGTCATACGCCATCCCTTGGAGGAGAAGCTGTTCAAAGTAAGCACTTCGTACGGCAGATCCGTGCGGGTTACCTCCAGCCACAGCGTCTTTGTGCATGAAGAGGGACAACTGAAACTGAAGCGCGGTGATGAACTGCGCGTGAATGATCGTGTGGTCGCGCCATTTAAAGTCCGGTTCCCGTCCGATGCCCCTCAGCGAATTGATTTGCTGCGCGCCCTGCATGCCGCTCCGAAGGCTTCCCGACAGACCTGGGTTCGGGGTCCCGCGGTGGAAGCATGGTTCAAGGCCGGCGTTCTCAACAAACACAAGCAGCTTTCGCAGCTAACTGACGCGCGCGTGGAGATTCCGGCCGAGTTACGGATGGAATTGGCGCAGCGCCGCCGAGCCAGCGGTCTCACAAATCAGGCGCTGTGCGCCAGCGTGGGCATTCGGCAGCCGGTCACTTTTTATGCATGGGAGAAGGGCGCTTCCCGTCCAACTCTGCCGCATTTCGAGGCGTACCTGGGCGCCATCGGTGCGGACGCGCAGGAAGTGTTGAGTCGTGCGTCAGTCGCGCCCAGCCGACTGGAGCGAACCTGGAATGAGCAGTACAAAGGTTCCGGCCGAAACCTGGTCCGTGATCAAGTTCGGCTCAGCGACCTCGATGCTGAAGATCTGGAGTGGTTTGCGTCGCGGGAGGATTTACGCCTCACTGCGGAACATTACGGACGCACTGGAATTCCGCGATACATCGATGTCAACGAAGATCTGATGGGACTGCTCGGTTTCTACCTGGCCGAAGGCTCGTGCTCGGACCGGAACGGAATTCGACTCGCGATCGGGAATAGCAATCAGCGGTTCGCGGAAGAAATGGCGCGCAAGTTCACCCGCGTGTTTGGCCTGCCTGCCATCACTTATTCATCGTCGTCGCGGACCTGTACCGATCTCAAGCTCGTCAATCGAGTCGCGGCCTTGGCTTGGCAACACGTATTTGGCTTCGCGAACGCCGACTCCATGACGAAGCGGATTCCCGATCTGGTGTTCAATGTTTCCGAAGGTCTGCGCGTCGCCTTTTTGCGCGGCTACCTGCTGGGCGACGGCACGGTTTGCAAGAATCGAATCGCTTTCAGTACGTCGTCATATGACATCGCGAGCGGCATCGTTTACTGCTTAAGTTCATTGGGCGTCGTCGCGTGCATGTCGGAGCGTCAGCCCGACGGCGTGATTCGCGAAGTGCGTGGCCAACCCTGTGAGACCAAACACACTCATTGGACTATCTGCGTCACGGCGAAAGCCGACCTGCAAATACTGCGGGCCATTTGGCGGGACCACGCGGGTGCCGCGGAACTCGACGACTACTTGACGTCATTTCGACCAAGTGGGAAGCGAGATTTTCAGATGATCGATGGCGATCTCATGGCGCTGCCGATCCTCAAGATTGAGGAAGTGCCGGCTAGCAACGGCAACGTCTATGATTTTTCCGTGGAAGGCGACGAAAATTTCGTTGCCGGTATGGGCGGCCTGTGTTGCCACAATACAGACGCCGACGTCGACGGCTCGCACATACGAACGCTGCTTTTGACCTTCTTCTATCGGCAAATGCCCATCCTCATCGAGCGCGGCCACATCTACATTGCGCAGCCGCCGCTTTACAAGGTGAAGAAGGGCAAGCAGGAGAATTACGTCAAGGATGATATGGAGCTCAATGCATTGCTTCTGAATACCGCGATCGAAGACGCTGCCCTGCACGTCAGTGCCGACGCGCCGCCGTTGTCCGGTTTGGGACTTGAGTCCTTGATGCGCAAATACGTCGAGGTCGAAGCCATCATTGCGCGCTGGGCGCGCCGCTACGATGAGCGTTTTCTCGAGCAGTTGCTGTACATGCCGACGCTCACCCCCGAGGCGTTCGATCGCATCGATGTGCTTCGCGATTGGTGCCGCAATTTGGAAGCGCGGCTCAATAGTCTGGATGACGTCTCTCGGCAATATAGCGTCACCGTTCAGACGATGCCCGCCGGTGGCCATCGTATTGACCTGAAGCGCTTCGAACATGGTTTGAGTTCCGCTAAACACATCCCGCGCGAGTTCTTCGATTCCGCCGAATACCTGCGTATCGCCGAGCTCGGACAAACGTTGAGCGATCTGATGGGGCCGGGCGCCTACATCCAGCGCGGCGACGATAGACAGGAAGTCGCCAGCTTCAAAATCGCCAAGACGTGGCTATTCGAACAGGCGAAGAAGGGCCAGAGCATCCAGCGCTACAAGGGCTTGGGCGAGATGAATGCCAGTCAGCTTTGGGATACGACCATCAATCCGGAAACGCGGCGCCTCTTGCAGGTGCGCATCGAGGACGCGGTGGCGGCGGACGATATTTTCACCACGCTCATGGGCGATGCCGTGGAACCGCGCCGCGAATTCATCGAAAAGAATGCGCTGAACGTGTCGAATCTGGACGTTTAGCGTAGTCCTTTAGCTCTCGGCCGCTACCTGCCCGGACGGACGCATCGCGATGCTGGGCGCGCCGTACTTCGAATACAGGCGCTCTTTCCTGGCGGGATCGACATTCACCTTGGTGATGTCGTCCCCCGCCCATTGCATGAGCTTCCAATCCATCACCTTGAACCATAGAGGCGGCACCGCCGCCAGTCCGAATGAACCTGGATAACCGCTCGGCAGCCGCGGCAGATCGTCGAAATCGCGCAGCGTCTGATAAGGACGCAGCGCATTGGCGTGGTGATCCGAGTGGCGCTGCAAGTGAAAGGTCAGAAGATTGGAAAAGATATGATTGGTGTTCCAGGAATGCCGCGGCTTGCAGGACTCGTAGCGTCCGGTGGGTAATTTCTGCCGCAACAGGCCGTAGTGCTCGACGTAGTTGGCCTGCGTCAGCCCGTACCACGCATAGAAATGATGGATGATGAGAAAGGGCAGGATGACCCATCCAAAAACCGCGATCAACGCAATGCCTGCTCCTGCCGTCAACAACCACGACCACAAAATATCATTGCGCCAGCTGAAGGCTCCGGCTCCAAGCTTGGCCAGGCGCTCGCGTTCATGGTGCCAACCGCGTTTGAACGCACCGGGAATTTCCCGCAGCATGAATTTGTAAATGCTCTCGCCCATGCGCGCACTGGCGCAGTCCTCCGGCGTCGCCACGTGCACATGGTGGCCGATGTTGTGCTCGATGCAGAAGTGTCCATAGCCGACCAGGCCGTTGGCCACTTGCGCGGCAACCCGATCGGCGCGGTTGTTCTTATGTCCCAGCTCATGGCCGAGCAGAATGGCGCCGCCGCTGTTGAAGCCGGCCCCGAGCGTCAGCGCCAGATAAGCCCACCACGGCAATGCGTGGGTGCCTAAAAACCAAGCGACGAAAATAAAATTCGCATATAGAAAAAAGATTCCGACATACAGAAGCGAGCGGTAAAAAGCATCGCTTGCCATGGAGCGCACGACTTCTTCGGGAGGGTTGTGATGATCCTCTCCCATGAGCGCATCGACCATGGGGATGCCGACAAAGGTGTAGGTCAACGGATACAGCATCGTGAGAGGATTGTGGCCGGTCACGAAGTACAGACCGATGGCGATCGCCGTATGGAAGGATCCGGTCAGCGACAGCAGCCACAGGTAGCGCTTACGGTCTACGTAACGGACCGTTCGGCCATCCGCGGCTTCGCCTACAAATTCCATACGCTACCCTCCCATCACCCTGGGCGCCCTCTTGAGCATAGCGATCAGCATGCCGGCGGTCCATAGGACCCCTGCGGCTGCCTGGACATGGGAAACATGAGCCTGTCTGGGAATACCCAGACAGGGCTCCTAGGGCGTTGCCTCGCCCGTCAGTGCGACAAACGCTGCGGCACCGTCGCGCACGATCCGAATCAGTAAGGGCGCCTGCGGACTGGGCGCTGCAACCCCGGCAATGTCCTTTACGTCCACCAATTGTTTACCCCCCGCATGGGTGATGAGATCACCCACCCTGAGTCCCGCGACCGCGCCGGGACCCGCAGGCCGCAGCTGCGTCACGATCAATCCGCTGGGTTCGTCGCTGGCCTTGATGGCTTTTCGGATCTGTTCGGTGGTGTTGGCCACGCCCAGGCGCAGCGAAGTCACCCACGTGTCGGGGTCTCCGTTCAGGGCCGGGTCTGACGGTGGATCAGGCAGGCGCCCGATTTTCAGTGCAACGGATTCGGATTTGCCCGCTCGCAGCATGGTCATGGTCACGAGCTCGTTCGGCGGCAATCGCGCCGTAATCTTGCCCAAAGTCTTGAACGTGACATGGCTCGAACCGACGGTGAGCAGCACATCCCCGGGCACGAAGGTGCCATATGCAGGTCCCGCCGAATCCACTGTGGTTATCAAGGCGCCGCGCGGTGTTTTCAAACCCAAAGCCTTGGCCAATATCGGCGTCGGCTCTTGCGCCGAAATGCCCAGATAGCCGCGCTCGACGTGGCCTTTGGCCTCCAGCTGGCCGATCACTGAGGCGACTGTTTCGGCGGGAATGGCAAAGCCCAAGCCCACGGAACCACCGCTGGGTGAAAAAATGGCTGATGTAACGCCGACCACGGTCCCGTCGGGCGACATCAAGGGGCCGCCGGAATTGCCGTGATTGATGGCGGCATCCGTTTGCAGGAAGTCGATGTAGGGATCATCCTCCAGCGTGCGTCCGCGCGCGGAGATGATGCCGGCGCTCACCGATTGGCCCAGTCCGAACGGATTGCCGATGGCGATGACCGGATCTCCCACGGACACGGACTGCGAGGAGCCCAAGTGCAATGCCGGCAGATTGCCGACGTTCACCTTGAGTAACGCGATGTCGGTGACGGCATCTGCCCCCAACAGTTTCGCAGGGACGTCTCGGCCATCGGGCAAATGGATGCGAATCTTCAGCGCGCCATTGACGACGTGCCGGTTCGTGACAATGAGTCCGTCGGTGCGAATGACAAAACCAGAGCCCAGCGCGGCGCTCGGTCTCTGATCCTCAGGACCGCCGCCGCCGCCGGTTAGCAGTCGCCTGATGAGGGCACCCAAGTCGATGCTGTTCTCGGCGGACGCCAGTTCGGCAGCGCGTTGCCCCGCGCTGACTTGTTTCTCCTCGACGACGACTGTGACCACGCTGGGCGCGGTGCGACGAACCAGACTCGCGTAGCCGCCTACGCCGGCGCTCTCCGCTGTCGATGCCGACGACAACTGCAACGCCAAGAGGGACACGGCGGCAAAGCACTGTCTGAACATTCCGCGTGAGTTCATGGATCCGTTGCAGCTCCGGTAATGCTGAAATCGCGATGGTCGCCAGCCCGCATATTATCCCATTGCGCCGTAAAACCCTGGCCTTCAGGCCGAGGATGTCAGGCGCAGTCATAGGTCCACACCGTTGAGACTTGTTGTTGTCAAATTCTGAGAGCGGTGCTCATGCGCCCGACGCCATTTCTGCACAATGACGACAGAAACAAAGCGGGTGAATGCACGCGCGCTGGATATAATCACATAGAGAAACCGAACGATGCTGCGGTATAAGTGCGATTTCGCAAGTGCAACGTTCGCTGAAGGTAACGAAGCGTTTTCAACCCCGACCTGTTCTGCGTGCGATTCGCGCAGTGGCCCGAAAGGTATCGCAGGTCTTGGAATAAGAGCATGGAGTTGCTGCGAATGCGGAGCGGTACACGACCGCAACGTTAATGCGGCAAAGAACATTCTCGCGGCGGGACGTCGCCGTCTTGCAGAAGGAATCCCCGCCGTTTTCGGGGGCGGGGAGGACGTCAAAGGGGACAAAGAGGACGACGACGATCGGGCAATTGCGCGGCGGCTGCGCTCGCGGGTGCCCCGGCTATGACTTGGGCGCTAGGAAAGTCTCGAGCACCTCGAGATATTTCTCGGGCTCTTCAAAGGCAGGAAGATGGCCGCTCTTTTCGAAGAAAACGATTTGCGCGCCGGGAATGGCGTGCGCCATTCGCCATGCGGTGAGCGGCGCAACGTTCATGTCGTAGCGCCCCGTCATGACCAGGGTCGGGAAATGAAAACCAGCCAGCTTCGGCGTGAGATCGAGATTCTCCGTGGCTTTCTGCACGGCCTGCCCGACGGCGGGAACGAAGCCCAGATCGCCCATGTGTGCGACATAGGTGTCGCGCATCTCGGGGGAGTAGAACATCATCCGCATGTGATTGACCAAGCCTGCTTGCGCGGCGGCCTCGGGGTCGGCCGCAAGTTTTTTGCCTTCGGCTTCGCCTTGTTCTTCGCGATCCGGGAACACCTGCGGCAGCAGATGAACCATGGTCTTCCAAGAGGGCGCGGGGGAATCGGAGAGGATGAGGCGGGACATATGTTCTGGATGAGCTGCGGCGTAAGCCATGGCGATCATTCCACCGTAGGAATCCCCTAGCACCGCGATGCGGTCGAGCGAGAGCGCGTTACGGATCGCCTCGAGGTCGGCGACCTGCGCATCCATGCTCTGCGGCGCATTCGGCCGCACATGCTTGGAGGCGCCGGTGCCGCGCTGATCGTAAAGGACGACGAGGCGGTGCGCCGCCACGCGCTGCCAGAGATCATTCTGCATCATGTACGCATGGGAAAGTCCCGGACCGCCGTTGACCGCAAAAAGCGGGATTTCAGCACTCGGCGCACCAAGAACTTCGTAGCCCAGGTCCACCTCGGGTGTATGAAGCGAGCCGCTGCGGTGCGGAGCTTGTGCAAAGATCATGGAGGGCAGCAGAATCGCCAAGGCGGACAAAAATTTCGGCATACGGATCCTTCGGAAATAATTCAATCGCGACGCGGATGGGACACGCGCAAGCTTAGAGTAATCCATTTTATCCAACTGACCTTTCGCGAGCGCGTGCCGGCAGGCATGAACTTTTCTGCCTGAAATTACCTCTAACTCGCGAGGCGGGCGACGCCGTCAGTCAGGATCCGCATTTGACATGATCCAAGAGTGGATTCGAAAGGGTCGCGAACACGGTGCCAGCGACCTGCACATAGAAGCGGATACCGCGCTGGTTGCGCGCATCCGGGGACTGCTGTCGTCAATCGGTCCGCCCGTCGCGGGGTCGCTCGTCGTCGCAGCGGCTCGGGAGCTGCTGGGCGGGGACGGCTGGTCTCAATTTCTGAGCAGAGGCTCCGCCGATCTCTCGCGCACCATCGCCGGCGTACGCTGCCGCATCAATATTTTCCAGACGCTGCGCGGCGTGGCGATGGCCGTGCGCCTGCTGAGCTCATTTCAAAACAATCTGCGCGCCTGCAATCTGCATCCGGAATTGAAGAAATTAACCGATGCCACCACCGGCTTGATCGTCGTGTCCGGACCCACCGGCAGCGGAAAATCTACGACGCTTGCCGCACTGGTCGAAGAGATCAATTCAGCGAGCGCGCGCAATATCATCGCGATCGAAAGTCCGATTGAATACCTTTTCACCAATCGAAGATCATTCATACGGCAGAGAGAAATTCCGACCCACTCTCCCAGCTACGAGCAAGCCTTGGTCGATGCCCTGCGCGAGAATCCCGACGTTCTGGTCATCGGCGAGATGCGCACGCCCGAGGTGATGCGCCTGACGTTGAGTGCGGCCGAAACCGGTCACCTGGTCATCGCCACCATGCATTCGGCGACCTGTGCGGAAGCCATTACACGCATTTGCATGTCATTTCCCGCGGAAATACAGGGCAGCATCCGCGCGCAGCTCGCCGATTGCTTCGTCGGCTTTGTCAGTCAGCGACTCGACTTCCTGAGCGAATTCCGCCTGCGCGTTCCGGTATGCGAAATCCTGCTGCCCAGCGCCGCCTCAAAGGGGACCATTCGCGGCGGCCAGTTCAGCCAGATCGCCAATGTCCTGCAAACCGGTGGAGAGGCCGGCATGTGGAATTTCGATCGCTATCAACGCTGGGTCGCCCAGAAAACGGATTGGGTCCCGCCGACTCTCGCCACACCGCTGCCGGAGGAGCGCGCCGCACCGGCGCAGCCCAAAATCAAACGCCGCGAGATCCAGGCTGCGCCGAAAGATGACTCGCTGGAAATATCCATCGAGGAAAACGCGGATCTTGATGAGTTGGCCAAACGCATTGAGAAGGGCACCCGTTAAATGCCGCCGAGCGCGCGCTTCGCGCGACCCGATGGATGAAGCGTAACTATTCCTCCAGCTGCAAATCGCGCATCGCCGGAGTTGCGAAGGCAACACCGCCGTCGACGGTCAAGGTCGAACCAATCACATAGTCGCCGGCACGCGAGGCCAGAAAAATGGCGGCGCCGGCCATGTCTTCCTCAGTTCCGACACGCCGCGCGGGAATATGCTTGGCCACTTCGTCGGCGTGATCGCGCGCGTCCTTGTTCATGTCGGACTTGAACGCGCCCGGGGCAATCGCGCTGACATAAATGTTGTCCTTGACCAGGCGCGCCGCCATCAGCCGGGTGAGCTGGATCAGGCCCGCTTTGCTGGTGACGTACGAATACGTTTCGCGGTGAGTGAGGTAAATCCCGTCGATCGATGCGATGTTGATCACCTTTGCCGGGCGCGCGGCCGTGGCCGCTTTGCGCAACGCAGGTGTCAAAGCCTGCGTCAGGAAAAACGGCGTCTTGGCGTTGAGATTGAGCACCTTGTCCCAACCTTCCTCGGGAAATTCGTCGAAGGGTGCTCCCCAAGCGGCGCCGGCGTTGTTCACCAGAATGTCCACCTTGGGTTCTTGGGTCATCACGGCAGACGCGAGCGCCCTGGCTCCCGTGACCGTTGCCACATTCATCGGAATCGAGATGCAGGTGCCGCCGTCTTTGGACAGCTCCTTCGCAGTCTGGTCGCAGGCATCGGCTTTGCGCGCCGAAATGTAGACCTTCGCACCCTGGGCAATGAACCCTTCGGCAATCATCTTGCCGATGCCGCGCGATCCGCCCGTGATGAGCGCGACACGTCCCTTGAGCGAGAATAGGTCCCGGGTATTCATGTCAATTCCTCGTGCTTGATTATTGGGGCGCCATTTTAACTTACGCGGCGGCGTCGCTAAGTAACTTGCCTTTCCCTGGGCCATCGCTCATGGCACAACGCCAGAAATCGGGTTCCTGCCTGCGACATCGGCTGATGTTTCAGGCTGTATGCGCCGACCTGGCGATCGATGCTGCCATAGGGCAGCCCTTCGACGGGAAGCAATTGCGGCGGCACTTCCGTGAGCAGGTCCGATACGTAAGTGACGCCTTTACCGTCCGCGACCAGCGCCAACCGCAACTCCATATGGCTCACCTCCCACACGGAGCCGAACGCGTCGCGCAATCGTTCACCGGTGGAGCGTCGCGCGGTCTCGTCGAGAAACGAAGTCACCAACGGCAACTCACGCATGGTGCCGACGGGGTCGCGTGCCAGTGCAGCCCGCGTCGGATGATCGCGTGCAATCATCAGTCGGCGGGTTTCCGAGAAACAGGGATGCAGTGCGAAGTGCGCCGGCATGTTGTGATGAAAGGGTCCGAATCCCAGTTCCCATCGGCCCTCGGCGACGCCGTGCACAATTTCTCGGCTGGGAGCGACGACAACCTTGAGTCGCGTGAGCGGGTTGCGCTCGCAGAATTCCTTGAGAAGCGCAACGCCGATGCGCGAGTTCGCGGCCGGCGAGAGTGCCAGCGAAAGGGTCGACAGCGCGCCGGTCTTGATCTGACTGATGTCCGCCAGCGCCTCGCGCTCCTCGTTCAGCGTCGTTTGCGCAAATCGCAGCAGCCGAATCCCGGCTTCGGTCGGCTGCGGCGGATTGCCTCGGCGCAACAAACTCGTGCCCAAACGATGCTCCAGATTGGCGATTGCCTGGCTGACGGCCGATTGCGAGAGATCCAGCCGCTCGGCCGCGCGGCTGAAACCGCCCGCTTCGAGCACGGCGTGAAAGCAACGCAACTCATGACGTTCGATCTGCATGGGGTGTGAAGGATAACCGAGCGCGTCCAAGGTTACCGCCCCGAGGGCTATCCGTTTCTGAAGGTTATGCGCCTCACTGATACTTCTATCAGTCCCACTGTCTGGCCTTCTGACGCTTGCGGGTCTTTACTTGAACCCGGAGGTCGCTATGAACGCAGCAGTGGTTGATATCAAGAAGGGTCTGGAAGGCGTGGTGGTGGACAGCACCTCGATTTCCTTGGTCGATGGGGATGCGGGGCGGCTGTACTACCGCGGGATTCCCATCGAAAAGCTGGTCAAGCAGCCCTTTGCAGCGGTCGCGCATCTGGTCGTGTTCGGCGATCTCCCGGACCCCGAGCGGCTGCAGGAATTCGAGGATTTCTTGTGGAGCGCCGGACGGCTGCCTGCGCAACTCGCCGGCACGCTCGAGAAACTGGCGCAACTGCACGGACATCCCATGGCGACGCTGCAGGCTGCGATGCCTCTAATGGCGTTCTCGCCGCCCGCGAAAGTATTCGGCCGTAGCGACGATGAACAGGAAGCATTGGTGGTTGCTGCTCGATTGCCCACCGCGCACGCCATGCTGCTTGCCCTGCGCGCGGGCAGGACATCCACTGCGTACCCCGAGACGCGCCGCTATGGCGAACGCTTCCTAGAACTGCTGCACGACCGAACACCTTCTGAGAAGGAGGTGCGCATTTTGGAGCAAACCCAAATTCTGCAGATCGATCACAGCTTCAATGCCAGCACGTTCACCGCGCGCGTGGTGACATCGACCTTGGCGCCCCCAGCTTCCGCCTTGGCAGCGGCGATGGGCTCGCTCTATGGTCCGTTGCACGGCGCCGCCGATCAGGGCGCGCTCGAAATGGCGCAAGAGGTGGGCCGCCCTGAGCACGCGGCGGACTTCGTCGCCGAGTGCCTCGCCAAGGGCCGGCTCGTGATGGGCATGGGTCATCGGGAGTATCGCGTCGTTGATCCCCGCTCGCGAATCGTCAAGGTGCTCGCCGAAGAGATCGCCTCGACGCCCGACGAGAAGCGTCTGATCGAAACCTTGAAGGCCGTCGATGAAGCCTTCGTCGCCCAGACCGCGCAGAAGAAGCGTTCGCTGCGCGCCAATCTGGAGTTCTACAAGGGCGTCGTCTACCTGGCGCTGGGACTGCCGAAGGAGTTCTTCACGGCGACCTTCGCCGCCGCGCGCATATTCGGCTGGTCGGCCCACATCGTGGAACAACGCAAGGACAACCGGATCGTTCGGCCCTCGGCAAACTACATAGGCCCTGCTCCGCAACTCGATTAATTTTCAAGCCGCGAGACTCTTCCGGTAACATCCGTGCATGCTGTTTTCGGAGACTCTGGCATCGCTGCAACCGCGGGACGGCGGGTGGCGAGCCGTGATCGGCGAGGATTGGTCCCAGGGCCGCGCAACTTTCGGCGGCATGGTCGCGGCCCTCTGCAATGAAGCGATGCGCCGTCTGGTGCCGGTGGATCGCGAGCTGCGCGGATTGGATATCACTTTTGTCGGACCTGCGCTCGCCGGCGAGGTCAGCATCGATGCCGAGATTTTGCGCGTGGGCAAGGCCGTCACCATTGCGCGCGCCAAGCTTTGGAGCGACGGCAAGATCGCCGCGACGCTGACCGGCATTTATGGCGCGGCGCGCGCGACGGCGCTTTCCATCACGCCAACGGTCGCAGCGGGGGTGCCCGCTGCCCTGAACGTTCCGGAACGCGCCGGCGCCGATATGGGCGGGCCATCCTTCGTGCGGCATTTCGGCTACCGTTGGGCGGAAGGCGCTCGACCCTTCGCCGCCTCAAGTTTGCGCACGGCGAAAATTTACGTTCGTCACAATGATCCCGCTCCCCTCACCGAATCCCACCTGGTGGCGCTGATCGACTCCATTCCCTCGGTGATCTTGCAGCTCATGAGCACTCCTGCGCCTTCGAGCTCGCTCACGTGGACACTGCAGTTTCTTCGCCATGACTACAGCTTCGCGCCGGAGGCGTGGTGGCGCATCGATGCGGAGGTCAACTCAGCGGGCAGCGGCTATTCCTGCGAGTCCTGCGTCTTGCTTGACCCGAACGGCGCGCCTGCGGCCGTCGCCCGTCAAATGGTGGCGGTATTTGGATAAGAAAGCACTGACGGTTACGGTCCACACCGAGTGCGGCAATTGCGGTGCCACCTTGATGGGGCCGTACTGCTTCGATTGTGGCCAACACAGGCATGAGAGCGCGCGTTCCGTCTCGGCGCTATTCGAAGACGCCTGGCACGTCGCGACCCATGTTGACGGCCGATTCTGGCAGACCCTGTACATTCTGCTGTTCAAGCCGGGCAAGCTCACGAAGGAATACTTCGCGGAGCGGCGCGCGCGATATCTTCCGCCGGTGCGTCTGTATCTTGTTTTGAGCGTGCTGTTTTTTGGTTTCGGGCTTGCCACCCCAGAAAGACACCGTCAGCTGCCGAGCGTCGCGCCAGCCGGCGCTGCTGCACCGAGCAAGGGGCTTAGCGACGGTCCCACTGACCAAATGCCGGAGGCGAAGAAGAATTCGCGCGTCACCAAGTTTGATATTGCCAATTGCGACGATATCCATTCCTCGTTTACCTGGTTGCAAAATTCTTTGCGGCAGTCCTGTGTGCGCAATAAGGAAAACCACGGTGAATCGGTTCAGCACGCCTTCGTCGCCAACATGCCGAAAATGATGTTCGTGTTAGTGCCGATGATGGCGCTCGTGATGTTGATATTGTATTGGCGGCCGCGGCGCTACTACGTGGAGCATTTGGTGTTCTTCATACACAACCATGCCGCAGTATTCTTGCTGCTTCTGATTCAAGCGCTGCTTTCTTGGATCGCGGTTTGGCTGGCCTGGCGCACCTTCAAAGAATGGGTCTTCGTGATCATCGGTCTCTATAGCGTCTGGTACGTGTACCGCGCCATGCGCGTCTTCTACGGACAGGGGCGACTGCTGACCTGGGCCAAACTCTTCGTCATCGGCGTTACCTACCTGTTCGGATTCTCCTTGACGGTGGCGGCGACGGGGCTCCTCAGCGTGATCACCGCGTAGGCGGAATCGTCCGGCAAGAGGAATCATCCCGTGGACCCACCAAGGCTACTTCCCCACGAAGATGCTTTTCGGCAGCTTGACGTGCACGCCGAGGTTGGGTTTGTCCACCAGCTGCGTGATGGTCACATTTCCAGCGATGCTCACGAGCTGATAGGCCTGATGGCGGGTCAGTTTCTTCTCCGACGCCAGAAAATCCACCATCTCTTGAATAGCTCCCTTGGTGGCAGCGGCCAGATCGGGATCGGTCGCCATGCTGATGTAATCGGTGGCGGTTTCGGCGCGCGGCCATTTCAGTTTCATGTCCTTGCGCACCGTCAGCTGCAAGCGGCCGCGCAATGAGGTCTCGATGGCGGTTTGATCCACCTCGCC
>Ga0210406_10004806_pt1 | contig 14318 bp, 11 predicted proteins | sample IncBWC30MmetaG_FD_155454 | JGI IMG/M metagenome (GOLD analysis project Ga0210406, IMG submission 155454) | Forest soil microbial communities from Barre Woods Harvard Forest LTER site, Petersham, Massachusetts, United States - Inc-BW-C-30-M | ecosystem: Environmental > Terrestrial > Soil >... | reverse complement strand
ACTGGGGGCGCAGCCGGTCAGCCAACGGGCGGTACGTGCCGTCGCGGACTGTCATTCAACGCGGCCAATGATGATCACCGCGGCTCCGTCGTCATTTGCCGCGCCCGATCACGTCGACCCCGGGCGGCGGCGTGAACGAAAACAGATCCGGGGCCAATGGGAGATTGCGCTTCGAGTTGGAAAAGGTCAGCTGCGTGATCTGATTGAGCTTGTCGGCGAGGAACATCGACCGCAATTCACCCTTGTCGAAACCGATCCTCACGAGCTGGAAATCGGTATCGGCATGCTTGGGAACGAGTTGGAACCACTGCAGTCCCGCGCTCTGCGGCAGGGCGGTGACGTTGAACTGAGTGCTGACCGAGCCATTGCCCGACAGCAGGCTCGCGGGCGTGCTGGCGAGACTGGTATCCATATCACGCACGTTGGCCTGCGCAAGATCCTTGTCGTAGAACCAGATTTGCTTGCCGTCCGCCAGCACCAGCTGTTCGGAGGGTTGCGAATAATCCCAGCGAAACTTTCCCGGCCGCTGCAGATAGAGCCGCCCGGCGGCGCTGCGCAGCACATTGCCATGGCCGTCATCGATGGTCTGCTCGAAATCGGCGGACCAGCTGGCGAGCCCGCTCAAATATTTCTCGACTTCGGCCGCGGGCGATGCGGCCGCGGCAGCGGCAGGTGCGGCGAACACGGGCGCTTCGCCCAAAAACGCAGCCAGCAATATCAGACTTGCAGCCTTGAACATCATCCCTGTCATTCCTCGGGCGGCGGGGCGCCGTAGATCTCGCGGCCGCCGTTCGACTGCAATGGGCCCACCAAGCCGGCCGCCTCCATGGCCTCGACCAGGCGGGCCGCGCGGTTGTAGCCGATCTTGAGGCGGCGCTGCACGCCGGAGATGGATGCCTTGCGCGTTTCGGTGACGATGCGCACCGCTTCGTCGTACAAGGGGTCGGCCTCGGCATCGGCCGTGCCGCCTTCGCCGGCCTCTTCGTCATCGGACGGAAATCCCGGGATTGCGTTGCGCGGACCATCCAGAATTTCGTCGATGTAGATCGGCGGCGAGGTGGATTTCAGACCTCCCACCACGCGATGCACTTCTTGGTCGGATACGAAGGCGCCGTGCACGCGAGTCGGAATGGAGGTTCCGGGAGGCAGGTACAACATGTCGCCGTGACCGAGCAAGGATTCCGCGCCGCTCTGATCGAGGATGGTGCGCGAGTCCACCTTTGCCGAGACTTGGAATGCGATGCGGGTCGGGATATTGGCCTTGATCAATCCGGTAATGACATCCACGGACGGCCGCTGGGTGGCCAGGATGAGATGGATACCGGCGGCGCGCGCCTTTTGCGCCAGCCGCGCGATCAGCTCCTCGACTTTCTTGCCGACGATCATCATGAGATCGGCCAATTCGTCGATGATGACGACGATGAACGGCAGCGTCGTCAGATCCGGCACGTCTTCCTCGACCACGCCGGGAACACCCTGCGCTATTTTTTGCATGCGGATAGGGTCTTTGATGGGCTTGCCCGCTTCCGCAGCATCCTTGACCTTGCGGTTGAAGCCGCCGATGTTGCGCACGCCGAGCATCGACATGAGTTGGTAACGCCGCTCCATCTCCGCCACGCACCAGCGTAGTGCGTTGGCGGCCTGCTTCATGTCCGTGACCACCGGCGACAGCAGATGAGGTATTCCCTCGTACACCGACAGTTCGAGCATCTTCGGGTCGATCATGATCATTCGCACATGTTCAGGAGTCGCCTTGTACAGGAGGCTCAAGACCATGGCGTTGATTCCGACCGACTTGCCCGATCCCGTCGTGCCCGCAATCAACAAGTGCGGCATGCGCGCGAGATCCGCAACGATGGGCACTCCGCCGATGTCCTTGCCCAGCGCCAGCGCGAGCGGCGAGCTCACGTCGTCATACGGCTTGGATTTGATGATCTCGCCCAGCGTCACGATCTCGCGCTTTTCGTTGGGTATTTCCAGGCCGACGACCGACTTGCCGGGAATGATTTCCACCACACGGACACTGATGGCGGACAGCGCGCGCGCGAGGTCCTTCGATAGATTGCTGATTTGATTGACCTTGACCCCGGGCGCCGGCCGCAATTCGAAGCGCGTGATCACCGGACCCGGCTGCACCGCGACGACCTCGGCCTCCACGCCGAAATCGCGCAGCTTCAGTTCCACCAGGCGCGACATCGCCTCCAGCGCTTCGTCCGAGTACGACTGCTCGCGTGGGCCCGCCTCGTCGAGCAAGGATAGCGCGGGCATCTCGCTCGACTTGGGAGCCTCGAACAGCGGAACCTGCCGTTCACGCTCGACGCGGTCACTCTTCTCGGGGACGGGAGCCGGGGCCTCGATTCGCGGCGGCGGCCGGTTGGCGACTTTCTTCTGTTCCACGCGCACGACTTCCTGGCGTGCTTGCTTGCGCAGCTGGCCCGAGGCGAGTTCGCGGCGCTGGTCGATCCGCGTCTGGATCCAATCGATCGTCTTCAAAACCCACGCGCCGAGCTGGTCCATGACCTCAAACCAGGACACCCCAAGGAACAGCGCCACGCCGGCCAGCCACAGTCCGAGCAGCAGCAGGGTTGCACCGAGAAAGCTCAGGGCATGCGCCAGGCCATGTCCGCCGTCCCCGCCCACCAAGTTGCCGAGTGCTCCGCCCGCGCTGTTGGGCAGCGCTGCACGGCTCCAGTGCAGGGTCGCGAGGCCGCAGCTGGTCACCAAGGTCAATACGAACCCCGCGGCTCGCAGCAAGGTGTTGAGACGCGACCGCGCATCGGGAAGCGGCTGCTCCTTGTGCACCAACCAGCCGGCGTAGGCCAGCATCACGGGAAATAGATAGGATGGACGGCCGAAGAGGAACAGAAAGAAACCCGCCAGGCGCGCCCCCACAGGCCCGATCCAATTGCTGACCGGACCGGGTCCTCCGGTGTCCGCGAACGTTGGATCGTCCGGGTGATAAGACAACAACGCGAGCAACAAGATCAGCCCGAGCGCTGCCAGCACCCACAATGTGCCCTCGCGCAAGGATCGCGCCACGGCTGCAGAAAGCGTGCTCTTCTGCTTGGATTTCCTAGGCGCAGCGTCGTCCGACAATTCTAGACCTTTAGTGATAATTGCTTCTTAACTAATTGAATAATATGTAATAGTAACCCAGTCCAACGACCGGCACCAACACCGCGTCGGCCTCAAGGACTTAAGGGTGGAACTGGCCTTGATTGATCTGGCTGGCGCCCACAGATTTACATACCATGAGCCGACAAACGATATTTAGAAGAGAGGCAAATTATACATGAGCGTCCACAGGCACAGTCCACTCCTCATCCTGGGGTCGGGTCCCGCAGGCTACGCCGCCGCCGTGTATGCGGCGCGAGCCAACCGCCATCCCCTGCTGATCACCGGCTTGGAGCAGGGCGGCCAGCTCATGACCACCACCGATGTGGACAATTGGCCCGGCGACGTCGAGCACCTCCAGGGGCCCGCTCTGATGGACCGCATGCGGCGGCACGCCGAACGATTCAATACCGACATCGTCTTCGACCATATCAATCGGGTCGAATTGCGCCAGCGTCCTTTTCGCCTGTTCGGCGACAACGGCGAGTACACCTGCGACGCGCTGATCATCGCCACCGGCGCCTCGGCCAAGTATCTGGGCCTTGAGTCCGAGGAGACGTTTCGCGGCAAGGGGGTATCGGCGTGCGCGACCTGCGACGGCTTTTTCTATCGCGGCAAGGCGGTGGCCGTGGTCGGCGGCGGCAACACCGCGGTCGAGGAAGCTCTCTACCTGACCAATATCGCTTCGCACGTCACCCTGGTGCATCGCCGTGACAAGCTGCGCGCGGAAAGAATACTGCAGGATCGGCTGTTCGCGCTCGAATCGGCAGGCAAGGCCAGCATCGTCTGGAACCACTCGATCGACGAAATTCTGGGCGACGAGGCGGGGGTGACCGGCGTGCGTTTGCGCGGCGCCTCGCCGGGAGCGGCGCGCACCCTGCATGTCGACGGCGTGTTCATCGCCGTGGGCCATCAACCCAACACCCAGCTGTTCGAAGGCCAATTGGACATGCGCGGCGGCTACATCGTGGTCAAAGGCGGCAGCGAAGGCGATGCCACCGCCACCAGCATCGCCGGGGTATTCGCCGCCGGCGACGTGGCCGATCATGTCTACCGCCAAGCGGTCACCTCGGCGGGCACCGGATGCATGGCCGCGCTCGACGCCGACAAATATTTGGAACGAGCGGAGGCCGAGCCATTAGTCGCGCCGCGCGTTCAACACGCGTGACCCTACGCTCCGCGCGGATTCTCGACAGCATCGCGCAAATCGATGCGGCGAGTTGGAATTCCCTCCTCAGGGACGGCCAGCCTTTCCTGCGTCACGAATTTCTCCTGGCGCTCGAGGAGTCCGGCTGCGCGGTGCCGCGCACGGGCTGGACTGCACGGCACTTGGTTCTGGACGACGCGCAAGGCCGCCCCATAGGCGCCATGCCCTTGTACCGGAAATCGCATTCGCGCGGTGAATTCGTCTTCGATTTTTCGTGGGCCAGCGCCTATGCGCAGCATGGTTTGCCGTACTACCCGAAATTGCTGTGCGCGGTGCCCTTCACTCCGGTGCGCGGACCGCGTCTTCTCGTGCATCCCAAGGCCGACGCCAAGGCCGAGAGCCCACTCTTGATCAAGGCGGCGATCGACTATGCGCGCGGCGAACGGCTGTCGTCCTGGCACGTGCTGTTCCCCTCGGATGACACGGCCGAGCGCTTGAAGTCGGCGGGGTTGATCCTGCGCCGCGACTGCCAGTTTCATTGGTACAACCACGGCTATGAGTCGTTCGACGCCTTCCTCGCCACCTTTACCGCCGAGAAGCGCAAGAAGGCGAAGCGCGAACGCCGGCGGGTCGCCGAAGCCGGCATCGAATTCGATACTCTTCACGGCGGCGACATGGACGATGCGCTGTGGGATGCCGTATATCCCTTCTACGCGGACACCTTCTACCGCCACGGCCACGAACCCTACCTGAATCTGGATTTCTTCAAGCTGCTGGCCGCCTCCATGCCGGATCAGCTGATGCTCAAAGTGGCGCGGATCGGTTCCGAGCCCATCGCCGTCGCCATATTCTTCGTCGGCCGGGACGCCCTGTTCGGCCGTTATTGGGGCGCCGGCGGCAACTACCACAGCCTGCATTTCGAGACCTGCTACTACCAGGGAATCGAGTACTGCATCGACAAGAAACTGCAGCGTTTCGAGCCGGGCACGCAGGGTGAGCACAAGGTGCCCCGAGGTTTCGTGCCGACCCTGATGAGCTCGGCGCATTTCGTCGCCGACCCACGGTTTGCCGCGGCCATTCGCGACTTCGCGGCGCGCGAGGCCCGGGGAGTCGACAGCTATGCGGCCGCCGTCAACGAACATGTGCCCTATCACCGCGCGCCCGATGAGGAATTGCAGCTCTGAGCAGACTCGTATGGTTGGGCGAGCAGGCTGATCCCGACTGGTTTCCGCCATTGGAGCATGCTCTGCGCGAGCCTCCCGGGCTGCTCGCAGCCGGCGGCGACCTCCGTCCGGCCCGGCTGCTGGCGGCCTACGAACGCGGCGTGTTCCCCTGGTATTCGGCGCAGCAGCCGATACTGTGGTGGTCGCCGGATCCGCGCATGGTGTTGTTCCCCAGTGAATTCAATTGCTCGCGCAGCTTGCGCAAGACGCTGCGCAATGGACCGTACACGACGCGAGTCGATCATGCCTTTGGCGCGACCATCCGAGCCTGCGCGGCGCCGCGGCGCGGCGGGCCCGATACCTGGCTCAACAACGACATGATCGCTTCCTACGAACAACTGCACGAACTCGGGTTCGGTCACTCCGTCGAAACCTACGATGACGACCGCCTGGCGGGTGGTTTGTACGGCATACAGCTCGGCCAGGTATTTTTCGGCGAATCGATGTTCAGCCTTGGGCGAGATGCCTCCAAAGTGGCGCTGGCGCGTCTGATCGACGAGTGCCGCGCGCGCGACATCCAGCTCATCGACTGTCAGGTGGCGAGCGCTCACCTGGCTTCCCTGGGTGCCCGCGAGGTGTCCCGCAGTCAGTTTGTCGCGATGTTGCGGCGTTATGCGCGGCGCAGCCCTGTCGGCAGCTGGGCGGAATCCGCTGCGTAAATTGCATTAGCACAGGGCTTTATGCACAATGCGCGCGGTTTCCCGCACACCACAAGGACGCATGTCAAAAGAAGAGGCCATTCAATTCGAGGGCGAGGTCGTCGAGACCCTGCCCAATACGACGTTTCGCGTCAAACTCAAGACCGGTCACGTCGTCACTGCCCATATTTCAGGCAAGATGCGTAAAAACTACATTCGTATTTTGACGGGGGACCAGGTCACCGTCGAAATGACCCCGTACGACTTGACCAAGGGCCGCATCGTCTACCGAGGGCGTTAGTCAGGCGCTGACGCGCCGAATTTACGGGGTCGAAGCGACCCCGCCCTTGATTTAATTTTCGTGAGACAAGAGCTTCGCGGGCTCATCCGCGGCGTGGGAGTCGAGCTTGAGTTTCTCGCCGTCCTCGCTCAAGGTCACTTCCACGTGTCCGCCATTGACGAGCTTGCCGAACAATAGCTCTTCGGCGAGCGGCCGTTTGATGAACTCCTGAATGACTCGCGCCATCGGCCGCGCGCCCATCTTCGGATCGTAGCCGCGCTTGGCGATCCAGCGTCGCGCCTGATCGCTGACCGAGATCGAGACGCGCTTCTGCTCGAGTTGCGCCTCCGCCTCGACCAGCAGCTTGTCGACGACCCTCTCGATCGTGTCCTGGTCCAGGCTGCCGAACTGAATGACGGCATCCAGACGATTGCGAAATTCCGGTGAGAACAAGCGCCTGATTGCCTCCATTCCATCCGAAGTCGTGTCTGACTGGGTGAATCCGATGCTGGGCCGGCTCATCTCGAATGCCCCCGCGTTGGTGGTCATCACGATGATGACATGGCGGAAATCCGCCTTGCGGCCGTTGTTGTCGGTCAGCGTGCCGTGATCCATGACCTGCAGCAGCAGATTGAACACATCGGGATGCGCCTTCTCGATTTCATCGAGCAGCAGCACGCAGTGCGGGTGCTTGGCGATCGCCTCCGTCAACAATCCACCCTGATCGAATCCGACATAGCCGGGCGGCGCGCCGATGAGGCGCGAGACCGTGTGCCTCTCCATGTATTCCGACATGTCGAAGCGCACGAATTCCACGCCCATAGCGATGGCGAGCTGCCGGGTCACCTCGGTCTTGCCGACGCCTGTGGGGCCAGAGAACAGGAAAGAGCCCACCGGCCTGCGTTGATCGCCGAGCCCCGACCGCGACATCTTGATGGCGGCAGACAGTGCCTCGATCGCCTTGTCCTGGCCGAAGATGGTCAGTTTCAAATTGCGTTCCAGGTTCTTGAGCACATCGCGATCCGACAGCGACACATTCTTCGGCGGGATGCGCGCGATGCGCGCCACCACGTTTTCTATCTGAGTGACGGTGACGCTGGTGGCGCGGTTCTCCACCGGTTGCAGGCGTAGATTGGCCCCCGCCTCGTCCACCACGTCGATCGCCTTGTCCGGCATGTGCCGGTCGTTGATGTGCCGGGCCGCGAGCTCCGCGGCCGCGCGCAGCGCGTCGTCCTCGTACTTGATGCCGTGATGTTCCTCGTAGCGGGATTTGAGGCCGCGCAGAATGTCCACCGTGTCCTGTACGGACGGTTCGCTGATGTCGATCTTCTGGAAGCGGCGCGCCAGCGCATGATCTTTTTCGAAGATTCCGCGATATTCGTTGTAAGTGGTCGAACCGATGCAGCGCAAGTCGCCGTTGGCCAAGGCAGGCTTGATCAAGTTCGAGGCATCCATCACGCCGCCCGACGCCGCGCCGGCACCGATGACGGTGTGAATTTCGTCGATGAAGAGGATCGCGCCCGGCTGCTTCTTGACCTCCGCGAGCACGGCCTTCAGGCGCTTCTCGAAATCGCCCCGATACTTGGTGCCTGCGACGAGCGAGCCCATGTCGAGGGAATAGATGGTCGCATCCAGAAGCACGTCGGGCACCTGGTTTTCGACGATCATGCGGGCGAGGCCCTCGGCGATCGCCGTCTTGCCGACGCCGGCTTCGCCCACGTACAGCGGATTATTCTTGCGCCTGCGGCACAGGATCTCGATGGTACGCTCGACCTCGAGTTTGCGTCCGATCAGGGGGTCGATCTTGCCCTTGCGCGCCGATTCGTTGAGATTCGTCGCATATTTCTCCAGGGCATTGCCGCCGCCGTCGCCCTCGCGCTCGGCGTCGGGGGAGGCGCTGCCCTCCTCGCGCTCGCCGCGCTCCTCGCCGCCGGCCTTGGACAGGCCGTGCGCGATGAAATTGACCACATCCAGACGCGACACGTCCTGCATGCTGAGGAGGTATGCGGCGTGCGATTGCTTCTCGCTGAATATCGCCACCAGCACATTGGCCACGGTGACCTCTTTCTTGCCGCTCGATTGCACGTGGAACACGGCCCGCTGCAGCACCCGCTGGAACCCCAGGGTCGGCTGCACGTCACGATCCTCGCCGGCCGGCAATCGCGGGGTGGTCTGGTCGATGAACTGCTTCAGCTCGGTCTTGAGCTTTGCGGTATCCGCGCCGCAGGACTTCAGGACCTCCCTGACTTTGGGGGTATCCACGATGGCGAGCAGCAAATGCTCGACGGTCATGAATTCATGCCGCGCCTCGCGCGCACCGGCAAACGCATCATTCAAGCAAAATTCGAGTTCTTGACTTAGCACTTTACGTTACGCCTCTTCTAGCGTTGCCATCAGCGGATGCTGATGTTGTCGCGCGTACGCGATCACTTGAGCCACCTTGGTCTCCGCAATCTCATAAGTAAATACCCCGCACACCCCTTTACCCTTGGTATGCACCTCCAGCATAACGCGAGTTGCTTTGGTGCGGTCCATCGCAAAGAAGCGCTGCAGGATATCGACCACGAACTCCATAGGAGTGTAGTCGTCATTGATCAGCACAACTTGATAGAGTGGGGGGCGCTTGAGCTTCGGCGCCGCTTCTTCGACGACCAAGCCCGTCCCATCCCGCCCTCGTTCGGTGTCACTCATGAGTAATTAGTTTATAGGGTGCGTTCTCGCCGTTTACAAGACATGTAGACTAAACCCTCCGGAATTGCCCTGTCGCCAATCGCTGTCACTTTACTTTAAAAAACAAATGCTTGAGCGGCCAAGCGAGTAGCCCGTATGATTGCCGGTCACGGTAAACATTCGCAACACCATGCTCGATTCGCGCACACATGAATGGCTGTCCCGTTTGCAAGGCAACGGCCCTCGATTGGCATCGTTGGGCTTAGCGGCGCTAATTGCCGTGGAACTGGCGCGGATCGCCATTTCAGTGCTCGGCGGCGGTCCGGTGAAATCGCCCCAGCCGGCCGTGGCCGTAGTCGCCCCGCGCGCACAGCACACCGGACTCGACATTCAAAGCGTGGTCTCGGCCCACCTGTTCGGGATCGCCGCCCCCGATCCCAGCGCCCAGGACCCTGACAATGCGCCGCAGTCAACCGCCAATCTGGTGCTTGCCGGGACAATTGCAACCCAGGACCCGAAGCGCGGTGTGGCCATCATCAGCGACGGCGGCCCGGCGAAGGTGTATTCGGTGGGCGAGAATGTCGGCGGCGCGACCCTGCATTCAGTGTATCTCGACCATGTCATTCTCGATCGAGGCGGTGTGCTGGAAACCTTGCTGCTGCCGAGGTTGTTGGGTCCCGGCATGCACGCGCCCCCGGTGGTGCGCCGCGCGGGCGGCGACCCGCGCACGGTGGCGGCGGTCGACAACATCCGTCGTCTGGTGCAGCAGGATCCCAGTATTCTCGATCAAGTCATGCGCACCGTGCCCTCGTACGACAACACCGCCGGCAAGCTTCGCGGCTTTCGTGCCTATCCGGGCCGAAATCGGCAGATATTCAACAAACTGGGGCTGAAACCTGGCGATTTGGTCACAGCAATCAACGGCACACCGCTCGATGATCCACAGCGTAGTCAGGACGTCTTCAACACCATTCAGACATCGGACCACGCAACGGTGACCATCGAACGAGGCGGTCAAAAGCAGGACATCACGCTGAATATCGCCCAGGTCGCCGCACAGGCAACCAGAGACCTGGAGAGCGAGGCGAATTCCTCTGCAGGAAGCCCACCCAATGGCCCGCCTCAACCGGGGGGGAACCCGAACCCAAATAGCGGCAATACGAATCCAAACGAATAGCGAGAGCGAAGGTCGAATGCGTTCAACACACGAGTACCCATGATGCCGAATTCACCCAAACAGCAGCCCAAGGCCCGCATCGCAGCTGTCCTCGCGCTCGCAGCGTTGTTGGCGTCATTGACCTTGCCGGCCGCGGCGCAGGTGAAATCTCAGGACGGCCCGACCATCACCCCCAACTACAAGGATGCCGATCTCAGCCAGATCATCCAGGCCGTGAGCGAAGTCACCGGCAAGAATTTCATCATCGATCCGCGCGTCAACGCCAAGGTCACCATGCTGTCGGCGACGCCTATGTCCCCCGCGGCGTTTTATGAGGCGTTTCTGTCGGTGCTGCAGGTGTACGGATACGTGGCGGTGCCCGCCGGAAAGGTCATCAAAATCGTGCCGAACACCGATGCCCGCCAATTGCCCGCCAACGATCTGCCGAATGACGTGAGCAGGACGTCGGACGAAATCGTGACGCAGATCATCACCATGAAGAATGTCAGCGCAGCGCAACTGGTGCCGATTCTGCGGCCGCTCATCCCCCAATACGGGCAGCTGGCCGCCTATGCCGCCGGCAATATGCTGATCATTTCGGATCGCGCCAGCAATGTGAGCCGTATCGTGCGCATCGTCCAGCGCATGGATGAGAGCGGCGACGAACCCATCGAGGTGATTGCGCTGCACAACGCCAGCGCCGCCGACGTGGTGCGCATCGTCAATTCGCTCAACCAGGGCGGCCAAGGGGCCGAAGGAGCCGGTGCCGCCGCGAAAATCGTCGCCGATGACCGCACCAACAGCATCTTGCTGACCGGCGAGAAGTCGCAGCGCCTGAAGCTCAAGGCCCTGATCATCAATATGGACACGCCCCTGGCGACCGGCGGGGACACGCAGGTCAGATACCTGCGCTATGCCGACGCCGAAAAGATCGCCGATAAGCTCAAAGGCCAGGCCACCGCCACAGCCAAGGCGCAAGGAGGCCCCCCCACCGCGGGCACCGGCGGCGGCACGCCCAACGTCGATGCCAGCGTCACCATTTGGGCGGACGTCTCGACCAACGCGCTGATCATCACGGCGCCACCCAAAATCATGAAGTCGCTGATGGCAGTGATCGACAAGCTCGATATCCGCCGTGCGCAAGTCCAGGTCGAAGCCATCATCGTCGAGATTGACGTCAACAAGAGTTCCAGTCTCGGCGTGCAATGGCTACTCGACGGAGGCAACAGCTATGGCTACGGCGTGACGAATCTGCCCACCAGCGGCGGCACCAGCATCGTCGACTTGGCCTCAGCCGTGCTGAGCGCCACGGGCGCCACCACGACCGTCCCCACCACCGGCACCACCGGGACTACGACGGGTGGCATCAGCAGTTCAACGGTCGGCACGGGAGCCACCTTTGCTCTCGGCAGATACAACGCGAACACCAAAAAGGGTTTCGCCGCGCTGATTCAGGCAATACGCAGCGACGGCAGCAGTAACATCATCTCCACGCCCTCGCTGATCACCATGAACAACGAGGAAGCCGAGGTGAAGGTCACGCAAGAGATTCCGTTGATCACCGGCTCCTACAGTAGTTCGACCGCGGCCGTCCAGGGCACCACCAGCCCGTTCACGACGATTCAGCGCGAGGAAGTGGGTACGATTCTGAAGGTCACGCCGCACATCAACGAAGGCAATTCGGTGCAGCTCAAGATCGAGCAGGAAGACTCCTCGCCGGGAGCCAAGCTCGCGAATTCGGCCGACATCTCGACCAATAAGCGCTCCATCAAGACCACCGTACTGATCGAGGACGGGGGAGTTATCGTGCTCGGCGGCCTCATGTCCGATACCGTCCAAGAGAGCGAAGATCGCGTACCGGGATTGGGAGCCATTCCTCTGCTCGGCAACCTCTTCAAGTCGCGCAGCGGTTCACGCCAGAAGAAAAACCTGCTGGTGTTCATACGTCCGAAAATATTGCGCGATGCGGACGCAACCGAAAGCACCAGCGAATTGCAATACAATGACTTGCGCCAGCAACAGAGATCCTTGAACAAGGGACACATCACGCTGTTGCCGGGTCAAAAGCAGCCCGTCGTGCCGCCCATGCCGCCGGGGGCGGGATTGCCTGCGCCGCCGCCGGCCGGCACCAATGCCCAAGGTGCTACGCCCAATGGACCGCCGCCGCAATCGACACCGCTCCAGTCGGCGCCGCTGCCGCCGCCCTCAATTCTCCCGCCGCCGGATGACGCCGCGCCGCAGCCGCCACACTCGGCGCCGCCGCCGGCGCCCTCGCCCAACCCATGAACGCTGAACTCAACGATCCGGGCGAGCAGAGGAAACTCTCGTTTCCTTTTGCCAAGCGGCACGGGGTCTTGATCCGAGGGATCGCCAATGGCGTGGCCGACACGGTGTGCCGCCCGGGCGTGACGCCCCAGACCTTGGCGGAAGTGCGCCGTTTCGTCGGCGTTCCCTTGAAACTCGAGCGCGTATCGGTCGAGTCCTTCGATTCCATGCTGCGCGTCGCCTACGAAGCGGGCTCCGGCGCCGCGATGCAGATGCTGGAGGGCTTGGACGACAATACCGACCTCGCGCATCTGGCCGAGGACATTCCCGAGTCCTCCGACCTCCTGGAAAGCGATGACGAAGCGCCGATCATCCGCTTGATCAACGCGCTGCTCACGCAGGCGGTCAAGGAAAACGCCTCGGATATTCACATCGAGCCCTACGAAAACCGCCTGGTGATCCGTTTTCGCGTCGACGGGGTGCTGCGCGAGGTGCTGCAGACCAAGCGAGCCGTCGCGCCGCTGGTGGTTTCGCGCATCAAGGTCATGTCCAAGCTCGATATTGCCGAACGCCGTCTGCCGCAGGACGGCAGAATTTCGCTGCGCATCGCCGGACGCGCGGTCGACGTGCGAGTCTCTACCCTGCCCTCGGGACACGGTGAGCGCGTGGTGCTGCGCTTGCTGGACAAGCAAGCCGGGCGCATCGAACTGACCTCGCTGGGGATGGACCCGCGCACCCAGGACACGATGGATGACATCATCCACAAGCCGCACGGCATCATTTTGGTGACCGGACCCACCGGGTCGGGCAAAACCACCACGCTATACGCCGCTCTCGAGCGCATCAACGACAATACCCGCAATGTCATGACCGTCGAAGACCCCATCGAGTACTACATCGACGGCATCGGCCAGACTCAGGTCAATACCAAGGTCGAAATGACCTTCGCGCGCGGCCTGCGGGCCATTTTGAGACAAGATCCCGATGTCGTGATGGTCGGCGAAATTCGCGACCTGGAGACCGCGCAAATCGCCGTTCAGGCGAGTTTGACGGGACACTTGGTGCTGTCCACGCTGCACACCAACACCGCCGTAGGCGCGGTCACGCGATTGCGCGACATGGGAATCGAGCCGTTCCTGCTGTCGTCGAGCTTGATCGGGGTGCTCGCGCAGCGCCTGGTGCGCGTGCTCAATCCCGAGACACGCGAGCCGTTCATGGCGGGCGAATATGAGCGCCGCCTGTTGAACCTCGAGGCGAAAGGCAGCGCGGTCCAGCTATACCGCCCGAGCAGCGAGCCCGGAAGCGGCTACCGGGGACGAACCGGCATTTACGAGCTCATCGCGGTCGACGATCATATGCGGACGATGATTCACGACGGCTCCTCCGAGCAGGACTTGGAGCGCTACGCGCGCACGGCGAGCCCCGGCATTCGCGACGACGGCCGCAGAAAGGTGATGGCAGGCGAAACGACGCTCGAAGAAGTCTTGCGCGTCACCCGCGAGGATTGATGGGCGCCTTCGAATACACGGCTCTCGATGCTCAGGGTCGGGAACGCAAGGGTCTCATCGAGGGCGATACGCCCAAGCACGTTCGCCAGCTGCTGCGCGACAAGCAGCTGCTGCCGATGGACATCCAGGAGACGGCGCAGCGCGAGCTGAAGCAGCGCCGCGCCCGCGCCTTCATGCGCCGCGGCCTGTCGACCCTCGATCTCGCCCTGCTGACGCGCCAGCTGGCCACCTTGCTGCGCTCCGGGCTGCCGCTCGAGGAATCGTTGCAGGCGGTGGCCGAACAAACCGAAAAACCCCGGGTACAGCGCATCATATTG
>Ga0210406_10004804_pt1 | contig 14321 bp, 15 predicted proteins | sample IncBWC30MmetaG_FD_155454 | JGI IMG/M metagenome (GOLD analysis project Ga0210406, IMG submission 155454) | Forest soil microbial communities from Barre Woods Harvard Forest LTER site, Petersham, Massachusetts, United States - Inc-BW-C-30-M | ecosystem: Environmental > Terrestrial > Soil >... | reverse complement strand
GACGAAAGATGTTTGAGATTTATCTCTCGCAGAGATGGCGGGAGCGAATTGCGATCAACCACAAAAGACTGCGGACTCGGACTGCTCGCGTCTGCAGCGGGAGCGCCAGCGTAGAGCCGAGGTCCCATCCAGATGCTCGCCGCGCACAACGCGTGGCAGAGCAGGAATTTCGAAAACTTCACCGCACAACTAATGACCTAAAATGTGTGGATCGACAACTTGGCCGCTGTTAGCGAAGGCGATGGTATTGCTTCAATAACTTGCGAACGCGATCGTGCGGCAGTGCATCGACGTGATGATTGTCTCGGCCGGTCATACTTCGATTGTCGATGAGCGCGTTGACAACTGCTTCTTCGGTAGCTTCAACGACACCGGCGAAGATCGGATCCATCCGGTCGTTAGGAACGGTCTCAACCGAACGCGTGATCTGATCGGGATTTGCCGCGCCCGAGTTCGCCGTTGAAAACGCGATGAACAAATCGCCCGAGCCATTACCGGAAATGGCGCCGGTGCGCGCGAGGCCGAGCGACACGCGGCGGGCGAGTCGTTTCAATTGATGCGGCAGAAGCGGCGCATCGGTGGCCACGACGGCGATGCATGAGCCGGCCTCTTTCTTGTAAACTTCGCCGGGAATTTCTTGGCCAAACGGTACGCCCGCGATCATGAGCTGCGGACGGCGACCGAAATTTGCTTGCACGAATACGCCGACCGTAAAACTGCGATGAGCTTCCTTGTCATCTTTCATATCGATCTTGCGCGAGGCGGTACCGTTCCCGCCTTTGAACTCGTAACAGATCATCCCTGTCCCACCGCCAACGCTTCCTTCTTCGATCACGCCGCCAAGCGCGGTATCGAGAGCGTGAAAGACGTCCTCCGGTTTCACATGAAAGCCATTTACATCATTGAGCCAGCCGTCCCAAGTCTCCGCCACAACGGGCAAACTCCATGAAAATCCTTGCGCGTCGGCGCCTGCGTGCGCGTTCCGCCATGCGATCACGGCGTCGCGCGCCACACCGACGCTGTGTGTGTTTGTAAGAACGATTGGCCCTTCGAGAAATCCGCCTTCTTCGACCCAGGCCGTGCCGGTCATCTCGCCGTTTCCATTCAGTGAAAAGACGCCGGCGTAAACCGGATCATTCGCGGCGGTGTGTCCACGCGGCAAGATCGCGGTCACCCCAGTGCGCACCGGGCCCTGGCCAACGATGAGTTTGCCATCGCCATTGATCAGAGTCGTATAACCGACTTCCACGCCGACAACGTCCGTGATCGCGTTGAATTTCCCCGGTATGCCATCGAACGGAATACCGAGATCGCGCGCGCGAACAACTCTGTTTTCGATTGTCGATCTCGCCGGTGGAGAAGTTTGCGGCTCGCGCGCGTCGAGATCGAGCACGAGCACGCCGCCTACGCACAAGCCTACGGCGCGGCAAGCGAGCGCGATTACGAAAAAGGTTGAAGATGTCGATTTTCGAGACATGCAGAAGACGTTCAACCCGCCTACGCTGAGAGCTTCGGCGTAGCAAGCGCCCACTTGTCTCGCCGTCGTTTCGCTGGCTGCCGACTTGGCTAGAAGCCTTGACACTCGCGTCCAAATTTCTAACCATCGAGGCGCAAACGCAGAAACCTTATGAATACAAAACTTGCTTCTAAACCAAAATATCTCGTAGCCACTGTCATTTTGTTCGTCGGAGTTGCGTCGCTTGGCCATCTGGCCGCTCAGTCGGCCGTCACATTGCCGATGAAAGTCGATAGCGACCTCAGTGGCATTAGCCTTGAACTCACATCTGTCCAGAAGACGGGCGATACGGTCATGGTCCGATTCAAATACATCAGTACTCGTGACAAGGCCACCAGGATTGATAATGAAAGCGGCCAGCAGGTCAGCGACATGTATTACGTCGATGCCAAGAACAAGAAGAAGTATCCCATTATCAAGGATACAGAGCGCAAGCCGTTGTCGAGCAATCTGGAATATCTCGAAGTGCCGGCCGGCGAAACCAAAGCTTGTTGGGCGAAGTTCCCGGCGCCGGCATCTGATGTAACGGCGATCTCCGTTTACATTCCGGGCGCGCCCCCATTTGAGAACGTCCCGATCACGCAATAAACCGGGCGGGCCTGTTTCAAATGTGAACCCGTTCGGCGTCAGCCGGCGAATTCTGCTGTCGATCTTCCTCTGCGTCGCGTCCGGAGTATCGGCGGAGCAGCCAAAATCGCTCGATCTTGTTTATCGTTCGCTTGACTTGAAATATTCCGCTCTGGGCTTGACCGGCGGCGGGGAAAACGTTGGCGGTAAAGGAGAAGCCACAGCGGCAGCGAGCACCGCATTAAAGAGCGAGGTTGTCGATCTGAAAGCAGCCAGCGCGCAGATTAAAGCCGCCGGTGCGGAAATTAAGGAGACCGCCGCGGAAATTAAGATCAGCCTGCAAGGCGAGATTCTTTTCGACTTCGACAAATCAAATCTTCGTCCGGCCGCCGAGTCAACCCTTGCGCAAGTAGCGAAGATCATCGGCAGCTATTCGAAAGCGCAGGTCCTGATCGAGGGCTACACCGACTCGAAAGGCTCCGACAGTTACAACGCAAAGTTATCCGACCGCCGCGCGGTGTCGGTGAAGAACTGGTTTGCGAAACACGGCGTCGCCGCAAACTCCATGCAAACGCATGGCTGGGGCGCGGCGAAACCGGTCGCGCCAAATACGCATCCGGATGGCTCCGATGATCCGGATGGCCGTCAAAAAAATCGGCGCGTTGAAATCACCATAAAAAAATGAACCGCTCCGCTTAACATGAAACGCAATCTTATCGCCTCTTTTTCCAGAGGAGCTCGGTGTGAGTCGCGTGGCCGCAGGACGCAGCAGCAAGATCTGGAAGAACTCCCTGGATTGAGGAGATAGAATTGGCGCGCAACTTAGGACGTTGAGTATGAGTAAGGATGGTCGACACATCGGTTTTAGGGCCTCCCTGGGCGTAGTGTCGTTGACCTTTGTGGCAGCGCTGATCGGCTCGGGCGGCAGCCAGGCCGGTTCTCAAGCCAACCTGGTACGCGTGGTTTCTCCGGCCGACTTCATCATTCAGCCTAACGATCCGAACAGCAGCACGGTGAAGTTGGATTTCGAGTTTGATAAGAGCGTTTCCTACGTGATGCTGACATCGTTTGATTCACATCCCTTTAAGTTATTCGCAACCTCAAAGACCCTAACGTGGGGGCCCTGCGGCCCAGGCGCGCCTAATCTGCGACCAGGTGACAAGGTTCCCATGCACTACGATGCGTTCGATTCGGCTGGCGCCAAAATTGGTTCGGGCTCCTGGGAATTCACAATCGGACCCGACACGACCAAGCCCACGGTGCGAATCGTCTCGCCGAAAAACAATTCTTTTGTCGGCCAAGGTGAAACTGTGGAGATCGTCGTGGCTGGCGAAGAGAGCAAGTCTACCACGACGTGGCAAACGGGGATCCGCCGTCTGAGCCTCGTTGACCTGGCGCTCAATGTGCAGAATTCCGACGAAACGGCTACTTCAGTCTGTGGCCCAAAGCAGTGGACCAAACAGTACCCCTTTCATTATGTAGTTCCGCGCGATGCGCAGTCCGGACAGATTATCACCCTGAAGGCTGCCGCCGAGGATGGGGCGAAAAATATCGGCTTTTCATCGGTGGATCTGATCGTGCAACAAGGATTCGCAGGGCTGTGGACGGCGAAAGTGCACGAAAAAACAGACCAGTCTGAGGTTACGTACACCATCGAAGCGGTGTTTAGCTTCACCTTTCGGGTTACAGGCGCGGTTGAATGCGGGACGGCGTCCCGGCCTTACTGCGGCAGCGCGACCGTCACCTTCGGCCAAGGCCGTGCAAAGGCGCATGACGGGGGGGACTGCGTGTTCACGCGCACGCCATCATTCAGTGTCTTCAAGATTCGCGTGACTGGTATACACAAGGGCAACGAACTGACGCATTTGAATTTTCAAAGGATCGAAAACGTTCCAAATAGCTGGCATTGGGTTTGTCCCAAGATCCAATACGACGAGCCGTCGAGCGATCCGGGTCCGGGTACCGGGTCGATTCTGCCCGAAGGAATCACGATCGCGCTTCCGCTCCGCGACCATACGACAGTCAATAAGCACGAGTCCCTCGTGGGCCTGACCGATGTCGACCACCACGTGGAAATCTACGCGCCGCGGCAGAATCGCTGACGCAACGAAGAGAAGCCCAAGCCGCTAAGAGCGAGCCTGATCATCTGCATTTCCCTCCCAACCGCAACTGCTGTCACGTTTAGTCCTACGTCTTGCCGCATTTTTGCCGTCGAGTTCTTGCAGACAGAGACCTGACGATTCTTAAAGTGCAGGTATGCCGCTCAACTCGCGTCCGTTATGCGCTTTGATGTAGTGCAGTATGGAGACAGTGAATATTTTCTATGGAAAGCTGGCGGCAATTTTGGTTACCGTAATCCTCGCAGCCGGCATCTCGGGCGGCAGTACATCTTTAATCACAGGTGACCGAGCGTCTGTAGAGAGTGCGTTGAAGGCAAGCCTCATGAGCGGTAAAGTTCCTCCCGACTTTCAGATTGCTAAGATGATACGCATGGCCCAAGAGGTACTTCATCGAATCCGGGGACTCGATCCGCAGAAATGCGTAAACCTCACTCAGTTCTTCCATCGGAACGCGAGTATAGGTTTGCGTGGAGCATCGCAGGAGGAGTAAACCATGCGCTCTCGAATTCCGGTACTACTGATGGTATCCGCACCACTTGGTCTGCTCGGCTTTGGCGTGCTGGCCCAGAAGGCAACCGACCGAGTCACTGGTGACAAATGGCAGGGCACGCTGCACAACGAAATAACGTCGAAATTCCGCGTTGGGGCTGGTGGGAGCTGCACTGGCGAAGCGTGGAACTATGACTTAAGCCTGGTGGTTGGTCCCGATGGTACTGTCGAAGGCAGGGCCGTTGGTCACCTGGTTTCGCCGCCTCAATGTTCCTTCGCCGTGAGCGGAACCCAAGCCAAAAACAAGTCTGCCGATGTGGCGGGCAAATTTGATGGCCGGCAATTCGAATTACAGTTCAACATGACGTCCGCGGATGGTATGACACTCGGCGTCGACAGTCTCGTAGGCCGTCCCGGGCTTGCTGCACCGACGATACTTGTTCCCATTACAGGTCCCGGGATTGCGCAGGGCGAGACGGTCACCACACGAACCAACGCTACCGTTACCGGAAGCGGCCGCCAGACCGTGAAGCTCAAGCGAGATTGCGATCCTCTGACTCCGGAGGCCGTCACTCAAGCGATATTAAAAGCCTTAAAGGAACGCCACATAACGCTTCCATCGTTCTGGCACGGTGAAGCCCCAGGACGCTTTGTCCACAATTTACAGCCGAAAGGATATTATCCGAACGGGCCGGAACCCTACTCTTTGTTACCGAACGAAGTCGGGTTTCTCGTAATTCCGGAGCAGCATTCGGATATCCTGATCATCGGCACCGCAAAGGCTCCCTGCAATGGTTCCAGCGACGGTTCGATAATCGTTGACCTGATGATCTGGGAAACACGCGTGGTCGATGGGAAGCGATTTCCGTACGGCATGATAGAGGAGGTCAAAGGGAGTGGGGATGTCAGCCAAAAAGGGCTCGACGATGCGATGCGAAAAGCATTTGATGCAGCAAAGCTTGATAAGTACAAAAGCAGCGGACCGCCGTCTTGATCGGTAAGCAGTTTCCACGGCGAAAGTGATCGGAGGACGAATGAACGGAATAAGACCGCTTTTGTCGCGCCAACGTCGCCACTGAGATCCGCGCGAACGCAGTGGGAGTCTTCGACGTTGATCTCAAGTGCACGAATTGTGGTAAGTAATTGATCCACGCTTCCGCCGACTCGCAACGCGCCCAAGAATGAGAGTACCGCGCTGCCGCAGCGCCGAGCGCGACCGCTCATTGAGCAGTCCCCCAGGAGTTTCTATTTTTGATTCACGTTGATGCCGCGTTAGATTACGCGCGTGAGCTACGAGGTCTTCGCGCGAAAATATCGGCCGCAAACTTTTGACGATCTGATCGGGCAGAAGCATGTCTCCCAGACGCTCAAGAATGCGGTCGCGCAAAACCGGCTCGCACACGCCTATCTTTTCGTCGGGCCGCGCGGCATCGGCAAAACATCGACCGCGCGCATTTTGGCAAAGGCGCTCAATTGCGTAAACGGTCCCACCGTTACGCCGTGCGGCGTGTGCGATAACTGCCGCGAGATCGCCGCCGGCAACAGCCTCGACGTGATCGAGATCGACGGAGCCAGCAACAACAGCGTCGAGGACGTGCGCCAATTGCGCGATAACGTTCGCTACGCTCCGGCCAAAGGTCGCTACAAAATCTATCTCATCGACGAAGTGCACATGCTTTCGTCGGCCGCGTTCAACGCCCTACTCAAGACGCTCGAAGAGCCGCCACCGCATGTGAAATTCATTTTCGCAACGACTGAGCCGCAGAAAGTTTTGCCGACAATCTTGAGCCGCTGCCAGCGCTTCGACCTGCACCGCATCCCCGCGAACTTGATTGCGCAACATCTCCAGTTCATCGCCGGAAAGGAAAAAATCACGCTCGAGCCCGCGGCCGCGCACGCCATCGCCCGCGGCGCCGAAGGCGGATTGCGCGATGCCGAATCGATGCTCGATCAACTGGTTGGTTTTTGCGGCGAGAAAATTTCCGAAGCCGACGTGCTCAATGTTTTCGGATTCACCAGCCAGCAAACCGTTGCCAGTTTCACGGAAAAGATTTTGCGCGGCGCAACGGCCGATGCCGTGCAATTGCTTCAGGAACAGTCCGAGACCGGCAAAGACATGATGAAACTCATGTCCGACCTGATCGCTTATCTGCGCGACCTGCTCGTTTTCAAAGTGAAGCCCGACGCGCTGAATGAAGATGTCGATCTTGATTTGCAAAAGTCGCTCGCGGCACAAGCGAAACTGCTCGAGACCGATCGCTTGCTGGAATTAATCGATCAATTCGCCGAAGCCGAAACCCGCATGAAATGGGCGCCGAATAAAAAGCTCCACTTCGAAGTCGCGCTCATCAAAGCGATCCAGAGTTTGAGCCAGGTCACCTTAAATGAAGTGATCGAGAAACTAGGCGCGCTTCGCGATGGCAAAGCTGTCTCGGACAATAAATCCTCTTCTGTAGTGGCAGGCGTGTCGCCTGCTTCCCAAAAGGGTACGGCCGACACGGCCGCCTCTACAGCGCCCCGGGTTGCGGAAACTGAGCCCGACGACGCGAATGAACTTTGGCGAAAGATTCTGTCGAAGATTCCGCAAAAGGGATTTTTGCGGACCTTGACTGAATCTGTGGCTCCAATTGGAATCGACGGTCGCAACTTCTTGCTCGGACATCCCCCCGCTGAAAAATCGGCTATCGAAGCGATCGCGAGCCCCAACAATCGACGGCAACTCGAGGCACTGTTGAAAGAAACGAGCGGCCGCGATTGGTCGGTGAAGTTTGTGGCGAAGGAGGGAATGGAACTGCGCCCAACCGCAGATTTAGAGCCGACGAAGACGCCGGAGTCGTTCAAAGATGATCCGCTTATCCAGGAAGCGCTCGAAATGTTCAAAGGCGAAATCAAGACGTAACCCTCACCCGCGCTTCGCGTCCGCCCCGGGATCGCGACCGGGCGGAGCGCCGAGAGGATTGAGGTGAGGGTCGACTTCGACACTACAAATTATGAATCTCAACAAATTGATGAAGCAGGCGCAGAAGATGCAGGAGCAAATGGCCAAAACACAAGCGGAGCTCGAGGAGAAAACCGTTGAAGTGAGCGCGGGCGGCGGCAAGGTCACTGTGATCGCAAACGGTGCCGGCGAGGTGCTCTCAATCAAGATCGACAAGGAAATTGTCGATCCAAACGACGTGGAATTTCTCGAGGAAGTGGTGTTGAGCGGCGTGAAACAAGCAATCGACCAAGGCAAAGCGCTGGCGCAATCTGAGATGACGAAGATCACCGGCGGGCTAGGAATACCGGGACTCTGAAAATGACGAATGACGAATGTCTAATGACGAAGGAATGACGAAATCCGAATGATAAACCCAATCGGCAGTTCATTCGTCATTTGAACATTCGGATTTCCTTCGTCATTCATGCTTCGTCATTACGCTGTGGCGTTTGTGTTTTTCATAAACGCACACTTCACGGATGCCTAACGAATTCATCTTCTCTGCCAGCCGCTCGAAATTTTCGCCGAGTTGCACACGTGAGTGCGCGTCGGACGCAGTTGTGAACGCGATTCCTTTTTGCATCGCGAGCCGAATGATTTCGTCGCTCGGATAAAGCTCGTTCACCGGTTTGCGCCAACCTGCGGTCGAAAGTTCAATCGAGAGATCGTGCGATTTGATGAAATCGAGAGTTTCGCCGGCCAGCATCGCAACGTCTGTCTTTGGTCGATGCCCGTGGATTTTGATTAAATCGAGATGTGCGAGGCAATCGACGAGACCGGTGGCAGCGACCTCGCGGACACGACGGAAGTAACCGGCGTAAACCGCATCAATGTCGTGTCCATCGAATTGCGATGCTCCTGCCGGGACGCTGTCGAACATCTGGTCGTCGCGTTGAAGGAAATGCACGGAACCCAAAACGAAATCGAGTTTGTTCCAATGTTTTTCGATCCATTGTCGTCCAGCCGCCGAACCCGTTGGATCATTGTCGAGCTCGATGCCGGCACGGATTCTTAGATCGAGATTTCTTTCGCGCAATCGATCGATCTCATCGAAATCGATTCCGGCGTGATAACGATCGTGATCGGTAAACGCAATGTCATTCAATCCCATTTCGCGCGCGCAATCCGCCCACGGCTGAAGCAGCGCCTGGCTGTAAGATTGCACGCGATGTCCCTGCGGATGCGTGTGGTAATCGGAGAAGAGCATGGTGGATCGAGCAGTCCCGTGCTCGATGCTAATTTAGGCGGCGAAGCCGCAATATCTAACATCGGCTGACGGAGCGGTCGATCCACCCCGCTCCTTACGGTGCGGTCAGAAATTTTTGCCGGATATGCAGCTCCGGGTATTGGGGAAAGAAAACCTCGACGATGAAAACCTTGTTGGGCGTAAGATCGCGCGTCGTGATCGTTTCGTTGTATTCGATGTGCTCCTCCGGATTGATCAGGACCGTCCCGGGTTTCTCGGTGATCGCATGATTATCGGACCACTTCGTGAGGACTGTCTCTGCGGTGTTCATCAAATGAATCTCGATGCGCTGGTTGCTCGGAAAATCGAGCGCGGTGGGACGCTTGGATTGATTGGTCAACGTCAATTTGATGGCCAGCTGGCGGGTTTCAGAAAGCTTGACCGTCTGCGGCGTGACCAGCAGTTCGAGCGCGAGACCGAGCAGCCTCGGATCTTTGTACTGCGGATTGGAGGTCGAAGAAAATGGATGGACGATTCGGCCGAGCCAGCCTCGCTTTTGCGTCGTCGAGGTGGGTGTGGCCTCTTGTCCAAACACACCCACCGCAACCGCGAACAACAAAACGAGGGAAGCAATGCATCGTCTCATGAGCGGGTAAACAGCAAACGTTGCAAATCCTGTCAAACCCTTTATCAATCGGCCATGAAAACGCTGTGCCTGCTGGCGCTTGTGCTGCTTCTGGCGCTGCCCAGAGGCGTCGCAAAAGATCGGCATTGCATGTTCCGCCTGCACGTAGAAGCGAACGCGCGCGACACCGCAGTCTTCGCCGCCTCGGTGCGAGCGCAATTCTCTGGAAAAGACATCGCCATTGAACGAATGCCGCGCGTCTCGGAACGGGACGTGGTGGCGTTTTATCCTTATTCGGCTGGGAATGGAACGTACGGTGCGCTGTTTCAACTCGATGACCACGGCCGGATTGCCCTCGACGCCTTAAGCATCGAGCGCCGCGGTAGCCTCCTTTTTGCCTTTATCAACGGACGGCCAATCACCGAGCTCGAAATCGACAAGCGCGTGGCGGATGGGAGAATCTACATCGCCTCCGGACTCACCGCGGCCGACGTCGACGCGATGAAGAAAGATTGGCGCTTGATTGGCCGGCCACGGCGGTAGAGCACGATGCCAACGTGGCGCGATGCGATTCTGGGGAGCACAGGCCGCTGGCCTGTCGCATTCGCGCTTCTTGTATGCTCGAACGCTTCCATCTTCGCGCAAAACCAAACTGTCGATCTTGCTCTGCCGACGGATAACGACGCGCTCTTTCGCGGCGACGGCCCCGCGTTCTACCAAGTCATCGAGCGAGATTACAAAGGCGTGAAATCGACGCCGTGGGAGGGCGGCCAATACGGCTTCGTGCGCGATCCCGTTGAGACGCCGGAAGGAATTGTTTACACGCGCTTCCACGAAGGGATCGACATTCGGCCGCTGCAACGCGACGCGCGCGGCGAGCCGCTTGACCAGGTGCGGGCCATTGCCGACGGCAAAGTTGTGCACGCGAACCTTATCCCGGGTTATTCCAACTACGGGAAATACATTGTGATCGAGCACCGTTGGAACAGCTCAAGCTATTACAGCTTATACGCACACCTGAGTGCAATCACAGTTCATCCCGGTCAGGCGGTGCGCCGCGGCGAAGCTATTGCGGTAATGGGTTACACTGGCGCGGGCTTAAATCAGGCACGTGCCCACGTGCATTTGGAACTGAACTTGATGCTCAGTCATCAATTCGAATCGTGGTATGATGCCTTCCACAAAAACGATCCGAACCACAATGGCATTTACAACGGCATCAACCTCGCGGGGCTCGATATCGCCCGCCTCTATCTCGCGCTGCGTAAAAATCCATCCCTGACGATTCCGGAGTTCATCGCCGAGGAAGAAACCTTTTATAAAATCGCTGTACCGAGATCGGGCTACTTCGAATTGCCGAAACTTTACCCGTGGATGGTAAAGGAGACTGCGAACAAGAAAACCGTCTCGTGGGAAGTGTCCTTCGCGCGCTCAGGTTTGCCCTTAAGAATTGAGCCGAGCGGCAAGGAAGTGTCGCAACCCGAGCTGACTTACTTGAAAAAAAGTCCGATCGACTATTCTCTGTTGACGCGCGGCGAAATCGCTGGACACGGCGAAAACGCACATCTCACCGATTATGGCCGCGCATTGATGCGGCTCCTGATTTATCCCGATTGAAGACATGGTGGGGTCGGCGCGCTGCGCCGACCGGACGCCGCAAGGTGGCGTCCCTACCAATTCAGTCTCTACCGCTTCAACAAGAAGTTGGTGTGCGTTGCGCCAGTGCGACCGCGTGCGGAATCGCGCCAGCGACAAAGCCAAGACATTCCACCGCGCCGCTTGGTTTTCCCGGAAGCGCGATGACCAGGGCCTGATCGACAATCGCAGCCAGACTCCGCGATAAGATCGCGTTCGGCGTGATCTTGGTCGATTCGGCGCGCATCACTTCGCCGAAGCCCGGTAGCTCTACCCGCATGATGGCCCGAATCGCTTCCGGGGTCACATCGCGCTCCGCGATCCCTGTCCCGCCGGTCGTCAAAATCAAACCGCAGCCTTGCTGCGAAAACGAGCGGACAGTTTCTTGAATGCGAGCTCCATCGTCCGGCACAATCGCTTCGGCAAGCACCTGCCAACCGTATTCATCAGCTAGTTTCTTCAGCGCCGGTCCGCCGAGGTCTTGGTATTCGCCGGTACTGGCGCGATCCGAGACTGTAACAATTCCGACTTGGATTTGCATCGCTAATTATTGTAGCGGCGCTCTATGAGCGTCGCATTAATTCGTCCGACGGTCATAGACCGCCGCTACAGCTGCTTCGTTTTTTCCACAAGACGAATGTCTGAGATTCGCATCTCTTTATCGACGGCTTTGCACATGTCGTAGATGGTGAGCAGGGCGACGGACACGCCGGTGAGTGCTTCCATTTCCACGCCAGTCCGCGCAACCGTTCGGGCGGTGCATTTTACCTCCGCGCCGTCATTCGAGGTAACGATGTCGATCTTTACGTCGCTTAACGGCAATGTGTGGCAAAGTGGAATGAGCTGCGGAGTTTGTTTGGCCGCTTGAATTCCGGCGATCCGCGCCGTGGCAAAAACATCTCCCTTCGCAATTCTGTTTTCCGAAATGAGATCGACCGTCTCCGGTTGGAGTCGAATTTGTCCAGTCGCGATCGCGGTGCGCGCGCTCAGCGGCTTGGCCGAAACATCCACCATCTGGGCCCGGCCATCCCCGGCGACGTGAGTCAAACGTTTCACGACTCAGCCACCGATTGCGATCATCTTGCGGTTCGGTTGATAGTTGTTGCGAAAGTCATGTTGCTCAGGCTTTCGATCGACCACATCGAGAAAGAACTTCTTGAGCTCCTCATCGCTCGCGCCCGCGCGCAGCGGTTTCATGATGTCGAATTCGAGATAACTGCCGAGACACGGACGTAATTTGCCATCGCAGGTGAGCCGCAGCTTGTTGCAGCTTTCACAGAAGTGGAGGTTCGTCATCGCCCCGATAAAACCAACACGCTGTTGGCGACCGGGGATTTGGAAATACGTCGCGGGACCATTCGTGCGAAACTGCGGCTCGGGAATCAAATTTCCGAAACTTGCTTCAATTGCGCGCCTCGCTTCAAAGATCGACACAAAATTTCCTTCATCGAGAACCTCGCTCGTGCTTACGGGCATCATCTCGATAAAACGCAGGATCAAATTGCGAGCCCGAGCAAACTCGATGAGGGGGATTAACTGATCTTCATTGCGGCCACGCATCAAGACGGCGTTGAGTTTGATCTGCTCGAACCCCGCGGCGATCACCGCTTCGATCCCGTCAAGGACTTGCGCGTGCAAATCTCGTCCGGTGATTTGGGAATAAACATCTCGATCCAACGTATCGAGTGAAATGTTGACCGAGCGCACACCGGCCGCTCGTAAAGCCGCCGCCATCGTCAAATTCGGTTCAACCGGACGCGCAAGAAGTGTCCCGTTAGTCGAAAGGCCAATGTCGTTGAGGCCGGGAATTTTCGGGAGTTGGCGGATAAGATCGAGAACACCGCGGCGGGTGAGCGGTTCGCCTCCGGTGATTCTTATCTTCGAGACGCCGAGCTCTGCCGCGAGGCGAATGAGGCGCAATGTTTCTTCGAAAGTCAGAATTTCTTCGCGTGGCAACCATTCCTGCAATTCTTGCGGCATGCAGTAGGTGCAGCGCTCATTGCAACGGTCGGTGATCGAGACGCGCAAATACGAGATGCGGTGGCCGAAGCGATCTTCCATTGGACGCAACGTTACGATTAACGCGGTGTTGAATCAAGAAAGTGGCATGATTGACTCAGAATCCGGCGGCAGTATGATCCTTCCGATGAAGCGTCAATTTTTTTCCTGGGCGCTGACAACTGGTCTTGCCGCCGGCGCGTTAATCCTCGCGAGTTGTTCTACGACCGAAACACGGATTTCCGGACACCCGGAAATTTTTCAAAGCCTTTCCCCCGGCGATCAGGGGCTCGTGAGCCGGGGTCAAATTCGCGATGGCATGTCGCAAAGTGCGGTTTGGCTAGCCTGGGGTTCACCCGATCGGAAAATTGTGGGTAATATGCGCGGTCGCGAAACCGAAACCTGGATTTATGTAAATTACGCGACCTATCCATATCCTTATTACGGGCCTTATGGGCCCGGTTTCGGGTACGGCTTCGGATTTGGCGGCGCCGGTTTTGTGGGCACGCATCATCACGGCGGCCGCTCTTTCGTGTTCTTTGGCGACCCCTTCTACGATCCATTCTACTATTCGTATATCCCGCCGAGCATTCCGTATCCGACCAAGACGGTGACCTTCGCAAATGGCCGGGTCAGGGCGTTCCAATACCTGGTGCCGCCGTAACCGCTGACTAAGAATTCTCTCGCGTTCTACCACAGAACTAATCAGAGTCGCGGCACGCCCGACAAATGGCTTACCGCTCATTTCGAAAGTTCCTCGACGCTCTTGACGAAGCGGGCGAACTGAAACGCGTCGCTGTCCCCGTCGACACCAATCTGCTCATTGCGGAATGGGCCGACCGCGAAATGAAATCGCCCGCCGGCGGGAAGGCGCTTCTTTTCGAGCAAGCGATTGTCGATGGAAGAAAAACGGAGTTTCCCGTGGCAATCAACACGATGGGATCGCGCAAGCGGATGGCGCTCGCTCTCCAGGTCGCGGACGTAGCAGACATCGCGCAGGAGATTCAACTCATCCTCAAAGCGAAACCGCCCACTGACCTGCGGGAAGGCTGGAGTTTGCTCAAACAGGGAATTCACCTGCTGCATGCACGGCCGAAACAGGTAAAGGAAGGCGAATGTCAGGAAGTGGTTCACAAGATTGACAATGAAAATGATTTTTCATTGGCGAATCTGCCAATCTTAAAATGCTGGCCGAAAGACGGCGG
>Ga0210406_10004803_pt1 | contig 14324 bp, 14 predicted proteins | sample IncBWC30MmetaG_FD_155454 | JGI IMG/M metagenome (GOLD analysis project Ga0210406, IMG submission 155454) | Forest soil microbial communities from Barre Woods Harvard Forest LTER site, Petersham, Massachusetts, United States - Inc-BW-C-30-M | ecosystem: Environmental > Terrestrial > Soil >... | reverse complement strand
GCTGGGGTTTCACGCCTTCCTGGCCTCCCTGACGGACGACTTCACGGCAGGCTATGAGCGGTCCGACGGTTTCGGCCGGGTCGAACCCGTCAGGATCTATCGTGGCACCGAGCGCAGGATCAGCCTGTCGTTCTACGTGGTCGCCACGTCGCTTCCAGATTTCGATGAGATGTGGATCAAGCTCAACAAGCTGGCGACCCTCGTCTACCCGCAGTACACCCAGGGCGTCACCCTGCAAGACGCTGACGGGACGTACTCCTTCACCCAACCCTTCAGCCAGCTGCAAGGGGCCTCGCCCCTCATCAGGATCAGGTTGGGCGACCTCTTCAGGTCCAACTACTCCCAGTTCGCCCTGGCACGCCTCTTCGGCCTGGGGAACAGCGACTTCAAGGTCAACGACCAGCAGTTCCAGGACGGGACCAGCTTTGACCAGGGACAGCTGGCGATCCTGCAAGGTGCTGTCGCTGATGACCTAGCGAACCCACAGGGCAACACCTACCTGATCGGCCCGGGCAGCTTCTCGCTCTTCGACAACAACGGGGTCAGCATCAACATCGGCTTGCCCGGAACGTCGAACGTGGGGTTTGCTCCGACCTTCGATCCCAGCGTCTCAGGGATCCCGAACCTCTTCGTGGCTCGGGTAGTCCAGCGTGATCCTGACACCCTGGACGGGGTGGTGTGCACCATCGACATCAATGACGATCCGGCGTTTGCCTCAGCCTACTCAGCGGCGATCGCCAAGGCCCGTCACCAGTTCCAGAACAGCGACCTATCGCAGACCTACGTGGTCGGCGGTCAGTACACGATCCCGGCCGGTGCCCTGGTCCCGACGGCCAAGACCAAGCGGACGCTGCTGGCGCAGAACTCGTCACAGAGCGCCGGGACGGCGTTCGCCCAGGAGCTGGCGAGCTTCATCGACCCAGGCAAGAACGCCATCGCCAAGTCCTTCAAGGACACGGCAGGCAAGGGGCTGGCAGGCTTCATCGAGACGATGAACTTCGACTGGTATGACAAGGTCACCTGGGAGACGACTGTCACTGGGCGGATCGCCCCTAAGATGTGTAAGGTGACGATCGGCTTCAGCCCGATCCACGACATCAGCCCGGGCCTGGACCACATGGGCTACAACCGCGCGCCGGTCTTCCCTGTTGGGGTGATGGGCCCCCAGGCGCCTACCTTCTCCACGAACAAGGCTTGATAGATGGCATTCTCACGCTACGCTAGGACGCCAGTCCTCAACTTCGGGGTCCAGACAGGGACAGGCCGGGCCCGTGAGGCGATCCAGAAGGCGATCGCTGCGGGGACGCTGCAGACCAAGACGATCGTCCTGCGCGGCGCAGACAGGTTGGACACCCTGGCAGGGGCACTCTACGGCGATGCCCAGTACTGGTGGGTGCTCGCCGCGGCCTCAAACGTGGGATGGGGCCTACAGGTCCCGCCGGGGACACAGATCCAGGTGCCGTCCCTGGCGGACGTGGCTGCGCTGGTGGGGTGACGGATGTCAGTGGACTTCAGCACCCTCGAAGGCGTCTTCACCATGCTGTCCCCCGCTGACCTGGCGGGCACCCAACAGCTGAGCCTAGGCAACGACCCGGTCATCGGCAACTCTGCCCTGACGCAGCTCCTCAGCGTCCTGGAGAACAGCGGCAGAGGGGTGCTGACGGCGGCTGACCTGAAGACCAAGCTGCAGGACCTGCAGGCGAAGTCTGAAGACGGCAACATTGACCTGTCCCAGTTCCTCCAGGTCTTCAGCACCCAGGGGATCTTTGACCTCGGCTCTCTGACGACGGCCGCGAAGACATACCAGGACCCGAAGGGCAACGCAGCCCAGGTTTCTAGCATCCAGGAGATCATCGGCAAGGACTTCCAGATCAAGGGAGACCCCGAACCCAAGCTCCCGTTGGACACGACGATCGTCCTCAGCAGGTCGCCTTTCTTTCACCCGTCGACCCGCAACACCCGCAAGGCCGAGGTCTTCCTCAACTCCATGCCGTCGACCGTCCTGTCGCAGCTGGTTCCCTACCTGCAGGTCGAGTTCCAGGTGACCCGCGATCCTTCTCCTCTGCTGCAGACCGCAGGCACCCTGAAGTTCCTGATGGGCGCCGTCGACAAGTCGGGGCCTGACGCCAGCGCCGGCGCCAACAAGGCGATGATCGAGGGCCACCAGGTCCAAGGATCGACCAACTCTCCTGAGCTCGACTTTGTCGGCATGGAGATGTTCACCAGCCCGCAGACAATGGTCAACCCGCAGCCCAACACCAGCGTGGGGACCAACGGTGCCCGGTACGCTCCTGTCATCGACCCGTTTCGGCCCTTCATGTCGCTGGAGCACTGCACCATCTCTTCAGTGCCCGCTGTCGGCATGTACTCCTACAAGAAGGCACAGCTGACCATCAAGCTCCATGATCGCTCCCGGCTCAGCGAGATCAGCGACTTGATCAGGCCTCGGGTCTATACCGGCGTCACCGTCTGGTTGACGTACGGCTGGCGTGCCCCTGTCAGGCCCGGCAAGAACCCGTACTTCGACTACATCAACAACAACCTGCTGATGCGGGAGGCCTACGGCATCGTCAACAGCAACTTCACCTTCGACAACGTGGGACAGGTCGTCATCACCCTGGAGCTGTTCACCAAGGGCATCAACGAGATGCGTCAATCGAAGGTGAGCGACAACTCAGGCGACGTTGACTTCCAGCTCAAACAGCTGAAGATCCTGGGCGACCAGATCGGTGAGTACCGTCGCAAGCTGAAGCTGGACCCGCCCGACGGCATCAACAAGGAGATCAGGACGTTCCAGGTGTTGGATGCTGCGGAGCAGGGCGAGTTTCCCAGCTTTACTGTCCAGCAGGTCAACACCACGATCCTCCAACTTCGGCAGACGTTGCAGCAGACGTCAGGCATCGACAAGGACGCCCTTCAAGGCCTGATCACGACCCTACAGAAGCTGTACCAGCCAGCAGAGAACAACAAGACCAAGTTCAGCCTCAAGGAGCGCTTTGACACCCGGGTGACAGCGACCATCAAGGCGATGTTCGACGAGGTGATGACAGGCGCGGACCCTTTCCTCCCGCACCCGCTGAAAAACACAGGCAGCAAGCCCCTTGTCGGCCAGGAGCTGGCCCAGGTCGTCGGCCAGTACAACGCGTTCCCCAAGACCCAGATCGCTGGGCTGCCGAGGAAGGCGACGGCATCGTTCGGCAAGCTATTCACCGTCTTTGCCTTGCGCAACCTCATCAGCGCCAACGTGGTGGATGAGCTGCAGGTCTTCTTCTACAACCTCAACGAGCAGTGCGGTCCCGTCAGCAGCCATTCGATCGCTGAGTTCCCGATCGACATGCTGATGTTCCTTGACCAGTACAGGCAGCACGTCGTCAAGATGGGCAGCGAGCGGATCACGATGGAGGACTTTCTCCAGCTGGTCGTCAACGCCCAGTTCCAGGACAACCGATCCATCGGCTACGGGATGCGGGCCTTCTACGAGGGCTACGACCCCAAGAACCCCGACGCCCAGCTGAAGGACAAGGAGGGGGATGACAACTCCCAGCTCGGCAAGTACCTGAAGCGGTGGGGGACGTTCAAGAAGCCCATCGTGGAGATGTATGTGGAGGTCTCCCACCAGCGTGTCCCGGACGTGGGTGACAACGACATCCTGCAGCTGATGAACTACTCAGCCAAGGACGCGACCACAGTGACGGCCTCTGACCTGAAAGGCCTGGCCACCCGCAAGATCATGCGGATCCACATCTACGACAAGCAGCTGAGCCCGCACAAGGCCGCAGCCCAGCTGCTGCGCGCCGACGACAGGACAGGAGGCTTCGTCTCAGTCCCGGCCACCGACTTCGCTGCCTCGAACACCACCAACAAGACGCTGGCCAGCTCCTTGCCGTCGCAGGTCGCCCAGGTCCAGGAGGACCTGGCGACGGGTCACCTGAAGATCGTCGACTTCAACAGCAACCAGAAGATCAAGGACTTCGTCTCAAAGATGGTGCCGACGATCCGTTACGGCTCCAACGGGACGACCGTCACCAATGCTAGCCTGGCGTCCAAGGTCGAGCCGCTGTTGTCCACCGTCCAGATGATCAGGACCATGACGGTGAAGAACCAGGCCCATGCCAACGGTTCTGGCGACGGCGGCATCCCGCTCCGGGTCATCCCAGCCCAGCTGCAGCTGACCACGCTGGGGAACCCGCTCGCGACGATGGCCCAGCAGTACTTCTGTGATTTCCAGACGGGGACCACCCTTGACAACCTGTTTATCGTCATCGGCCTGACCCACCAGTTCAGTCCTGGCAAGTTCGAGACGAACTGGAGCATGGGATACAGCGATGCATATGGGGTGTTCGAAGGCGCTCCCAACATTCAACAATGGGTCACCCAGTTCCCAGCGGACGCCTCGCAGCCCAAGTGAAGTAGAAGCTAGCCAGCGTAGGGTAGCATGTGTATGTGTCCCGTTTCTGCCTCGACGCCGGCCTCCTGGGCACTGACAAGCACCTCATCGTCGAGGACGGGTCCTTCTCGTGGTCAGAGACGCTGCCTGGGTCGACCTGGCGGCTAACAGGACAACCCAAGGACCTGGACGACTGGTGCCTGGACACCGCAGCCCACCTGGCCCGTGTCAAGGTCGATCCTGAGCCACCCGCTCGGTTCATCAACGCCATGTCGACCTTTTCCGGGTCGTTGGGACGGCCCATCCCCTGGCAGAAGGTCATGCCTGCTCCCGAGCACCGGGCCTTCACGAAGCGACTTGTCGAAGCCGGGGTGGCAGCCATGGATCCTGGGACCCTGAATTATCTCGAGGGCACCTGGAAGGCAGGAAACTCAGTCCTAAGGGCTCTCCAACCAGCGGCTGTCAACGGCCAGAGGTGGCGGGAGCTGGTGGCGGCGGGAGAAGGCAACGTCCCGGCTGTGAAGTCGTTCTGCCCCATGGATGGGTCCTATGCCGCGCCTGTCAGGTACAGCCGCCTGGCGACCCTGACTGGGAGGCTGACGGTCGTCTCTGGGCCCCAGATCCTGACCCTGAAGAAGGAGCACCGGGACGTCATCGCCTCCCGCTACGGTGACAAGGGTTGCGTGGTGAGCGTGGACTTTTCCTCGCTCGAAGCTCGGATCCTCCTCTATGAGACGGGGGTGACGTGTAACGATGATGACCTGTATGCTCCCCTTGCACGAAAAGTTGGGACACGACGCAACGTTGTGAAGGGGATCTTGATCAGCATGATGTATGGAGGCAGCGGCCACGCGGCCCATGGCATCAACGGCAGCGGCCTGGCGTCAGTCATCAGGCAGGTCGACAAGGCTTTCGGCATCAAGGACCTGACGAAGCGCTTGAAGGCCGAGTTCATTGCGACAGGACGCATCACCAATCGATACGGACGAAAGATCGTCATTGATGAGCCTCTTGATCGGATCTTTATCAACTACTTCGCCCAAAGCACAGGCGTCGATGTTGCCTTGTTGGGCTTCAGTCATATGCTCGAGCGCTTGAGAGTCGAAGCACCTTCTGCAGTTCCCCTTTACGTGCTCCATGACGGGCTGTATTTAGATGTACAGTTGGGTGAGCTGGACGCAGTCAAGCGGGTGAAAGGTCTTCGGGTCGAGGGTTACGGTGAGAGGGAGTTTCCAGTCAAGATCGAAGTGATCGCGGGTCACACCGCTGGACGAGCAGCTGTCGAAGCAGCTGACGGATCCTCAGAAAATGAGGACGAATAGGCGTCTAAAACGTCAGTGAAGCAGGCCCAAGGGTGCCCCTCGCCAAGCCTGCAACGCCTGTTGCACCTGCCGAAATACGGCAGTCGTTAAGTGTAGCCTGAGTGAAGGACCGCGGGAGACAATGGCTAGACCTCTCGCACACGAGACTTAGGCACCCTCTCTTCTGAGAGGCGGTTAGAGAGCTGCATAGAGCAAGCCCTAGCCAGGTCAGAGATCTGTGTACAGCGTGTGCCTAAAGCATAGGTTGCATGCATGTCGCTTGAGCCTGAGGTCATCGATAGCAACTGGAAGCAGTTCCGCAGCATGTGTGAGAAGACGGGACCCCGTGCCCCGGCGATCAGGGCGATGCTTGATGAGCTCGACGAGCGCCTGGCGCTGTGCCCGGCCTCGGCCAAGCGGGACTTCCACAGCGCCTTCCCAGGTGGCCTGGTCGACCACTCGCTTCGGGTCCTCAAGAACCTGTTGGTCCTCAACAGCGGCTACGGATGGGGCCTGCCGAAGCAGAGCATGATCATCGGTGCCCTCTTCCATGACATCGGCAAGGTAGGCTTCCCGGGGAAGGGCGCGGAGATGGACTTCTACGTGCCCCAGAAGGACGCTTGGCGCGTCGACAAGCTGGGTGAGGAATATACGTACAACGACGCGGTCGCCTACATGACGACGCCTGATCGCAGCGTCTTCCTGATGCAGCACTACGGGATCCAGCTGTCGGCCGACGAGTGGCTGGCGATCAAGCTCAACGACGGCTTCGTCTATGAGCCCAACAAGCAATACTGCCTGAAGATCGGGCAGCTCGTCTTCGGCGTCCAGACCGCAGACTACATCGCGACGTGTGAGGAGAGCAAGAAGGGCTGGATGCCCGAGAAGTGAGGAGGGAACCGCTTCCTGGCGACCTGGTCAGCGTTGACAGGTCTGACGACAGGTTCCACCTCTTCGGCCCTCCTTGGGAGGACTTTGACGCTAGCGTCATGACCGCCTTTGTGCCGAGTCGTGCCGTGCTCTTCGTCATCAGCCGGTTGTTGGCTGACGTGGGTCGAGCGGTGACCTGCGACTACCTCTATGTCATGATCCTGAGCGGGAAGACGAGGGGCCAGGATTTCGGTTGGATCCCGACAGCCTACGCCAAGGTGATCAGGCGACCCAAATTGCGTTCAACGAGCGCGCGATCGCCTATTTAGACCATGAGCAGCGGGACGCCTTCGAGCAAGTCGCTGCTCATGCGGTACATTCGGACAGTGGTAGAAGCGCACCTCGCACGGGTACCCAACCAGCTGGTCTCAGAGCCATCTGACGGAGAGCGGGAAGAGGACGAAGCGGTCGATGAGTTCGCAGCGGTAGGCGGCGGTGGGATCGCAGGATACACGGCACCCCTAGGCATGGACCCAGACAGGCTTGGTCGGAAGAAGAACGCTGGCAAGAAGAAGTGAAGATCGAGCGCAGATCGGACGTTGATCCGATCTGCGCTTGTCGTTTGAACTAAGAGGATGAGTGGGTTACGTTCTGTCAGCCGCAACGGTGCGGTGAAGCAAGCGTCACCCGATACGGAAAGAGGAATGAGGAAATATCATGGCAGTGGATCTAGAGGCCATTCGACGCAAAGTAGCGGAACTGAACGGGCAGCGACGGAACTCGTCCGTCCAACTGTGGAAGCCGGAGCCCGGTAAGCACCTGATCAGGGGGCTACCCTGGAAGTCGACCCCCGACGGCGTCCCGTTCAAGGAGCTGCAGTTCTACTACCTGGGTGACAACCCGCGGTTCCTGGCACCGTCGCAGTTCGGCAAGCCGGACCCGGTCCGTGACCTGATCCGCAAGCTGTACAGCAGCAACAGCCCTGACGATCGGCAGATCGCCAAGAAGCTGCACCCGAAGATGATGGCGTACCTGCCCATCTACGATCGGAACCACGAGGAGAAAGGCATCCAGGTCTGGAGCTTCAACAAGTTCATCTACCAGCGCCTGATGAGCTTCTTCCTCAACGAGACCATCGGCGACTTCCTCGATCCGCTCGAGGGGTTTGACCTTGAGGTTGAGATCAAGCCGTCTGGCAAGAAGTTCAACGGCCGCGAGGTCATGGACACCGTCGTTGACGTCGCGCGCCGACCGTCCAAGCTTTACAGCGACGCGGAGAAGGCGAAGAAGCTGCTGGACAGCGTCCCGGAGATCGGCGACATGTACCCGCAGAAGACGACCGAGGAGGTCGAGAAGCTCCTCAACGCCTGGTTGTCAGGCGACCAGACGGCTGACACCACCACTGACGGCTCGGGCCGCGGTGAGCAGCCTCTGGACGAGCTGGAGAAGCTGGCGAAGGAGGTCAAGGCCGAGGTGAAGGCTGAGACCAGGAAGCAGGAAGCCGCTGTGCCTCCTGCAGCAGCGTCTGAAAAGCCCCGCCGGGTCGCCCGGAAGGCGGACCTCGATGACGAGCCTACGGTGCCTGCAAAGCACCAGACGCTGGACGAGGCCTTCGCTGACCTGAAGGACGACGAAGAGTAAGGCAGACAGAACGGTAGCAGGCGTAGCGCAAGCAGCGCGGCAGCCGCTGAGGCTGCAGGTGCGGGATCGTGACCCGTCGCCTGCCCCAGACCACTGGTCTGTGAGGTGCAAGGATGGCAAAAGCAAAGAAGGAAGCGACTGAGCAGCAACCCAGCACTGGGAAAGGCGATGAGATCGACGATCTGACCGCAGCACTCATACGCGATGTCAACAGAGAGTTTGGCATCCGGGTCGCCTACAACCTCGCTGAACAGGAAGCGCCCATCGTCGTCAAGCGGTGGCTCGACACAGGTTCGATCCAGCTGAACTACGCCATCAGGAACGCGCCGGGAGGCGGCTATCCTGAGGGACGCATCATCGAGATCGCTGGGCCACCCGCCATCGGCAAGTCGCACCTGGCGTTCCACGCCGCGGCGAATGCCCAGGCCCAAGGTGGCATCGTCATCTACATCGACACTGAGAACGCGGTCCCGCTGCTGAAGCTCCAACAGATGGGCATCAACATCAAGAAGGGCTTCGTCTACATGGACATGCACGCCACCGAGCACGTCTTCAAGGCGATCGAGGACACCATCCTCAAGGCTAAGTCGTTGAAGAAGGACGTACCCGTCGTGGTGGTCTGGGACAGCATCGCAGCCACCTCGCCCCTGACCGAGCTGAATGGGGAGTACGAGGACAACACCGTCGGCTTGCAGGCCCGCACCATCAGCAAGGGCATGCGAAAGATCACCGGTGTCATTGGCCAGAACAACGTCACCTTGCTGTGCCTCAACCAGCTCCGGGACGCCATCGGCGTCATGCACGGCGACCCGCAGGTCACCCCGGGTGGCAAGGCCGTCCCCTTCCACGCCAGCGTCAGGGTCCGCCTGAGCTCAGGCCAGCAGGTGAAGGACGCCAAGGGCAACGTCATCGGCATCCATGTCATCGCCACCATCAAGAAGAACAGGATGGCAGCGCCCTTCCGGAAGTGCATGTTCGACATCATCTTCGGCAAGGGGATCGTGGAGCACGAGTACATCTTTGACGAGGTCAGGTCGTACTGTGACACGACCAAAGGCGTCGCTTTCGAGCACAACGGGACCAAGCTGAAGGCCTGCATCTCAGGCACCAGCGGCTGGAAGCTGCTGCAGGTGACCGATGAGCAGACGGGCGAGGTCCTGATCGAGAAGAAGTTCTACAAGAGCGAGTTCGATCAGATCATGGCTGACCTGCAGTACAAGCCGTTCATCGACAAGCTGATCGAGGCGACGTACACCATCACAACCGGCGACAAGGCGCCTGAGGGCGAAGGCGAAGGCGAGGGCGAGTCACCGGTAACAGATGAAGGAGGAGATGAATGAGCAGATCTAGAGGAGGCGATCGACATCCGCATGCAACTAGAGGTGTAGATGTCATAGCTGAAGTGAAGAAACACTACGTTTCTTCGCGAGGTCGCAATAACACCATTCAGAAGTGGTTCACTGCGCTCGAGCTGGTCAATGTGATCAGGAGCAGCATTGTGACCAAGTCTACGACGGATGAACAGTTGAAGAACCAGCTTCAAACCAACATTGGTCGTTTGCGTCGGACGACGGAGTCCACGCTGTGGTTGAGTCAACCATGTTTGAAGCGACAAGGTTGCACAGTAGAGTACCTCTACGTAGGTCCCTAATGAAGGTCCGGATCAAGAAGTCCAACGCTGAAGTGACGACGCCTGAGTACCAGACGCCTGGGTCGGCGGGGTGCGACGTGTCTTCTGCAGAAGAGCTCTGGATCAAGGCAGGTAAGACTGCCATGGTCCGGACCGGGATATTCCTGGAGGTGCCTGAGGGCTACGAGTGCCAGTGCAGGCCTCGGTCCGGGCTAGCCGCTCGGCACGGGGTCACCATCCTCAACTCTCCGGGCACGATCGACAGCGACTTTCGGGGTGAGATGAAGGTCCTGCTGCTGAACGTGTCAGACCACGACTTCTTCATCGAGAAGGGGATGAGGATCGCCCAGTTCGTCTTTGCCGCCGTCAAGCAGGCTGAGTTCGAGGTGGTGGACGAGCTGTCTGAGACGAACAGAGGCAGCGGAGGTTGGGGTTCTACTGGTGTATGATGGCAGGTACCATGAAGAAAGTAGACCTCACGTTTCACTGGAACCGCATACCGGGCAAGTTCGTCAACAAACTGACGGGCAAAGGAATAAACCTCAGCCTCAACGGGGTCGAGCTAAGCATAGGTCCTCAGTTCACGGGTTCCATCGCGGAGTGGTACGAGACGTTGATCGAAACGCTGATCGATCTTCGTAACCACCTGCACAAGCTGGCAAAGAAGGACGCTGAAGAGATCATCGTGCGTGCGGACCCTGACACCATGCGCATGATCCAGGCGTCGGTGTTGTACCGTCCTTCAGAGAACGACGCCTGGACGGGGACGCTGTCTGGTTTCCAGGTCATCACTGACAAGCGCGCCCGACGCTTCAATCCTGCCATGGAGTTCGTCTACAAGGACGGCGCTAAGAGCAAGGTGCTGGTGGGTCAGGTCGTGATCCTCGAGGACTGAGCGTGAGTGAGCAAGAGACGCTGGACAGCCTTCGCAAGGAGCTTCACACGCTTCGAGGCGAGCTCACCATGGCAAAGTACCAGGTGGCTCACCTAGAAGCAAAGCTTGCTGGGACGCCCCTGTACGATCACTGGACGACGTGGAACGCTCCACGTGTCTCGCTGGACCAGAACGGCAAGCCCTATGCCTGGCACATCACGCTGAGCGAGTACGAGCGCTCGAACCTGCTGTGGTTGATGTGCGACGTGATCGGCTACCCTTATGGAAGGGGTATGGAGCCGTTCAACCTTGCGAACACCGGTGACTGGAATGGGACGATCCCCAACATGCTCAGGGGCGACCACTCTGCACCCACGGAACACGTTCCCAACAAGACGGTGATCGATCTGAAGGACCAGGTCGAGCAGTGGAGGAAAGATGGACGCTAAGCTAGAGTGGGTGATCGATCCAGAGGTCGAGGGGCTGGTGAACGCAGTGCTGCAGTGCAGGCAGCAGCTGGTCACCCAGTGCGTCCTGAAGCACGGGATGAAGGCACACCTGGTGTCAACCGAGGCCTACGCCGGTGACAAGGTGTTGGAACTGTTCCAGCAGTCGGTTCGCTGGCTACCATGCATGGAGATGACAGAAGAAGACCTAAGTGTCCCCGCCCACAGGCGCCAGAAGAAGACGACTGAGCTGGTCGCTGACTTCGCCTCTTTCAAGCTTCACAGGATGTCCGTCCTCGGAGAGACCGACGTCAGGGTGGTGGTCACCATGGACGTGGGAGACATAGCTGAACAGGTGATGTTCGGAAACATCGCCCTGGTGCCAAGATGATGAAGAACGCTCAACAGTTCCTCGAGATGGTGACGAAGCGTTTTCCTCCGCTGGCCCGTCACCATCACTCGCTCGTCCTTCACAAGGGTAAGCTGCAACTGAACCTGGTGACCGTCGCTCCGTGCTGGAAGTTTGTGTTCGATGAGGCTGATCTTGAGAAGCCTGCAGCTGAGCTGGTGACTGAGATCGCCCGGCTTCTACCGCCTCGAGAGAGCGGACCAAGGGTCGCCTGAACTCCCCTCTGGGGGATGTTACAGTGGCCCCCATGTCGATCCCATCGGACCGTCCTGTCCTGATCATTGATGGGATGAACGCCTTCGTTCGATCCTACGTCGCGTATCCGTCGATGTCGTCCCATGGCTACCAGATGGGAGGCTGCATCGGCTTCCTGAAGACCCTACGCAGGCTGGTCTTTGAGAACCAACCCTCGGCTGTCTACGTGGCCTGGGAGAGCGGCGGCTCAGCCCGCCGCCGGAAGCTATTCTCTGAGTACAAGCTTGGGCGCCGGCCGGCCAAGCTGAACAGGTTCTACGAGGACGATATCCCCGACAGCGAAGAGAACAAGAAACACCAGCTGATCGCCTTGCTGGGCATGCTGAAGCACGTCCCCGTCTGCCAGCTCCATGAGGCTGACTGTGAGGGAGATGACGTGGTCGCCTACCTATCCCGCGGACCGATGCGAGGACGGGACAAGGTCATCGCCTCCTCCGACAAGGACCTCTACCAGCTGCTGGAACCCACCACAAGGATCTACAGCCTACACAAAAAGGCATACGTGACCGAGGAGACGGTCATGGAAGAGTACAGGATCCGAGCCAAGCACTTCGCCCTAGCGAAGGCGCTGTGCGGTGACCCGGGCGACAACGTTCCTGGTGTCAAAGGCCTGGGCTTCAAGACGGCTGCAAAGCTGTTCCCGTTCCTGGGCTTGGAGGAGGACGTGATCCTACAGGAGGTCATTGACTACGCTAGCTCTCACGTTGACGAGAGTAAGGTCTACCAGCGCGTGGTCGATGGAAGGGACGACCTGTTTCGGAACTGGCGGTTGGTCCATCTAGATGGCAGCATGCTGTCAGCCACCCAACAGGCCTCGATCGACGCTCGGATCAAGAACTTTGCGCCTCGGGCCGATAGGATGGGCCTCATCAAGCGGCTCGTCGAGGAGGGGATCGGCGACTTTGACGTGTTTGACTTCTACGATGCATTCACCTGCATCACCAGACAACAGAACGGAGACACATGAGTGACGCACAGGCATCGAGGCCCACATTCGGCCAGTACGGCAAGAGCTTCCAGGAAAAGATCCTCCAGGCGCTTTTGACTGACAAGCAGTTCGCCGAGCAGATGTTGGAGGTCTTCCAGGATGACTACCTGGAGCTCAACTACCTCAGGTTCCTGTCCGATCGCTACTTTGCCCATGCTCGCAAGTACAAGGTCTTTCCGTCCATGCAGCTGTTGGTCACCATCATCCGTGACGAGCTGAAGACCGGGACCGATGCCATCATCCGCGACCAGATCATCGACTACCTCCAACGGATGAGGTCAAACCCGGACAACGGTGACCTTCAGTACGTCAAGGACAAGTCGCTCGACTTCTGCAGGAAGCAGGCCTTGAAGGCCGCCCTCACTGAGGCTGTCGACCTGATGGGCAATGAGAAGTATGAGCAGATCGTCGAGGGCATCAAGAAGGCGGTCTGCGTTGGGACCACCCCGTCGATGGGCCATGACTTCTTCCAGGACCACGAGGCTCGCTTCACCCGCCTCCAGCGAAACGCTGTGGCCACTGGCCTCGATGAGCTCGACAAGAAGGAGATCTTGAACGGTGGGCTGGGAGCCGGAGAGATCGGCGTCATCACTGCTCCTACGGGGGTCGGCAAGAGCCACTTTCTCACCATGTTGGGTGCCAATGCGATGCGCGCCGGCGTCGATGTCCTCCACTACACCTTCGAGCTGTCAGAGGCGGCGACGGGCCTGAGGTACGACAGCAACCTGTGTGACATCGACAGCAACCAGGTCATCGACAACAAGGACAAGGTTCTCGAGGCCTATAAGCGAACCAAGATGGGCAGGTTGATCATCAAAGCGTTCCCGCCCAACACTGCGACCATCTACACCTTGCGATCACACATGGAGAGGCTGGATGTCCGGGGCTTTCGGCCTGGGTTGCTGGTCATCGACTACGCTGACATCATGCGGTCGACCCGCCAGTATGACAGCTTGCGTCATGAATTGAAGTTGATCTACGAAGAGCTTCGGGGGTACGCTGACGAGAAAAAGATCCCAGTGTGGACAGCCAGCCAATCGAACAAAGAAGGCGCCAACAACGATATCGTGGACCTCAACAACATGAGCGAGGCCTATGGCAAGGCCATGGTCGCTGACGTTGTCCTGGGCCTGTCGAGGCGGTCACATGAGAAGTCGAGCGGTTTCGGTCGCCTCTACGTGGCCAAGAACCGAGCGGGCCGTGACGGCCTCTGTTACCCTGTCCAGATCGACACGGCCCGCAGCAAGTTCGTCGTCTCAGGCAAGGAGATGGGCTTCAAGGAGGCCGTGGGGGAGGACGAGAACGAGATGAAGAAGATCCTTCGGCGCAAGCTCGAGGAGATCAAGAACGAGCCGATGTTCAACAAGACCCCCGAAAGCGGCCAGTGACTGAGCTAGTTATGGGCTGCTCTGGGCTGGAAGAGGGAAAATTGACGACGCACACCTATGAGGAGGCCCAACAGGCTTCCCTCGAGTACTTCGGCGGCGACGAGCTCGCGGCCAACGTTTTCGTTTCAAAGTACG
>Ga0210406_10004802_pt1 | contig 14324 bp, 13 predicted proteins | sample IncBWC30MmetaG_FD_155454 | JGI IMG/M metagenome (GOLD analysis project Ga0210406, IMG submission 155454) | Forest soil microbial communities from Barre Woods Harvard Forest LTER site, Petersham, Massachusetts, United States - Inc-BW-C-30-M | ecosystem: Environmental > Terrestrial > Soil >... | reverse complement strand
TGCCCGTGGGCGAGGCACTCGTCGGCCGCGTGGTCAACCCGCTCGGCGAGCCGCTCGACGGCAAGGGTCCCATTGTTTCGAAGCAGCGCAACCCGCTGGAGCGCATTGCTCCTGGCGTTCTTGACCGGCAGCCTGTTCGCGAGCCGCTGCAGACGGGCATCAAGGCTATCGACGCGATGATTCCGATCGGCCGTGGCCAGCGCGAGTTGATCATCGGCGACCGGCAGACCGGCAAGACGGCCGTCATTCTCGACACCATCATCAATCAAAAGGGCGGCGATGTTATTTGCATTTATTGCGGCATCGGGCAGAAACGCTCGACGATTGCTCAGGTGGTGAAGACACTGACCGACGCCGGCTCAATGGACTACACCATCATTGTCGCGTCCAGTGCCGCGGAACCTGCATCTTTGCAATACATCGCTCCCTACGCCGCGTGCGCCATGGGCGAATACTTCCGCGACAACAAGCGCCACGCCGTCACTTTCTACGACGACCTCTCGAAGCACGCGCAGGCTTATCGCGAAATCTCTTTGTTGTTGCGCCGGCCGCCGGGCCGCGAAGCTTTCCCTGGCGACGTGTTTTATCTCCATTCGCGGTTGCTGGAGCGCGCGGCGAAGCTCAACGACAAACTCGGCGCCGGCTCGCTCACGGCCCTCCCCGTGATTGAAACGCAGGCCGGCGACGTCTCCGCGTACATCCCAACCAACGTGATTTCCATTACCGACGGGCAGATCTATCTCGAAGCGGACCTCTTCAACGCCGGCATTAGGCCCGCCATCAACGTGGGCATTAGCGTCAGCCGCGTCGGCGGCAACGCGCAAATCAAGGCTATGCGCCAAGTGGCGGGCACTTTGCGTTTGGACATGGCCCAATACCGCGAACTCGCCGCCTTCGCGCAGTTCGGCTCCGACCAGCTTGACAAAGTTACGCAAGCGCAACTCGCCCGCGGCCAACGCCTCACGGAAATCCTGAAGCAAGATCAATATGTGCCGCTTTCCATTGAAAAACAGGTGCTCAGCATTTATGTCGCGACGAGCGGCGCTATGGACAATGTGGCCGTCGCCGAAGTCCGCCGTTTTGAGCGCGAATTTCTGCAATTCGCCGAGACCAACTATCCGTCGGTGCTGAAAAATATCGCCACGAAGAAAGCTCTCGATGACGCTGTCAAAGCCGAAATCAAAACTGCCGTCGACGGCTTCAAGGAGCGCTTCACGGCCGCCGTGGCTACCGCGGCGAATTAAGGTCCGAAGCGTAACGAACGAACATGCCTACACTTCTCGATTTCCGGCGCCGCATCCGCTCGGTGAAGAACACCCAGCAGATTACGCGCGCGATGAAGTTCGTCGCTGCGGCGCGCTTGCGCCGGGCGCAGGAAGCGGCCTTGGCTGCCCGACCCTACGCGAAGGAACTCGCGCGCGTGTTGCGGTCCATCATGTCGCGCATCGATCAGCCCGAGCATCCACTGCTTGCGCATCGCCCGGAAGAGAAAATTCTCGTCATTGTCTTGACGGGTGAACGCGGCCTGGCCGGGGCGTTTAACTCCAATATATTGCGCAAAGCCAATGAGTTCTTCCGGCCCAATAGGGGCAAAAAAATGTCGGTGATCCCGGTGGGGAAAAAAGGTCGCGATGCGTTGAAGAAGGCGGGGTTTCGCTTCCCTGCCGAATACGTGAACGTCCTGGCTCGCGTCAATTTCGGGACGGCTCGCGACATCGCTTCTGTGGTGACCGATCTTTATGCGAAAGAAGAAGTGGATTCGGTTTACATGGTCTTCAGCGAATTCAAGACCGTAATGACGCCGAATCTCGTGCTCGAAAAACTATTGCCTGTCGAAGCGACGCGCGCCGACGAAGAATCCGCGTCGCAGAAGGATTCCGCGCCGGTCGACTACATTTACGAGCAGCCCAAAGAAAAGCTGCTCGATAAGCTGCTGCCGCGCTACATCGAAACGCAGATTCTTCGCGCGATGCTGGAATCTTCCGCGGCCGAACACGCCGCGCGCATGACTGCCATGGAATCCGCGACGAAGAACGCCGGCGACGTCATTGAGGCGCTGACCTTGCACATGAACAAGGTGCGGCAGGCTGCCATCACCAAAGAGATTATTGAGATTGTCAGCGGGGCATCGTCCACCGCGTAGGAGAAGGCATGGCCGAGAAATACGCAGGCGTCGGGCACATCGTTCAGATCATTGGTCCGGTGCTCGACGTCCAATTTGAATCGGGGCATTTGCCCTCGATTTACAACGCGGTTCGCATTACCAGCGAAGGTTTCAACGTTCCGGAACCGATCGACGTCACCGCTGAAGTGCAGCAGCACCTTGGCGAAGGGCGCGTGCGCGCCGTCGCGATGGAGCCGACCGAAGGACTGGTTCGCGGGATGAAGGCGTTTGACACCGGAGCTGGCATCACCGTTCCGGTGGGGCGTCCAACACTCGGCCGCGTGATGAACGTGCTCGGCAAGCCCGTCGACCAGCTCGGGCCGCTGACCAGCAAGACCAACTACCCTATTCACCGCCCCGCGCCGCTGCTGTCCGATCAGTCCACCACGCTCGAAATGTTTGAGACTGGCATCAAGGTCATCGACCTGATTCAGCCATTCTTGAAGGGCGGAAAGATTGGATTGTTCGGCGGGGCGGGCGTCGGCAAAACCGTGCTGATCCAGGAATTGATCAACAACGTCGCCATGCAACACGGCGGAGTGTCGGTGTTCGCGGGCGTGGGCGAGCGCACGCGCGAAGGAAACGACCTTTGGCTGGAATTCCAGGAAGCCGGCGTGGTGGTTCCGGGAAATTCGGAGAAGTCCCGCGCCGCTTTGATTTACGGCCAAATGACCGAACCGCCAGGCGCACGTCTGCGCGTCGGCCTCACCGGCCTGACGGTTGCGGAATATTTCCGCGACGAAGAGCATCTCGACGTTCTTCTTTTCATCGATAATATTTTCCGGTTCGTGCAAGCTGGCTCGGAGGTTTCCGCTCTTCTCGGGCGCATGCCTTCTGCCGTCGGTTATCAGCCGAACCTCAACACCGAAATTGGTGAATTGCAGGAGCGCATTACCTCTACGAAGTCCGGTTCTATCACTTCCGTGCAAGCCATTTACGTTCCTGCCGACGACTACACGGACCCCGCTCCGGCTGCGACGTTTACCCACTTGGACGCTACGACAAACCTCAGCCGCCAGATCGTCGAGCGAGGAATTTATCCCGCCGTTGACCCGCTGGCCAGCTACTCGCGCATTCTCGATCCGCGCATCGTTGGCGCGGAGCACTATGCCGTAGCCCGCGGCGTGAAGTCCATTCTGCAGCGCTACAAGGATCTGCAGGACATCATCGCCATTCTGGGCATCGAAGAACTTTCGGACGAAGACAAGCGCACCGTGGCTCGCGCGCGCAAGATTGAAAAATTTCTATCGCAACCCATGTTCGTCGCCGCGCAATTCACCGGCCTCGAAGGCAAATACGTCAAAATTGCGGATACCGTCCGCAGCTTCAAGGAAATCGTCGAAGGCAAGTACGACGACATCCCGGAACAGGCGTTCTACATGGTCGGCACTATTGATGAGGCCCTCGCAAAGGCGGAAAAAATGAAGGCGGGCGTCTAGCCACAAATGCTTCCGGAATCCATCGAGCTGATTATCGTCACGCCGGAGCGGCAATTTCTGCGCGAAAGCGTCGTCGAGGTGGTGATGCCCGGCGCGGAGGGTGAACTGGGCATTTTACCGGGGCACGCGCCGCTGATGACCGAGCTTGGGATTGGCGCGCTCGCTTATCGCGGAGCGGGCGCGAACCCCAGCGGAGTCCTCGCTATCATCCAGGGTTTCGCTGAAGTTTTGGGCGACCGCGTCACCGTGCTCGCGGAGACCGCCGAGCGAGCTGCGGAGATTGACCTGGCTCGCGCGGAAGCTGCAAAAGCCCGCGCGGAACAACGCCTGGCCACCGGTGATCCCAATATCGATTGGGACCGCGCCTTTATAGCGCTCCAGCGCGCCGTCATCCGAATCCAGGTGGCGCGCAAATATCGGGGTGCTCCTGTTGAAACTCGCTGAGCTAAGCTGGCCTTGCCGAAGGCAGCACATCCTCGCTCGTCTCTTGCGACCCCGTCCCCTTTCGCGCATCTAATCCATCGGGAGCCTTCCATGGAAACCCTGACGATGTACACCACGGCGGGCTGTCCGGACTGCCGGCGTGCGAAATCATTCTTGCATGAGCGCGGCGTGGAATTTCATGAAGTAGATATCGAAAAAGACCCGTCTGCCGAAGAAATCGTAGTCAAAGCCAACGCAGGCAAGCGCAAAGTCCCGACACTTGAAATCGGCGGACGTTATTTCGCGTGCAGCCCCTTCGACGCCGAGCAATTGGCGGAGGATCTCAAGATTCCGCTAAATCCTTGATCCCCGGGGAGTCTGTTTTTCTAGCGAGGCCCCCCAGGCAGGCCAGTGCGCCTTGGCCAGCTCTATTCCACGGCAGCCCCACGTACCCAAACATTGGTGAGTTGCAATCCTTCATCCAGCAAGACGATATCCGCGTCGGCACCCGTGCGAAGTGCGCCTTTTTTGAACTCGATTCCAAGCAGTGCGGCGGGGTTTAGCGTTAGCATGCGCACCGCGTCTGCCAGCGGAATCCCCAACCCGACAATATTCCTCAGCGCCCGGTCCAGTGTTAACGTGCTGCCTGCAAGCTTTCCTTCGGAGTTGCGGCAAATTCCTCCGCTAACCATCACCTCGAATTTTCCAAGCATATACTTTCCATCCGGCATCCCTGTTGCCGAGACGCCGTCGCTGATCAAGATCATGCGTTCTGGTCCTTTGGCCTGCAGGAGGACTTTCATCGCGGCTTCGTCCACGTGCACGCCGTCGGCGATGAGCTCCGCGCTGACCTCGGGTGAAGTAAACACCGCGCCAATCACGCCGCTGTCGCGGTGGGAGAAAGGACGCATGGCGTTGTACACGTGCACCGCGTGGCGCACCCCGTGTGCAATCGCCGCACGCGTCTGCTCATAGGTCGCATCCGTGTGACCAACGGCTACGACCATTCCCGCATTCCGCGCCGCGTCGATGCATGGCATGGCCCCGAACAGTTCCGGTGCAATGGTCAGAATTTGCGCGTTCCCCGCCGCTGCCTGCAGAAAGCTTTCCAGCAGCTGCGCTGACGGCAGCTTCAGCCATTCCGACGGATGCACGCCCCGCCTCGCCGGGCTGAGAAAGGGGCCCTCAAAATGAATGCCCAGCACTTCGGCCCGCGTGTCGTCCGTTTCATGTTGTTGGGAAATGTAGCGCGCGATTCCTTCCACGCTTCGAATCGTGTCGTCGGGACTCGCCGTCACCGTCGTGGCCACGAACGAGGTTGTTCCATGCCGTGCGACGGTCTTTGTCACTCCCGCGAGCGCTTCGGTGGTGCCTTCCATGACGTCGTGCCCGCCCGCGCCGTGAATGTGCACATCCACGAAGCCGGCGATTGCGGTTCTGTCGGTCGCGGAGATCTCCTCGGCACCGTCAGGCAGTCGCATGCTTTCCCGGAGTCCGAGTTCCTCGATCACTCCGTCGCGGATCAGAATGCCAGCGTCGGTAATTTCGGCGGTCGGAGTCAGCATCCGTCCGGCATGTACTAGAGTCGTGGTCATGGGCTAGGTTGTATCGTAGCGGAATCTCGCATTCTTTCAAAAACCAAATCGCGCAAAAAATAAAAGGGCGGAGCCGAAGCCCCGCCCGCTGACAGAATGTGTTACTAGAAGGTCTTACTGGCCGCTCGCCGGCGCCATTTCTATGCTTTCCAGCTTCAGCGTCTCGCCGTCTACGGCGCCTTTCACCGTAACGTGATGTCCGGCGTGTGCCGCCACTTTGTCCTGCGCGTCCACCACATAGACTTTCTTGTCTGCGTCGTTGACGAACACGTATTTTGCGCCGCCCTTGACACATCGAGTGGTACATGCACCGGCCTGGTCATTGGCTCCCTTTGCTCCGCACTTGCTGTCGGAAATATAACCTGTCCAGGTGCCGTCCGAGGCCATGGTCAGGGCCGCTGCAAAAAGCGCCGCCGCCATTACCGAAGCAAATCGTATTTTCATTGGTTTTCCCCCTCAGGAACATCCACCGCATTTAAAGATCGGCCGGGTTGCCCTTTAGCTTGGCACAACCGGCGTCCTCCGTCTACACCGCTCCCACTCATGTCATGGAGGGAAAGGAGTTAGGAAGGGTTGACGCAAAAAAACAAGAGGGAGAGTTCTTTCGAATTCTCCCTCCGGCGCTACAGTCTTAAACATTCTAACTGTGTTGTGTCGCGAATCGTTTATTGACCCGAGCTTCCATTGCTGGCTGCCGCCGTCTCTGACGCTTTGGGAACGCTCAGGTAGCCCGACGCCGTCGTCTTGGAAACCTTGTTGACGACCAGCTCGAGTGCTGCGCGGGTGCCGCCGGTGTAGAAGAAAATCGGTTCGTTCACCGAGCGGTTCTTCTTCTCAAAGCTCTTGTCATCCGCGAGCACGTTGATCGTGTATTGGTTCTTCTTGGTGTTGGTGTCTTTCAGCTCAACCTGGATGGTCCCCACCTTCTGGCTTCCGGCCTTGCGCGTTACCGTAAACTCAAAGTAGTCGCGCTGGCCCATGCGACGGAGCTGGTCGATTTCGTCATGGTTCCGCGCGATGAGAGTTCCCATTTCGCTGCGAGCCATTTGCAGGTTGTTCTTGGTAGCGTCCAGGTCGGTCTTCACACCCGAGACGTCGCCGTTCAGTTTGTCCACGTCACCCGCGTTGGCCTTGGTCGCGAGCTCGGCCTTCACGGACGTCGCCAGCCCTTCGACCTTATGGTCCACCGCGGCCGTGGCATTCTTGTTTTGCTTACGGGCGGCGATCAGCTCGCCCTGTGTCAGGTTCAACTTGTCGGTGACCACTTTCAGGTCGCTCTGCAATGCCTGATTGACTTCATCTTCTTTCGCCAGCCGCTGGGCCAGCGCATCGTTCGACTGTTTCACGGAAGCTTGCGTGGTTTGCTCGATGCTGTTCGCGTGGTTCAGCGCGCTCCAGCCGACTCCGAGACCGAGCAATGAAACTCCGCCCAACACGGCAACAGCCACGCCCACCCAGCGTGGAGTTCCGGTCGTGGTGTAGCTTGTGGGTTCCTGAAACTCGCTCATAAACTTCTTCTCCTTGGGGTTTTCCCCCTTACGCCTTGGGAGGTGCATCCCTTTCGCCAAAGGAAGGTTTCTCTGGAGCGGTCCCCTAAGCCGTGTGGATGCATGCGCTTGTCTGGAGGAAGGGGGCAGGTGGAGGGTGGACTTATACGTACTAGTACCCGTAAAGATTACGCGCTTCCTCTCACGACTGTAAATTTTGCTAGTGGTGGAGAGGAACGCCGAAGCGAGTTTCTTGTCGAGGTTCAGGAAGGCATAGAAAGGCGGGGGTGCCCAAGGGATGACCGTAAACTATTGCAGTGTCTAGTTTTATGGAGAGTGTCTCAGGCGGCTTGGGGAGCAGGTTCTTCGTCCGAGCCTTTCACTGTAAAATAACGGTCCAGAGTGCTAATCGCAGCGTCCAAAACCATGTGGCAGTCCGAGCAGGAATCCAGATGCCGCTTGATCTCGCTTGCTACCGGCGGCGAGAGTCGTCCCTCTAAGTACCAGCAAATCAAATGAATAGTGTCGCGACAGCTCATGACTGCGGTCCCCCCGTGGCCCCGCGCCGATCCTCGGCCTACCGTATACAATGCATTTGATTCACCAAATCGCCGAAGAAGCACAGAAATTCTAATTGCTTAAATATCAATGGTTTAAAAGACGCTTAAAGCGGCTGAATCGATTTCGTCTGCTTGCGTCGGGGAAAGATTACGCAGCCGTTACAGCTTTTGTGCGAAATTCGCGTGTGGCCCTCTCAGCGTTTCGGAACGACGGCCATTTGACGCAAAGCTTCTATCCGTTTTTCAAGCGGAGGGTGCGTGCTGAAGAGCGAAGAAAGGCTCCCACCCGCGAACATTGGCTTCACGATGCATAAGGCCGACGTAGACGGTGCAATTGCCGTCGTCGGGATGCGCCGGTTGTAGGCGCCGAGCTTCTCCAGGGCGCTCATCAGGCCGAACTGGTTTCCAACCATCCGAGCCCCGGTCGCGTCGGCCGCATATTCCCGCTGGCGCGAAAGGCCCAGTTGCAGCAGCATCGCTCCCAGCGGCCCAAGGATCATGAGCAGAATCGCGGCGATTCCGCTTCCACGGTTTCGCTCGTCATCGTTGCCCCCGCCAAGCCAAGGACCCCAGTGGGCGATCCACGTGATGGCTCCGGCGAGCGTTGCCGCGATGGAGCTGATTAAAATGTCGTAGTTACGAACGTGCGATAACTCGTGCGCGATGACGCCTTCCAGTTCCTCGTCATTCATCAATTCCAGCAAGCCCTCGGTTACCGCCACGGACGCATGCCGCGGGTTTCTTCCTGTGGCAAAGGCGTTGGGCGCCTCATCGGGCACCACGTACAGCTTCGGCACTGGAATATTTGCCTTAGCCGCCAGACGCTCCATCACTGCGTAGAGGCGCGGCAACTGTTCTCGAGTGACCGGCTGTGCGCCGCTGGAGGCCAGCGCGATCTTATCGGAGAAGAAATAGGCGAACGCATTGGTGCAAATTGCAATTCCCAGTCCAATGGTCATGCCGTTTCGCCCGCCGAAGTACGAACCCACCATCATTAAGAACAGGGTCAGCACTACCAGCAGGAAGGTTGTTCGGAGAACTCTCATCGTTTTTCCTTCACAACTACTTAAGCACAAAAACCCAAGGTTTACCGGCCAGGGATTTCACTGCATCTTAGGTTCCAGCCGCGGCCGCCGGTTGTTTCGCCTTGGAGCGTTCGAAGCGCATGGCGCCTTTCTGGCCGTCGCGATCCACTCGCAGGTGATCGCCCGGCAGCACCTTGCCTTCCAGAATCTGCATCGCCAGCGGATCCTGAATCAGTCGCTGAATGGTTCGGCGTAGTGGCCGCGCCCCGTAGGCCGGGTCATAGCCCTCGCGCAGCAGCAGTTCTTCGGCCGCCGGCGTGAGTTCCAGAGTGATTTGTCGTTCCGCCAGCAATTTCTCGACGTTCTTCAGGAGCAGTCCGACGATGCGGCCGAGCTGTTCCTTTCCCAGCGGATTGAAGATCACGATCTCGTCGATGCGGTTGATAAACTCGGGGCGAAACGCCGCGCGCAAGGCTTCCATGGTCTCTTTTCGCGCACGCTCCGGGTCTTTGTTGGAAAGCTCGAAGATCGCCGCCGATCCCACGTTGCTGGTCATCACCAGTACCGTGTTACGGAAATCCACGGTGCGGCCCTTGCCGTCGGTCAGCCGTCCGTCCTCGAGAATCTGCAACAGAATGTTGAATACATCCGGGTTCGCTTTTTCAATTTCGTCGAACAGAATCACCGAGTAGGGATGCCTGCGCACCTGCTCGGTGAGTTGCCCGCCCTCTTCGTAGCCGACGTAGCCCGGAGGGGCGCCGATCAGCCGCGAAACGCTGTGCTTTTCCATATACTCGGTCATGTCGATGCGGATCATCAGCTTTTCGTCGTCGAAGAGAAATTCCGCCAGCGCTCGCGCCAACTCCGTTTTCCCCACGCCTGTTGGCCCCAAGAAAATAAACGACCCAATCGGCCGCTTGGCATCGGACAAGCCTGCGCGGCTCCGGCGCACGGCGTTCGCGACGCGACCCAGGGCTTCCTCCTGTCCCACTACGCGCAGCCGGAGACGCTCTTCCATATGGACGAGCTTTTGCGCTTCGCCCTCGAGCAAACGCCCCGCGGGAATCCCCGTCCACTTGCTCACCAGCTTGGCGATGTCTTCTTCGTCGACTTCTTCCTTCAACATCGGCGAATCCTTTTGCACCGCGGCAAACCGCTCTTCCGCTTTCTTTAGCTCCTGCTCGGCCGCTGCAATCTTGCCGTAGCGTATTTCCGCGACCTTAGCTAGCTCGCCCGCGCGCTCGAATTTCTGTTCTTCCGCTCTGAGCTGTTCGATTTGCTCCTTCAGCTTGCGGATTCTTCCGATGGCTTCTTTCTCCGCTTGCCAGCGCGCCTTTCGCCCGCTTGAGTCCTCTTTCAGTTTCGCCAGCTCTTTGTCGATTTGGTTGCGGCGCTCCTTGGAATGCGCATCGGTCTCTTTCAGCAGCGACTGCCGTTCGATCTCCAGTTGCAGGATGCGCCGTTCGATCTCGTCGATCTCCACCGGCAGAGAATCGATCTGCATGCGCAGGCTCGCCGCGGCCTCGTCGATCAAGTCGATTGCTTTGTCCGGCAGAAAGCGGTCGGAAATATAGCGGTGCGACAGCGCGGCCGCCGCCAAAATGGCAGCGTCCTTGATCCTTACTCCGTGATGAACTTCGTAGCGCTCCTTCAAGCCCCGCAGGATGGCAATGGTGTCTTCGACCGTAGGCTCGCTCACCAGCACCGGCTGGAATCGCCGCTCCAGCGCCGGATCCTTCTCGATGTATTTCTTGTACTCGTTCAGGGTAGTCGCGCCAATCGCGCGCAGCTCGCCTCGCGCCAGGGCGGGCTTCAACATGTTCGAAGCGTCCATGGCGCCCTCGGCAGCCCCCGCGCCCACCAAGGTGTGCAGTTCGTCGATGAACAGAATGATCTGTCCTTCCGCCTCGGTAATCTCCTTCAACACCGCCTTTAGGCGGTCTTCAAATTCGCCGCGGAATTTCGCGCCCGCCACCAGCGCCGCCAAGTCCAGCGCCGCGATGCGCTTGGTTTTCAGCACGTCGGGCACATCTCCTGAAACGATGCGCTGCGCCAGGCCTTCGACGATGGCCGTCTTGCCCACTCCCGGCTCGCCGATCAACACCGGATTGTTCTTCGTACGCCGCGCCAGAATCTGCATCACCCGCCGGATTTCTTCATCGCGCCCAATCACCGGATCGAGCTTTCCGCGCCGCGCCAAGTCGGTCAGGTCGCGCGCATATTTTTCCAGCGAAGCGTAGGTCGCCTCTGGATTTTGTGACGTCACCCGTTGCGACCCGCGCACACCCGTCAGCGCCTGCAGAATGGCTTCATGCGTGGCGCCCTGCCGTTTCAACAACTGCCCCGCCGGATCGCGCTCCTCTCCGGCAAGCGCCAGAAAAAGATGCTCTGTCGAGACATACTCGTCTTTGAATCTTTCTGTTTCATCAAAGGCCCGTTCCAGAATGTTGTTCAGCGGCTTGCCCATGTGTTGCTGCGCGAAACCCTGCACTTTGGGCAGCCGCGCAATCTCGCGCTCAATCTCTTGCGTCAAGGCTTCGCTGCGAATCCCCAGCCGCGCGAGCAGCGGAGGCACCACGCCGTCGGTCTGCGCCACCAGCGCCCGAAGCAGATGGACAGGCTCAATTTGTTGATTCTCATGGCGGGCCGCCACGTCGTTCGCCTGTTGAAGCGCTTCTTGCGCTTTCAGGGTCATCTTGTCAAATCTCAGCATATCTACCTCGCGTCTCGAGAAAAAGGGGCTGGCGCACTAGCCAGCCCCGGTCCTAGCACAACTGTGTTGCTGGCTTATTTCCCGGCGGCGGCCGCCGCAACTGCCGGCGCAGCCACGTTCACTTTGATCTGCTTCGGCTTCGCTTCCTCGCGCTTCGGAATCGTCAGCGTCAGCACGCCACTCTGATAGTCGGCTTTGATCGCGTCCGCATTCACGGTGTTGGCCAACGAGAAGCTGCGGCTGAAGGAACCATACGCGCGCTCGACACGCAGATAATTGTCTTCGTTCACCTTCTTCTCGAATTTGCGTTCACCACGAATGGTGAGAAGGTTGTTTTCTACCCGGATATCCAACTCTTTCGCATCCACCTCGGGCAGGTCGGCTTTTACGACCAGTTCATGCTCGGTCTCGTAAATGTCGACGGCCGGCGCCCAACTCGTGAGGTTCGATTCCGCGCTGGAACGCTCGAGTGCATTACCGAACAAACGATTCACCTGCTCTTGCAGGGCAGCAGTCCCGCGAAAGGGTTCCCAACGGTTCAAAGTAGTTCTCATCTTTCGTTCTCCTAATTAAACTAACAACGAGGAGATAATATTATATGAGTGGATCATTGTCAACATAGATTTGCACTTCCTCATAATGACTACAAGCCATTTATTTACCTACACATATGAGAGTCCTGCGTTGCTGTACTTTAACCGGCGAAATTCCGCCTGCCCGGCAGAGACTCTCCCTCCATCTCCCCCTTGGTTTCTCCGCTTCAGATGCTGCTAGACTTCCTTCCGATGCGATTAGAGGACCTCGACTATCACCTACCCGCCAGCCAAATTGCCCAGCGGCCCTTGGACCGCCGCGACGCGTCCCGCCTGCTGGAGATCGATCGATCCGCCGCCCGCCTACACGACCACCTCTTTAGGGATCTTGCGGAACTCCTGCGGGGCGACGAACTCGTCGTGCTGAACAACACGCGCGTCATTCCCGCGCGTCTCTTCGGTCGCCGAGCCGGCGTCCACGCAGAACCTCCCTCTCGCACCATACGCACGGAATATCTCACCGGCAAGGTGGAAGTTTTTCTCACCCGGCAGCGCGATCGGCAAACCTGGGAAGCACTCGTCCGCCCAGGCCGCAAAATGCAAACTGGAGAACGCCTGCTATTGGGAGAAGGGGAACTCGAAGCCGAGGTCATTTCTCGCGGCGAACGGGGGCTGCGCACACTGCGCTTTGTTTCACGGGACATGCACAGCGTTGCTGAGCACCTTGAACGGCTCGGCCACATTCCTCTGCCGCCTTACATCCGCCGCGCAGATGAAGTCTCCGATCGCCAGCGTTACCAAACGGTTTTCGCCAAACAGCCCGGCTCCATTGCCGCTCCAACCGCAGGCTTGCACTTCACTCCTGAGATTCTGGAAAAAATCCGCAATCGCGGTGTGGAAGTCTGTGAGCTCACCCTCGAAGTGGGTCTCGGCACATTCCAGCCGGTTCACACAGAAACGCTGGAAGACCACGTGATGCACGCCGAGTCCTACGATATTCCCGTCGAAACCGCGCAATGCATTCAGCAAGCGCGTGCCGCAAAGCGCCCGGTTCTCGCCGTAGGCACCACGGTGGTCCGCGCTCTCGAAGCGGCAGCCCTCCGCGCAACCCAATCTGACTCCGCCGAATTGCTACTAGCGGGCAAAGCCGACGCCCGCCTGTTCATCTATCCTGGATTTCATTTCCGCGTCGTGGATGCCCTGCTCACAAACTTCCATCTACCGCGATCGACTCTGCTCGCGCTGGTCTCGGCATTCGCTGGACGCGAAAAGGTGCTGGGGGCCTACCATCACGCCGTGCAGGCAGGCTACCGCTTTTACAGCTATGGAGATTGTATGTTGATTCGCTAAGGTGCGTTCAGGATGTTTCCCAACGAAGAAAAAGCCTTTTGAGGCCGCTTGCAAAACCGCAACAAGCGGTGAATCGTCTCCGCGGTAGCCGAAGTGGGTTCCTGCCATTTCAACGCCTGGCCTGCAAGCCTTACGAGCAGGGAGGCCGCTGTCGCGAGCAGCCTCCCTCTCGTCCATTCGAAAGGAGTCACAAAAAACTCCTGGCCTACTCGCTGAAAACAAAAACGCGAGTCTGTCCGGAAAAACGCACTTCTTTCACCTGGCCGTCTTCGCCGATCAGCACGGAATCGTTTGCGGCTTTGCTGCTGCGATCTTCCCAACGCCCTTCGCTTTCCACGATGGTCTGCCGCCCCTTCTGGACGGTCGCTTTGTTTCCGTCGATCATCAGGCGGTATTCACCTGCTTGCAGATCAGCTTTGCCGATCTTTGCCGACTGGGCGATGTTGATGGTTTTGGCGAATGGTTTTGCGAGCAGCGGTACTGTCGAGGCCAAAGCGGCCGCCAGTGCTAAACTGCGGAGAATGGAATTGAATTTCATGCGTGTCAACTTCCTTTCCGTCAGGATCGAGTCAGCCGCATTTCAGCTGCCGCAAGCGGAGCAGAGTTGAACAGTGTTGACACGCGTGCTCAGGGCGAGTAGTCTCACCCGCAAGACACCTCGTTCTTCCTGGACTAACGGCCGGAAAGACTGCGTGTCATCGCCCCGCGGCTGCCACCGCGGGGTTTTTCTTGTAGTTCCTCTGGCTTGCTTTGGCAGCTCTGCGGGCTGCACCTGTATAGACGAAGCGGCCCCCACGAATGTTTCGCCGCCCATCAGATATTCTTCTTTATTCCTGCAGGTTATTTGCTTTATTTCGCTTTGGTAATCATCGTCCACTCTTGCTTGCGTCCGATTTTTGTAAAGTTTTCATAAAGAATCGGAATTTCCCGCGAGACCTTTTTCCTTCTCCTCCGTCGGCCCTTGCCTCTTTCCGCGATCCCGCCGTGCATCAGCTCTCTTCTTCATCTATACTCAATGGCATTTTGCGGATGGCA
>Ga0210406_10004801_pt1 | contig 14325 bp, 11 predicted proteins | sample IncBWC30MmetaG_FD_155454 | JGI IMG/M metagenome (GOLD analysis project Ga0210406, IMG submission 155454) | Forest soil microbial communities from Barre Woods Harvard Forest LTER site, Petersham, Massachusetts, United States - Inc-BW-C-30-M | ecosystem: Environmental > Terrestrial > Soil >... | reverse complement strand
CAGGTGGGTCCCGGCATGCCTTCGGGCCGCGACAGCTTCCGTCGAAACCGTGTCGCCCCCTTCGTGCTCTTCTATTTTACCACGCTAACGGCTGTGGGAGTGCTGACGTGCGCCTTACAACAAGGGGGCATCTACATTTGCACTTGAGCAAATAATAGTGTTTTATTCAAAGAATGCGCGCCCAACAAGGGACTGCAAGAACAGCGCCTGCCCAGAAACAGAATCTACATCCAGACGATCGTCCTGCGCTCCGCAGGTTGCGAGCGGTTCTGGCCCTGGGCTACGGAGGATTGCTTGTGCTGCTGCTCGGTTCGGGAGCGAATGCCCTCCAGACCTTGCGCAAGCTTCACGATGCCGAAGAATCGGCGCGCCAGCGATCGGTAGAGCGGAGACGCGTTCTCACCACGGTCGTACTCTCCGCCACCGTCTACAGCAACAACGTCGAACGCATCCTCTTAGGCGAAAAGCCGCCCGAAGACGACGGTATCACCGCGGAAGTCTTGCAAAGGGCCAAGGAAGCGCTCTCCGCTGTAAAAGCCTATCCGCCAGACACGAGTCCCGAAGAACAAAACCTGCTCGAGCATTTGCAAACATCTTTGCTGGAGGAAGAAGACATCTTTCGCTCCGTCCAGGGATGGAAGCCGCAGGAATTTCGCGGCCGGGCCCAACAGGTGGTCAGCGAAGAGCTCATCCCGCGCAGACAACAATTCGTGACCATCGCGCAGCAGATTGAGATGCTCAACGACAATGAGACTCTGGCCGCGGAGCAGGCGAGCTTTTCCGACTTCGGGCGCCTGCAAGACCGCTTAACACGACTGCTGCTCGTTGCGCTTACGTCCGGCTTGGTGCTGGCTATTGGCAGCGCAATTTATATCTTGCGCCTGGAACGTCAAGAGCGCTTGCGTTATGCGGAGCTGGCGCACAATCGCGAGGAGCTGCAAGAGCTTTCCGCCAGGCTTGTCGATGCGCAGGAGACCGAGCGGCGCTCGCTTTCACGCGAACTTCACGATGAAGTAGGCCAGGCGCTCGGTCTGCTGTTGATGGATGTGGGAAGGCTGTCGAATCAGATCGGCACCGACCCCAGGGGCCAGGAGATGGTGCAGCGCATCAAGACCGTGGCGGAACGGACGGTACAGACGGTGCGCAATATGGCGTTGCTGTTGCGCCCCTCAATGCTCGACGACCTAGGGCTGGTTTCCGCGCTGGAATGGTATGCGCGAGAGGTGTCGCGCAGCAGTGAAACCGAGGTGGAAGTAAAAGCCGAGAATGTTTCGGAAACTCTTCCCGATCCCCTGATGGTCACTATCTACCGCGTCGTACAGGAGGCGGTGAACAACGCGCAGCGCCACGCGCACGCAAAAAACATCACGGTCGAGCTAAAGGAGACAGGCACTTCCGTCCAAGTGCAGATCAAAGACGACGGCAGCGGTTTCGACGGAAAGCGCACCCGCGGTATTGGTCTGCTCGGTATGGAAGAGCGCGTGAAGCGGCTGGGCGGCACGATCACGATTGAGTCGCAGCCTGGAGCGGGAACCACCATCCGCGCGGAATTGCCGCCGAATGCGGCGAAACCCGGTCGCGACATATGAAGAAAATCAGAATTCTTTTAGCCGACGACCACACGTTAATCCGAGGTGGGCTGCGACTGATTATCGAGCAACATGTCGACCTCTCTGTTGTCGGAGAAGCCGAGGACGGCAGACAAGCAGTCGCTCTGGCAGCCTCGCTAAAACCTGATGTCGCCGTTCTTGATATCGGAATGCCTAACCTAAACGGTATCGAAGCGGCAAAGCAAATTACGGAGGGCGACTCCGGCACCGCCGTCATTGTTCTTAGTATGCATCGCGACGAAACGTACATTCTGCGCGCCCTGAAGGCTGGCGTCCGCGGCTATCTCCTGAAGGACTCCGCGGAATCGGATTTGGTGCGCGCGATACGCGCGGTGGCCGAACGAAAATCCTTCTTCAGTCCAGCGGTGAGCAAAGTGTTGCTGGAAGACTATATGCTAAAGCTCAAGCGCACCGGTGCTGAGGATTCTTACGATCTGCTGACTCCCCGAGAGCGCGAGATTTTGCAACTCGTCGCTGAAGGCAAGTCCAACAAAGAAGTGGCCGCGATTCTCAATCTCAGCGTCTATACCGTCGAGACGCACCGCTCCAACATCATGGAGAAGCTGAAACTTAAGAGCCTGCCCGAGCTCATTTTGTACGCTGTCCGCAAGGGAATTATCGCTTAGTCGCAAACGCTGGATGCCTGCCCGTCGGCAACTCCCTTTCCTACATATACTTCCGCGAGTACTCAATCGACGGCGGGCGAAATACCAATCGGCCGGGAGGTGTGACTTCTTCCCATGCCTCGTCTAATTCAAGAGAAGGAATCTGGCGCGGTGCGTGGCCAGGTCGAGAATGCTACAGGAGAAACCACAATGATGAGATTTTCGCGCAAGCCCCAGGCTTTAATTTTGGGGATCGCCTTGACGGGCGGCGTGGCCGGTTACGCGGTGGCTCGGACCTCTGCGAGTACGTCCGCTGGACATGTTCACGCCTCCCTGAAATTGGCCGATCCAAACGAAGGGCCCAGCAAAATGGGATTCGCTCCCATCGTGAAAGAAGTTCTGCCCAGTGTTGTGAATATTTCCTCGTCCAAAGTCGTGCGGACACCTAATCAGTTCCCGCAAGGATTGCCGGACGACCCGATGTTCCGTCAATTTTTCGGGCGCCAATTCGGCCGCGGTCCGGAAGTTCCCAAGCAGCGGCGCGAGCAAAGCCTCGGGTCCGGCGTCATTGTCAGCCCCGAAGGTTACATTTTGACGAACAATCACGTTGTCGACGGCGCGACCGACGTGAAAGTCACCCTATCCGACCGACGCGAGCTCAAAGCAAAGATTATCGGCACTGATCCAAAAACCGATGTGGCCGTCCTGAAGATCGAAGGCGCGAATTTTCCGGCCATTACGTTGGGTGACTCCGCGAAAGTGCAAGTCGGAGACTACGCTCTGGCTATCGGCGATCCGTTCGGTGTCGGCCAGACCGTGACCATGGGAATTGTCAGCGCAAAAGGCCGCGGCAACCTCGGCATTGAAGACTACGAGGATTTCATTCAGACCGATGCGCCGATCAATCCAGGCAACTCCGGTGGTGCGCTGGTTAACGATCGCGGCGAACTCATTGGAATCAACACCGCGATTTTGTCGCATGGCAGCGGAGGCAACGAAGGCATCGGGTTCGCCATTCCCGAGAAACTCGCACAGGGCGTAATGAGCCAGATCCTGGACCACGGCAAAGTCACCCGTGGATACCTCGGCATCGTCGTGCAGCCGATCAGTCCAGCGATGGCCAAGGCTCTAGGTCAGGGTGACCAAGCCAAGGGTGCGCTCGTCGGCGATGTCAGCGCGAAAGGACCCGCACAAGCAAGCGGCGTTCAGCGCGGAGACATCATCCTCGACGTCAATGGCCAGCCCGTCACCGATGCCAACGATCTGCGAAACACCATCGCCATGATGCAGCCCGGCGAAACCGTCAAACTGAAAATCTCGCGAAACGGCAGCACGCGCGACCTCTCCGTGAAACTCGGCGAGCTGCCCACTTCCAAGGAGCAAGCCGACAAGCAGCAGGAAGGTGCATCGAAGGACGCCCTGGAAGGCGTGAACGTCGAGAACCTTGACGCGGACACGATCCAGCAGCTCGGGTTGCCCGCTTCTACCAAAGGCGTGGTGGTTACCGGCATCGACCCGTCCAGCCCGAAAGTAGACTCCGGCCTGCGCAAAGGCGACGTGATTCAAGAAGTGAATCACCAGCCGGTGCGCAACGTCGCCGAGTTCGAGCAAGCCATGCACAAAGCAGGAGACGCCAATGCCCTCCTGTTAGTAAACCGCGGCGGCACAACGCTCTTCATCGCCGCCTAAACAAACCAACAATTCGCTTCTGGCAAAAATTATCGCCAGCGGCAAGAATCGGCTGCGCCGAAAGGTGCAGCCGATTTTCTTTTTGAGCTTAATATTCCCTACCGCGAATGAACTTTTTGGCCCTAAATCCCGAATAACAGTATGGAGATCAGGATTGCCTGACGACCGCGAACTTTGGGAGCGGATTTGCCGGGGAGACGCGTTCGCCTTCGACGCGCTCTACCGAATGCATGCACCGAAGGTAGAGCTATTTCTAAGGCAAATCCTACGTAGCCGGCAGGCGGCGGAAGACGTCATGCAAGAGACTTTTGCCCAGATTTGGAGGAGTCCGAATGGGTTCGAACCGAGTCGGGGAACCCTACGTGCCTATCTATTTGGCGCCGCTCGAAAACGCGCCGCGGAATTTTGGCGGAAGCAGGGCGCCGTATCGAATCGAGAGGCCGAGAATGAACCCGCAGATTGTAAGGCCGAAATAGCTTCACTCGTCGGCGACGCCTTTGCACGCTTGCCAGAAGAGCAGCGAACCCTGATCTGGCTGCGAGAAGTGGAAGGGCAGTCCTACGCAGAATTAGCTGTGATTTTGGAGATACCCGTGGGAACCGTTCGCTCGCGTCTTTTTACGGCACGCGAAGCTTTAAGAATCGTATGGCATGCAGCGCCGAACGTAAGAAAGGAGGACGCATGAAGTGCGAAGACGCGGGGGAATTTGTCTCCGCTCTGTGCGACGGGGAAAGAATCCCACGGGAGGCCGCCGAGCACATCGGCGAATGCGAAGTATGCCGTTCACGGCTGAACGCATATTCGGCCATGGGAACCGAACTGCGGCGGGTAGCAAGCTCGGAAGAGCAAACAGAAGTGAATGCCGGCTCCTGGGAAAAAGTCGCAAGAACACAGCTGACTTGGTGGCAGAGAGGGAGCACCACGATGAGAATTCCGAGGTTTGCGTTTGCATCAATGCTGGGGATCATCTTGTTACTTTCTTGCGGTCTAGTCTTGGTACGCGCTCGCACGGCCGTGGGAGGACCAGTCTTTGTGTTGTCATACAAGATTCCGGCCGATGGCAGAGTCGGGCGCTGCATGATGGTGATCGGCGGAAAGCGCAAAATCAATAGTTGCAGTGAGGGCATGGGAGGTCCATGGGGCTTTCTTACGATGAAAATCCGCTACCTGGGAAAGGAAGCAGAGCGCATCGCGTTGGGGGTAAAGACCAGCTACGAACCCCAGCAGCGACCTCTAGGAATGAGCAACATCGATACGCTGCAGGATGTTCCTGAACAGACGGTTTGGATTGAGCCTGGGAGCAAGCAGAAGATTTCCGTGCCAGGCCTGGGTGAAATCGAACTGACCGGAGAATACCTGGATCGCATCCCCACGCTGCTATTCCGGCCGAGCGAAACCCTTGATCCACAAAAGGACGAGTTCCGGATTGCTTCGCCCGTACTCATCCGAGGCAAGGAAGTAGTATTCAATTTGGATGGATCTTCAATCGATTCGGGCGATCCGGATGCTGCCCTCATGATCTATTTCCCCGGCGAAGGCCGATACCTTATCTCGACTGTTCCGTTCCAGGGCGCGGTTGAAGGCAAGGTGGACGTGGGCCAAATCAAGTTCACCGTGGAGGGCCAGGACTACCTTCTGCTGACGGCAATGCCAACGACCCGCTCCGAGCACGTATGGGTCACGCACGATCCGCAATACAAGCTGTCCGAGCACATGCAAGGCGCGCACGACGATCAGTCAATGTTCATGGTGAGAAGCCTGAGAAAACTCCTACAACAACAAATCCGCCACATCATGTAACGCTAGATCCAGATCACCTAAGCCCCCAAAGCTGACGGCCCTTGACACGGATCGACTGGGGTACTTCTGGGCACAGCGCTATGCGCAGGTGGTTGACTCCCAGGCACCTAGCTTCCAAAATCACAAAACGGGCGATTTCACGCGAAAACCCGTCGATATACGCATGCCAAACGACTCTAACCCGCCCAGCGCTGTGGACCAAGCCGTCTCGCGCGCGCTCCGCGAGAATCTCGAGCGCATTCAGCGCACTACCGAAGAATTGCATCAGGCCGTTTCCGACGTTGTCGCAGCTTGCGCCAGCAGCAGACCCACCAATGCATTGCCGTCCATGCTGCGCGCCCAGACCGCCGCCGCCTCCATCTCCGCCGCTTTGGATGTTATGTCCCGCTTTGTTTCTTCCGCGGTCCAGGGCAGCCCACGCTCGCCATTTGAAACGGAAATGTCCCGCATCGCCAGCACCATGACAATTGACGAGCCCGCGCCTCCCACGCCACAACGCAGGGCCCCGGCGGCGCCGCCTCCTCCCGTGCCCGAGTTGCACGCGGAGCCCGTTCTATCGGAAAATTTTGAGGACGACACCGCGCTACCCAGCGCTGTGGTGGCCGAGCCTGATTACGAAGACGAATTCGACGTCAACCGCCTCTCCCCGGAAGAGCAGGAACTGCACCGCCGCGCAAATCGGGTGGCCAAGGTTTCCATGCAAGATATTAAAATGCTTCGTCCGGAGCAGGTGCGGCTAGGCCGCGAAAATAAGGATCTCTGCATCAGATTACGTGACGACATTGAAAAAGCTCATAGAGAATACGACCGGCGTTTCAAACCCATCATGGACCACCCAGTGGATTACTTTTATCGCTGGTTGGTGGAAATTCTCGCGGAAGGCGATGCCCACGCCCTCGGCAACTATCCATACGCCAGTCCCGCACGCCAGCACTAATTTCCCCGTGTGGACGCGCTTCACGGCTGCGGCGGTACTCTTGTCGCTGCTCCTCGCTGGCTCGGACGCGTTAAGTCAAACCAGACACAAGCGAAAAAAATCCAACAAGCCTAAGCCCTCACCGTGCCGCTTGGGCTGCGTCACCGAGACCTCCGCGCCGGATTTAACCTCTTCTTCGCCCGATGACGAAGCGCTCCAGCGCGAGCTTTCTGTGCAGGCACGCGCGCTGCACAACGCCACGCCTGGTGCTTACGAAAAGCTCGCGGAGTTTGCCCGGAAAAATTCAGGCAACGCTTGGGGCGCACGCGCCGCGCTTGCGCTCGGCTATGACGACTACAGCAAGAATCACGGTCCGCAGGCGCTTAGCTGGCTGACTAAAGCTAAGAGCGATGCCCTGCTCGGCGAATACGTTTTATTCTGGACCGCGCAAACCCAGCGCCTTCTGAAGCACAACACCGAAGCACTCGCCAGCTTGGAAACCATTCAGCGCGAACACCCCAGCAGCGCGATAAAGGAGCAGATTCTAGACGTTCTGGTTCCCGCCGCGATAGAAGCGGGCAAGCCTCAAATCGCTGTCGATGCTCTCGAAGCGTATTCTCCGACCTCGTCAAAACCTCCGCTACTGCTGTTGCGCGCACAAGCTTACAAAGCCGCTCACCAGACGGCGCGCGCCGCCAAGGACTACCAGATACTTTTCTACAAGTATCCGCTCTCCGATGAAGGCAAAGCTGCGGGCGCAGCGCTCCCATCGCTGACAAAAAGCCTGGGCAAGGAATATCCGTATCCGGGAGTCGAGTTGCAAGAGCAGCGCGCACAGGCGTTTTTCGACGCACGCAAATGGAAAGAGGCGCGCGCCGAGTTTGAAAAGCTGCAAGGCATGCTGCATGAGCCGGCAAATCCACACCGCCAGCTCGCAGAGCTCCGTATTGCCGAAGCGCGTGTGCAGTTGAGAGGGCCGTCGTCGCTAGTGTCCTCGCTGGCATTGACTGATTTCGATGTGGATGCCGAACGGCTCTACGCGCTCTCGCAGATCCATCGTTCCGATAAAAAAGAAAGTGAGATGCTCTCGGTAATCGGGCAGATCGCGCAAAAATATCCCGCCAGCAAGTGGACCGAAGAAGGGCTCATGGCCGCGGGAAACTATTTCTGGGTCGATCTCAATCGCAACAAAGCTGCCGCCTACTACCAGCGCGTTCTCGATAATTTTCCCGCCGGGAAATATGCCTACAATTGCGAGTGGCGCGTCGCCTGGGTCTCCTACCTGAATCATCAGCCCGATTCCGATGAGAAGTTCACGGCTTTTCTCCGCAAATATCCCGTCTCTTCTAACGCGCCGAATGCATTGTACTGGCTCGCGCGTAATGCCGAGCGCGGCGGGAATCCCGCGCACGCACGCAGCTATTACCGCATGGCCTCCGAGCGTTTTCCCGAAACGTATTTCGGCCAGCACGCCGCCCTGCGCCTGGACAAACTCGGGCCTGGCGACGAAGATCCGCCGGAATTTCTCGCGCAGATCCCGCCGCCGCCTCCGCTGCGTCCCTTTGACGAGCCGATTCCATCCACAGCAATGGAACGCTGGACGCGCGCGCAGGCACTACGCAGCATCGCATTCGATTCCGCCGCGGAACTGGAGTTGAAGTCTGCATATTTCGCGGCCGGTTCGCCGCGTCTTCTCTTCGAGGCAGCGCAGGCTGCATTTGATCAAGGACATTTTGCTGCCGGCATGGCCTATGGCCGCCTGATGGTGCCGAATTTCGATGCGCGCAGATTCTCCGACGTTCCGCTGATTGTCTGGCGCACCTTGTACCCGCTGCCGTACGAGCCGGCGCTGCGGCGCGAAGCCGCGAAGAACGGTTTCGATCCCATGCTCGCCGCCGGATTGATCCGTCAGGAATCCACATTTCAGGCCGATGCGGTTTCGCACAAGAACGCAGTCGGTTTGATGCAAGTGTTGCCGCAGACTGGAAAGCGGATGGCAAAGCAACTGCGTGTGCGCTACACAAAGAATAGTTTGTTTGAGCCCGACTTCAACTTGCAGGTCGGCATGGTGTACGTTACGGGCCTGCTTCATGCCCTGGGCGCTCCGGAATATGCGCTAGCCGCCTTCAACGCCGGCGAAGACCGCATCGCGCTCTGGCGTTCCGAGCGCAATTACGACGAGATCCCGGAACTAGTCGAATCAATTCCCTTCACGGAAACGCGCGACTACGTGCAAATCGTTTTGCGCAACGCCGAAGTCTACCGAATGATCTACGGCAGCAGCGTTCCCGCTCCCGTCGCCGTTGCCGCCGCTGCCACCGCCGGCCATAACCATTAGCCTTGCTTTTTTCCGGTGCGACCCTAAACTCTTAGTCTCTACCATGAATGAATCCACCATGACGCAACTCGCCCGGCGCATGCTTTCCGCGAAGGCAGAACAGTTCACCGAATCCGTGATTCGCGAAATGACCCGGCTGGCGCTAAAACACAACGCCGTGAACCTGTCGCAAGGATTTCCTGACTTCGCCGCGCCTGCGGAAATCAAGGAAGCGGCGCGGCAAGCCATTTCCGACGACATCAATCAATACGCGATCACCTGGGGCGCAAAGCCGCTGCGCGACGCCATCGTCGAAAAGTTTGAGCGCACACAGGGAATCCGCGTCGATCCGGAACGCGAAATTACAATCTGCTGCGGTTCCACCGAAGCAATGATGTCCGCGATGATGGCCATCATCAATCCCGGCGACGAGATCGTCGTATTCGAACCCTTCTACGAAAATTACGGACCTGACGCGATCCTGAGCGGCGCCACGCCGCGCTTCGTCAAGATGCATCCTCCAGCAAACGAAAATTCTTTTTGGTCCTACGACGAAAAAGAATTGGCCGCCGCCTTTGGGCCGCACACGAAAGCCATCATTCTCAATACCCCGAACAATCCAACCGGCAAAGTGTTTACGCGCGCCGAGCTCGAATTCATTCGCGACCTTTGCGTCCGCTGGAACGCGTTCTGCATCACCGACGAAATCTACGAGCACATTCTCTATGATGGCGCGGAGCACATCTCCATGGCGCGCATCGAAGGCATGCGCGACCGCACCATTGTGATCAACGGCATGTCCAAAACATATAGCGTCACGGGTTGGCGCGTCGGCTGGGCAATTGCGCCGCCCGAACCGACAGCCGCGATCCGCAAGGTCCACGATTTTCTTACCGTAGGCGCGGCCGCTCCGTTGCAGCAAGCGGGAGCGATCGCGTTGCACTCGCCTCAAAGTTATTACGACAAGCTCGCCGCCAACTACGCCGAGAAGCGCGCGCGCTTGCTGAAGATTCTGGAACAAGCCGGCTTCACGGTTTTTAAGCCGCGCGGCGCGTACTACATCATGACGGACATTTCGCGCTTCCCCGATCCAGATCAGCGTCGCTTTGCGGCGGGAACGAAGGACGTAGCGTTCTCGAAATATCTAGTCGAGGAAATCGGAGTCGCCAGTGTCCCTGGTTCCAGCTTTTACAACGACGCGCGGGACGGTGCCAATCAGGTCCGCTTTACTTTCTGCAAAAAAGAATCAACTCTCGCCGCTGCGGAAGAACGCTTCGCCAAGCTGCACGCTTAGCCCGCCTACTTCTTCATTAATTCCAATACAGCGAAACTCATCGCCCTTACGCCGGTCCGGATCGTGGGCTCCGGTACAGGCCAGAATAGGGCGGAGTGCAGTGAGGGAAGCGGAACGCCGTTTTTTTGACTTGTAGCGATGCGGTCAGCATCAATCGCGCCCACCATAAACATAAAAGTCGGAATCTTGTGCCCTTCGAGGCCGAATTGGCCGAAGTCTTCGCTGCCCATGACCGCTGGCTTCTCGACAACGTTGTCGGCGCCCAGCCCCCGCTTGAGTGCCGCGACCTCGCGTTCGGTCAAAGACGGATCGTTGTACATGGCGGGAGTCACTTCCGTGTCGCTGGCTTTCACGACGGGAGCGCGATCTTCCGGGACGCCGCCCGCGAGGGCAACGCCTTTAGCGATGCGGTCGAGAGACGCGAGGATATGCTGTCGCACTTCTTCTTTGTAAGTTCGGATCGTGAGCTGCAAATGAACGTCGTCCGGAATGATGTTGTACTTTGTGCCGCCATGTATCGAGCCGACCGTCACGACAGCCGGATCGAACGGCGAATTCTCACGGCTGACAATCGTTTGGATGGCCATCACAAATTCTGACGCGAGCACAATCGGATCTTTACTGACTTCCGGGCGCGACCCGTGGGCGCCGCGTCCCCGAATGGTGACGTCCACCGAAGTGGAGCTCGCGAGCGCGTACCCAGGCGTGTACGAAATTTTGCCGACCTCAAGTTCCGAACTGTCGTGCAAGGCCAAAGCATAGTCTGGCTTGGGAATGCGCGAATACAAACCATCGGCGAGCATGGACCGCGCGCCGTCGATGGTCTCTTCCGACGGTTGACCAATCAACACCAGCGTTCCGTGCCACTGCTCTTTCATTGAGGCCAGCAACTTCGCCGTGCCAATTAGAGACGTCACGTGAATGTCGTGTCCGCATGCATGCATAACGCCGACGTCGACGCCAGCGTCATTCTTTATGCGCACGTGACTTGCATAAGGAAGACCAGTTGCCTCTTCAACGGGGAGCGCGTCCATATCGGCGCGCACCAACACGGTTGGGCCCGCGCCATTCTGTAGGACAGCCACAATGCCGTGCCCTTGCCACTGCGCGTTGGGATATTTTCCGACGTGCTCGGTGACGTCGTAGCCGAAGCTGCGCAATTCATTCGCCAGCAGGGCAGCAGTTTTATCCTCGTGATGCGAGAGTTCCGGCGCCGCATGCAGCGCCTTGTAGGTGGAGACGAGCGAAGGGAGCTCTTGGTCGACCTTGGCGTCGACCGCCGGATTTTGTGCTGCGGCGATAGGCACCACCAGCGCGTATGCTAATGCAAGAAGACAAGATCGCATTCGGAAAGCTCCTCACCGCGAAGTTGGGCTGAGGATTATAGCCCGTAGCGGTTCAGGCGCGAAGGCCAGTGCAATTCAGGTAGTGGGTCAGTTTGAAATTTCAAACTGACCCACTACCGCAATTCACCGTAACTTGCCCCCTTGCCCCGCTCCCAGCCTGGTTTCGGATCTCGGACAAACGAAGGACCGAGCCCGTCATCTGCCTCGAAAAAACCTCAAATTAGGCCTTGACGAATTTCTAAATCGTGGTATTCTGACCCCTGTAGGAAAGTGCATGCGCCTAACCTCCGCTCCGTCGGAGGTTTTCTTATTTCAGGCGATATTAAACTCTTTCCTTTGTGATGCTTATAACCTCTTTGTCTCTTTGCAAAAGAGCCGCTCAGTAGAATCAATAACTTACAGCCTCTTTTTTCCGCAATTTGGCTGCGCTGACGTTTGTTTTCAGCACCTTACAGCCTCTTTTGACGAAAATAGGGGGGTGGGGGGCCCCCACACACAGCTGCCGCATTGACGGTTCCCAGTTCCAGATAATCAGAGCGGGGCTTTCCGGAGGCGCAGGGCGTTAGCGATGACCGAGACCGAGCTGAAGCTCATGGCAGCGCTAGCAATCATTGGGCTTAGCAGCCAATGGAAGAACGGATAAAAAATGCCTGCCGCAATCGGAATCCCCAACGTGTTGTAAAGAAACGCGAAGGCCAGATTCTGGCGGATATTCTGAACTGTGGCGCGGCTCAGGTGCCGGGAGCGTACTATCCCGCGCAAATCGCCCTTGAGCAGCGTGATTCCCGCGTTGGCGATGGCCACATCCGTCCCAGTTCCCATAGCGATGCCCACGTCCGCGGCCGCCAATGCCGGGGCGTCATTGATCCCGTCGCCGGCCATTGCCACGACGCGGCCCTGCTCGCGCAGGCGTTTCACCACTTCAGCCTTCTGCAGCGGCTGTACCTCGGCTTCGACTTCCTCGATCCCAAGTTCCTTCGCGACCAGCGCGGCAACCTGCCGGCGGTCGCCCGTGAGCATGACCAAACGTATTCCCTCCGCGCGCAGTGCCCGAATCGCTTCCGGAGCGGACGCCTTAACTCGATCTGCTAAAAAAATCACGCCAAGCACACGCCCATCCGCCGCCACGTACACAGGTGTAGCGGAAGAATGGCGCTGGAGATCCGTCGCCGGCTCTTCTCTGGGAATCTCGATTCCCATCTCGCTCATAAACTTCGCTGTTCCCGCGACCACCCGTTTGCCACCGACCAGACCCTCCACGCCGAGCCCCGGAATCGCCCGAAACTCGCTCGCCGTGGAGACCGTCAAGTGCCTCTCCTCCGCCGCAGCCACAATCGCCCGTGCCAGTGGATGCTCGCTCAAGCGCTCGAGGCTCGCCGCCATAGAAAGCAGCGAATCCTCCGTAAGACCGCTTCCAGGAAAAGCGCTCACATTCGCAACGCGCGGCTTCCCTTCGGTTAGCGTGCCAGTCTTGTCCACAACAAGGGTGTCCACTTTCGCGAGCGTCTCGAGCGCTTCCGCATTGCGAATGAGCACACCGGCGTGCGCACCACGTCCCACCGCCACCATGATGGACATAGGCGTCGCCAAACCCAGCGCACACGGACACGCAATAATCAGTACGGACACAGCGGCGACCAGCGCGTGTGCAAACCGCGGCTCAGGACCGAACAACATCCATCCAAGAAACGCCAGCACAGCCGTAGCGATCACCGCGGGCACGAAGTAGGCTGCAACTTTGTCCGCCAATCGCTGCATCGGCGCGCGGCTGCGTTGCGCTTCGCTGACCAGCTTTACAATTTGCGCCAGCATAGTTTCGCTGCCCACGCGTTCCGCTTCCATTACGAAGCTGCCGCTTGCATTCAGCGTGCCGCCAATCACTTTGTCCCCGGCAGATTTTTCCACCGGCATCGGCTCGCCGGTCACCATCGACTCGTCCACCGCGCTAGCACCTTCGCGAATGATGCCGTCGACCGGAATGCGCTCGCCGGGGCGAACCCGCAAGCGATCGCCATGCTGCACTTCGCTGAGTGGAATGTCTCTCTCAGAACCATCGGGCACGATGTGATGCGCCTGCTGGGGCGCCAGATTCAGCAATGCGCGAATCGCCCCCGAAGTACGCTGCCGCGCGCGCAGCTCCAGCACCTGGCCAAGCAGCACCAATGTCGTGATGATCGCAGCCGCCTCGAAATACACCGGCACGGCTCCATGCATGTCGCGAAACGACGCGGGAAAAACTTGCGGGAAAATCGTCGCGATCACGCTATCGAGATACGCCGCGCCAGTTCCCAAACCGATCAGCGTGAACATGTTCGGACTGCGATTTACAAGCGAAGCCCAAAATCGCTGAAAGAATGGCCAGCCGCCCCAGAGCACAACCGGTGTGGCCAGAGCGAGCTCGATCCAGTGAAGAGTACTGGGCGCGAGGTGCAGTCCTAGCGACTCACCAAACATTGCTAGCACCAGCAACGGCACCGAAAGCGCGGCGCTCACCCAGAAGCGCGACCGCATGGAATCGTATTCAGGATCCGCTTCCACATCCGCGAGCACATCCATCGGCTCCAGTGCCATGCCACAAATCGGGCAAAAACCGGGGCCGTTTTGGACAATCTCCGGATGCATCGGGCAGGTGTAGCGTGCTTCCTTATCTCGATCGCCGGCGGAAGACGTGCCCGACCCAGGCTGGTGATGTGCGCCTCCAGCAGCCGGCGCCACGGAAGGATGTTTTCCTTGATTTGACTCTCTGCT
>Ga0210406_10004800_pt1 | contig 14328 bp, 15 predicted proteins | sample IncBWC30MmetaG_FD_155454 | JGI IMG/M metagenome (GOLD analysis project Ga0210406, IMG submission 155454) | Forest soil microbial communities from Barre Woods Harvard Forest LTER site, Petersham, Massachusetts, United States - Inc-BW-C-30-M | ecosystem: Environmental > Terrestrial > Soil >... | reverse complement strand
TGTCCTTCTACAAACGGCTGCTCGCGTTGCGCCGGAGCGAGCCTGGATTGCGAGATGGAAAATATTTGCCCCTGGATCGAAGCAACCCGGATGTCCTCAGTTTTCTGCGCAAGGCTCCCGGGAACGGCGATTCGATTCTTGTGGTGCTTAACATGAGCGCTGAACCAAGGACGGTCAGCTTGGCTCTCGATACTCATGGAGTCAAAGAAAGTTCTGCGAGGCCGCTAATTTCTGCTCCTAAAATTACTCGGGAGTCGGCAGTCCTTGCTCATTTCACCGTTCCCGCTTTCGGAGTCTTTGTCGGATCGGTCCACTGAGAGATTTCGCGATTCCCAGGATAAGCGGGCGGCATCCTCCGTTCAGGTCACTGACAAGCGGCACGGGCTATGGAACTCAGCTTTCCAGCTTGAAAATCCTTTCCATCGGCAGCCACTTCTCCCCCGGCTGCGCATCTGGCAAAGCCTTCTGAAACTTCCACATCAGCTTTTCCCACTCCTGCACCTTTTGATTCTTGCGGTCCGCCTCGGCTTTTTTCTCAAACGAAAAATTCTCGCTCACTTCCATGATCATGAACATTCGTGTTCCACGTAGATAAATCTCCAGGTCCTCGATTCCTGCTTCCTTGATGCTTTTCGTGATCTCCGGCCAAATTTTCTTGTGATACCGCTTATATTCGACAATCAGCTTTGCATCGTCCTTCAAATCGAGCGTCAAGCAGTAGCGTCTGCTCATAGCGGTGTGCTTTCATTTCCCATGGAAGCCCTCTCTAGGCTCGGTATGGCGGCGGGCTTGTATCCTGACAGCCCAAAATAAAGGATAAACACGTAGCACAGCAGCGGCACGACGAACGCCCTCTGAATACTCGCCGCATCGGAAATACGCCCCATGATTGCAGGAAAAAATGCGCCGCCCACAATCGCCATGACCAGCAGCGATGAACCGCGCTTGGTGAGCGCACCCAGATTCTTGATACTCAGCGCGAAGATCGTAGGGAACATGATGGAGTGAAAGAAACCGATGACCACAACCGCCCACACCGGTATTACTCCGGTAGCCAGCAAAGCCACTGTGGCACAAACGAGAGCTGCTCCGGCAAAAAGAGACAGCAAACGCGGTGCGGCAATCTTTTTCATCAGCGCCGAGCCGATGAACCGCCCCGCCATGAATCCCACCTGGTGCAACAATAAGTAGAGCGCCGCCGTTTTCGCCGTTGTTCCCGGGACCGAAAACTGCGCGTAACGAATCACGAAGCTTGCTACGCCAACCTGAGCACCCACATAAAAGAATTGCGCGATGACGCCTTTCACCAGATGCGCATGGGACAGCACGCTCTCCGCGCTCTTTCCCGTCCCCGCAACTCCTCCTTCCACGGCCGTTTCCTGTACGTCGGGCAGGTGCGCCAATTGGATCAGCACCGCGACAACCACGAAAATGGCGGCGATCATCAAGTAAGGACCCTTCACCGTGCTGGCTTCGGCGGCACGGTACGCTCCCAATTGCGCCGCACTCATCGCCGCAATCTGCGCCGGCGCATATTCAATACCCGTGAGAATGAACGTTCGTCCCAGAATCGGTGAAAGTACTGCACCCACAGCGTTGAACGACTGTGCGAAATTCAGCCGGCGCTCTGCGCTTGCCGCGGGGCCAAGGATGGTCACGTAAGGATTCGCGGCGACTTCGAGGAAGCTCTGCCCGCAAGCCATCACAAACAGCGCGAAAAGAAAGAAGCCGTAGACCCGCGAAGAAGATGCCGGCAGAAAGAGCACCGCTCCCGCGGCGCACAAAAAAAGACCCGCAAGGATTCCTTTCTTGTATCCGATCTTCTCCATCACCCGTCCGGCGGGAAAGGCCGCCAGGAAGTATCCGCCAAAAAATGCCACCTGGATGAAAGAAGACTGAAAATCGGTAAGCCCGAAAGCCTCTTTCAGATGTGGGATGAGGATGTCGTTCAGGTTGACGCCGAAGGCCCACAAGAAAAACAGGCTGGTGATGAGAATGAAAGGCGCCAGGAAGCGGCGTTCCGTTATGGGGACAGATCGGCCGCCGTTCGCCGCAGTGCCCGGGGAATTCGTCATCCATCGTCTCCGTTATGTCAGCGCGCGGTCCAAATGCACGTATCCGCCGTCAACGAACAGGTGCTGGCCCGTGATATGACTCGCTTGCTCCGAGATCAGGAACAGCACCACGGCGGCTATTTCTTCCGCTTTCGTCATGCGCTTGCCTAGCGGAATCTTAGAGACAATTTCCGCCAGCTTCTGCTGCGGATCGGGGAACGTCGTCAGCCACTGCTGGTAAAGCGGCGTCATCACTTCCGCGGGCACCACAGCGTTGACGCGAATCCCGTGCGGAAGAAGTTCCGCAGCCCACTCGCGCGTGAGTCCCAGGATGGCTCCCTTTGCGGCCACATAGCCCGAAGTCCCTCCCTGCCCGGTCACGGCGGTCTTCGAGCTGATGTTCACAATCGAGCCGCGCGCTTTCTTCAGAGCCCCCACTGCGTGGTGCGCCATCGCGTAGTAATGGATCAGGTTGCGCTCCAACGAAGCCACAAATTTTTCCGTCGTGCCATGCTCGAGCCCCACGCCGTCGTTGACCCCCGCATTGTTCACCAGCGCATCCAACCGGCCCAATTTCTGGATGGTCCCGTCCACAACGTTTGCACAAGCTTCCGGAGCGGAGAGTTCGGCAATAATCAGCCCGCTTTCCACTCTGCCCGCTCGCAACTCCGCGTGTAACTCTTCTCCAGCGTTCTCATCACGGTCCACGATCACCGGAATCGCGCCTTCCGCGCCGCAACCCCGCACAATCGCCGCGCCTATTCCCTTTGCGCCGCCGGTAACCAGAACAACTTTTCCTTTTAGCCGCAGATCCATGATTTAGCCCCGCAAATTAAAAAAGCCGCCGTCCAGCGGATAGTCGGCGCCCGTAATGAAGGCAGCCTCGTCGGAGCAAAGAAACAATGCCAGTGAAGCCACTTCCTGCGGCTCGCCCATTCTTCCTATCGGCTGCGATTTTGCCAATTTCTCATACATCTCTTTCTCTCGCCCCGGATAATTCTTCCTCAGGTAGTCATCCACAAATGGCGTGTGAACCCGCGCCGGCGAAATGCAATTGCACCGGATATTGTGCTGCACGTAATCCTTGGCCACGGAATACGTCATAGCGATCACTGCGCCTTTGCTCATCGAGTACGCAAAGCGGTCCGCAAGCGCGGCGGAGCCCGCGATGGAGGCCATATTGAGGATCACGCCGCCGCCGCTTGCCTTCATATGCCCGATGCACGCCTGCATGCCGTTGTAGATGCCCTTCACATTTACGCGAAAGAGCCGGTCGAAATCCTCCTCCGTCGTGCTCTCCACCGTTCCAACATGCGAAATCCCCGCATTGTTCACCAGGATCTCGATACGCTCTTTCGCAAAAAGCTCCTTGAATACTCCCCCGACTTGCCGCTGGTCCGTAACATCGCACGCGTGCGCGGTCCCGTGCCCGCCCGCATCGGTGATCTGTTTCGCGATAGCTTCCGCCTGTTTTAGATTGATATCTGCGATTCGCACCGCGGCCCCATTCGCCGCGAAGCGCAAGGCGATCGCTTGCCCGATGCCGCTGCCGCCGCCGGTCACGATGGCCACTTTGCCATCCAACCTGAATTCTTTCGCGCCGCTACCCGGACTCTTCAGAGCGAGATACCTCTTTTCCAGGGAATAAAATCTTCCTGGCCTTTCCCTTCTGCCTTCGTGCGCGCGTCTCCGCTGGCGGTTTGGATGACAACCTCCAGTATCTCTTCGCCCATCTGCTGGATCGTTTTCTCTCCGGAAATAATCCCGCCCGTGTCGACGTCGATGATGTCCCGCATCCGCTGAGCCAGCCCCGAATTCGTCGACAGTTTCACCACTGGCGCGATCGGATTCCCCGTCGGTGTCCCCAGGCCGGTTGTGAACAGAACCACATTTGCACCGGCGCCGACTTGCGCCGTTACGCATTCCACGTCGTTTCCCGGCGTGCACTGCAGGTTTAGCCCCGGCTCGGTCGAATATTCCGGATAGTCCAGCACTGCTTTCACTGGAGAATTACCGCCTTTTTTCGCTGCGCCAGCGGATTTCATCGCGTCCGTCAATAGTCCGTCGCGCATGTTCCCGGGGCTGGGATTCATTTCAAATCCCGATCCCACGGCTCTCGCCCGCGCTCCGTAACTTTTTATCAGTTGCATGAACCGGTCCGCAACTTCCTTGCGCGTGCTCCGGTTGATGAGTTCCTGTTCCACCCCGCACAATTCGGGAAATTCAGAGAGTATCGTTCTCCCGCCGAGTGCCGCCAGAATATCTGCCGTGTGCCCGATGGCTGGGTTCGCCGAGAGGCCGGAAAAACCATCCGAGCCGCCGCATTTCAATCCGAGGCACAAACTGGAAAGAAGTGCGCGCGTCCGCTGGCATCGATTCGCTTCCATCAACCCCAGAAACGTGCTTCGAATGGCCTCCGTCAGCATCGCAACTTCCGTTCCGCTTTGCTGCTGTTCCACGATCACCAGTGGCTTATCGAATTTCGGATTCCGCTTCCGCAACTCTTCCCGTAGGATTCCAATCTGCGCATTCTGGCAGCCCAGGCTGAGCACCGTCGCGCCCGCCACATTCGGATGATGGATGTAGCCCGCGATCAGTCCGCAAAGATTGTTGGAATCTTCCCGCGTTCCTCCGCAGCCCCCTTCGTGCAGCAGAAACCGGACGCCGTCCACATTTTCGAAAACCCGGGAACGCTGCGGGCCCGCCGCGTCTTCCGTCAACGCGCGCGTCTTGATCTCTTCACTCCGGCCACCTGCATAGAGCCGCGCCAGTTCCGCCACTTGCCTCCGATAGACTTGGGGCGGAGCGAAGCCCAACTCCTCTTCAAACGCCTGTTTCAGTACTCCGATGTTTCGGTTTTCGCAGAACACCAGGGGAACAACGATCCAGTAATTGCGCGTGCCAACCTGGCCATCTGAGCGGCGATATCCCAGAAACTCCCGCTGCTTCCATCGCGACACGTTCGGCGGCGTCCAGCGGTACTCTTCGGTTTTCTCCTGAAACGCTGCGGCCTGATGGTGGATGTTGCGCGTGGTCAGCAGTTCTCCTCGCCGGATCGGCGCAACCGCTCTCCCCACAAGCACGCCGTACATGATGATGTTCGCGCCTGTGGCAAGATCTTCCGTGGCGAATTTGTGTTTTGCGGGAACATCCGATTCCAGTGTGTAGGACTGGGAATCAAAAGAAATCTGCTCCCCTCGGCGCAGGTCGGCCAGCGCGATCAGCACGTTATCTTTCGAATCGAGTTTGAGCACCCTGTTCTGCATTTCACACGGACCTGTATTTTCCCTTTTGCAGTCGTTTACAGCCACGGCCCGCTTTTCCCCCGCATTGTAGAACACGCCACGCGATTAGTCGCGTGCTCGCTTCTCAAGCGGTTTCAACTTCCAGAACTTCGCCGCATTTCCGCCCAGCACGGCATTTCTTTCTTCCGCTGCGTACTTGCTGATGTAATTCTTCACCACCTCCATGACCTGCGAATACGGAGCGGCCAACGTGCACACAGGCCAATCCGATCCGATCATCAACCGGCTTGGTCCGAAGCATTCGAACGCCGCGTCCAGATAGGGCCGCAGGTCCTCGGGCTTCCAGGCCTGCCAGTCTCCTTCCGTGACCAGACCAGACACCTTGCAAAAAAGATTCGGAAAAGACGCCAGTTCCTGGATTTCGCGCGCCCAGGAATCAACGGCTCGGCTCTTGATCGGCGGTTTCGCCAGATGATCGAGAACAAAGCGCTGACGTGGAAATCGCGCCACGAACTCCGTCGCCACAGGAAGATGCCGAGGATAAATCAAGATGTCGTAGGCGAGATCAAATTCTTCGAGCGTCGCGATCCCGCGAAGAAAATCCGGTTGCAGTAGGAACCGGTCGTCCGGCTCGCTCTGCACAATGTGGCGGACGCCCACTAGCTTGGAATGTCGCGCAAACGATTCCAATTCGAATCGCAATCGCGGCGACCGCAGATCCAGCCAGCCCACAACTCCAAGAATGAAAGGTGCATGCTCCGCCAATTCCAGGAGCCATCGCGTCTCTTCCAACGTCTGTCGCGCTTGAACCGCAACGCATCCCTGAAAACCGCCGCGCTCCAACTCGGGTTTCAGATCAGCCGGAAGAAAATCCCGGCGCAACGCCGCCATCGAGTCATCGATCCAGCCGTACTCCCGCCGCTCATACCTCCAAAAGTGCTGATGGGCGTCAATGTGCATCGCTCTCGGCCCGCTTTAATACTTGCCGTGACGTTTCTGCCGGACCTAAATTCTCTTTCATCTGTACTCCACAACTTGCTGCCGCGACTCGCCCAAGCCTTCGATTCCTAGCTCCACCACGTCGCCCGGTTTCAAATATTGCGGCGGTTTCATCCCCAAGCCAACGCCCGGCGGCGTTCCCGTGCTGATCACGTCTCCCGGAAGCAGCGTCATGAATTCGCTGACGTAAGCGACCAGCGCCGGAACATCGAAAATCATCTTCGAGGTAGAACCTCTTTGCCGGAACTCTCCATTCACCTTCAGCCACATACCCAGTTGATTGAAATCTTCAATTTCATCCTTCGTAGCAAGGAACGGCCCCAGGGGCGCGAACGAATCCGCGCTCTTTCCTTTGACCCATTGCCCTCCTCGTTCAAGCTGGAAGCTGCGCTCCGAATAGTCATTGTGAAGCACAAAACCTGCAATATAATCCATTGCGTCCTTCCTGCTCACGTAACTCGCTTTTTTCTCCACCACGATCGCCAGTTCCACTTCCCAGTCCACCTTCGCGGCGTTTTTCGGAATCACCAGAGGATCGTTCGGCCCCACCAGCGCCGATGTCGCCTTGAAAAAAATCACCGGCTCCTTGGGAATCTCCATCCCGCTCTCTTCGGCGTGGTCGCGGAAATTCAGCCCGATGCACACAATCTTGCTCGGCCGGCAAATCGGCGCCCCCAAACGCACCGATCTTCGAACGCGCAGCGCGGAAGCGCCTTGCCTCGCTAGCCAGTTCCGAAGTTTGGTCAGCCCATCGGTCGCAAAAAATTCTTCGTCGTAGTCCGAACCAAACCCGGAAGCATCCAGACGCGTTCCGTCCTCGAGCAGCACGCCCGGCTTTTCCCGCCCAATCTCGCCGAATCGAATCAGTTTCATCTCAGGAACGCTCCCATGTGGAGAGAGTTTACCAACGCCCGCAGGAAAAAGGAGCCAACATTTGAGAATGCATTTGCCCGATGGCCGGTTTTCCGTTCACAGTGCGCGTCGCGGCGTTCAGGGTTGGCGATGCGCGGCGGCTTCCACGCGGCCGAGCATCTTGTCAAGTTCGGCGCGGTAAAAATACCGGCCGTTCAGGATGACAGCGGCGATTTTCTGGGTATTGGCAATGTCTTCGAGGGGGTTGGCGGAAAGCAAAACGAGGTCGGCGCGCTTCCCTTTTTCGACCGTTCCGGTCTGGTCTTCCATTCCGAAAAAGCGCGCGGGATTAATCGTCGCGGTTTGCAGCGCTTCAAGCGGAGCGAATCCCGCGGCCACGAAACGCTGCAATTCTTCATGGAGGCTGTAGCCCGGGAAAATATGAACACCGGCGGGCGTATCCGTTCCCGCAAGAAACGGCACCCCGGTCTTGTGCAGCATCCCCACGACCTCGAGTTCCTTCTCGATGAATCTCTTGCGCGTCACGAGGTCATCCGCGCCGTAGCCGTGCGTGATTTCCTCGGTGAATCGCTTCCACGTTTTACTTTTCCATGACGCAGGCACATATTTCACGCGCGTGTCCTTGCTGAAATCACTCACGTCCACGAGGTTACCGCCGCGTTCCCACACCAGTGTCGGGCATTGCCAGGTCTGATTCTTCGCAAGAATCGCAGCCAGTGCAGCAGCGCGCGTCACATCATAAGTCGCCAGAAATTTCCCTTCTGTCTTGTTCCCCTTCAGAAAATCGTCTTCGGCAGGCGAACTTCCTTCAAAAATTCCGATGAGATGCTCGAAGCTATTCATCCCCGCCGCGGACATCTCGCTCGCACGCACCGCATCCGGTACGTGTCCTTCGAATGGTATCTCCTGCTCTTTGGCTTCTTCCGCGATGGCGAAAACCGAATCGCGCGGAATCAGCGACTGCAGCTTGATAAAGTCCGCGCCCCGGCGCTTGAGATCCGCGACGGCGCGATGCGCATCTTCGGGCGTGGTAATCGCTAACGAACTTGGAAAGCGCGGCTTCGGCCCATCCAGCATAGGCCCCGAGGTGTAAATGCGCGGCCCGATCAGTCGCCCCGCTTCAATTTCGTTGCGCCATCCCTGCACGATGTCCAGTTCGCTGCCCATGTCCCGCACACCGGTGATGCCGTTCGCGACGAACAGCGGCAGCGAAATATCCTGCGCGCCGGGAAACCAGTCTCCGAAAACCAGGTGTACGTGCATATCCCAGAGCCCGGGTATCAGGAAAAGCCCGCGGCAATTTACGCTCGGGGCGTTCCGCGGATACTTCGCCAGCTTGCTGGGCCCCACCGAAGCAATGTGATTGCGCTCGAGGATTACGGTTTGCTCAGGTTGCAGATCCCCTGTTCGAACGTCCACAACCGTCACATTGTTAAGAATCAGCAGGTCGTCAGCGGCAGGCTTCTGCGCATGGAGAGGCTCGAAGAAAAATAGACAAATCAAAAAGACAATGCAGGAATGAACGGCAAGGCGTCTGCGTATTTTCATCGTCCCGCATATTATCTGTTTTGCCGCCGGAGTTCACCTGTAGGTACTTGAAAACACGATGCGTTCCGGCCGACTCCGCTAATCACTTCCTGGGCGTATGATAGAGGAAGTTCGCGCGTGTACGCTGGGACCCACGCGCGGAGAGGTCCCATGAAGAAAACAATTGTGATTTGCGGTGCTTTCCTGCTGATGGCCGTCTTTGCGCTGGCGCAGGAAAAGCCTGTGGATACGTCGAAGGAGCTCCAGCCTGCGCGCATAGGCTTGGATGAGGGCGCGGCAAAACGTCTGCCGACGCAACACGAACATCACGGGTTTATGCAGGGGGGCATGCACCATGCAGTCGCGAAGGGCGTCATGCTGGATGCGAAAGTGGATGTAGCGGCGCATACCGTCACGCTCCGCGTGGGGCCGATGGATTTGCCGGCGCACACGAGCCACATGAAAATGCCGCAGCCGCCGGATCTGGTTTGGGAAGTACCGATGGACGGCTGGCTGCTTGCGTATCACCCGAAGCTCGTGGATGCCAGCGGCGACGCCGTGCCGGGAACGGTGCTGCATCATGTGGCGTTCTGGAACGAGAATCGTGCCGATTTTCTCTGCCCCAACAAGGAAGAACATATTTTCGGCGCGGGCAGCGAGATGACGGATTGGACCGAAGTGCCCGGCTACGGGTACCGCGTGATGAAGGGGAACAAGATCCGCATCGAGACGATGATGTACAACCCGACGGACACGTCCTACGACAAAGCCTATCTCGAAGTAGTGATTCCCTTCCAGGAAACACCGGGAGACCCGAGCGCCGCCGCACCGCGAAAGAATGTTTATCCCGCGTGGATGGACGTGGCCTCTTGCGGAAATTCCGGTTATGACCTGCCGGCAGGGAAAAGCGAGAAGACGGGAACGGTGACGGTAAAATACGACGGCGTGCTGATCGGCGTGGGCGGACACTTGCACGACTACGGAAAGCAGATTGTCCTGCAGGATGTGTCGCGCAAAGAGACCGTGGCGACGCTCGATGCAAAGGCGGACGCTCAAGGGCATCTTGAGTCCGTGCCCGTGAAGTTGTTTGTCCAGGATGGCGGTTACAAATTTGCGACAGGCGATGTCCTGAAAATTTCTGCAACGTACGACAATCCCACCGGAAAACTCCTCCGCGCCGGAGCGATGGGCATAGCCGTCGGCTATTTTGTCGCCGCCGATGATACGAAGATGGCAGCGCTCCGGCGGAACGAGAATTCGCAACACGACATGGCGGGAATGTCTCACGATCATTGAGAAGAGAGTGATCCGTGGGCAGTGGTCGGTGAAAGAAAACAATAAGGCCCGCGGCGATGCTCCTCACAAGTCCGCTCGGTCGAAGGCGCCGACGCCGTCATCCAATCAACCATGTATGAAGCACGTGGAGGCTGTGAGGGCCGTACCCACACAGCTGAGGTGTTCAAACCCTCCAATTTAATGTAGACACCCGATTGATTTTTAGTGTTGTCAGGCCTACACATATAGTGTGGCAGTTCGTGAGGTCATCCCGGCCCTTCGCGAGGTTTGCGTGGAGCATTTATGACTGCGCTCATTCCAAGCCGTCGATCCGAAAGGCGTATCCCTCAGATATTGGCCGCAGAGATTTCGAATTCAGAAGAATCTGTGCCTAAGGAAACGACGGTCACTGAGAACGTGAGTCTTCACGGCGCACGCGTCCTCACGGTCTGGCCCTGGCAAACGGGGACCCGCTTGCTGGTTACTTTTCTGTGGGGTGGCGTTCGGTCTGAAGGAAGGGTTACTTACTGCCAGCGCAAGGAGAGCGGCGGCTTTGCTATTGGGGTGGAGCTATCCGGACAGTTGCAAGCCGCATTCCGAACCTAACCTGGTCTTGGGAGGACGAACGTGCGCGCCGATAAGCACTTCTTGGCGGGGCAAAGTATCCCTTCGAGGAGGCACTATCCGCGAGTCGAGACGCCCAGCGGAGTCTGGGTCTACTGGAATTGCAAAGGCAGTGAAGATACTTCGCGAGTCCGAGACCTGAGTATGGGAGGTTTGTTTGTCGAAACAGAAAAGGCGCGGGAAGTGGACGCGACGATCAGACTTGACTTTCTTGTTCAAGAAGGACAAATCAGGGCCGAAGCTGTCGTCCGACATGCAAAGCCCGGTAGCGGACTGGGATTAAAATTCACCGCGCTGACGGAAGAAGACGGCCCCCGTCTGACAGCGTTGGTGACAAGACTTCGCGGTCTATCCCAGTCCCGCACCAACTCAAAATGAAAGCGCCGGCCATTTCCTTGGTCACTGTGCGTTGAAATAGCGAGGAAGCGCACATGGGTCAATATCTCCCATACGGTGCGTTGTCAAGACCGACCGAACAAGCGCACATATAGCCGGCACAGGGGCAAGCCGTAGATTTTCACGACCACATGTTTTAGTTGACTTTCTGAGCGCATTGAAGCATTCTCATCGAGCAACATCCGCTGAGGGACGACAAGCGATACCCACCCAGCTCAGCAGACACAAACCTTTCCCCAGCCTCAGGTAATGCACCCTCCCCAGCTCTGGGTACGGCTAGCTACACTGGCCTTGAGCAGAGTCTGCGAAACCACTTTCATCCTGGAAGCGGTAAATCAAAGGAGGTTGATATGTTTGCTCGATTCGTAACTATGCGGTTGAAGAGCGGTAATTTGGCCGAATTCAACCGCATCCTCGAAAAGGAAGTCATTCCACTGCTGCAACGCCAGAAAGGTTTCCGGGAGGAAATCGTGCTGACGAACCCGAACGGGGCAGAAGCGGTTGGCATCAGCATCTGGGAACAGAAAGAGAATGCTGAGTCCTATAACCGCGAGAAATTCCCCGAGATCCAGCAATTGCTGGGGAAGGTGCTGGAGGGAAATCCGCAGGTCAAAACGTACGAAGTCTCGCACTCAACCGTTCACAAAATCGCCGCTCACGTAACAGCGTGAAGACGACAACCTTCCATTTTACATTCCATTCAGACGGTGCTGTTTCGACTGGGGCGGGCTTGGGCTCGCCCCTCGGCTTACTTCCTCCATGAGCGAAGCAGCTCCATAAAAGAAACGAAGATGTATGGCTGTTCAATTCGAGACACACGGCGTTTTGTTTGATTCTTCCGTGGCGCGAAAGTTGCCCGTGCTTGTTTGGAGTGATGATCCAAGGCCTGCAATATTGCGCCACGCGAAAGCGGTTCGCCACAAACAGGGAATGCGCCTTCGCATGGATCAGTCATTTAGGCTGTAGCTCGACCTCTGAAGAAGTGCAGGAGGAGCATCACTATACCGATGACCAGCAGAACGTGAATGAGGCCTGTGGAAACGTGAAAGGCCAAGAACCCAAGCAACCAAAGAACAATTAGAACCGCGGCGATTAATCCAAGCATGTATTCAACTCCTTTTATCTCTTAGCGCGTGCCAATCAGAAATCCTTTTGTCACACACAGCACGTATTCCGACTTTATCGTCAGATTCGGGCTTGTTATAAGGCTGCCAGATTAGAGAATTGAAATCTGTTCGATATGAGTCACATTCGCAAATCAAATGCGAACGCGGACAACATTTTTGTAGCACCGGATTCTTTGGATACTGAATGGAGTGTATTCAGGCCGCCGCTTTGGAGTGCAAGGCGCTGCGGGCGCGCCTAGGCAGGCCCGGGGAGCGCCTGGCGCCGTATGCAGCGCCAGGTGCGAGGGCCTGGGCCTTAGTTATTACTTCTGGGTTGATATACCTAGTTCTTCTGATCTGGATAGACGAACTCGATGCCAGTGTCATCACCGGGGTAGAACCACGCCTTTAGGGCTTCTGGCTGGCCGGAGGGCCGCTCTTCGAGCTGAAGGATGGTTTTGTCTGGGGTTTCCATCCGAGAGTCCGAAATACCCCGGACCGTTGTAACCAAATGCATCTCGTCAGCATTGTAAATTGCGACGAGGGTGAGATCGTTGGAATCCAGCAGCTTGAATACGTAGGTGCCCGCGGGAAGCACTTTCCCGGGAACCTGAATGGGTTGGTTGACAGTCACAGTCGTTTTCCTATCCCATGCGTCGGCCCGACCCTTTGGGACAAAGAAAGTTCCCAACAGCATCAGGCAGATCATGCCAGTGAACATTTTGCGGTACATAGTTAAATCCCCTTTCTTAGATATCCGCGCTGCAAAGTTGATAACGCCGCGGAATTTAGCTCGTGAAATAGAAAGGCATTCTTAATGCCAAACGACATGGAAGACGACCGCGGGGAAAGGAACGTCCTTTCAATGACTTAAGCCGGCCACGCATTTTTCGCAAACTGCTGGTTTGCGGCCGCGAGTCCGTACCGTGGCAGCGGTGTCAGAATTGTGGAGCCAACCTCAAAGTCAGCGTTGAGCGCTCCGGATAGGAAAGCTACCTTAAGCGAGACGCCGCCTTTGCGAATGACACGGCAGCATTACCTTGAGTTGCTCGCAAGTCGGCCGCAGCATTCAGGGCGCTCGGGCAAGGCGGAACTGTCCCATCCACCACCCAAAGCCTGGACAAGCAGCACAGCGGCCACCATGCGGCGGCCGAGAATATTGACCGCAGTGACTTCATCGGAGAGAGCCGCGCTCTGGGCAGTTGTTACTTCGAGGTAGCTGGTGACGCCACCCGTATAACGAGTGTTGGCAAGTGCCAGGTATTTTTCGGCTGCGGTGACGGCCGCATGCTGTACTTGAGCTTCGTGCTCTAGAATCCGAAGCGCCGCGACATTGTCCTCGACTTGTTGAAAACCGGCCAGCACAGTTTGGCGATAGTTAGCGACAGCCTGATCGTACGCGGCGACGGCCTGGTCTGAGGCAGCTCGCCGCCTCCCTACGTCGAAGATAGTAAACAGAGCAGACGGCCCGGCCGACCACAAAATGCTTGGGCCGGAGAGTAACGTTGTGGGAGAGCCGCTCTCAAAGCCTCCCACGGCTGCCAAGTTGACGAGCGGATAATAGGCGGACTTGGCGACCCCAATCTGCGCGTTGGCGGAGGCCATGAGGCGCTCTGCAGCTGCGATGTCAGGTCGCCGCTCGAGCAATTCTGAAGGCAGGCCCACGGGAATCGGCGGAGGAGGCATCGTGAGAGGAAGAGGAGCAAGACTGAAAGATGCAGGAGGTTTGCCGATCAAGACTGCTACGGCGTGCTCATACTGTGCACGAGCAACTCCAACATCGATGGCCTGCGCGCGGGTTGTCTCCAGCTGAGTCTCGGCTTGCTGCACTTCCACATCGGAAGCAATGCCTCCTGCAAATCGAGTCCTGATTAACTCCAAGGCTTGCTCATACTGCGTTACGGTGGAATTTAGAAGCTGCTCCTCGGCATCGAGGACACGCGCCTGGAAGTAGTACAAAGCCAATTGTGAATGCATAGAGAGGTTGACGGCTGCCAGGTCGGCCGCGCTGGCTTGTGCCTGTGCGCGATAGGATTCCACGGTGCGCCGTACGCGCCCCCAAAGGTCGATTTGGTAAGACAATTCGAAAGGAATTTGGAAATCGTTGTAGGTAATGCCATTGAATGCTGGGCTGTGAGGCTGACGATTGCCGGACGACTTGGTGCGGGTGGCAACGGGATCCGCAGTGACGGTTGGAAAGTAATCGGCGCGGTAGTAGCGGAGCACGGC
>Ga0210406_10004799_pt1 | contig 14333 bp, 10 predicted proteins | sample IncBWC30MmetaG_FD_155454 | JGI IMG/M metagenome (GOLD analysis project Ga0210406, IMG submission 155454) | Forest soil microbial communities from Barre Woods Harvard Forest LTER site, Petersham, Massachusetts, United States - Inc-BW-C-30-M | ecosystem: Environmental > Terrestrial > Soil >... | reverse complement strand
ATACTCAGGTTATCCACCACGGTCAATTCCTGATAGATGATTGTGATGCCCAGCGATCTTGCGTGGATCGGGTCACGGATAATCACCTCTTTACCTTCAACTCGAAGAACGCCGCCCGGATCACTCCGATAAACGCCGGTAATGACCTTCATTAGCGTGCTCTTGCCGGCGCCGTTTTCGCCGGCAAGAACGTGTACTTCGCCGCCGTAGAGTAAAAGATCGACCTCGTCCAGCGCTTTAACCCCGGGAAAGCGCTTGGAAATAGCGTGCATTTCTAGAAACGGTTCCATGCTCGAAGCCGGGTTAGCGGCGCCGGGACAACCCCTCACTCTCCGCGTTGTTCCCCCGGAATTACTTAGTGTAACTGCCAATGTTCGCCGCGGTCACGACCGTGACACCGGTATCGATATCTTTGGCCTCGGTCTCCTGGCCTTGGATTTGAGACACTAGATGTTGCACCGCCAGCCGGCCCATAGTAATCGGGCGCTGGACCATGATGCCGTTGATATAACCGTCCTTTACCCCGCGAATCGTGTCGGGAAGATCATCAAAAGCAAAAATCTTGGTGGCGCCCTTGCGGTCGGCAAATTCATGTTCGGAAAGGACCTTGGTCGCTGCCGGACCTCCGACCTGGCTGACACCGAAGAGACCCTTGAGGTCCGGATGCGCACGGAATATCGCCTCCGTCACCGAGACCGCCTTGGCCAAGTCATCTTCGGTGCCCTCGGTATCAACAATCGTTATCTTCGGATAAGCTGCCAGTGCTTTCTTTACGCCAGCGATTCGTTCGTTGAGGTTTGATGCCCCTAGCTGGCCGGTCACGATAGCGATTTTGCCTTCGCCGTTAATCGCCTTCGCCATTTCGTCCCCCATGACTTCACCCGCTTTCTCGTTAACCGTACCGATATACATACTGCGCCCGCTGTTTGCGCTGTCGCTATCGTAAGTCAGCACTTTTATGCCCGACGCGATCGCCTGTTTGATGACCCCTTGAACCGATCTCGGTTCGTTAACCGAGATGGCAATCCCATCAACATGCCGCGCCGTTAGATCCTCAATGATTTTAACTTGAGTTGCGCCCTGAGTATTTTCGGGGACCACCCACTGATACTTCACGCCAAGGTCCTTGGCAGCTTCCGTCGCACCCGTGTTACAATCGTCAAAAAAGGGAACCGCGACTTTGGGGATTACTGCCACGGTGATGTCAGCCTTGTTTTTAGCAAGGGCGACTCCAGTCGTTAGAATCGACAGACCGGCGAGTACGGCATAGGTACAGTTCAAGAGGCTTTTCATATTTTTGATAGGCGATAGTGAATCAATCTGAATAGTTGCCAGCTCCTTACTTCCGTTCTCCCATGATGCGACTTCTCAGAATATCCAAACTAACGGCGACGATGATGACGCAGCCGGTAATTCCCTGCTGGGCGTAGGTATTGATATTGAGAAGAATTACGCCGTTCGCGATGATTCCTACCAATGCGGCCCCAATCACCGCACCGGTTACACTGCCGACGCCACCCGATAAACTGGCTCCGCCAATGGCGGCTGCGGCGATCACGTCAAGTTCCGCACCAAAACCTGACGCGGGTTCTGCGGACAGCAATCGGGCAAATGAAATGATTCCGGCCAAAGAGGCGATCGTCGATGAGATGATATAAACAGCCAGCTTGACGCGATCGACTCTAACGCCACTTAAGCGCGAGGCGTTTTCGTTACCGCCGGTGGCGTAGATATGCCGGCCGAAACGAGTCCGCTGCATGATGATGGTAAAGATCACCATCAACACCAGCATGATCACCACTGGAGCGGGTACCGGACCGACATAGCCCTGGCCGATAAAAGCGAAGGCAGCCGGCGCATCGGGCGTAACCGGAACACCGTGGGTGATCATATACATCAATCCCCGGCCGACGCTAAGCGTGCCCAACGTGGCGATAAACGGCGGCAACCCTATGCCGGTAACTAGAAGACCATTTACCAGACCGAACACCAATCCGACCCCAAGCCCGGCTGCCACGCAGATCACCGTTGGTAAATTCGCATTAAAGCACAGGGCGGTGATGAGGCCGGACAATCCCATGGCGGACCCAACGGACAAGTCAATTCCGCCCGTAATAATGACTAACACCATGCCGATACTCATGATGGCCGTCATCGAAAAGGATCGGAATACCCCCATGATGTTATTGGTGGTCAGGAAGTAAGGCGTGAACAGGCTGATCAAGGCGCCGATCAGCACCAAAGCCAGCAGGACGTTTACTTCCCGGATGGCGACCAGTTTGCCGATCTGCTGCCAAGGAGAAGAAGAGTCTATTCCCATCGCCAATTTCTTTTGCTCGATACTGGACACGGTTTGGCTCCTCAAGCGGCTCGTTCGGGTCGTTGGGTGAGGCGGTAGCCGCCCTGAAACCACTCCAGCAAGAACGTTCTAGTAAAAGGCTCTTTGAGACGAGATTTGGTCATGAACAGGAATCAGTTAAGCTCGCAGGGAGTGTTGCCGGCGCCGTTGGAATAAGGGGGAAACCACATTGCGAAACTCTATCGACCGCCCAGATAAGTCTGAGCTGGCGACAGATGAATGAGAACACCCTTTTATCCGCGACAGTTTAGAGCGAATCCAATTTAAGATAGAGATGGGATTTATCGATGGGATAGATAAGAGGCCGGTACTTGGACCCACTTTAGTTGGCAGTCTCTTGGGTGGGTGACCCTAGTTCCTGACGGCGAATGCATTTTGCAGCTCTTTTATCTAGAACGTTACAAATAAAGCCTAGAACGTTATAAATCGGCCTTGACGCTTAGGGCACCATCACGGTAACGAATCTACATCCATGCCCCATGTCGACTCCACCGAGTCATACGCGCTGCGCGGTTTTCGCCCGGCGAGCAAATTCATTTATCTAAGAACCTTGACTGGCAGCAAAGCAATCCATTGGCTATGAGGTCATTATCGAAATTGAGATCCCTTTTGTTTGCGGCGAGCGCAACGTTCGCCCTGGCCGGTTCCGCTATCGCCGCTGATCAACCCACGATCGGTGTCGTGGTTCCGACCTTAGATGCGCAATTCTGGAACAATTATATCTCTTTCATGAGGAAAGGCGCGAGTGAGCTAGGGATAAACTTGGTCGTGCTCAACGCCGATAATAAACCGGATCAGATGATCAAATCTCTGGAAGATTTGGTGGCTCAGCACGTCAACGGCATCATCTTTACTCCTTATTGGGCAACCGGTGCCCGGGGATTGACGTTGGCCAAAGAAGCGAACATTCCGGTCGTCATCACCGATAGCTATCCGGATTTCCCGCCGCAGGGGAAACGGTTCCCCGACTATCTTGCGTTCATTGGACCGAGTGACGAAGACGCCGGTTATCAGATGGCGAAGGCGTTGTTCGCGGCGATGAAACCGGGTCCGGACGGTAAAAAAGTGATCGGGGTGGTGAACGGGACACCGGGGACCTCGGTGGCCATTGATCGGCGCAAGGGACTGGAGCGAGCTTTGAAAGAGAACCCGGACGTACGCGTGGCCGGCGAGGTACAAGGCAATTTTGTGCGTGACACTTCGCAATCCGCCTTCGAATCTTTGTATCAAGGGCACCCGGATATTACGGGCGCCTGGTGTGCGAATGGTGGTACTGCTACCGGGGTAATCGCTGCTTTAAAGAATCGCGGGAAAACGCCGGGTAAAGATGTGCTCGTGGTCGGAATGGATCTCAATCCCGAGAACGTCGAGGCCGTCAAAAACGGAGAGCTGTTGTTCGACATCGGCGGGCATTGGCTCCAGGGCGGTTTTGCTTTGATACTGCTTTACGATGATCTCAAGGGGATCGCTGTACCCAAGGATTCGGATAGCGTTAAACTCAAGTTGTTGCCACTCACTCAGGATCGGGTTGCTCAGTTTGAGAAGGATTTCCCCGGCGGGATAACCCCTTACGACTTTAAAGCGCATTCCCGCTTCTATAATAAAGACGCCAAGACGATCTTCGAGATCCATTACAGCGAGTAACGGTTGCGTAGCGGGGAACTCAGTCCGGTTAAAGTTGTTGTTTGCCTGTTCGTTGATCCCGCGATGAGGTTGCTCGCGCAAGACTTGGCCAAGAGCTATGGTGAAACCCAAGCCATAGATAGGGTTTCCATCGCCCTAGAGCCTGGTCGGGTGCACGCTTTGGTCGGCGAGAACGGGGCCGGGAAATCAACGACGTTACGGATGCTCGCCGGCGTAGAGAAGCCGGATCAAGGAGAGATGAGCCTCGACGGTGCGCCGTATGCACCAGTCAATGCAAGTGACGCTGCCGGCCGCGGCGTTGCGCTCGTCTTTCAAGAGATCACCATCAATCGGTCTCTAACGGTGGCCGAGAATATTTTTATCGATCGACTCCGCCGGTTTTCCGGCCGGCTGGGGTTGATCGACAGTCGCCGGGTCAACCAAGCAGCCCAGGCGATTCTCGATCGCTTGGACCTACGGATCTCAGTCTCAGCAGATCTTGAAAGCCTGAACCTTGGCCAATGGAAATGCATCGAGATCGCGCGGGCATTATCCACAGACCCTAAAGTACTTCTGCTCGATGAATCCACCGCGTATCTCGATCATCGTGAGGTTGAGTCCGTGCTTGAGGCGATTCGGCAATTAAAGAATCAAGGAATCACCATCGCTTTCGTATCTCATCATTTGGACGAGGTTCGCTCCGTCGCCGATCATCTCACAATTTTGAAAGACGGACACTGGGTGGGCAGCTTTGCGACCAAGGATATTGCTCCGGATGACATCCATCGGCTGATGGTCGGCCGGGACTTGTCCAAAGGAATTTATCCGCCCCGCCCATCGGTTAGCGATCGTGAACCTGAAGAAGCGATTATTTTCGAGGCTCGAAATATTTGCTTGGGTCAGGAATTAATCGAGGCCAGTTTTCAGGTTCGGGCCGGAGAGATTCTTGGGCTGGCCGGCTTAAAGGGATCCGGCGCCGACGGGCTTTTTTGTGTAGTTGGTGGAGATCGACCGAAAACTGCAGGAAACATGTGGCTGCTGGGCGAACCGTTTCAGCCCGCAACTCCTGCTGATGCCTGGCGGGCGGGCATAGCCCATTTGCCAGGGGACCGGACCGGCGAAGGTCTGATCGTCGATTTCAGCGTATTAGAAAACCTGCTTATGGCTGGGTTCCCTAGATGGGGACCATTCTTTGACCGGCGAAAAGCGGTCACGCAAGGACGCGAACTCATCTCTCGCATCGGGATTAAAGCTGCGGGCGTCGATGCGTCTTGCCGCTCCCTCTCCGGCGGTAATCTGCAAAAAGTGGTGGTCGGGAAATGTCTGGCCACGAGGCCAAAACTCCTATTGCTCAATAATCCGACGCGCGGTGTGGATGTCGGTGCGCGTTTGGAGATTTATCAACTGATCAGGGACCTGGTGAATCGAGGGCTTGCGGTTCTCCTGTCGTCGGAAGACATGCCGGAACTGCTTGGTATGGCGGATCGTCTTCTGGTGTTCCGCGGCGGCCGGATCGTTCACGAATTTCTGGATGCCGCGGCAACTACTGAGCATGAAATCGTGAGGTATATGACATGAGCGATAGCAAACCAGAAGCCGTGACCGGTATGGGCAAAAGCGTCCCCAAGGGAGTCCAGTCCAGTCCGCTTCTCCCTGATTTCGCTACGGTACGCCGCTTCTTTCCTATCGCCCTGCTAGTGGTTCTGTATATCGCGTTTTCGCTGTTGTCACCCCGGTTTCTGACTTGGAGTAATCTGTTGATTGTGCTGGAGCAGGGGACCGTGCTGTTGGTCGCGGCTCTGGGGATGACTTTCGTGATCATGGCCGGCTCGATCGATCTCTCGGTAGGCTCAATCGTGGCTTTGTCGGCGCTCACCGCTGCGCTGACCTCAGATAGCCTGGGCGCCGCCGCGATTATTCCTGCCGCGGTCGTCGGTGTCCTCGCAGGCCTGATCAACGGGATTATCGTTGCGAAAGGCAAAGTCCCGTCTTTCATCGCCACTATGGGAACGATGGTGATCTATCGCGGGATCGTTCTCCTATTCACCAAGGGTGCTCCCGTGTCGATCGATGGTGAAGGATTTCTTTCAACATTTGCAGATCGAACTTTCGGTGTTCCGCATTCCGTCATCATTGGGTTGATCCTGGGAGCGCTGGCCTACATTATTCTCAATCGAACCGTGTTTGGACGTGAGGTGCGAGCCGTTGGCGGAGGTGAAAGGGTAGCAGCTCTTACGGGGATTCGGGTGGTCCGAGTTAAAGTCTGGATGTTCGCCTTCTTGGGTGCACTTTGCGGAATAGCAGGGTTGCTGCAGGCTGCTCGGGCGATGGCGGCTACCGCTCAGCTCGGAGAAGGATTGGAATTGGATGTTATCGCCGCCGTGGTAGTCGGCGGGACACCGTTGACCGGCGGTATCGGTAGCATCTCAGGCACCATGTTAGGCGTTCTGATCATTACTTTACTATCGAACGGCATGAACATGATCGGCGTAGATCCTTATTTACAAAACATCGTAAAAGGTACTGTGCTGATCGCCGCAGTTTTTCTAACGATCGACCGGAAGAAGATCGGGATTATCAAGTGACGCTAGTGACGAACACAAAGCAGACGGAAGCCAAGATGGGTGCGGTCATTGAAGCCACTGCACCGAATGGTACCGTACCGCTCAACCCGAGGCGCTTCGTCCTCGTACTTGTCCTCGAGAGGTGTGACGATTCCTGGGTTGGAGGCTCGAAGGTCGTGGAACCGGGTGAACGGTGGGCCCGTGGACGTGCGCAACGATTTCGAGGACGAGGACGACGACGAGTACGAGATTGTACTGCGGGTGGCGCGCGTTGGAAAACGATGGGAGTTTTATTCTAGCGTTTTGTTACCCGATTGTTTCTCAATGTCTTTTCAAGCCCTTAGATCATGATCTCCTCCAAAGAATCGTCTGTTCAAGGATCCGTGGATTACATTTCCAAAGCCAAATCTCTCGCCGCCGAGATGACGCTCGAAGAGAAAACCAAGATGTTATCGGGAAACGGATGGTGGCGCACCCACGCGGTTGAGCGTGTGGGGATTCCTTCTATATCGGTTTCCGATGGTCCCCATGGCCTGAGAAAGGTAGAGGGCGGCGGCATTCAGACCAGCATTCCGGCAACCTGTTTTCCAACCGCGTCAGCGATCGCGTCCTCCTGGGATACAGAACTGATTCGCGAAATCGGGGTCGCCCTAGCCGAAGAATGCCAAGCCAGTGACGTTCAGATTCTGTTAGGTCCCGGGGTCAACATGAAACGCTCGCCGTTAGGCGGCAGAAATTTTGAGTACTTCTCTGAAGATCCCGTGCTGGCCGGCAAGATGGCGGCTGCCTATATCCAAGGCGTCCAGAGCCAGGGCGTGGGAACTTCTTTAAAGCACTACGCAGCCAATAACCAGGAGTTTGAGCGCATGGCGACGAGCTCTAACCTGGACGAGCGCACCCTGCGCGAGGTTTATCTGCCGGCCTTTGAAATCGCCGTTAAAGAAGCCCAGCCGTGGTCGGTCATGGCCGCCTACAACTCCGTGAACCATGTCTTCGCAACCGAGAATACCTGGTTGCTTCAGGATATCCTGCGAACAGAATGGGGCTTTGCAGGTTTTGTGGTGTCCGATTGGGGCGCTGTTCACGATGGTGTAGCCGGTGTTAATGCGGGTCTCAGTCTAGAGATGCCGGGGAGTGGCAATTACCATCAAAACAAAGTTCTGCAGGCGGTCCACGCCGGGAAAATCCCACTGAGCAGGCTAGACGATGTGATTGTTCCGCTGCTGGCTGTGATCTTGAAGGCCCAAGCTGCTCATCAGGCCAATGCTACTTTCGACGCCGAGCGCCACGACCTGCTGGCCAGACGGGCAGCGGCCGACAGCATCGTCCTATTGAAAAATGCTGGTAACCTTTTACCGCTCAATTTCAACGAATCAAAAAAAGTAGCAGTAATTGGCGCGTTTGCTCAAACCCCCAGATATCAAGGATCAGGTAGCTCACAGGTGAATCCAACTAGGATTTCAACCGCCTACGATGAACTAACAAAATTGGCCGGTAAGAACCTTGTTCTCAGCTATGCGGCGGGCTTCTCTGAAGACGGCAGTACAACCGATGAGCTGATCGATGCTGCGGTGCAGCAAGCTAAAATCGCCGATGTTTCCATTCTATTTGCCGGTCTGCCGGGCAGCTACGAATCCGAAGGGATAGACCGTTCGGCTTTGGACCTACCTGCAGGTCATAATCGATTGATCGAATCAGTACTTTCCGCCCAACCAAATCTGGTGGTGGTTCTGATTAACGGGTCAGCGGTTGCTCTGCCATGGGCCGACAGGGTTCCGGCGATTGTTGAGGCGTGGTTGGGCGGTCAGGCTGGTGGCGGAGCGATTGCCGACGTATTAACCGGCCGAATAAACCCTTCCGCTAAACTTTCTGAGACCTTCCCAGTCCGTCTCGAAGACACCCCGCCGTATCCAGAGTTTCCAGCAAAGAACCAGGAAGCGAATTATGGCGAGGGGATCTTTATCGGTTACCGGTATTACGACGCACGAAACCTGAAGCCATTATTTCCGTTCGGATTCGGTCTCAGTTACACCACTTTTTCCTACGCAAATCTGCGCGTAATGCCGGTCGCAGTAGGCAATACAGAAAACGTCTCGGTTGAAGTGACCGTCAAGAACACCGGGAAAGTGTCTGGTAAAGAGGTCGTTCAACTCTACGTGAGGGAAGAGCAACCAAGAGTCATGCGCCCTGAGAAGGAATTGAAGGCGTTCGCAAAGGTCGCTTTGGAGCCTGGCGAAGAAAAGACAGTTAACTTCCAGCTGCAAGCGCGCGACTTCGCCTATTACGACGTGATGCGGGGCGCCTGGCTGGTAAAGCCGGGTGACTTTGCGATTCTAGTGGGCGCCTCCTCGCAAGACCTGCGGCTACGACAAACGGTTGAAGTCCATGCAAGTGAGGCCAAGCCCTTGCCGTTGACTCGAGATTCTCTGCTCAAAGAATTCAAGGACCATCCGCAAGGAAGGGCCTTCTATCCCGAACTCGTGGAAGGGTTCGGTATGGGAGATCCCGACGAAGTCGATATACCCACGCGCGCCTTTTTGGAAGACATGCCCATTTATAAGATCTGCGCTTTTTCGGAAGGGCAGTTTACCGAGGAAAGGCTATTGGAGATTTTAACAAAGATGCAGTGACCGCATGCGGCCAGCGACAAATGAAACTCAAAGGATCCAATAGGAGACTACAGAATAAATTTCACAGCAAGGCAACAAAGGCCGCAAAGGCTAATATTAAAATCTGTCTTTGTGGCCTTCGCGGCTTGCCGTGAAATCTCGATCTTCGCCTTTTTGTGTGGATTAGACGTCAAGTCTGTTAGAGGCAGCAACGCGGCTGTACCAGAAGCCTGAATCCTTGATGGTGCGTTTTTGGCTTCGAAAATCGGTATAGATTAAGCCGTAGCGTTCGGTGTAACCCTCCGCCCACTGGAAATTGTCGAGCAGACTCCAGGCGTGATAGGCACGAACCCGGGCACCATCGGTTATCGCCCGGGCAAGTTCCGCCAGCACCTGACGATACCAATGAATGCGTCGCGTGTCCGGTATGCGGCCATTCTCTTGGTCGTAGGGTGCGTCGAGATAGCCGCATCCGCTCTCCGTTATCTCGATGATCGGATGGTTATACTCTTTCGAGATTCGGGTAACCAGGTCGTAGATGCCACGCGGCCATACCTCTAAACCAGACTCCGTCAGTGGGCCCTCGGTTGGCATGGTGGCTCGAATCCGAGTGTAGGGATCGCGTCCGCCTGCGCTTTCGGACTCAATCTCAGTTCCACTGAAGCTACCTCCGCCAAAGTGTTGGGCATTGCTGGCATCCGAGACGATGCGCCGGGTGTAGTAATGAAGGCCGACCCAGTCCAGTGGCGCATACAGGATCTTTTCGTCGCCAGCCTTAAAACCCATGAGTTCGTACGGCGGTTCACCAACAAATGCATCTGGATAACGCCCCTTCATAGCCGCTTCGAGAAATAGCACGTTGTTCATGGCATGGTATCGTGCGGCGGCAGCGTGATCTTGCTCCGAGTCCGTCTTCGGGTATGCGGGAGCCATCTCATAGGCACTGCCGACCGTTGCCTTCGAAGAGACCGCCTTAACGGAACGGTGCGCTTCTCCCTGCGCCAGAGCTAGAGTGTGGGCTGCCTTTAGAAAGTCGGAGAAACTGGTGCGGCCGGGCGGAAATGCACCCACGGCGTAACCCATATAAGCGATGGCCCAGGGCATATTGAATGGCGCCCAGACGGTGATTCGATCGCCAAGGTGCTTCGCTAGAATACCGGCATAATCCGCAAAGTAGCCGGCGAGATCGCGATTCGGCCAGCCTCCGCGATCTTCCAGCGCTTGCGGAAGATCCCAGTGGTACATCGTGCACCAGGGGCGGATTCCTGCATCGAGAAGTGTGTCCGCGAATCGGCTGTAGTGATCTATCCCCTTCAGGTTGGGCGCGCCAATACCCGCGGGTTGAATCCGTGGCCAGGAGATCGAGAATCGATAGCTTTTTAGATTGAGCTGCTTGGCCAGTGCGATGTCTTGCGGGTAAAGATGATATTGATCGCAAGCAACATCGCCGGTCACACCGCCTCTCACTTTGCCAGGCGTATGCGCGAACCTGTCCCAAATCGATTCACCTTTGCCGTCTTCATCCCATGCGCCTTCCACTTGGTAGGAAGCCGTAGCAGCGCCCCAAAGAAACCCTTCCGGAAAGCGCGCTTCCCTGATGACTGACTCCGATATGGAACCGGGGACGGAACCAGGAAGTTGCTCTGTAGCACATGAAGTTGCAGCGGAACCGGCGTTCCGACCGAATGCTGGACCCGCTGTAATAGAACTCGTAAATTCCTCTCGACTCACGTTTCCTCCTGAAGCGTAGTAAGGGCTCCGATTTCAGACTTGGCCAGTACAAAACTCAGTTTCTAACAGATGCATTCGGTTCTCGCGCTTTTGAGGAACCGTCAAAAAGAGCCCAGTGAGAGTCGTGTCCGCGGAGATTTACGTCCCGAGTTAAGGCCCATCGCGAAAGAGCAGGCTACGCCTGTAATCTTGTGCTAACGAGGCGAGGCAAGCTCTCTGAGAGACTGCCGAGCCGCCCAAAATGTGTCCGATGAAAAATAAGACACATTTTGATGACCTGTAGGGGATAGCGTCCGCGAACTGATTTAGCGAGTAATCGGCCTTTAAGCAGCGCGACGGCAGGCAGGAGTACGAACACTGCTGAACCGCTTCGATAAAGCGCCGGCTAGGAAATCCCACAGTTGCTGGGGCCCGAAAGGTTTACGCAAGAGCAAACCAGCTTGGCCAAGTTCTTGGGCGTAATGGTCGGTTTCGGGAACAGCCCCCGTCATGAACACGACTGGGAGTCCACTATTCCGCTTTTTGATTCGCGCAGCTAAGCGAAAGCCATCACTATCTCCCATCACGATATCTGTGAGCACGATATCAATCTGCTGCTGGTTCAAAACAGCTAAAGCCTGATCCTCACTATTTGCGGTTCTCACGTTGTATTTGGCCATCGAAAGCGCTTTTTCGAGGTACCGCAGAATAAAAGGATCGTCGTCGACGACCAGGACCGTTCGGCTAGAGTGGAACTCCGGATCTACTTTCGGCGCTTTCATGTCGATTGGTTCGTCATTTTTATTGTTTTTTTTAAATCTCGGAGAAAGAACCCGGAAAAACGCATACCGATCTTTTCTCGTGCAAATCAACGCCCGCTATTAAGCAGGCATCAATAGGTCTGCTCACGGCACGCGCACGCAATTGTTAAAGATATTGAATGAATCAGCCACACATACGATTCGAATTGCCATAACCTCTCGATTCGAAAAGTAAAAATTAGAGTTCTTGGAACTCTGCTTGACGGTTAGATCGCTTGGGAGTGAGGCCAGAAGGGCTCTCGTGAGCCGAATGAGGCGTTGACGGTTCCAGTAGTGCAAATGTTTCTAGCTATTATTAGTTAATTGAATCTTTTGCGGGTTCCGCTGATCTACAGCCGGTTTCAGAAAACCCATCAGCCATCCATTTGCATCGCGCCAGCCAACTAAAAGTTTCCGTACGTCTACCTAGCGAAAGCTCAAAGAAATTTTACAGGATAGTAACCGATTCAATAGAGTTTGGGGGCGTCTGAGGACTTAGATGTTTCGCAGGGCGCCAGCGTATTTATGGTTATTTTAATAAATACTGTCTATCTCACTATTAGTATAGATATAAAGAAGCAAGCTGGCATTGGGTGTTGACGACGCTAGCCTATTGACGGCCCATAGTTCGTCGCATGAGAAAATCGGTGGATAGGGTCAAGGCTCTATGCGGCGGCAAATCCGCGCGTAATGAAGGTTCCTTATCAGATCAGTCTCTGCCTGGTATTTTTTCTAGCTATTAGCGGTCCGGTCATTGCCCAAAGTGATGGCGCCACAACCGTCCCTGACGATTCCAATGCCGAGACAATTGTGGCTATCCGGCACGGAGAAAAGCCGACGACAGGACTGGGAAACTTGAATTGTAAGGGTTTGCGCCGGGCACTGGCGTTGCCAGATGTACTCCTGGCAAAGTACGGGAGACCGGACTTTATCTTTGCGCCTAATCCCACAGAGCGGTCTGATGGTGGCCAGTTTAACTACATTCGCCCTCTGATTACAATCGAACCGACCGCCATTCGCTGTGAACTTCCAGTGAATACCGAGTTTGGCTACACTCAAATCGACGACCTGGCTGTAGAACTGCGAAAGGCCGATTACCAACATGCGCTGATTTTCGTAGCCTGGGAGCACGGTCAACTGGACAAACTCGCGAAGCTGCTGGTGTCATGGTATGGGGGTGATCCCAGCCAGGTTCCGTTTTGGAGCGAGAGAGACTACGATACGATTTTCGTTTTCAGGATCTTTCGTGAGGACGGGCGGAATACGCTCGCGTTCAGCATTGATCACGAATCGCTCAACAATCTGAGCGATTCGTGCCCATAAACGGGGTTGACCAGCCCGATTGTGGTTATCCGGTGAGGCGGTAGGAGAGGTGGCTAATTATTAATTGACTAAGTAGTCACTCTTTATTAGGGTCGCAGATATAGCCAGACCAAAAAGCGAAGATAAACGGAATGCGATCATGGAAGCGGCAACCCGGGTAATCGTTACGCAGGGACTGAGCGCGCCGACGGCGGCGATTGCCCAAGAGGCCGGCGTATCCAACGGTTCTCTGTTCACCTACTTCGTGACCAAGGCCGATTTGTTCAACCAACTCTATCTCGAACTAAAGACTGGGATGGCGGCCGCCGCTCTGGAAGGGTTACCGGCGGAAGACGATTTTCGTAAGCAAGTATTCCAAGTCTGGTCAAATTGGATGGACTGGGCGAGGTCCAATCCCGAAAAGCGACGCGCGTTGGCGCAGCTTAGCGTTTCCGGTGAGATCACCCCGGCGACCCGCGCTACTGCCCAGGAAGCTTTGGCCAGCCTGGCTGATTTGATGGAGCGGATGCGCATGCATGGTTCCCTGCGTAACGCCTCAAAGAGTTTTGCGGCCGCCGTCATGAACTCGCTGGCGGAAACCACGATGGATTTCACGATCCAAGATCCAGCGAATGCAAAAAGACATTGTAAGGTCGGGTTCGAAGTTTTCTGGCGGGCGATCAGTTGATTTTTTTTGATCGAAATATGACTGACTAGACAGACAATAATTATGGAGAGCAGAATCTCGAAAACTGTTCCGGAAAATCTTTCACGACCCAACGCTTACGTCGTTACCGGCCCAACTTCCGGCATAGGTCGCGCCACGGCACTCGAGCTAGCCAAGCACGGCACGGTCGTTCTGGTCGGACGCGACCCTAAGAAGCTAGATGAGGTGCAAAAGGCTATCGAGAGAAAAGGGCGGCATGCCGTGACAGTCGTATGCGATTTATCGGATATAGCGAGCGTTAAGAATGCAGCCAGGGAGATCACAGAACTCGATCTTCCTATCGCTGGCCTCATAAACAATGCCGGTATCTACCAGCTTCATGCTACGGAGAACGCGCTGGGCTGGGACATGACGTTCGCTACGAACCACCTCGGCCCATTCGCGCTGACTGAGGCGCTCATCCCGCATCTCTCCGACGGTGCAAACGTCGTTTTCGTTTGCTCCGGCGTGGAAGACCCAGAACGTGGACCTGCCGTGGCCGCCGGTTTTCGCGGCGGTCGCTATCTCTCTGCGGAGGCCAGCGCGCGCGGTGAATGGAAACCCGGCGGCTCCGGTCTGCCGGGCCGTGACGCCTATGCTACTTCGAAGCAGTGCAATCTTGCCACGGTCTTAGCCTTTGCCCGGGAGAGCCCACGGTTA
>Ga0210406_10004798_pt1 | contig 14334 bp, 13 predicted proteins | sample IncBWC30MmetaG_FD_155454 | JGI IMG/M metagenome (GOLD analysis project Ga0210406, IMG submission 155454) | Forest soil microbial communities from Barre Woods Harvard Forest LTER site, Petersham, Massachusetts, United States - Inc-BW-C-30-M | ecosystem: Environmental > Terrestrial > Soil >... | reverse complement strand
CGATCTCCGTGTACTTGATCGAAACTCATCGCGCTCGATCGTACCGACTCATCGAACCTCGACCCGTGACCCAAGAGCAGAAGCGGATGCTCTCTCAAAGGCGGGGACAAAGCGGTTGCATCACTTGTCTGGCCCCGTCGATTGCGCCCATTCTGCGACACAGCGATGGAGCTCGCGCAAATTGTGCCCTAGCTGCTCCAGTGCGAAGCAGAGTGCGAAGAAGCGCTCTGTCACCTCGCTCGGCAGCCGGCGCGTCGCACCTTCCTGGCGGATTGTCTCGATTGCCGCCGCATAGGAGCGGAGCGCGAGTCCACTCCGTCGAGGCGGGGGGGGGACCCGACGAGTACGTAGCGCAGTCCCGCTGGCGCGAAGAAAGTCGCCGATCGCCGTCGCAAGATCGGTGAATGACTTGAGTCGCGCTTGCAGGGTTTCCGGCAGCGGTGAAGCCGCAGCGCGGCCGATGATCACGAGGTCGTGACGCAATCTCAGGAGCGTAAGCAACAGAGGGCCGATGTCTGGTGCCGACGAAAGCCGTGCCGCGCGCTCGCCTCCGCCTCGGTGCCGACCGCGTTCAATTCCAGAAACGTCTCACCGATGCCGTCTTGAATGCGGTGGAGCGCGCCGGGCTCGAGACCGACCTTCAGGCCGGTGATCAGCTCGCCTAAGGCATTGGCCAACCGATCAATCATGCGCGCCGCCGCTTCGATGGCCACGCCATAGGCGCTCGCGGGGAAGAGCACGAACGAAATGGTGAGCCCGATAACGGCACCGAGCGCTACTTCAAGCACGCGATCCGCTGCTGCGGCGATGGGGGTCGCTAGAGTAAACGCCGGGGCCACCAACACGATTGCGGCGGTGACCGGCGCGGCCGTCAGGCTTTGCCTCACGGTTGCGATCAGCGTGAGCGGGCCCACCGCGATGGCAAGCCCCACAAGCAGCACGACTTCGCTACCACCGCCAACCAGAATGCCGACAACAGCCCCGAACACCGCTCCGCCTATGGTGCCGCTCAGATAGTCGAGCGATGCCTTCAAGGACCGGCCGACGCTGATCTGCGTCACCATGATCGCGGTGAGTACCGCCCAGAGCGGCATATGCACATTCAACCAACGAGCCGCTTCAAATGATAGCAGCGCAGAAGTCATAACGCGGAGGAGGAGGCCCAGCCGTGCTTTGTGGCGGCCAAGCCACGCGCGCGACTGCATCTGCAACTGCACAGAAAGCGTTGCAGCCCGCTCTCGCAATCCCTCGATGAGTCGTTCAGACGTGTAGGAAGGACCGGTCCACGAGGTAATGGACGGCCCGCCCAGGCGCGCTGCCGGCGCAGCGCGCCGCCATCCGTCAGGCGACCTCATCATGTCAGATTACTCGGGGCCAGCTCGCTCGACATCAACTCAGGGCGGGCCGTTGCGGTCTCAGAGGTCGCTGCCTGCTCGGGAGCAACGGGCTCCTTGATTCGAAACCACGCCACGTAGAGTGCCGGCAGGAACACAAGGGTCAGGACAGTACCGACGATGATGCCGCCGATCATAGCGTAGGCCATAGGACCCCAGAAAATCTCGCGCGCGATCGGAACGAGCCCCAGACTGGCAGCAGCGGCAGTAAGCATGATGGGGCGCATGCGATGCTCGGTCGCTTCCACCACCGCGTTCCACGCCGGCCGTCCGGCCCGCTTCAACTCTTCGATCTGAACGATCAATATCACCGAGTTGCGGACTAGGATGCCGATCAGCGCCAGCACCCCGAGGATTGCAACGAATCCGAGGGGCGCTCCGCTCGGCAGTAAAGCCAAGACGACGCCGATTAATGCCAATGGTGCGACGGCGAACACCAGGAACAGTCGGTGGAAGCTTTGCAGCTGAATCATCAGGATCGTTGCCATGATGAAGAGCATCAGCGGAACCACCGCCGCGATTGGCCCCTGGCTTTTCGCGCTCTCCTCGACAGAGCCTCCGACCGCGACCGAATACCCGGCAGGCAGCTGCGTCGCGAACTCGGCCATCTTCGCCGCGAGTTGATCGACGACCGTTTTTGGCTGCACGCTGTCAACTATGCTCGCTTTTAGTGTGATCGTCGGAAGCCGTGATCGCCGCCAAATGGTCGGTTGCTCCATTTCATAGCGCACGTTCGCCAGCGCCCCGAGCGGCACTGATTGGCCGCCCAAGCCGATAAGCTGCAGATCCCGCAGCGTATCAATGGACGCGCGCTCGAACGAAGTGGCGCGTCCCACTACATTCACCAGGTAGATGCTGTCCCGGACCTGGGTGATTGTCGTTCCGTCGAGCACGCTGTTCAGGGTCAGCGCGATATCTTCCGAGGTGACGCCGAGCTGGCGCGCCTTGTCCTGCAAAACATCGACCTTGACGACCCGGGCAGACTCCATCCAGTCAAACACAACGTTGCCGAGATGGGGATTGCTGCGCACAATGCCGGCAAGGCTCTGCGCGACCTCCCGGACTTTTACGATGTCGGGTCCAGTAAGCCGGTACTGCACCGGACGTCCGACCGGCGGCCCAACCTCCAGCAGTTTGACGAAGGTGTCCGTGCCAGGAAAAGTCCTCCGCAAATAGGTCTCGAATTCGGTTTTCAGGCGATCGCGAGCGCTGATGTCACCCTTGGTCACCACGACCATCTGGCCAAACCAGGTATTGGCTGTCTGCACGTCGAACGACAGCACAAAGCGCGGAGCGCCCGTGCCGACATACGTCGACCATTGCTCGACGGAGGGGTTTCCACGCAACTGCTCACGCTCGAAGCGAGCGATCTGCGCATCCGTCTGCGCGATGGAAGCGTTCTGTGGCAGGTTCCAATCGATGACAAGTTCGGCGCGATCCGAAGATGGGAAAAACTGCTGCTGCACGAATGTCATCCCAAACAGCGATAGCGCAAAGGCTGCTACGGTTAGCGCAATGGTGACCCACCGGTGATGCATGCAGACCGCAAGCACGCGAGAAAACAACCGCGCGATCCGTCCTTTATCACCATGATGACCCGCAAGCTTAGCCGGCAGGATCGTGAGCCCGAGCAATGGCGTGAACAGGACGGCGACGATCCAGGACACGATCAGCGACACCGCGATCACCACAAACAGGGTAAACGTAAATTCACCGGCGTTGCTGGTGTTGAGACCGATTGGGATGAACCCAGCGACGGTGACCAGCGTTCCGGTAAGCATCGGAAAGGCGGTCGAGGTGTAGACGTAGATTGCAGCCTTCTCCAAGCGATCGCCAAGCTCCAGACGCGCTACCATCATTTCGACAGCGATCATTGCGTCATCGACCAGAAGGCCAAGGGCGATGATCAATGCGCCGAGCGAAATCCGCTGCAGCGAAATTCCGGCATACGCCATGACGACGAAGGTGATCGCGAGCACCAGCGGGATCGCGATAGCAACGACCAGACCGGCCCGAAGCCCAAGGCTGAGAAAGCTGATAGCGAGAACAATAACTACCGCCTCGAAAAGCGCTTCCGTGAAACCCGATACAGCCTTCTCGACGATCACTGGCTGATCCGCCACCAGATGGACCCCAACCCCGATAGGCAGGTCGGCCACGATCTTCGACATTTCCTCCTTCAAAACCTCGCCGAATTGCAGGAGGTTTGCGCCGGTCTTCATTCCGATCGCGAGCGCGATGGCCGGCTGACCGTTGAAGCGAACCAAGGTCATCGGCGGATCGGCGTAGCCGCGCGTGATGGTGGCGACTTCGGTCAAAGGAAAAAAGCGATCGTTGACCCGAAGATTGACCCCTTTCAGGTTTGCCTCCGAGGCAAACTGACCGTTGACCCGCACGCTGATGCGCTCCGGCCCGACCTGGAACACGCCCGATGACGTGACGGCATTCTGCGCCTGCAGCGAACTGATGATCGAGCGAGTATCGAGGCCCAGTGCCGCGACCTTTCGGGTTGAAAATTCCAGGAAAATGACTTCATCCTGGGCGCCCAGAATGTCGACTTTGCCGACGTTCGGCACGGTCAAGATTTTGGCCCGAATGTCCTCGACCTGATCGTGCAGCTGGCGCTGGCTCAATCCGTCGCTGGTGAAAGCGTAGATGTTACCAAATACATCGCCAAAGCGGTCGTTGTATGCGGGCCCGATAACGCCTTGCGGGAAGGTGGTCTTGATGTCCGCAATCATATTGCGCACTCGCGCCCAGGTCGGGGCGACATCGCTGGCTTTTGTGGTGTCACGCAGATAGACGAACACCGTCGTTTGGCCCGCGACGGTCACGCTCTTGGTGTAATCGAGCGACTCCAGCTCTTCGAGCTTCTTCTCAATCCTGTCGGTGACCTGACGCGTCACCTCCTCGGGGGAGGCGCCCGGCCACTGGGCCTGGATCACCATGGTCTTGATCGTGAAAGCGGGATCCTCTTCCCGCCCGAGCTGCAGGTACGAGAACAAGCCTGCCGCCATGAAGGCGATCATGAAATACCAGACCAGCGAGCGATGTCGGAGGGCCCAATCGGAAAGGTTGAACGACTTCATGGGGTGGCGTCCTGTTCGATTCGAACTTTTTGTCCTGACTTGAGGCTATCGATTCCGGCAGTCACGATGCGGGCGCCGGCGGCGACGCCGCCGCTCACCCGGGCGCCCGGCCCGTCCACGACCAGATCGACCTTGTGCAACGAAACCGTGCTGGCGGGGAGATCAACCACCCAAACGAAGGTCTCGCCGTCTTTGGAGAGGATCGCCGATGTCGGCAGCCGGAGCATTGAACTCTGGTCGCCGCCGAGCTTCACAGTGACTGTCGATCCAAGGCGGAAGCTCGGCGGCGGATCGCGCAACGCAATACGGACGCGGTAGGTACGAGTGACGGGATCGGCCTGCGGCGCGATCTCGCGAATGCGGCCCTCGACCTGAACGGTGGGGAGGAGTTGCAAGCTGACGCTGAACGGCAAGCCAATCCGCAATGGAACCGGGAAATCCGACCCGATGTCGACGACCGCCTCTCTGACGTCGGGGCGCGCGACAGTGACCACAGTCTGGCCCGGAGACACCACTTGTCCCTCCTCAGCGCTCACCCCAGTGACAACGCCGGCGAAATCGGCTTTCACCTGTGCATAGCCAAGTTGCTCGATCGCCTTTGTCAGATTGGCTTGGGCGTAAGCGACCGATGCTTCGGCGCCAGCCCGGACCTGCTCTGCATCGTCCACCGATTGTCTGCTGGTTGCACCGGTGAGGATCAGCATTCGCTTTCGCTGTTCTGCTGCGCTCGCCGTCTCGAGCCGAGCCTGCGCTTTCGCTAGCTCTGCTCCGGCTGAACGAACAGCAAGCTCCAACGGCAGTCGATCAATGGCAGCAACAGTCTGCCCTTCGGTGACCGTATCACCGAGATTTGCGCGGCGTGCGATCAGACGTCCGAGTACCCGGAACGCGAGATCAGTCTTGAAGCGAGGTTCCACCGCACCGACAAAGACAGGATCGCCGAATGGTGTGGGCTCAACGATGGCAGAGAGCACGGGCCGAACCGGTTCCGATACATGGGTGTCCTGCTTGCATCCTGCCAGGAGCAAGGAAGCCGACAACGCAGCGATGACCGAGAGTTGGCCGCTCATGACGAACCGTCCGCGTAAAACACGCGCTGGCCGGAGCTGAGCAACTTGCCACCATCGACGACGACGCGTTCGCCTGGCTCGAGCCCGTCCTTGATCACCACCGCTTCCGCTTCGTAACGATCGACCGTGACCCGCTTCAGTGACGCTGTCTTGGTTGAGGGGTCGAGGACCCAAACTGCAGGCTTGGATCCTGCCGCCATCAGCGCGGTCCAAGGCAATGCGATCTGCGCAACCGGTTTCCATTTGGCAGTCCCCGCAACGGCGCTGCCAAGCGTCATTCCTTTGGGAGGATTTTCGATTGTCACCTTGACGCGGATGGTCGCGCTCTTTGGATTGATCGCAGGGGAAACTTCCCGGACGCGCCCGGTCGCTTTCAAATTCGGATCCGAAACCAGCGTCAGCGATACTGGGCCGCCATCGAAGTCGGCGAAGAGAATTGCTTCGTATACCTCGAATACAGCGTCGCGCTCACCTTCTTGAGCGAGGCTGAATACCGGCTGAGCCGCCTGCACCACCTGGCCGACCTCAAGACTGCGCGCTGTGATCACGCCCGACGCACCGGCGCGCAACTCGGTATAGGCAAGGGCATCTTTCGCCGTGCCCAGCTGCGCCTTTGCCGCTTCGAGGGACCCTTCTGCGGTTCGCAATCCTTCCTGCGCCTGACCGAACGCCACACGCGTCGTGAAACCGTTAGCAATAAGTTGGCTCTGCCGATCAAACGTCGCTCTCGCGACACGCAACTGCGCCTCCGCCGCGGTCACAGCCGCGCTCGCCGCATCGGCATCGGCCTGCTGCTCCGCTGCGTCGAGCCGAGCCAGCACTTCGTCCGGACCAACCCGAGCTCCAACGTCTACCAACCGCTCGCGCACGCGTCCGCTGAGCCGGAACGAGAGGTCGGCGCTGAAACGAGCCTGCACCGCGCCGGTCAGGGTCACCGAACCTTGTCGAAGCCGCGGCTGCACGATCTCGGTGCGTACGTACATCTCAGGCTTGACAACAGCAGCCGAACCATCGTTGCAGGCGCTCAACGGCGCCGCCAAAATCGCAACGGTAGCAACGGCGCACAGGCCTTTTAGAAGGGGTTTGCTGGCCTTTCGACCGGCATGTGGATAACGGACACAATGGTGATCCATGACATTTCCCTGTACACAGAGGTCAAAGCTGGTTTTCTTGATCTCCAATTCGTCTCAACAGTTTTTTTCGAGCCCACTGCACTGACGAGGGTTAGCCCATATTCCGAGGGCTACTCTGATGATTTCCCTGCGCCCCATCCATTGCGCGTGGGTCTAATTCGGATAATCCAACGAGGACAGTTCTAGTGCTTTGGCTTAGTCCTACGAACGAATCACAGCGCTACGCATCGCCCCTGCGCGGCTTCCTCGGCAAAATTAGGAATCGTTCTGGCATCGGTGCGGCCCGACTTTGCAGCTTTCAGCCCGTCACAGCGAAAGCTACGCTTCCAGCCTCCACCACGGTCATGAACGTCAAAAGCATCTTCGCAGTCGCGTCTTGTGAACCCCTCAGGGGCTCGCAACGTACGGCATTACTTTTTTGTCAGCTCAGTAAGCGAACGAGTCCGTTTGGTTCTGTCTGATTGTTTATTTGTATCGACCAAAATAGCAGGCAAATCGACTCGCGCAGTATGGCGCCGTCAGTGTTCAGTTAATAGAAATTGTGCAACCGATTGACCGGCGACGTCGCTCAGTAAGTGAAGAAAGCACACGGGCCAGTGTTTAATCGGCATCGAACAAGCGGAGAGTCTTCCAATGCTCCCATTGTCGGTTTCGTACGTGTTGCAGGTTCTGCCTGCCTCTCGCGCGCCAGTGCGTTGGGAGGATCTAATCACTCCGTTTTGGCGCAAGCTGCTCTATCCGTACCGGCCCGAGCTTTACTACATGCGTGGTCCCGGACCGATATGGCGTGAAAAGCATCTGCACAAAACGGCGCGTCGATCACCGGACAAGTTAAGCCGCCCGACGGGTCGGCGTTAGTCCGTAGCAACTCGCAGCGGAGAGATCCCATGCTCGACCTCATAGACCCCATCCAAGGAGCCCGCGCCAGGCGACTTCCTGCAACAAGCTCGCCGGTGAACCCGACCGAACGCGAGGTGCCCCACGTCGTGGTGGTCGGCGGCGGCGTGGCCGGCCTAATTCTGGCTACCCGGCTGGGCCATTCGCTGCGCCGTCGCAACTTGGCTCGTATCAGCCTCATCGACCGCAGTTGGGTGCACGTCTGGAAACCGATGCTGCACACCTTCGCCGCCGGCACTTGGAACATCTACGAACAACAGGTGCAGTACGTTGCGCATGCGCGCACGCATCATTTCGAATACGTGCCCGGGCAGGTCGATGCCATTGAGCGCACAAGGCGGAGCATACGGCTCGCGCCAGTGCGAACGGCCGGCGAAGTGGTCGTGGGCGCCCGCGAATTGGACTACGACGTGCTGGTCTTGGCCTTCGGCAGCCGCGCCAACGACTTTGGCACGCCCGGCGTCCTCGAACACTGCCACTTCATCGACAGCCACGACCAGGCAGACGTTTTCAACGGCCGGCTGCGCGCTCAGGTGGTGCGCAGCTTCGCCGAGGGCGGAAACATTGACATTTCCATCGTCGGCGGCGGCGCCACCGGCGTGGAGCTGGCCGCAGAACTGAGCCGCATGGCGAACTGGCTGCCGGCTACTGCAAGGTCGACATCCGCAGACGACTGCGCCTCACCCTACTAGAAAGCGCGCCACGCATTCTCGGCGCATTCCCGGAAGCGGTTTCTGCTTCGGCCGCATCGCAGCTGCGCATGCTGGGCGTGGACGTGCGCACCGGCGTGAAGGTCATGGGCGCCGACGCACGAGGTTACCTGCTCGAAGGCGGCGAGCATGTGCCAGCCACGCTGAAGGTCTGGGCCGCGGGCATCCGTGCCTCCAGCGGCTTCGATGAGAGCGGGCTCGAGATCAGTCGCGCGGGCCAGATCGTGGTGGAACCCAACTTGATGGCCAAGGGCGACCAGCACATCTTCGCCCTGGGAGACTGCGCCAGCTTTGTGCCCGAGGGGACGAAGCAACCGCTACCGGCAACAGCCCAGGTGGCCAACCAGCAGGCCTTGCATCTGGTGCGCCATTTGCCGGCTTGGCTGCGGAAAAGCAGGCCGGTGCCTCCATATCGCAACCGCGATCTCGGCGCGCTGGTCGCGCTCAGCGAATACAACGCCTTCGGCAGGTTGGGTCGCTTCGGATTCTTCAAGGGCGGCTTCATCAAGGGCCACTTCGCACAGTTGAGCCACGCCGTGCTTTACCGCCGCCACCAGCTTTCGCTGCACGGCTCGTTCCGCGCCGCCCTACTGTGGCTCGCCGAACGGATCAACGCGCTGGTACAGCCTAGCATACGAATCAGCTGACAAGGGAAATGACAGGGCATAGTGATTGGCCCGGGTTGTGTGCTGCAGCTTTCGGATCCACACCCCTCGTGTTCAACATCGGACGTACGCCAACATTAAACTCTGTGGTTTATCACCGGAGCGCTCCTCTCACAAAAAGGCCCACCGATGTTCACTGCTGAGCAATATCGCGCCAAAGCAATCGAATATTCCAAGTTGGCGAGGACAGCGAACGGTCCTGACGAGTTGCGTGAGTTTGAGAGGCTCGAAGGAAGCTTCGCCGACCTCGCGGACAATGCGAAATTGGTAACCGAGACTCAGGACCCGATGGATGCGCACGACAGAGCACGCAGCCGAACCGTCGAGGCCGGGCGGGAAATCAACAATGCCTCGGCGAACCAACGAGTGCCAGAAGCGAAAAGCTTTTCTAGCTGGCGTATTCGCTGAGAAACTGCTTCCTACGGTCGAGCGGAGGTTTGCGGTCCGTATGGTCGGTGACGAGTTCACTGATCTCGACAGCGTGGATTTCACAAATGTGAGCTTCGCTATCCTCTTCGGATACGGCCATCGAATAGCGGAACGCCATCTGAATAAGACAGTCTTCATCAATCTTCATGGTTCGCTACTTCCACTGGGCCGAGGTCCGCATCCGCACATCTGGAATTGGATCAACGGAGATCCGCATGGAGTGACGATCCACAAAATGAGCGCTGAAATCGACAAGGGGCCCATCATCGTTCAAAGACAAGTGGAACTGGAGCCATGGGAACACTCGATCAATTCCACGATGTACGCGCTCGTCGACTCCGCGACTGAACTGTTTCGGGAGAACTGGAATGATATCGCAGAAGGGGCTTTTGCACTTAAGAATACAGACCCGCGATTAGGGAGCAGTCATCGGTTGAACGACACCAAACAGATCCGAGATATTGTGAACCGCTTTGCGAATGTGCCGGTCCCGATCTTTTTGCAGGAAGTGAAGACTCGAATGGCAGTATCATCGTCGCATTAACCCGGAGGTTGCTCGTGTCGGCACCTTTTTGGGCCTAAATGGGACTGAAGAATTGGTAGTGGCCTGCAGTTCGTCGCTTGCGGCCTGGAATAGCTGAGGGATCTGCCCGGTTCCCTCAAGTCCGAGCGATCAGCCGCCTAGCCGCAGCGTCGCAAACCGCCACGTTTCTGATGCGCTTCGTGCCCCAGGACCGATGGGCCGCCGCTCGATAGATCCTTGAGCTCTTAGCTTACACTCAAGTAAATCGCAGCTATCTCGACCGACGGCCCATGGTGTCCATCGCGCTGTCAGTTGGTCCGCAGAACTTCTAAATGAATCCAATGCATACCGAAGAACTACGTCCAATCCGCCTGAGGGACTATCGCCCGCCAGAATTGGCTCATTGAGAGCGTCGATCGCGACGTCTCGCTCGATCCGACCGCGACCAGGATCCGTGCCAAGCTGAAAATCAAGCCTAACAGCGCGAGCGCACCGGCGCCGCTCGTGCTCGATGGTGACGAACTGAAGCTCGTCTCGCTTGCGCTCGACGGCAAGCCGCTGCCCGCCGAAAGCTTCGTCGCCCGGCCCGATAAGCTCACCATCGCGCAACCGCCGCGCCGGGCGTTCGAGCTCGAGATCGAGACCGCCGTCGATCCCACAGCGAATACCCGGCTCATGGGCCTCTACCGGGCCGGCACGACCTATTGCACTCAATGGGAGGCGGAGGGTTTTACGGCGCATTACCTATTTTCTTGACCGGCCGGACGTGATGGCGGTCTACACGACGCGCATCGAAGCGGACAAAAGCGAGACGCCGGTCCTGCTCGCCAACGGCAATCTCATCGCTCGGGGCGACGTGGGCACGCTATTGCGAACCCGTGAGAGGCTGCTCATTGCGGCTGTCGGCGGGATTTGTTTCACCGTCATCGCTTTCCGGCCGGCCTGATCTCCGGCTCGCTGCATGCCGCGCGGCGGCCGGGCTAACACGGCTGCTCATCGTGGCGCGGCCGCCGCAGCAGGCGATCATCGGGAACTGAACAAAGCGGAGTTGGAAAGACGCGGCGGCGGATCGGGTGCTGCTTCAGCCGCAGGCCAAGCCTCTCCCACACATTGACCGCATGCCCAGACTATTTTGATGTTTTTGACTGTCCCCAACCATTGGCCACGGGTTGGTTTTTAATAATCGATCGAGCAGAGAGCTAGTACTCCCGTCTAGCATCGTGAAGCTCCGGAGATGTCGAGTAGCGAAGAAATCAATCGCCCGTGTACGCCGTAGCGTAGCTCATCTGGCCAGGTGATCGCGCCCATTCCCTCCCGCGGCGGATGAGACCGCAAAAATTGCGCCGCATCTGCTCCAGCGCGAAGCAGAGTGCGAAGAAACGCTCTGTCGCGTCCGTTTGCCGGCGCCGTGTGAGACCCTCGTCTCGCACCATGGCGATTGCCACCGCATAAGAGTCGAGCGCCGATTCCACGCGTTCGAGCCGGGGAGGGAGGCGGCGAGCGAAATCGCTGTCGTCTTCATGGTCAGTAGCTCAGGACGTGAGGTTACAGCGCGAGAACTCCCGCGGTGTCTCGACGGCGGCCAAAGGCGTCATCACAAGCTCCGTTAAGCGTGGCCACTGCAGCGGTGAAGGTTGGCCAAAAACCCACAGCGAATTTTGGTGCTTTCCCGCTCCCCATCCATTGGACGAGGGTCGGATTCGCATACTCCAACGAGGAGAGACTAGCGCTTTGGCTTAGTTGCATCAGCAGCGAGAGCTTCGCTTGATCGCGACAACGCACAGCCTATCCACGCGCTCTACTTCCCCGCATCCCACCCCTGAGTCGCCCTACCCAGAAGGCTTAAATTGAGGCTCCTCTCTTAGGCTTTGGCTTAGTGTCGCCAACCACGAGCGGATCCAGCTCAACGAAAATGCCAGGCTGGACCGACTTGGGTAGAATTGCGCCATCGTCGCACCGAACTAATGTGAGCTGGCATCTAACACACAGGGCAGCCGTTCAAAGTGAGTGGCAAGTCGCGGCCCCAAGGAGATTCGCAATGCGTACATTCTCAGATTCGTATGTTTGCAGAGTAGTGTTCGCGCCCCCTGCTTCCCTCCACCCCGTCGTCGGCGCGAGTGCGAGACCGTGGCGCCGCTTCACAGCCTCGCTGTTCGATCCATATCGGCCCGAGCTGCACTACATGCGTGGCCCTGGCCCCAAATGGCGAGAGAAGCATGCGCGAAACGCGAGCTATTAGAGTCCGACCTGTGGACGTCGCGGAAGAGGAGCAAACTAATGATTTCCACCCAATGCAGTCGCGAGATGGCACGCGCCCTCATGGCCACAGAGATGTTCATGGCGTTGGCCAATTGCGGAGGCTCGATCTCTGCTCGCGCGCGAGCCGAGAAGCTGCTTGACGACTATTTTGCTCTCGTTGAACAGGCGATCCCCTGGACAGAGCACAATCCGCTTGATCGGCGCTCCTGATCCGAGCACCGGAACCTTCAATCAGGAATCCGACGACGAGTGGCGATAGCGGCGAGACCGAGCGGGAAAACGATTAGAGGAGATTTCGTGTTATGTCGAAGTTCGGTGCGGGCTTTGTTGTCCTGGGAACAGTCTTCGTTTGCGCAGCGACGGCTTTTGCACAGGACTTCCGCGGGACACCCGAGCAGAGGGTCGCGTGCACATCGGATGCCTTTAGGCTCTGCGCCATCTACATTCCTGACGGCGCAAAGGTTGAAGCCTGTCTCAGGAGCAGGAAGTCCACCCTTAGTGCTGGGTGCCGATCGGTATTCAGCCAAGGCGTTGGTTCAGCGCCGCAAGCGTCCACATGGCCATGATGGGAGCGTTGGCAAAGACGACCGCAAACTACGTTCATTCCCACGACGGAGGTCACACATGGCACCACGGACATTGATCTACTTCGCGCTAGTGCTAGCGACTGTCTTCCTTTCAATCTCACAACACGGATTGAATGGCGTCGGTGGCTGTCATGCTCACGATGGGCTTGCGTGGCACTGCCACGAATAGTGCACCGCAGAGCGGCGCGGGTCGCCCCCCTTCCGGAGATGATTTCAACATCTTCGTGTCGGTGACCTGCGTCCTGTGCCAACGGGTCAATCAGGTTGGCGGGTCGGCCTCGGTGTGCTCGAGACGATTGAGGCCGCCGACACTCCAGGGACGCTCCCACGAAACGTGCGGGGGACGGTCGCTGAAAGACGATGTCATGGATCCCCTGCATACGCTGCTCGTCGATGCCAATAACGGACCTCGGAAAAGTGACTGCGTAAACGGGCAACGTCGCGGCGTCCGATTTTATCTGTCCGTACCTGGCTCCGCCCAATCCGCCCTTTCCGGCACAACAACTCGCAGAGATCGCCGCGCTCATCGGCCGGCAGACCGAGGCGCCGCACACTCACTAAGAAACCGAAAGGAGGCGGACCATGAGTCCGAATTCGGCCACCACGCTGGGAATCGAAGACTTGCAGGCGGCAGTCCTTCACCCGCGGCCCACGCCCTACGCCGGTACCCTCATTCTCGTGCGGGTGGATGATCGCCGCCACGGCCGCAGACTAGTGCGGCGGCTCATTCCCCCCCTCCCGTCCGCTGGTGTGGGACCGAAGCGTCAATCCTGGGGGGCTTTGGCGCTCACCTCCGAAGGGCGGAGAGCTCTGGGCGTGCCGGAGGAAAGTCTCGCCACCTTCCCGGTAGAGTTTCGGGAAGAAATGGGTGCGCGGGCCGAAATCCTGGTCGATGCCGACGAGAGCGCACCCCAGCATTTGGAGGCGCCGATAGCGGGAGGTTCCCGTTCACATGGAAACCCCAGACAAAATGGATTCGCCAAGGGAATTCGGGTTGGCCGATCGATGGTGGCATGGCTTGCTGCGGTATCAGCTCTGATCTGGTTGCTCCCGTGCGACGGGCTCGCTGCAGAATCTCTCGAACTGAAATTCGACGGCATGGTCGTCGCCCGCCAGTTCATGCAAGTCGCACCTCAGGTCAATGGCGCGGTGAGTCGGATCCTGTTCGTGCCTGGCCAACGCGTCGCGCAGGGGGACGTCTTGTTCGAGTTGGATGCCGACGTCTTCAAGATCGATGTGAGCGCCGCTCAATCTGAGCTCGACGAGGCGCGCGCTCGTCTGAGTCTGGCCGCGGATGAGGCGGCACGCCAAGCGCAGTTGATGGAGCATAATGCGACGCCCGTTGCGCGCGCGAAACAGACCGCGATCGAGGTCGAGATTGCCCGCGCGGCCGTCGCACGCAAGCAGAGCGCGCTTGCCCGGGCGGAGTTGGCGCTCTCACACACGCGCGTCGTAGCGCCAATTTCGGGAACGGTCGGGCGGCCGCACGTTGCTCCCGGAGCCTTCGTCGATGCCAAGGCCGACACGGTCCTGGCTGAGATCGCTCAGCTCGATCCCATTCTGGTCGCCTGCTACGTG
>Ga0210406_10004797_pt1 | contig 14335 bp, 7 predicted proteins | sample IncBWC30MmetaG_FD_155454 | JGI IMG/M metagenome (GOLD analysis project Ga0210406, IMG submission 155454) | Forest soil microbial communities from Barre Woods Harvard Forest LTER site, Petersham, Massachusetts, United States - Inc-BW-C-30-M | ecosystem: Environmental > Terrestrial > Soil >... | reverse complement strand
GAACTGGCCCTTTCCCAAATTGCGGAACATGAGCAAAGGCTCCTTGTAGGAGACTTCGCTGTGGTAGAGCTGGACGTTGTCCAGCATGGCGCCGTTCAATTGGACGATATCGTTCCAGCCGTCGTTGTCGTAATCGAGAAACTTCATGGATACGCCGCTGAGCAGGATGGCCTTGTTGCCGATGCCGGAGCGATACGTATAGTCATCGAACGTTCCATCGTGATTGTTGTGATAGAGGCGATTCAACTCGAAATCCAGGTGCGTGATGTAGACATCCAGCCAGCCGTCGCCGTCCACGTCCGCGGCATCGATGCCCATGCCCGCCTCGTAACGGCCATCTTCGCTGGCGGCCAAACCGGAAACAAGCGAGACATCCTGAAAGGTTCCATCGTGTTTGTTCAGGAACAGGAAATTGGGCCAGGTGTCGTTGGCGATGGCGATGTCTGGCCAGCCGTCGTTATTGAAGTCCGCCAGGACCACGCCCATGCCTTTGGATTCGGGCTTGCCAACGCCGGAAGAATCGCTTACGTCGGTGAAGGTACCGTCGTGATTGTTGTGGTAGAGCTTGGTCTTCTGCCCCTTGTAATTGCCCGGATTGCAGTAAGAACGATAGCCGGGGCGTCGTTCCCCGCACCACTGGTTCGTCTTGGGCGTCCACTCGATGTAATTGGTGACCACCAGGTCGAGCCAGCCGTCCTTATCGTAGTCAAACCATCCGGCGCTGGTGGACCATCCGCCTTCATCGGCTACACCGGCCTTTGCGGTGACATCCGTGAAGGTTCCATCGCCGTTGTTGTGGTAGAGAATCGCGCGGCCATAGCCGGTGACGTACAGATCGGGGTAGCCGTCATTGTCGAAATCTCCGACGGCGACTCCTTGACCGTAATGTCCGGCACCTCCGAGGCCAGTCTTTTCGGTGACGTCGGTGAAGGTGCCGTCGCCATTATTGCGGTAAAGCGCGGAACGCAAGGGATGGGGCGGCTTGTAAGCGTCGGTTTCGCCGGATTGCACGAAGAACAGATCCATCAAGCCGTCCTGGTCGTAGTCGAGCCAAGCGACGCCGGTGCCCATGGTCTCGAGATAGTACTTTTCTTCGGTCTGCGTGGAGTCTTCGAGAAAAGTGATTCCGGCCTCTTTTCGGACGTCGGTATACCGGACGCTGATGCGGGAGTCCTGCGCTTTAGGCGTTTGCTCAGCGAGGGCCTGCTGATGGAGGGTAACGACAACCACCGCGGTCAGCGCCAGAATTGCGCTCGACACGCCTACGAGGAACCGTCGCCTACCTGCCTCCGGTTTTTTCCGCATTCCAGGCTTGTCTCGAAAGTGTTCGTTTCCTCAGCAGCGGGGCAGCACGCTCTCAACACTGTGGAATGATGAAGCGCTAACGCATTCTAGCCCCGGCTATCCAGCCGTTCAACCGCAAGTTTCCGCCGGAAATTCTAAAGTGTGCGGTCGGCCAGCGAGAGCGCCAGCTGAAGTAGCTGCAACCGGGCGGCCATCGGCATGGGTTCGCGAATGTTAGAGGGCACCTCCGGTGCCCGGGACAACGCTTCTTCGATGCGAGCTAGGTCAAAGCCGCCGGCGGCAGTGCTGCCTTTGAAGCGATTCAACACTTCCCGGGCCTTGGCGATCTCTCCGGTTTGATAATAAAAAACGCCCAGCGTCGAATAACTTCCGGGCCATTCCGGGAGCAGATCCACGGCGTGTTCGAGATGGGCTTCCGCCTCGGGCTTACCCTCGAGGACGGAGACCAGTCCCAAGCCCCAGAACATTTTTCCGGAACCAGGAATTCGCGCCAGACCCTTCCGCAACGTCTCTCCCGCGCCACCGGCATTATTCTCGCGCAACTGTACCAGAGCGAGTGAGAGGGAGTGCTGATCGTTGTCCGGATTTCGGTTGATCGCGGCCCGGAAAATTTGAGAAGCCCGCGGAGTATCGTCAAGATGCGCGTAGATATCTCCGAGCAAAGCCAAAAAGGAGCCGTCCTGCTGGCCCGGCGCCGAAACTTGCCTGGGGCTTCGAGCGCTTGAGCGTAGGCGCCTTTGCGGAAGTAGGCATCGGCCAAGTCGAATTTCACGTCATCCGAGGTTGTTGAGCGCCCTGGTGGAGTGGGGGTCAAGCTCGAGCGCCTGCTGGAAAGCCGCCAGGGCGTTGGGGTAGTCTTTTTCGTGGGTGTAATCAATCCCCAACAGGTCGTAGCCATCGACGCTGGAAGGATTCCGCTCGAGTTCTTCCTGTATTTTGCTGTTGGCCTCATCGACGGAACCGCGGCGAAGCAGTTCTTCTGCTTCCTCGAGAAGGGGCGAAATCTTCAAGCGTGCCCGAGCATTACCGCGGTTGGGGACAGTTTGCTGCGGAAAACCTTGCTCGGAAAGGAGAAGCACTATCAGCGCAGGGTTCGGCAGCGTCGCGGCCAGCTCCCGGTGCTTTTCGATGGACGCTGAAGTGACGTGCCGCTAAACATTTCCCAAATTTCCTCCGGGTGCGTTCTCGTCGAGCTTGAACGGTCAATTTAGCATCTCCAGCGCCTGCTGAGCCAACTTGTGCTGCGGCTGCTGGCGGAGTAGCGCCAGCAAAACCTCTCTGGCTTTCTCTTTGTCTTTCAAAAGGACGTACAGGCGGGCCAGATTGAGATAGGCCTGGTCAAAGTTCGGGGCCACGCGGATCGAAGTCTCGAATCTCTGTTTGGCTTCAGGATAGCGTTGTTCCCGGACGAAGAGGACACCCAGGTTGTTGAGCGCGTCGGGATAATCCGCGCGTAAGCTCACCGCCCTTTCGAGGAAGGTTGCGGCGCGCTCGAGTTGATCTTGCCGTGCGTAGAGCATTCCTAAGCTGTAGTTTGTCTCCGGATTGTCAGGCTCCAGTTCGAGCGCGCGGCTCAGAAGCTTTTCCGCCTCTTCTGCCGCTCCCTGCCGGCGATAAAGATTTCCGAGATTCAATAGCGCAATGACATAGTTGGGCCTCTGGGACAAAGCCTGTTGAAAGTAGTGGATGGCCTCCTCCATCTGGCCTTCCTGCCCGGCGACCATTCCCAGATTGTTCCAGGCTTCCGGATAATCCGGACGGAGCTCCACCGCCTGCTGGAGATACCGCCGCGCGTCCGGTAAGGCGTTTTTCCGGAGGTAGAGGGTTCCCAGATTGTAATAAGCTTCCGGTTCCTGTGGCTTGGCCGCGATGACCAGCAGGAAAGACGCCGCAGCTTGCTCCAGGTAGCCGCGTTGAAACATCGCGACGCCATAGGTAAAGTCGTTGCGATGAAACTCGTCTACATACAGCCGGCCGTCGAATGGAAGCGCTTTCCGCATCCGGTCGGCGGCATTCGCCGGAACTGATTTCAGATCTTCGGCGAGCCGTTCCGGGTTCACTGGCCCTTGATAAACTTTGACGATCATGCCGCTGCCATCTAGGAGAAACGATGTGGGGACAGCAAGATCCCGGCGACGGTCAAAAAGGTGACGATAAACAATATTGTAGACGCCGGTCACTTCTTGCGTGCCAAGCAGGATCGGGAAGGAAAACCCTTCTTTCGCGACAAATGCTCGAACCGCGGGGACATTGCCAGGATCATCGACGTTAAGGGCCAAAATACCGAGACCGTTTGCCGCGAGAGCTGACTGCCCCCTCTCGAAAACACGCAGCTGCTGGCCACAAGCGGGCGAAGCTGTCGCCCAAAAGTTAAGCAGCAGGAAACCGCCTCGAAACGACCGCAGCTCCCGCCTATTTCCCGCCAGGTCGGGCAAGGAAAACTCCGGTGCGCTCAAGGGCTCGATGAGCCAGGTCTCGATCGACGAAGGAAGCATCTCTCGATGCTCTGCTTCGCCCGCTCGAGCGTAAGCCGCTGGTACCACCGGAAACGGCCTGGCCACAAAATCCTCGGAGCCTTCCTCAATTTCGATTCGACGGTTTACGGGCAGGTGTTCGAAGACCTGCGTCAGCCCGATGGGCCAGCGGATGGTGGCGCCGACGGTGCCTTGCGTTTTCCCGACACCAAAGAAAAGCTCCTTGGTGTGCTGGGATAGAAATCCGCTGCCGGCTTGGAGATACTTGGTCTGCCGATGTCCTTCGACTTCGACCGTTACCTGGGCGCCGATCGCATCGCGGTTGCTTTTTTTCCCGCGCAATCGGATGGCCACGGAGTTGCCAATATCCTTCATCACGTTGCGCACAATTCGGAGTTGCGGGCTGTTGCGATTTTTGAGGACCACTTCCAAACGCCCGTCGTGGTCGAGGTCAGCGAGCGCAAAGGAGCGGCTATCGTCGGGAAAGTCCAATCGAGAAATGCCCGAGACGTCGGAAAACGTGCCATCGTGGTTATTCACGTAGAAAATGTTTCTCTCATAGCCATTCCAAGGGGCGTCCGATCGGATCAGCTCATTGACAGCGTTCCACCCCAGCTCATAATTCGCGGACGGCGTTTGAGCCTCGGGCGAATTCGCCACGACCTGCCGCCAGAAGAAGCTCGCCACGTCGTCTTGATCGTGCCCAGGCGTCCAGGGCCCAGAGATATAGCCATTCGCGACGTACAAGTCCGGATAGCCGTCGTGGTCAAAATCCCAAGCGTCGGAGCACCACGCCCACCGGCCCACATCAACTCCGGCTTCGACGCTTACGTTTTGAAATCTTCCATTTCCCTGATTTCGATACAAGGAATTGCCGCGCGCATGTCGGCGATAAAGCGCGCGGATAGCCTCCGGCTCCTTCTCATGGAAATTCTTTTGTTCGGAAACTCGCATGCCAGCAGGGGACCACATGTTTGCAACGTATACGTCCTGGTTGCCATCGTTGTCAAAATCGAACCAGCATGCGCTCATCCCGGCCCCGACGTCCTCGACGCCCGCTTCCCTGGAGACCACAGCGAATTTTCCGTCGCCATTGTTGCGGTACAGGTTGTTCCGTCCGAAGTCATTGGCCACATACAAGTCTGGCGCCCCGTCGGAGTTGTAGTCACCCCAGGCGCACGCGAAACTAAAGCGGTCGTTATCCACGTTCAATCCCGCCGCTTCCGTGCGATCCAGAAACGTTGCGTCCCCCTCGTTGTGAAGCAGGAAGTTGGGAGGCCCATTGCGTGCATCGAAATAAGGAGCCGGATAGTGATACTGGTCCAGACCCAGGTAGTAGCTGTATAAGCAGAAATAAATGTCGAGACGCCCGTCGCGGTCGTAGTCGGCTACGGCCGCGTGCGTGAAGGTCCCCTGCGGAGGCTGCCGAAACTGGAAGGCATCACCTTTCAGTCGAAACTGTCCGTTCTCTTGGTTCAGGAACAGCAGGGGCCCGCTGCCACAAACCACCAACAGGTCCTGGATCCCCTGGTTCCGAAAATCCGCGAATAGCGCCGAAGCCGTGCCATCCAGCACGCCCACTCCCGCCTTCTCCGTCACATCCTCAAACGTTCCATCCCCCCGATTGTGATACAGGCGGTTCGGAAGTCCGGGGGGCTGACAGATGTACAGGTCGTCCCGTCCGTCGTTGTCGATGTCTCCCACCGCCAAACCGTTGTTGCCGTAGATGTCGATGCCCGAGGCCCCGTCCAAAACGGTGCGCCAATAATCAACTCCGTGTAGCAGCTGCTGTTTGTAAGATTCGGTTTGGCCAAGCGCTGGCGAAGTAATATCCAAGAATACAGGACCCTGCGCCCGACTGAAGGTTTCCTGGGTCGCCTCCCAGCGGCGAACTTGCCATCCGTTTCGGGCATCGCGCGACCATTGCGTCAGCCATTGTCCGACGTGCTGCTCGCGCCTTGCGTCTATTCCCGTTCCGACCAAGTCATAGCGAATCTCCACGCGCACCAGTGGCGAAGAGCCGGCCATTTCCTCGATCCTGGTAATCTCGAATTCAGCCGTGTCCAAACGCGGCATCGAAGCCAGGTATCTCTCCATCTCCTCGAGAAAGCGCTCGCGGCCCAAGACCACGTCGGTTCGAAATCTTTTTCGAAAAACGTCAATTCCATCCCCGGAGCGAAGGCTCGTTTGCTGACTGGGAACCAGCGAGCACGCTTCGAGCGAAGCGTCCAGAAATCTCGCCAAGAAGCGGGAAGCCGGTGGACTTGCCTTGAGGCCGCGGCTCCATTCCTCGAGAAGACGCAGGATTTCAAATGCGTACTTCTCCGTGACGAACGCATCCGTGCCAGCAGCGACTTTCTGTAGGACATCATCGAGAGGGGAGTTCGTCGGATAGTGTGGCCTTACACGAAGATCAGCAAAGTCGAGAGAGGGGTTACCTTCGCCCGGAGTGTCCCCGAGTAAGGATCGGAACACGCGCGCCTGGAGTGGCGCTGGCAAAAAGAGGATCGGCGCCCAGCGCATCCTCCCGAGGAAGGCGCGCCGTGAAAAAGCGTGCTCCAGGTCTTTTCGACCCGCCATTCTTGAATATCCCCCGCCACGATCTCTCGGCCTTCGCATGCTAGCATCGTGGCGAAGCTGTTCCAAAGACTAACCTGCATGCTCCGAATTTCCAGCAAGCCCCGGCCGGCAAAGTTGGTCGTGCGACGCCGAAAGTGCCTGGCGCTTGATTAGGACTTGTCCGTGGGAACGGGCCTTGAAGAATCTGGCAAAATAACTTCAGCAGGAATCTCGCATCCGTCCCTGCGGACTGAAGATGTTTGCGCCGGAAGCTCAGGAAAATATTGTCCACTTTCCGCAATCCACGTTTTTCACGCGGGTTGTAATTCGCGGCATCCTCGGCCACTATGTTGCCACCGCCGCTGGCCACCGGCGTCTTGAAACCATCAACAACTTTCATCTCTTCCCCCATCAGCCAACGGCAAACCCACCTTCGAACACTGCTTTCGTGGATGGCCTGAAGATTTTCAAGAAATCGTGTGCAAGAGATAAGAATGTGCAAGAATTGGCGGCGACTCTTGGTTAACCATCTCACTCGACGAAATGAGAGATGCGTTGGAAGGGAGAAGGAGCCGGCCCACGCAGGCCTGCCGTCGGCGTTCTCCGGCCCACTTTCTGTGAATCGCTATGACTAAACAACTATCGCGGCGCACGATGCTGAAGACGGCTGTCTCGGGAGTGACCATGGCTTCTATGCCCTCGATGTCCTGGTCGGAGCAGAACTCGCCGATTCCACGCAAAGGCCAAATCAAGCAATCCGTTTCCCGTTGGTGTTACCAGAAGATTCCGCTCGACGAACTTTGCGCCTACGCGGCGCAGATTGGTTTGAAGGGCGTCGATCTGCTGAAGCCGGATGAATACGAAGTGCCCGCGAGGCATGGCTTGGTTTGCAGCATGGGCTATGCCGACGGAGGCGAGATTGCCAGCGCCATGAACCGCGTCGAAAACCACGCAAAGATCGAGGAAGGTTTTCGCAAATACATTCCACTGGCGGCCAAGGCCGGCTTGCCGAACGTCATTACGTTCTCCGGAAACCGCGCGGGCATGTCCGACGATGAAGGCGCCAAAAACACGATCGCAGGGCTCAACCGCGTGAAAAAGATTGCCGAGGACCACGGCGTCACCATCTGCCTGGAACTCCTCAACAGCAAGGTCGACCACAAAGATTACATGTGCGACCACACCGCTTGGGGAGTACGAGTGGTGCAAGCGGTGAACTCGCCGCGCGTCAGACTGCTGTATGACATCTACCACATGCAGATCATGGAAGGAGATCTGGTTCGCACCATCCAGCAGAACATTCAGTGGCTTGGTCATTTCCACACCGGGGGAGTTCCCGGCCGGCATGAGCTCGACGGTACGCAGGAAGTGCAATGGGATGGAGTGATGCGCGGAATCGCGGCAGCCGGCTTCCAAGGCTACGTGGCGCACGAGTTCGTGCCCGCGCGGGACCCCTTGACGTCACTGCGGCAAGCGGTGGATTTGTGTGATGTTTAACGCAGTGATGTGAGGGGAATTCGGGGATTCGATCCCCTCTCACTATTACCATTTACATATAATATGATTATTATTAGCTTCTAGCGGAAAACGCGTCCATGCTCCGGTCCAGTCCGGTGTTTTGCCAGTCCGAATCCAGCCTTTACTCAGGTCCAAGTACAATATTCCGCCCAACCCCGGTCATCACTGAGGTGAACGAAGGGGTGAACGACGACGTGAACTTGTTCTTCATGACTCGTCCTCCCTCTCGGCAGCCACGGCGGCCAGCGTGCACTACCGCTGTGGGGAGAGCTGTTGTAGAATCGCCCTGCCAACGATTTCACTTACTTATAGTGGTGACACGATGAAGGCAGCTCCATCGCTTGCGATTCTGCACCCCTAAGATGACCTTTAGAGAAAAGCTTCGAGCATGAGTGACGTTCGAATAAAAGACGTCGCCAAGTTGTCGGGCGTGTCAACCGCCACTGTCTCGCACGTCATCAATAAGACGCGCTACGTCAGCGATGACACGAAACGAAGGGTTTTGGGCGCGATTGAAAATGTGGGCTACACGCCAAACATACACGCGCGGAGTCTGGCTTCTGGCCGTAGCCGGACTCTCGGCTTGATCATCTCCGACATAACGAACCCGTTTTTTCCGGACCTTGTGAAGTCCGTTCAGGAAAGAGCCCTCGAACTGGGCTATGACGTAATTGTCCTTAATACCAACTACGAGCCGGAGCGCGATGCTCCGTACGTGCAGCGCTTGTTGGAGCTGCAAGTTCGGGGGGTGATCATTCTGACGACGGAGATGGATCTTTCCGTAATCGAGCGCCTGTCGTCCCGGCGAATCGCGGTGGTCTTTTTGGACATCGGAAAAGTGGGACCACATACAAGCAATATTCGTGTGAATTATGAAAAGGGGGTCCGTCAGGCAGTTGAACATCTGCTTGAGCTGGGCCACCGCCAGATTGCCTTCATCGGCGGACCTGAGCATTTCAAGTCAGCGCGCTTCAGGCGTCAGGCCTTTCTGAGAACGATGAAGAAGCACAGAGCGTCTTTGCATACAGAGCCGGTGATCTACGAAGGGGATTTCAAGCTGGAGAGCGGACAGCAAGCCGTCAGAGGACTCCTGGCATCGAGGAACAGGCCGACGGCGATCATCGCGGCGAATGATTTGATGGCCATGGGAGCATTGCGCGAACTGGGACGAGCGGGATTGCAGGTACCAAAGGATATTTCAGTGATCGGTTGTGACGACATCTGGCTGGCCAGATTGACCGATCCTCAGCTGACGACGATCATGATCCCGCGAGCTGAGATCGGAGCCGCCGCGGTTGAAGCCGTGTTGCATACCAATTCGGGAGAGGGCCGCTCAGGCCGTGAAATCAAAATCGGTACCGAACTCCTGATCCGGGAATCAACGGGTGACGCGCCGCGCTTGACGTAAGTTTCGATCGGTTCTGATACCTCGCGGCTCAAGAAGAGCGCCTTTGCGGATAGCCTTGGGAACATAGATTTTTGAAGCCAAGTCTCGTTTAGTATTCCTGAATCAAAACTTTAGAATTTTGGATTTGACACTCCTGCGTGATTTCTCCTAACCTTCGTTCAAAAGCAGCAATTCAAATTAGAGATGGCTGCCATCGAAAAAGTTGTTTCAAGCTGGGGTGCGGTATGGGTCTTCAGCCGTTCGCAACTCCGAAGAAGCATCATGGTATTGGAATCCTGCATGGCGCAAGGCTGATTGACTTGCCGGGGACAGGTTTTTTTGTGGTCAGCCACGGCAAGGAGGCGGGATAAGGAAAGCCGATAGGGCAGAGCAAAAAGATTCATTTTTGAGCTTGACAGATGAAAAGGCGGCAGAAATAATGCAAAACCATTAGATGTACGTAAGCGGTTACGTCAAACGCTTACGCGTAGGGGGTGGGCCAATCAGGTAGGGAGTATTGAGGGAACCTGCTACGAAGTCCAACCACGAGGTGAAATCCATGTTTGGAAGAAAATTGCGACGGGGACGCTTTGAGTTGAGCTGTTTTGCAGTTTTGTGTCTGGGGTTATTGGCGTTCGCGCTGCCCGCCAGCGCGCAGATTGGGAACGCATCGCTCGGCGGAACGGTGTTGGATCCGTCCGGGGGTTTTGTAGCCGGCGCCGATCTAACCCTAACTAATAAAGGGACAGGTTTTGAAGCAAGAGCTACGTCGAACGAAAGAGGGGAATACACGTTTCGAAATCTGACGCCCGGCACCTACGATCTGAAGATCGTTGGGAAGGGGTTCGAAACGTATATCCAGCAAGGAATCCAGCTGACGATCAATCAATCTGCTCGCGCCGATGCCACCCTTAAGTTGGGTACCACAGCAGAAACCGTCGTCGTCGAGGGCCAGAATACGCTGATCAACTATGACAACGGAACGCTCCAGGGCGGCGCAGACCCCGAAACGCTAAAGGATCTGCCCCTGGTTATTGAGGGTAAGCCACGTTCTTCGGCGGCTTTGGCCTTGCTGCTTCCGGGAATCTCGACCGGAGGTGGAAATCAGGCTTTTCAGGCGCGTATCAACGGAGGTCAGGAATCGGGGGACGAAGCCCTTCTGGATGGCGCGACTATGCAGGAAGGTTTCATGAGTCAGAGTGGTATGGTATCCATCCACCAAGACTTCCAGATGTCGCCAGACATGGTTCAGGAAGTGAAGGTCCTAACGTCGAGCTATGACGCACAGTATGGTTCTTCGACGTCCGGTCAAATTACGATGGTGAGCAAAGGCGGCACGACACAATATCACGCGGCGGCGTTTGAGTACGGCCGCAACAAGGCGTTGAATGCCGCTCCCTGGAATGCCACCTGCTCGACTCCGGGCTGCGACCGCCGCCCGACGGACAATGAGCACAACTTTGGGGCAAACGTTGGCGGTCCAATCCAATTTCCTCACCTTTACCACGGGACTTCGAAGCACCACTCCTTCTTCTATTTCAACTGGGAATCTTATCACCAGGCGGGTGGGTCCAACGTTCCTACTCTTTCGATTCCTTCCGTCGCGGAGCGGGGAGGGAATTTCACCGACTGGGGGCTCCCGATTTATGCACCCGGGAATTTTGCGCCCGGCTCTAGTGCTGCGCAAGCAAAGGGACCGCAGTCGACAGCCTGTAAAAATGCGCTCCCAGCAGGGTTTGGTCCCGGCCAGCAATTCCCCGGGAATGTGATACCGGCGGCTTGCATCAGCCCGATTGCGGCGGCCTATATGGCAGTACTGCCGACGCCGACCAATACCCTCGCACAAAACAACTACACCCTGTCGAAACCCGTGCCGGATACGCTGACCAGCAACTCCAACGTATTCATGACGCGTATCGACCATAACTATGGCGACAAGGATCACTTCTATTTCTTCTGGTGGCGGCAATTCACGGGCTATAACACGGCTACAGAGCTACCCACGGCCATCGCAACGGAATCGCCAACGAGACCCCAGAACTCGCCGATTGCGCGGTTCAATTGGGAACATACGTTCTCAACCACACTGACAAACCACGCTACTTTTGGATACTTGAACCGCAACGAAGGATATGGCTCGGAGAACCTCGCCTTCGTGGGCAAGCTTCCCCAGATTGCTAACGCGGCCAGCACGTTGGCCCTGCCAGCTTTTACGTTCTCCAATGGTTACAATCAGATTTCCAACAGTAACGGCCCACCAGCGACGAATATCACCGTACGCCCGACGTGGGTATTCAATGACCTCATCAACAAGGTGCGCGGGCATCATACATTTACGTTCGGCGGGGAATGGCGGTCGGTGCAAGGAAATATTCACCAGTCGAACAACGCCTCAGGGACGTATGGCTTTGACACATCCACTACGAGCCTGCCTGGCGTAAACAGCGGAAGTCCGGTCGCCGGATTCCTGCTCGGAGCAGTAAGCGGGGGCTCAGTGGATCGTCGAACGGTCAGCGCCTGGTACCCGCGCCAGACGGTGTGGGCGCTTCACGCGAACGATTCGTGGAAATTCACTTCGAAGCTGACATTCAACTACGGGCTGCGTTGGGACTACTACACGCCATCGCGAGAAAAGTACAACCACTTTTCGTTCATCGACTTGATCGGCGCCAATCCAGATGCAGGAGGTCTCCCGGGCCGACTGGCGTTCGCAGGCAGCAGAGGTGCGTGCGCTTCGGCCTGCTTCGGTGCGCCGTACCCGGAGAAACCATGGCATAAGGGATTTGCGCCGCGGCTAGGTATCGCTTATGCCCTCAACCAGAAGACCGTGGCTAGAGCCGGCTACGGAATCTTCTTCGGCCAAGCGTTTTACCCAGGCTGGGGCGGAGGGATGTCGCTCGACGGATATAACCTGCACCAGAATTTCGCCACGAGCACGGACCTCGTCACGCAACAATCGGATCCATCGTTCTATCTGGACGCTGGAATTCCAAGTCCGGCGCAACTTCCTCCGTTCATAAACGCCGGTTTCGACAACGGGGCCCTGCCTAGTCAGGCGAACGGGAACGGTTCGGCCTACCGGCCAGTGGATGCAAACAAACGACCCTACGCGCAACAGTGGAACTTGACCCTGGAGCGCGAGCTACCTAAGGATGTGTTCATCAGCGTTGCGTATGTGGGAAACAAGGGAACTCGCTTGACATCCAGCTTGAATCCCGTCAATGCCTTGAACCCATTCGCTGCCAACATCAAGCGTCTCGAGGCTCCCATCACGGCAGCCTGCGGGATCGCGAGCCCCAACCCCACGCAAACGGTCGCGTGTTCTCCAGAGCTCAATGCCAAGTTCACCGTGGGGGGACCAACCACGATCGACGGCGTCTCCGTTCCGTATGCCGGATGGGTTCAACAGCTGAGCAGCCCCACCAGCGCCTGCTCTCCCACAGTGGCTCAGGCCCTGCTTCCGTTCCCACAATTCTGCGGGCCGCTTCAGGGACTCAATGAGAGCCATGGTAATTCGATCTATGAATCTTTCCAACTGAAGGCTGAGAAGCACTACAGACACGGACTCTACATGCTGGTGGCGTATACCTATTCGAATTTGAAGTCCAACGCTTCGGACAATACGCAACAGCTGGGAGGTTCGTGGAACGCGACCCAGGGTGTAATTTCGCCCTTTGAACAGAAGCGAGCCACTTCGGTGTCGTCCGATGACGTACCGCACATCCTCTCAGCGGCGTTCGTCTACGATTTGCCGTTCGGCAAAGGCCAGAAGTACGCCAGCGGCGGCGGCGGCGCAGCGAACGCGTTGGTGAGCGGCTGGCAGTTGAGCCCCATTCTCCATTATCAGAGCGGCACACCGATGTGGTTCCGTTCTGGCACGTGTCAAGTGGTGCCACAATTCCGGCAGGCTTGTTTGGTAGGCTTGGTCTCAGGGACCGACCCATTCCTCCAAAGCCCGAACGGTTACAATCCTGGCGCAGGCCCGCTGTTGAACGCTGCGGCGTTCGAGCCAGCTTCTAACTTCGTATGGAACAATCCAGCAGCAGCTCCGGACGCCCCGGGGGGGTTTGGATACACGGGGACAGGCCCACGGATCTCGAACCTGAGAGGTCCGAGCGGGAAGAACGTGGACTTCTCGATCACCAAGAACACCAAAATTGGGGAACGCGGAAACTTCCAACTCCGTTTTGCATTCTTCAACGCATTCAATCAACACTACTTCTACCCTGGGGCAGCCGTCAACAATCAGGGCTCGAGTTTTGCCTTCAACAACGACGTTTCTCTGAGCAATTTCGGTACTTGGAACAGAGACGTCAGTTCCCCGCGCACGATTCAGATCGGCGCCAGGCTGGAGTTTTAGAAAGGTAGACCCAAACAAACACCCCACCAGCGCCCCGGCTTATGCGGCCGGGGTGCTGTTTTTTAGGCAAGGGACGAACTGTGGCTAGCTCAGAGATGCGGAAGATTTGAGGCAGGTAGCGCTTCACTGGCTTTCTTGAGCGCCTGGAATTGCGCGATTTCCTTCCTGGAGAGCTGGTCTTCACCCAAGCGGTGATAAATCCGGCCCAGGAGATAGTGCGGCTCGGGGTACGTTGGTTCCAGGATGATCGCTCGGTTGAGGGACTGAACCGCTGCTTGGTACGCCCCCCGCATCTCCAAAACGCGGCCGAGTTGATAGTGCGCTTGCGGAAGGCGGGCATCGTAGGCGAGTGCGTCGCGGAGATCCTTCTCTGCTTCGACCAGTTGATTTAGAGAGATCAGCGAAATGGCCCGATCCACGTGAGGCCAAGGTGAGGGCTCGGATTGGAGGTGATTCAGCTCGACAGCGCGGTCGTAGCTCTTGACGGCTTCCTCGAATTTGCCCAGATAGTCGTAGCAGAGTCCGAGGGTTTCATAGGCGCGCATCATCTTCGGGTCCAGTCCAACGACCTCCTGCAATCGGGTAATGGCGGCGGCATAGTTCTGCGCATCGTAATCGAGGCGGGCGAGCCAGTAGTGGTAAAGCGGATCTTGAGGCTGGGCGGCGGCAAGCTTTTCCAGTTCCTGCCGCGCCCAGTCGCGCCGGTTGAGCTTGACGTAGGCCATCGCCAGC
>Ga0210406_10004795_pt1 | contig 14336 bp, 11 predicted proteins | sample IncBWC30MmetaG_FD_155454 | JGI IMG/M metagenome (GOLD analysis project Ga0210406, IMG submission 155454) | Forest soil microbial communities from Barre Woods Harvard Forest LTER site, Petersham, Massachusetts, United States - Inc-BW-C-30-M | ecosystem: Environmental > Terrestrial > Soil >... | reverse complement strand
GTTGGGAGCCCGTAACCAGGATATTTTGAGAACCGTAGTGGGACAGACTGCGATGGTCGCTTTCGTTGGAGTGGCGTCAGGAGTTATAGCTGCCTTAGGTGTGACAAAGTTCCTGTCCACACTGCTTTTTGGTGTCGCCTCTAGCGACCCGATAACCCTTTTGGTGGCGGTCAGCATAATGATGGCCATTGCCGCGGCTGCCGCGTACCTTCCCGCGCGGAGAGCCACGAGCGTCGACCCGATGGCGGCTTTGCGTCACGAGTAAGAGCCCATGTCCCCGCTGCGAAGCCTATCTCGCGCCCGTGTTGAAAGAGCACTCGCTGAAACCCTTAATAAGGATGGTCTCACCAACCTTCGAACCGTGGCCTTCTTGTCGGATTGAGCAGCACACGACGCTTCTATAAAGACTTCTGCGATCTTCGTTTAGCGATCGTCGCACTGAATCGTGAAATCAGAAAAAAATGGGTCCACACGAACTGCACTCCCCCCCTCGAACACGATTCAGTCCCTCACCGCCGAGCCTACCTCCGTGCAAATCTCTTTCCAGCCAAGAATTCCGCACCCGCGGAAAGCGACCACGAAGAGTTCTCGCCCGAGATTGCCGAATGACCGCCTGTCGCACCCAGGTGTGCGAGTCAGAGAGGCGAGAGGCTCTCTGACTTGGATTCCTTGCTCAAGGCACCTTTCATGACTACACTAACGGCAAAGCCAGGAGGCACGCCATAGAGCTATCAGTCTTCTGTGGAGTGAGCGTCGATGGCTTTCTGGCTCGGCCAGACCACGCGCTCGATTTCTTGCATACCGGTGAGCAGGAGCCTCACGGTTTCGAGGAATTCTTTGCCAGTGTCGATGTAGTTGTGATCGGCCGAAAGACCTTCGAGGTCGTGCTGACATTCGGAAAATGGTTTTACGGCAAGAAGCCAGTGGTCGTGCTGAGCAGCCGTCCGCTTGATTTCTCATTGGTCGAAGGCGGGGTGGTCGAGCAGATGTCGGGCGAACCGACCGAAATCGTAAAGCAGCTCAAATCCCGCAGCTTCAAACACGCGTACATAGATGGCGGTATTACCATTCAGCGATTTGTGGCGGCCGGATGCATTGACCGATTGGTGATCACCCGAGTGCCAGTACTGATCGGAGCAGGCATCCCGTTGTTCGGCCCAGTGCCCCGCGACATCAGTCTTCGCCACGTCGGGACGCGCTCCTATAACGGCGGCTTGGTGCAAAGTGAGTACGAGATAGACGCTGAAGGATCATCATAATGGCGGCCCGGTGACAGGTATGGCTCTTGTCGTTTTCCTGCGAGGTATCAACATTGGCGGACAGAGGACGTTTTGCCCAAGCATCCCCGCAAGGGGAATGAGCGATTATGGCCTGGTGAATGTCGGCGCCGCCGGCACCTTTGTTGTTCGCAAACCTGGATCGAGAGCAAGGTTCCGTGCTGCGTTGCTGCGGAAGCGCGAAAAGACTTTTAAGAGCCTGGCTGTACATCTCTAAGGTTCATGACTTTGTATGTTCCGAGCCTGCCGGTGATCATCACCCCTTCGTTCTTCAGGCGCCTCGCTTGCTTAGTCCCACCGCCAGGGTAGGCGGCGATCATTTCGCCCTTTGCCATTACCATTCGGGCCGTAAAGTTCGTGATGACTAAACACAGCATCGTGCTGTGCCCTACTCCGAACGGTTGCAAATGCCTCTGGCAACGCTCCGAAAACGGAAACCTGCACTCCAGCGACGCACTCGAAACTTCCCGGCTCGTCGAAATGGGCAAAGCAACGCCATAAGTTTTGGGGCCGACCTGCCTAGGGACGCTACCGATATGTGGTCCGAACCGTTGCCATTGGCCGGGAATACCTTCATTTGCCTCTTTGCCTCAAAGGTATAGCGCGCTGGGAATCCTGCGATCAAGAGCTCCTTATGATCCTCGAAACGTGGCTCGCCGAGGTCTATCGAGGGGAGGAACGGACTTCCGAAGCCTCCGCAGCGTGAGGGCCTCCTGCGCCGCAGAAAATCCAGCGGCTTGCTCTGGTTTTGACTTATGTCGTCACGAATGAAAAAGGGAAAGGCCGACATGGCCCTTCCCTTTCTTGAGCAGTGAGTCCGTGAGGACTCGCCGGAAGAGGCTAGAAGTGGAGGCGCAGTCCGAATTCCATCTGCCGCGGATTATAGGAGGCCGCTGAAGCAGTGATCACTCCAAAAGTGGTCGGACTGCCCAAAGCAAGGTTTGGCACGCCCAGCACGACATGGTTCAACACGTTAGTGGATTGCACGATGAGCATGAGACCAAACCGCTCGCGGAACGTAACATCCTTTGTGACCGTGACGTCTAGGTCCCAACCGGGCAAATTGCGGATAACGCCCCCGCCGCCGGAGTTGGTGTCCGTGGGAAGCGCGTACCGGAATAGATTGTACGCTGCGTTAGGATCCGCGAAGAGGTTGATGCCCGTTCCTTTTTTGGAAGCGTTGCCGGCGCTGGCGACTGTCGTGGAGGAGGTGACGCCGTAGTTAGCCGAATTGCCTAAGGTATAGGGTCCGGTCAGGACGGCGTTTTCTCCCGTCGTGCCCAGGGTCGTTACGCAAGAGACCTCTCCCCAAGCTGACTGGCAACTGGAGGAGAAATTTCGCAAAAGAAGGGGAGCTCCGCTGTTGGCTGTGAACAGCGGGGCAATGGACCATCCGCCGAGCAAGTGTCCGACGATCCCATGTTGCCCTTTGAAATAAGGCGGCTGGTAGACCATGGAGAGGTTGTACAGGAACCGGTAGTCAAAAGATTGCGGGCCATACCCGTAATGCAAGTCAAAGGGATTGGGCACGCTGGTCGAACTGGTCGCCTGCGTGGTGTCTCCGGTCCCGAGCGACCGGCTCCAGGTGAAATTGGAGCGCGCGGTTATCCCGTGCCAATCGCGCGCGGTGAGTGAGACGATGGCGCCGTTGTAGTTTCCCCAACCCATACTGGTCTCCATGAAGACGCTGTTTAGTTGGTTCTGGCTGTAAACGCTGGGAAAAGCAAGGGGCATGCCTTTTGCGCTGAGGCCTGTGGCATTGCCGAAGGTCATGGGCAAGGAAGACCACATAGGGTAGAGCTGGACATTTTTGATGTTGCTCCCTTGACTTGCGACTACGGCCGCTGTGCAACTCGTGGCCCCATTAGTGGCGCAGAAGCTGGAGACAGTCTGACCGTTTTGCACAATGGAACCGGGAGAGTTCGCAGGCATTGCGAATGCGTTCTCAAAGAAAGCTTGTGTCTGAACAGGAGACACGGGAGTTGAAGGGCATACACCGCCGGCGCCTGATCCGCAGAGCTCCGTATAGAGGTTGGTAAAGGCAGTGGCAAACGATTGCCCGCCCAGGGTCGTCATGAACGGCACAGAGCTTAGATCAACTGCTTGGTACTCATTGCGGAGTCTGCGGCCCACGTAGCCGACCTCTAGCATGATCTTTGGCGAAAACTCCCTTTGGATGCTCAAAGAAAATTCATCGGACCGCGAGGGTTTGAAGTGTGGATCAAGCTCGGATGTGTCTCCGGCCTGCGCGGAGGTAATACCGCTGAAGTTTGGCTGAGCGAGAGTAGGCGAGGCTGCGGGAAGAGGAGCGACGAGCCCGTCCGTGCCAATGCGGAAAGCATTTGTGGGATTCACGTTTCCTGCTCCATGACAGATCCCGTCCATTCCCGCACCTGGGCAGGTGATTGGCTGCAACGACCCGGCCCCTAGGAGGGGTACCAAAACCAAATCCACCCCGTTCAGGCGGCCAAATATGCGGCTCCATCCCCCCCGGATGACGGTGCTCTCCTTGCCTAGAACCTTCCTAAGGATCTCGTTGTCGAACGAAGGCCTCCAGGCCGCCGCAACATGCGGACTGAAACCGCCATAGTACGGGTTGTACGCGTACTTGTTGCCGGTGTTGCTGACGAGCTCATAGCCGATCTCTGGAAGATACACGTGCCCGTTCAGTGCCGCCTGTTCGCGGTTCCGCAGAAAGTTTTCCGCCGTTACCTGCTGGCCGCTGGCATCCACGAGTGTCGTGTCTAGCCCACTGGTCTCATACGGAGGCATCTCCAGCGTCCAGGCGAGACCGTAGCTGAATGTAAGAGACGGTTTTATATGCCAGGAATCGCTAAAGTAAACGTTATAAGTCGGAATGATGCTGTGCGACCTCACGGGAGGGAAAACTGTTGTGCTGGCGTTGCCATTCAGAGTCAACTTCGGGCCCGAACGGGAGGCGATAACCTGAGGAAGAGTGATGATTCCGAGAGCCTCCTCGTAAAGCTGAGCCCAAGTACTGAGCTGACTGCCAGGCAGGCAGTTCGTCGTGATGGTTGTGGTGCAAGGCTGGGGCGCCCAATTTGACCCGGACGGCAGCGACATGGCGCTAAAGGAGGAGCCTCCGCTCACATACGTAAGGTTGGTGAAAGTCGAGACGCCATTATCGTCGCGTTCGTGAATGTCAAGCGTGTGCTGGTAGCTGCCCCCAAATTGGAACAAGTGATTGCCATGGATAAGGCTCAGATCGTCGCGGACGGCGTGGTCGTGCCCGTCCCAGAACCGTTGGCGAACATCTTGCGTGTCCACGTTATAAGGGATAAATGAATTGGAGGTCTCGCCGCCGATTTCAAGGGGCGCTGGCAGGTTGGCGAACTGTGGAGGCGCAAGTCTTGAGTTCCACAGCCAAAAGTTCCGCGTGTAGCTGTAGTGAAAGTCGTTGGTCAGATAAGGTGTGATATTCGTGGTGAGTCCCGCCACGTAGTAGGAAGGAACCAAGGGCCGGCTAATCTGAGACTTGTACTGGCCTAGCGTGTCACCGGAAAAAACGCCGCCCACGTCCACCTGGTTTGTGGTCACGTTTGTAAAATGGTAGTAGCGATAGCTGCCTGTAAGGTGCCAGTTTTTGCCGAAGTCGTGGTCGAGGCGCACCACGCCAAAGTTCGAGGTCACTGGCAAACTGATTGGGCTGCGATATCCCTGAGTATTCAGGCCGTCGCCAACCACTCCACTGCTGGCAGCCCCCAGCGGATCGTTTGGCAATGGAAGCATGTTGTTCCATATCCGTGAGACATACGTATTGATCCCGATTCCGCGTGGGTCACAAGCTAAGGCGCCTCCCGCGCCACATCCCGAGGTTCCCGCCGCGTAGGTCGTTGTTTGTTTTGTGAAAGGGTCTGTCACTGTGACCGGGAATGGATTCAGGTTAAACGCGCTTACGCCGCCGGGATCCTGGATCTGTATGACGCCTGCACGCAGCGCGGCCGAAGGCACAAACTTGTCCAGGGTAGTGCTGAATGGGTAGCGAAGGCCTTCATAGTTCACGAAGAAGTATGTCTTGCCGCCCCAGAACGAAGGAGTGAGAGGGCCCCCAACGGCGCCTCCGAATCGGTTGCGATGCGCTTGGGGAATGGGCTGACCAAGCCGATTGTTATCCCATGAATTGGCTCCCCCGACGACGTTGTTGAGATAATATTCGTAAAGCGCGCCGTGGTATTGGTTGGTGCCGCGTTTTGTCACCATTTGTACCTGGCTGCCCGCGGAGCCGTTGAAATCCGCAGCTTGATTACTTGTGTTGACTCTGAACTCCTCGATGCTCTCCACTGGCGTTGGGATGACGCCCGTCGCCGCTCCACCGGTGGTCACTGGGTTGGTATTGGCGAAACTGGGTGTGTAAACGTTATTCGATCCTGCCATATCATCGGAGATGTTGCCCCCATCGAGCTGATAGGTGTTCTGATCGTTTACGGCCCCAGCGGTATACCCATTTGGTGTGACCGCGGGCTGGAGAATGGCCAGAGCTGCTGTTTCGCGGCCAACATTCGGCAGCATCAGGAGAGCGTCCCCGGCGATGGTTGTGCCGATGGTGGAATTCGTGGTTTGAAGGTAGGCGCCGGCGGCGCTGACCTCGACAATCTCCGCGACGGAACCAACTTCCAGCTTGAAATCGACCGTCAGGGGCGTGCCCACCGCCACGCTGATTTCACTAACCTTCGCCAAGCGAAAACCAGTTTTGTTTGCTGTAACTTCGTAGGAACCGGGAGGCACATTGGCGAACAAATAGCGTCCCGCCTCGTTCGAGGCGGTCGTGCGTGGCGCGCTCGTAGCCTTATCAATGAGTGTGATGGTGGCGCCGCCGACAGCACCGCCGGAATTGTCAGTAACGAGCCCGGCCACGCTCCCGGCGTTGGCCCCTTGTCCCTTGGCTGCCGTGGGAGTCATGGCCAACAAACCGAGACTCACTGCCAGTGATAAAGCAAGTCCTTTAGCTAGCATAGCGACACCTCCTGAGGAACTCGAATGGGGACATGGATGGAGACCAGAACACACACGGGACGCAAACACTGCACTGCAGATTTTGAGGAGAAACCTAAAGCTTCCACCATAGATTGCTGGTCAACTTGCAACCTAGACCTTGATGAACTTAGCATCCTCTGTGCAAGTCTCTGACCAACTTCTTTCTAAAAAAGTAAGTATAATAGTTTCTGAAATTTATCTTACGTCCATACAGCGTTAAGAATCCCCACGAGTATGCGCCGCCATATTTCCTGCAAACTTTCATAGATGGCCTGACCTTGGCTGCGATCTGGGATAGGCCAAGATATTGACCTGCTAGATACGCACTCGAGCGATCTCGGAACACACAAACACATTTTTTTAGGTGACTCGTCGCGAGCGGCGGACCTAAATGATGGCTATATATTGTCGTCTCTGGATATTGTCAACATAAATTTATCGAACGGAAGCATTTGATACGGCGATAGGGCGGATAAAATTACTGATTCCCCTCCACCACCAGGCAGTGGTTTACCTCCGCAACGATTCGCGGTCGAGAAGTAGGATGATCACCACTTCCAAACTACAGAGCACAAGATGACGAGGCGGAAACGTTAGCAAACCCGGGTGAAGTTGGTGAGCCCGGAAGAAGAATCCCCCATTCCGGTCACCTTTTCCATTTCCCTTGCTCCAGCGATCCCATCACGAACAGTGTTCGGTTCCCCATAGTCTGCTCTCAATTCCGCACGACTTTGTTCTATCTAGGAGTGCTTACTCCGTTCCTGAGCATGGCTATGGCTTTCTCTAATCTCTTCAGTCGCGTTTCTTGCTTTTTGGCTTCGGTAATCCAGCGGCAATACTCCTTGCGATGCGTGTAACTCAGTCTCTTGAAAACCGGAAGGAGCCCTTCTTTCTTCATCAGGCTTTCAAATTGAGCAGGCACTTCGACGGTTCTGGCCTCTGCATCTTTCCAAACAACGACTTCCAGGGTATCGCCCGGGCCCTTCCCAATTTGCTCGCGTATGGCTTTAAGCAGGCCCAGCATATGCAGGGGATTGCCGTACTTGATAAGCGAACCCGTGTAAGCAACCCCATCGAAGGTTGCCTTTACAGGCACTTTTCCCTGGGTGGCGAATTCCTTGCTGGTATCGTACGGAAAAAGCACATAAGCCCCTCCGCCGTCGCCGGCTTCAATTTTCGCCTTGAATTTGTATTTCTTCATCGCTTTACCAGTTTTTCTCACCGCGCGGCCCTCGATGACTTCGAATTAAATCACTTTCCCGGTACAGCGCGCTACCCTGACGATGAGCGGTAATGTCGGCAACCCTTAATCGCGTTAGCTCAGAGTTGCCCGTCACTCGCCCAAGACGAGCGGCAGCCCTAGCGGACTCCCCTGCGGGCGCAAACAAGTTCTGCTAACCTAACCGAGGGTCGCGCGTCTACCCTCGTGAAGGTAGGATCTCTACTGTCATGAAATCTAGAAACGCTGCCGAAAAGACCGCACTCCTACAAGGCACGCTCGATATGCTGATCCTGCGCACGCTGCTCTTCGGGCCAGCTCATGGCCATCAAATCGCAAAACACATACAACGCACCACGGACGATGTGCTGCAGGTGGAGCACGGCTCACTGTATCCGGCGCTGCATCGCATGGAACGCAAGGGCTGGATCATCTCGAAGTGGGAAATAGCGAAGGAACGAAATCGTGAATTCAAGTATTACCGGCTGACCCAGGCGGGCAGGAAACAGCTTCCTCGCGAGGAATCGAAATGGAAGCAACTGACGGCAGCGGTGGCCTCGGTGATGTGGCCAACTCCGGGAGATGCCTCGTGAGGGTGTGGAATTGGTTTCGCTTACGCCTGGCAGCCCCCATCTCGAGAAGTCGCAATCGGGAAGACGAGTTGCATCGCGAGTTGGAGTCGCATCTTGAGCTGGAACGGGAGGAGCAGCTGGACTCCGGATTGTCGCCTGAAGAAGCGCGCTATGCCGCTCGACGGGCGTTCGGCAACGCAACGTTGATTAGGGAGGACCTGCGCGCCATCTGGAGCCTGGTTTGGCTGGAACGACTTACCGGCCACTTGAAATACGCCGCGCGATCCCTTCGCAAAAACCCTGGGTTCACGGTCATCGCCGTTCTCACGCTGGCTTTGGGGATCGGCGCCAATACCGCCATTTTCAGCACGATTGATGCCCTAATGCTTCGACCCTTGCCTTTCTCAGCGGCGGACCAACTCGTGCGCATCTACTCGACAAAAAATGGTATTCCCATCCGCGGGACCAGCGCTTCGGGCGGACCGTCGGTGCTGGACATGCGAGACTTTCGGCAAAACAGCCATAGTTTCCAGAATATGGTCGCCTATGACGCGTGGCGTAAGAACGTGAGTTTCGGGAACTCCGCCGAGCCGGAGCAAATGCGGGTGGGCCTGGTACCCGCGGCCTATTTCGAGATTCTGGCAATAGAGCCGATCATGGGCCGGCTCTTCACCGAGGAGGAGAATCACGAAGGCAAGAACTATGTGGCTGCCATCAGCACGCGGCTGTGGAGAGCACGGTTTGCCGGCGACAAAGCGATACTTGGACAGAAGATCCGCATTAATGACGAGCTCTACACCATCGTGGCCGTAATGCCCGAGGTGATTCCCGAGTGGATGGAATCCACGCGCGTTGGTCCGATTGAGGTCTGGACTCCGTTTGCGCCTTCGGGCGCGTTGTCAGAAAGTTCGCGAGCGGAGCGGGGCGACTTCGCGCTGGCACGAATGAAACCTGGCGTGTCGCTCGAAGAGGCCCAGGCAGATCTCGCGACCATAGCTGCTCGACTGGCAGCAGAGTACCCGGTCGATGAAGGGATCGGCGTAGCGCTCAAGAGGCTCTCTGACACGCGCGTGGGAGCCCTGCGCCCGATGCTTTTTCTGTTAATGGGAGCAGTCAGTCTGATCTTGCTGATTGCGTGCGTAAACCTGGCGAATTTGCTCTTGGCGCGGAACTCGACGCGTCAACGGGAGCTGGCCGTGCGTGCCGCCCTGGGCGCGGGTAGAGGTGAGCTCGTCCGGCAGCTGCTCGCCGAAACACTCTTGCTCTCGCTAATCGGAGGAGCAGTAGGCTTGGCCCTGGCACAGATTGGACTTGGCAGCCTGACTAAGATGCACCCTGCGAATCTGCCGCAACTCGATTCCATGGAGATTGATTGGCGAGTGCTGGGATTCACGATCTTTGTGTCTCTCGCCACTAGCCTGCTCTTTGGTCTGGCCCCCGCGCTCACGGGAACTCGCCTGAACCTCGTGGACGCGTTGAAGCACGGCGGGCGATCCGCAACCGCGGGCCGGGCTGCTCAACGTGTTCGCAACGTCCTGGTCGTGACGGAAATGGCGATGTCCCTAGTTCTTTTAGTGGGAGCAACCCTGCTGGTTCGCAGCATCGTGCTTTTGGAGCATCAGCGCCTGGGAATCCGTCAGGACCATCTGCTGAAAGGCCATATTTATGTGCCCGGCGTTCGCTATCCGAACCCCGGAGCGATCGCGCGCTTCTGCGATGACTTTGCAGCACGCGTGCGCGCCTTGCCCGGCGTGCTCGAAGCGACTGTGACAACGGTCTATCCCCCCAACAACGGATGGACGCAAATGCTCAACATCCCGGGGCACCCGTTCACTCGGATCCAGGATATTCCGTCAGCGCAGTTTGGCGTCTCGGATGCACATTTCCTTAGAACCCTGGGCCTTCCCCTGATTCGCGGGAGAGATTTCGCCGAATCGGACAGCGCCACGACCGCGCCCGTGGCCGTGATCAGCGAAGAGTTCCAGCGCCGCTATTTTCCAACGGAAGATCCCCTTGGCCGGCAGATCCACATTGGACCTCCGGCATTCTTACAGATCGCCCCCGGCGCCAATATAACGGACTCCGCAGACGTGACCATCATCGGTGTTGTCGGCGACTTCAGGAACACTGGCCTTGCGCTTCCACCCGAGCCGCAGATCACCGTTTTGTACTCTCAGCATCCCCTGGTGAACTACGGGTTCAAGGATATTGTGATCCGCACGGCTTCGGACCCGCGCTCGCTGGCTTCTGAAATACGCAATCAGCTTCATCGGTTGGATCGCGATATGCCTTTCTCCGAAGTGCAAACGATGGAGGAACTCGTCGAAGCGCAGACTGGCGCACAGCGCTTCACCACAATTCTGTTGGGTTCCTTTGCCGCAGCCGGTCTGGTCCTTGCCGTTGTCGGAATCTACGGGGTAGTTACCTTTCTGGTGGCGCAGCGCAAGCAGGAACTGGCGGTGCGATTTGCTCTCGGAGCCAGCCGCATGACTGTTCTTTGGCTGGTGTTGAAGCAAGGCTTGGAAATGGCCACGCTTGGTGCGGCCATAGGACTCTGTGGCGCCTGGGCCGCGCAGAAACTGACCAGCGGCCTGCTGTTCGGCGTTTCGCCTGTTGATCCGGTGACCTTCGCAGGTGCAGCCGTCCTCTTGCTTACCGTCGCGGGAATCGCCAGCGCAATTCCCGGCGCGCGAGTCTTGAGTATCGACCCGGCACGGACACTTCGCCAAGATTAAGACGGCGCGGAATGACTCTCTGACGCTATTGTCAGCTACTCGGAAGTGGACCTCGGACCAGACTTGTTTCGACCTCAACTCGCCAACTCCTGGCAGGCACTCCAACCGGAGATCTGAACCGGGCACGTGTCCTCGGCCTTCGAGAGCGGGCACCTTGCCTAAACGGATTGCGTGCGGATGGCCCGTCGTCCGACTAGCTAGAGTGGCGCAACACTGTTGGCTCGCCTGCTTCCGGTAAGCCCCACACACTCCACACACTCCACACAAGTTCCGCCTGACGAGCAGACGAGACGGGCGTATAATCCTGCTGTTTTAGGTCTGAGAGACTATCCCGGTTTCGGTCGGTTGTCGCGCGAGGGTGACATGAAGCGAGAGCGTCGCGGGTTATTTCTGGTAATTACCGTACTGCTTGTATCGGCCGCGTTGGGCGGAATTTATGGCCCCAACGTGCGTGCCACGGCATCCTCGTTCGACGACGCCCAGGGTTCGGTGCGAGATTTTACCCGCGTACTCGACGTCGTGCAGGCAAATTACGCGGACAAGGTGGATGTCGACAAAATTGTATACCAGGGTGCGATCCCCGGGATGCTGCGCGTACTTGATCCCCACTCCAATTTCTTCGATGCTCGCCAGTGGTCGTTAAATACGGAAGAGCGCCGAGGCAAATACTACGGTGTTGGTATGACCGTGATAGCCCGCGGCGAACGCACCGTCGTGATGTCTCCCTACCTGGGCACTCCGGCTTATAAGGCCGGAATCCGGCCGGGTGACGTGATCGCAAGAATCGACGACAAGTCGGCGGAGGGCCTGACTACGACAGAAATCGCCGACCTCTTGAAGGGCGCCAAAGGCACTGTGGTGAAGATTACGGTCTCCCGAGAGGGGTACGCGGATCCGTTGGTTTTTACGGTAACGCGTGATGAAATTCCGCATCACTCCGTGGAGTTGGCGTTCGAGATCAAGCCTGGCGTCGGCTACGTGAGACTTTCTGGATTCAACGAAACCACGGACGGCGAGCTGGCCAGCGCGATGAAGCGGCTGAATGCGTCTTCTCTCGACGGCTTGATCTTGGATATGCGCGGCAATCCCGGCGGACTGCTGAACGAGGCCATCGCCGTGAGCGACATGCTTCTTGACAAGAACCAGTTGATCGTATCGCATCGCGGACGAGCTTCCCGGGAGCGACGTTACTATGCCTTGCGCGGAAATCAGGGCGAGAACATGCCCTTAGTAATCCTAGTCAATAACAATTCGGCGTCCGCCGCGGAGATCGTCGCTGGTGCGGTTCAAGACCACGATCGGGGCATCATCGTTGGCGAGAGGACGTTTGGCAAGGGCTTGGTGCAGACGGTTGAGCCCCTGAGCGAAAACACGGGTTTGGCACTAACCGTCGCGCGCTACTACACGCCAAGCGGCCGGTTAATTCAACGGGATTACAAATCGATTTCGCTGTACTCGTACCACTATGAGCGCAAGGTTCCCGAGCATCCGACAGAAGTAAGGCTGACTGACGGCGGGAGGCAGGTAACCGGGGGAGGCGGAATCACGCCCGACGTCACCGTTCACGAACCGGAGTACACTCCCTTTCAAAAGGCGCTGCTCCGTGCTGATGTGTTTTATCCGTTTGAGACCAGCGTGGGCGCTTTTACACGGCACTATTTGGGAACCCGTCCCAGCATCACTAAGCAGTTTGAAGCGGACGACGCGGTGATGACGGACTTTCGCAGGTTCCTCACTACCAAGAACGTTCGCTATAGCGAGCCGGAACTGGCCGAAAACCAGGATTGGGTGAAACGTAGGATTAAGCAAGAAATCTTTTTATCCGTCTTTGGCCAGCCGGAAGGCTTTAAGGTTCAGCTTGCCGCCGATTCACAAGTACGAGCTGGCATCGAGGCGGTTCCGCAGGCGCGTGCACTGTACGAGAACGCGCGTAAAATCATCGCGGAGCGCACCGGCGCCGCAACCTATCGACCATGACCTGCCAGTCAATACGCCCGAGCCAGGAAAGAAACCGCCTTAACGGGCCTTCTATCCCCGGCCTGAGGTCCGGGGCTTTACGGCCCGAGCGGTAATTCGGAAAGTGGGATGGGCTCCCCGGTGGCTTCCGGATGCCCCGTCATTCGCTCCCAACCGCTCCCATGCGCACACGTTTTGTTTGAAGAGGACGGACGCGCATCATCTGGTTCCCACCTCGTTGAAATTCGTACGGCACCGTTTCGAGCGAAACTTCCCAAGAACCGCTGAGATCGTCTGCCAGCCTTGCGACATATGGCGAGGCACGCCCATCCAAGGCAAGTAACGGAAAAATCCGAACCTCTCCGGCGACACGGCACAATTCGAGAATTGCGGACCGATGAAAGGCTTCAGACAGGTGCTCCGTGTAGAGAAAGAGAAAATGCGAGCAAACCGCCAAGTCGAATGATTTGTCCGCGAAGGCGATAGATGGGAGTTCAGCGTCAACGTAGCGGCCTTGGCGCTTGCCCAAATCGAAGTCGTCCAGGAATGCCTGCATGGCCTGCATCCGCGTGCGGCCCAGTTCCTCTACTGACTGGATCGTACCCCAGACAAACTGCTGGCGGTTACGTTGGGCCTGCTCCAACATCTGGTCGTAGGTCACTGCTATCCGGTCACGAATCGTTTTGGTATCCAATCGATACAACGGATCCATCGAGATGACTGCGGTGCCACGCCGAGTCGATTCGGCGTTGAAGCTCGCTGGACCGTCAGCGCAACCCAGAATCTTGAGCTTGAGGTCCGCGGCGCTCAGAGCGAACATGCTCCGATATTCGGCGAAGGACCGGCCCCAGGGAACTACTTGATCGAGTGTGAACATCGCCCCTTCGAACGCTTTCTGTTACCGGAAGTTGGCAGCTATCCAGATTCGCGTAGTCCGCGAACGATAAGCCGAGTGCGAGCGGCCGGCAAACAAGAAGTAACCACGGCCGGGATCGCAGATACTTAGCGTTGAATCCCTTCGGTTCAGAGACTAGGATGCGGCTTGTTATGCTACGGTTTCAGAACACTTCCGCCGATTCGCGCTCGTTCTGCGCCACGCATCGCGTTACCATTCGGGCCGTAAAGCCCCGGACCTTTAGGACGGGGATATAAGGCCCGTTAGAGCGGGTTCTTTTGTTTCTCGACGTATTGCTCAATAATGCCCAGCGGTGCCCCGCCACGGCCTTCCGTCTCCGAAGGCCAGAGAGGAAGTCCTAATTCAGATCGCACAGTCCAACGTATGATCTGGCTCGAGGTTAATTGCATGCTGAAATCATTCCGGCACCGATGCTTGGCTCTAGTTGTTCATTGTGCGGTATGGGCGGCGTGGCTTCTAGCTACACCGTTCTTCCCTGCCGCGTCCGCCCAGAATGAACCTGTACGCGTCATTGCTTTCGGCGCGCATCCGGACGATTGCGATCTCGGCGCTGGAGGCCTGGCCGCCAGGTATGCAGCGCTCGGTTTTAAGGTGAAGTTCGTGTCGCTAACCAACGGTGACGCGGGCCACCAGACTCAAGGAGGAGAAGAACTCGCCAAGCGCCGC
>Ga0210406_10004793_pt1 | contig 14337 bp, 17 predicted proteins | sample IncBWC30MmetaG_FD_155454 | JGI IMG/M metagenome (GOLD analysis project Ga0210406, IMG submission 155454) | Forest soil microbial communities from Barre Woods Harvard Forest LTER site, Petersham, Massachusetts, United States - Inc-BW-C-30-M | ecosystem: Environmental > Terrestrial > Soil >... | reverse complement strand
CGGCCCGGGCCTTGTAGGGGAATTCGGGACTTTGTAGTCGCGCGCCTGCCCGCCGTTGGCGACTAGCATGCCGATGGCTTTCGCTGTATCAATCGGGCTTCCTCCACCGAGGCTCACTAGACTGTCGTGCTTGCCGTCTACAAAGGCGCGCACGCCTATGGCGACGGCTTCAGTTGTGGGGTCCGGCACCGTCTCGGAGAAGATTCCGCACCTGATGCCAGTCTCCTGAATCAACGCTTGCAGCTTCTGCGGCAGGCCGCGGCTCATGAGGAACGCGTCGGTCACGATCAAGGGGCACTTGCCCCCGAGCCGCGTAAGCACAGCGGGTACCTCTGCGAAGGAGCCCGCGCCTAGCTTAAGAACGGATGGAATTTGTATCTCAACGGTCATAGCTCTTCGGCTTCGGATAGCTGATACCGGAATGTGAATGCCCACTTATGATGCGCGGTTCTTTCATGAATGCAGTCGTGAGTGCCATAAGAATGGCATCAGGACGTGCTTGTCAACGAGCCACAGCCTTTATGCCTCTGCGAGCGCGGCTTCCGCAAGCGTCTCCTCACTCCGAGAGGCACTTTCCAGCCGACCTCCAGTGGAAGACACCGGCCATCCAGGCTTATAGGAGGCCTTATTTGGCTCAGTTTTTGGCTTGCCCATTCACCAATACGGGAATGCTGAAGTCTACGCCAGCTTGTCGGTTTGTTTCTTCCGTCGCCTGCAGGTCGATTGTGTTCAGCGGAATCTCGAAAGTGCGTCCCGCTGCCGCGTCATCCAGTACATAAATTTTAGTCCGAGTCATTGCATAATTATGAATTTGCTGCGAATGCCCGTCCTTAAAAATCAGTGTAAGGGCAGCCAGCGGAAGTGGCTCAGAGGCGGCGGGCGGTGGAGGAGGCACATCTTTCGGTCGATATTCGGGTCTCTGTCCCGATCTTGGTCCTTGATCTCCGCTGCCATAGCCTGGATCTGGCTGAAAGTAGTTGCCCTGAATCGGCGGCTGGTTAAAATACGGTGTTCCGTCGTTCGCACCAAAGTCATCTGGATAATTCCAATACGAATTCAGCAGCCCCGGCACTAAATAGACCGAATTACCATAAAAGTAGCGCCCGTAAGGCCGGCGATAGCGGTATCCATAGGTATGACGCCAGTTTGGTAAAGGTGGACCGTGCCAATTTCCAAAGCTTCGCGGGCTCGAAACACCGCGGGAAGGTATTAGCGTATTTCTGCGATATGTCGGCGATGCGTTGAACCCGCGCAGAGTCGGTGTTCCAACAAACCCGGAGCGAACGCCGAAAGTCATTCCCCGGCGATTAAACCCGCCACTCATATGCGGCGCAGGAGCAAATCCGCGCGGAGCAGAAAACCCCCCAGAGCGGCCAGATGACATGGCACGTTGCGCGTGGCTGGGAATCGTGCTCAAGCCAACTACTAGAGCAATCTTAAGCAGGCGGAACATACCCACCTCCCGATACTCATTAGACTCCTTCCACCGCTGAGAGGTCCACCAATTCGCGGGTAGGCCACCGGCCCTCCGAAGAGTTCCTGTGCCGTTTCCTGCAATCTGTACTGGCTCATCAGCTGGCCTTTCCGCCCGCAACGCCCCACCCGAAAAACAAGGCATCTTCCTGCGCTTCGCGCCCAGCAAGGTAACCAAGCCTTCCTGAGTCTGTATGTCTTTTCTAGAGCCGTCCTTGTAACAATCGGTTCTCCTGTAGGTAGGAGGAGACAGCATGAAGCAGACCACCAGATCATTCGTCGGCATGGACGTCCACAAGGCGACCATCTCCATCAGCGTTGCAGAAGACGGCCGGAGCGGGCCGGTGCGGTTCATCGGTGTGATCCCAAACACGCCGGAAGCAGTAACCAAGATGGCGAAGCAGCTTGCCAAGCATGGTGAGCTTGACTTCTGCTATGAGGCAAGCGGCTGTGGGTACGGCATCCACCGCCAGCTTACGGGCCTCGGGCACAAGTGCACCGTGGCGGCGCCCTCGATGATCCCGCGCAAGCCTGGCGAACGGATCAAGACCGACCGACGCGATTCGGAGAAGCTGGCGATTCTGCACCGATCGGGGGACCTGACGCCGGTGTGGGTTCCAGACACCACACGAAGCGCTTCGAGACTTGGTCCGGGCAAGAGTCGACGCATCCATGCACCTGATGCGAGCTCGGCAGCAGTTGCTCGCCTTCCTGCTGCGGCATGGCCGCAGCTATACGACCGGTAATCACTGGACGCAGCGTCATCGTTGCTGGCTAGCGGGGCAGATCTTTCAGGAGCAGGCCCACGGTATCGTCTTTCAGGACTACCTGGAGACCGTCTGGACCGCGCAGGATAGAAGAGATGCCCTCGTCAAGAGAATCTCTGCGATGGTTGCTACCTAGTCCCTTGGACCACTTGTGGAAGCGCTGCGAGGATTACGCGGTGTCGACCTCATCTCCGCAGCCACCTTCATTGCCTCTACCGGCGATCTCAGCCGCTTTGAGTCACCGCGCCTGTTGATGGGCTACCTTGGCCTTGTTCCGTCCGAGCACTCCAGCGGTGGGACGATCCGCCGCGGTGGCATCACGAAGACCGGCAACAGAGAGGCCAGACGCATGCTCATCGAGGCAGCTTGGAGTTATCAGTATCCGGCGCGCATCGCGAAGGAGAAGGCGGAGATCCTCGTCCGCCTGCCCAAGAACATTCGCGATATCGCATGGAAGGCGCAGACCAGGCTGTGTACCCGCTACCGCTCACTGATCGCAAGAGGCAAGAAGCCCACAGTCGTCGTCGCCGCGATCGCGAGAGAGCGTGCTGGCTTCATCTGGGCCATCGGTCAGGAGATGAGGGCTCCGATGACAGCTTGAGTTGAGCTGCTCCACCTTCTCGGGTGGGGAACCGGGCGGCCGGTCATGGTGATCCTCGAGAGCCCCTTGGGCCGGAGTTCCTTCCGACGCCCGCGCTGAGTCCGAGGCAAGCCTGCGACGACACACGTTCGTGCGGTAGCCAACCCGCGTATGGAAGTTTGAGCGACTGTCGCCCGGTTCCCGACCCGATGGGAACCTAAGAACAAAAGCAACTGCCCTGATGAAAGAAAAAGACGCGGTGTGTGAATTCCTGCGCGTAGGGCTTGCAAAAAGACATGGAGGGGTGAGTGTACCGGAACATCCGTTACACTTTGGACCGGGGACATCCGTTACAAGTCCCTTGCGGTGCTAGGGGCTTGAGTTTGGGTTTATGGCTGGTCTTTGCTTTGCTTCTGAATCCCCATCTCGTCGTCGAGGCCGTGGGAATGTGGTAATCCCGAAGGGATTTCCAAGGAGTGTGGGAAGGGTGGGAAGCCGGCACTATGGCTTTGCATGCTTTCCATACTCTGTCATTTCCATGGCCTGCCTCAGGGGTGGGATCAGAATGTGAAGTTGCCGAAATCCCCGGTGGTCTCAATGGGTCGACGCAACACTCAGCTCAGACCCACATTCATTGAAAACAAAAACTAGAAGCGCTGGCTAGGGTTAGATCAGCCGGAACCTTACCATGGCTAGGTTTGGCCACATCAGCCAAACAGATCGATTCTTCAGGGTAAGCATTTGTGGATCAGCTGATTAGATAGTGTTGCATCGACCGGTTGAGCTGGCACCGTTTTACGTGCACTACAAGACGGCAGGGTTATTTCCGTATCGCCTGCAATACGGGACTTGACGCCAGATCGGTCGAGTGAAGCGCATTTGTTAATCATGATGCGGCCGAGGTGCGGGGCGAACTCATCCGAGGTGTGCTGCTGCCCGCGACTATCCAAAATGACGTAGGCCGGAGTGCGACCGGGCTGGCGATTTAACCAGTTGACTACATCGTCTCCGAATCGAACAGCTCAACATCCTTAACCATCCGAACTTCGCTCCCCCAGTCAACAACCTCGCGTCCTCAATCTTTGGCACGATCCAGGCTGACGTTCCTCCAGTCAGCAGCCCGTATGGCAACTTCCAGGGTGCAGGTGTCTCGGGTCGACTCGTCCAGGTCATGGGTGGAATCACCTTCTAACTTGCTCTAGCCAACAAAGAGAAGGCCCTCCAATTGCGGGGGCCTTCTCTATTTTTCGGCGCGATATCGACTGGCTCGGAAAAATGGCCTATCCTGCGATCGAGTCGACGCTTTGATCCCGACGCTGTGGCTTAGTGGTTAGTACGGCGGAGCGCGTGATGAACTCCTCATGGGTAAGGCTTGTTCTGGTAACAGGGCTTGCGTTGTCTGTTCAGGCGCAAACCAGTTCGAACCCGCCATCTTCCAACACGATCTCCCCGCCGCCGGCGCCTCTCAATCGCCCGCCTTCGCCTCCGGACGCGCCGCTCCCGGATTTGGGCAGTCTGCCATCTCCGGCCAACACGACGAAATCGAAGCTAAAACGAGCACTCGATCGGCTCACTCCCAATTGCGCTGACGTGGTCTATCACTCGTGTTGGTCTTCGCCTGCGCAAGACCCGTCCGCCCGCTTGCCCGAAGCGGAGCGTGAAGCTCAGAGAAATCGCGATGCGGGTGAGATCTATTACAGGGACAAGAATTACAGAGGATCGGAATCGCGCTTTCGCGAGGCCTTGCGTTACGAACCAGCGGATCCCGTGGCAACTTTCGGGCTGGCCGAGTCTCTAGAGAAGCTTGGCAAAAGAGATGAGGCCAGGGACGCCTACCAGACCTATTTGATAATTCTGCCGAACGGTCCCTCGGCCGCAGAGGCAAAGAAGGCTCTCAAACGTTTGCCAAGTCCATGAAGTTCCGGACCATAGAAAAAATGCTGGAAGCGTCATCGATCGATGCGCAATCGCATCTCCATGAACTGCCCGTGAAGTCGGGTTTTGAGCAAGTTCACGTGGCGAGCACGGCCAGCGAGCCGAACTTGGTGGGGAGTCCGTTTTCAGACAATTTCCAAGCCCGAAGCACGGTGGGATTGGGTGTTGGAGTTCCCTGCTAAACTGCCACCATGCTCCGACCAGGTCTGTTTGCACTCGCTCTGTGTGCCGTTTCGTTCGCTACGCCACTGGCCGCGCAGAGCATGGTTTTCGGTAATCCCACAGCGAAAAGCGGTTTGCCATCCGCACCCGTTTTGCCACCCGAGGGATATACGGACCGGAACGGCTGGTCATTTCCCGGCACGGAGTGGGGGCACGTAAGTCCAGAGTCCGAAGGCTTCTCGACGCCGCGCCTTGACGTTCTGCGCGCTTTCCTCAAGACGCATCAGACAGACGCCATGATGGTCATCTCGCGCGGCCATGTCGTTTTCGAGTACGGCGATACCAAGCTAGTCAGCAAGGTCGCCAGCGTCCGCAAGAGCGTCCTCGACCTGCTGTATGCGGTCGAGATGCAAAGGGTCAACAGTTCGATCTTGATAAGACCGTCGTCCAACTCGGTCTGGAAGAGAAAGTCACTCCTTTCATTGACCCCGAGCAGCATGCCACGCTGCAGCAGTTGATGATGGCACGCTCCGGCATCTACATACCCAGTGGTAACAGCGAACAGGACAAGATCTCGCCGAAACGTGGAACCGAATACCCCGGCGTCCATTGGTTCTACAACAATTGGGACTTCGATGCCGCCGGGCTGGCCTTCGAGCAGATCACCCACAAGGACATCTTCGACGCGCTACGTGACGATCTCGCTGTCCCGCTTCGTTTCCAAGATTTCGACCGCGTAAGCCAGAAGAAAAACTTCGGCCAAAACACACGGCACTTCGAATACGCCACCTACCTCTCCACCCGAGACATGGCCCGGCTCGGTCTGCTCGCAATGTCGCATGGCTTGTGGGGCAAGACGCCATGGGCCGACTCTGGCTTCATCGACTTCAGTGTCTACCCAACCACTCACTTCTCCGATCGCGACGAGCTAAAGGCGGAAGGCTGGACCGGACGTTGGGATACGGCATGCTATGGTGGGCGTGGGATGTGCCGCGCTATCCCGGCAACGTCGCTTCGGGCCCGTGGCAGGGTGCGTTCTCGGCTATGGGAGCTAACGGCCAGTACATCACCGCCTTTCCGTTTTGGAATTTGCTTGTCGTTCACAAGGTGAACATCGACCAGGACGAATCGCGCAAAATTACCGAGCCCACCTATATGACCATCCTTGATATGGTGCTCGATGCGAAGTGCGACCAGGGCTGCCGCTGAAAAGCGGATAAGGTGACGCTCCCCGAAAATCCCGTTTTACAGCAACTACAGCGACGCCTCGTTCGCATCGCGTTGTCCGCATTGTTTCCGAGTTGCGGACCAGAACGAAGCCGCAGGCGCCGCAGACGCTGGATTGTGCCATATACTGAGGCTATTGGGCCGGAAAAGCTCGCTTTACGGCCATCGTTGGATCGAGCTAACTCATTGATCAAAGGCAGGCTCTGATTCAATCTCCATAGACTCACCGCATCCGCGGCAAACGCCCGCGGCTTCCTTCTTGTCTTCAAATCGAAAGCGCCTCGCGACCAAGGTCGTGCACCGCGGAGTTATCGGCGCGAGGCGCTTCCGATCTTGGCTAGCGACAAACCGGCAATTGACGCTCAGTTAGGTCACAGAACCTAACGTTTTTCGGGACCAATCTGGAGGCATTACTTCGAGATTGCTCGTAACTCGTAAAGTGAGGAATTCCTTACTGCTCGACTTCGCGAGTGATCGCACTCTTGCGCTACTGTAGCTTGCAAGGCAGGGAGGCACCACGTGAGCGCAAATCCTTATGTTTACGGCCCCCTCCAGAAGGTTGTTCGTGCAAGAGAGCTAGACGGAGCCGACGGCTTTAACCTTTGAGGAATTTGGTGTCGGCAGCGATACCGAAGGCTTCTAGCAGGCTGGCTTGCACTTGCCTTGAGAGGGCGTTGATCTCGTCAACACCGAAGCTTGCGGCGCTAATCCGATACCTCAGCAGCTTCTCTCCCGCGGGAGTTTCAACAATCCGCAGAACGGCGTCGGCGACTTCTTGAGCGTTACCGACCGTGGATAAAAGTGCCCCGTTTAACTTCGCCGGAAACTCCTTGGCCGCGCCATACGTATTGGTCCGAGCCACATCGGCAGCCGTTACACTGTTGCCGAAGACAGCAGTCTCATAAGCCCCGGGTTCGACAATCACAGATTCAATTCCTTGCCCGGCAAGTTCGTAGCTGTACGACTCGGCCAGAGCCTCGAGTGCAAATTTACTAGCGCAATAGAAACCCGCGGAAGGAAGAACCACGCGGCCGGCGCCGCTGCTGATGTGCATGAGCAGGCCGCTGCGCTGGCGCCGCATGTGTGGAAGTACCGCGCGATTTACGCGCACCGGGCCAAGAAAATTCGTGTCCATCAGGCGCTGAGCTTGTTCGGTGGTAACCGCTTCGGCCAGCCCCCCCAGGTAATAGCCAGCGTTGTTGATAGCCACATCGATGCGTCCTGCTTTGGCGACGGCGGCATCCACAGCCCGCCCCACCGAGACATCGTCGGTCACGTCTAATTCAAGGACGTGGATTGGCAGTGACTCCCTTTGCGCAAGCGTGCGTATTTCGGCGGCATTCTTGGCGTTCCGACCTCCGGGATCACGCATCGTGGAGAAAACAGTGTGCCCTTTACGTGCCAGGGTTTCCGTGAACAGTTTGCCGAAGCCAGTGCTGGAGCCGGTGACGAGAACCACTTGCTTGGAATTCATGCTTATCACTCCTTGCCTATTGCGGCGATATCGTGCTGCAACCACTTTGATGCCGGAAGCAAGGTTTGGATACAGAAATGAAGTCAGCACATTGCTTCCTGGGGAAAATGAACTTAAGTGGTTCATGGGTCCACAGGGTGCGCTTGTCGTATATCTACTGCATCTCGAAACAGTGTCCGAACGAAGCTTATTCTGACAGTTTGTCGGGACTGATCACGCAAGGCGAATCGGTGTCACTCCTGGGAGAGCAAAACCTGTCTCCCTTCCGTTTCCGATCCCACCATCAGCTCACGCTTTGTTACCAGGCTGTGGAGGTCGCAGTTTGGACATGGACATATGGGGATCCATGTCGGGCACCGGGGCTGCCATGGCCTCAACCATAGGTATGTAACGATGCGAGATGGCACCGCACAGGAAGGTTAGAAGGGTCGAAAACACCACCGACCGGCGTAGGAGCTTCTTCATGACGCTATCCTCTTTCAACTGCTATGTCCTGCGATAGAAGACTGTGCCGGCTGCGACCCGAGAGTTCTATCTCGGGATTCACTCTATTACACGGAGAAGCGCAGGAGCGTTAGGAATAGTCTGCTTTCGGTAAAAGAATTGTAGCCAAAGCATCCCCTTATCAGTTTCCACATGTCAGTCTGACCGCTGCTTCATAGTCTCGCTCCGCTCCAGGGTGACGGATTACCGCGATTCCTCTGGAGGACAGTAGGAACAGCGTTCCGGTATCCTTCTTCAAAAGCGTTTGCTTTACGTCCGGTACGATTGCCACAACCTCTGCCCGCAGCGGAGCGGAAGTATCTATGACTTGAAAGTCCGTTGCCCTTGTAGCTGTTGCCAATGCTCGGTGGGCCGATGCTTGTAGCAATGCTCCCGAATCATCTATGGTCTGGGTTGGGATAGCTCGGGCGTCGGAGGATATTTGGGTAACAACAGGACGATCAAACTTCCTCAAATCAAGCACAGCAACGCCCGGCTGATCTCGAAAGCTAATAAGGATGGCCCGATCGTCCAGTGATTTCACGAAGTCAAAGGGACCTGTTGCAGAAATGTTCGCCCGCGCGATTCCATGAATTTGTGCGGGGTTCGTCACATCGAGAATAGAAATGGTCTTCCCCCCGGTTCCTTCAACTAAGAGGAACGTTCTTCCGTCCCCACGGGCATGGAGATAGAGCGCTTCCCCATCCACCTGTGCAAGCTCAGGATGAGCAGATGGTAATTCGACGATGACCGTTATTGAATGGTGTCTATCGTCGCTTTTGGGATGGCCTGAGGCTTTCGCAGGCATTCCAGTTACGAACAACGCGAGAAGGAACGTACAGTAGAGTGCAGTTTTCATCGGATTCTCCTGGCTGGCGCAGCTGTGGGAACAGCAGCCCCACAGCAGGGGCGCTTTAGGTTGTTGTGAGCTCTAGTCTTCGCGTTCAAACGGGATATCGAGTGAGCGCTATGCGTTTCCAGATTGTTATGAAATGGTGGGACGACTCGACTAGTTCTGTGTTTTCTCCTGCATACTTTGCTCCATGCGTATGGCTGAACATCTCCAAAGCGCTTGTTACTTATAAACACACAGTTAAAGGATCTATTCCTCAATCTCAGCTTTAATCAGCTTCGGCACATGTCGTATTCATATCGAAGGAGTCTTTGGCTCGTAGGGGTTGCTGCGCTTGCCGATGCCGAGCCGTCGGTCTTGGCACCGGTTGAGTACTGCCTGTGGGGCCCACGTCCGAGCCAAGACGCGAACTCACGGCCTTACGAAAGGCTGCACCTTTGCCGACCGCCGCCACGATGGCGGTGGCGATCAACGGACCGATGCCGGGATCTGCCGCAGCCTTGGGCAGGCGGAGTCTGAGGGCACGATCTGCTTGACCTCAATGTTCATCGCGACGATCTGCTGTTCGAATGCCATCCACTCGCTCCAGAGAAAGCCAGCAAGGCTGCGTCATAGCCCAGGTCGTTTGGATAGAGGAATGACTTAGCAAGAAATAACTTTGTTCCAGATCGCCACTATTAACCCTGACCGCCCCTTTGATGGCAAATTGGCTTGGCAAATAGTCAGCGCCGAATCAATCTGGGAATAATCTTGCGAGGCGAGGGTTCTTACTTACGGAATTCGCGGAGATGCAAACCGCGAGAACCAACTCAGTACCTATTCGCAGTTACCCTTCGGCCTCTCGGTCTGGCAATGTGTCAATCGAAGAGGGCTCGAGAACAGTCCTGACTCAAACTAGTAGGAGGTTACATGATGAATATGTTTCGGCGTATTGCCCTAAGTAGTTCCATGGCTCTCTCTTTAGGAGCAGTTTCGTTTGGGCAGCACTATACCCAAACCAACCTTCAGGCCAACACGTCAGGAGCTGCGGAGTCTACTGACCCGCAGCTGGTCAATTCGTGGGGTCTGACGCGTACCTCCGGCAGCGTCTGGTGGGCTGCAGACAATGTGACCGGAGTCGCTACCCTATACAACGGCCCAGGAACGAAACAATCCTTGGTTGTCACTATTCCACCCGCAGATCCGAATAACAAGAACACGCCGAACGGTTCCCCCACGGGCATCATGTCCAACGGCAGCACAACCGACTTTATGCTGCCGGGAGGGCCCGCCATCTTCATCTTTGCCACACTGGACGGAACGATCGCCGCATGGAACCCCAATGTTGGCTTGGCGAATGGAGCAACGCCTCCCTCCACCCACGCTGTAACCGTGGTCAAGACCACCGACGGCTCGGTCTTCACGGGCCTGACCAGTGCCTTGATCGATGGTAAGCGTTACCTGTACCTCGCCAATTCCAGCAAAGGCCGTGTGGATGTTTACGACAACGCCTTTCATCTTGTAAAGCTAAACAACGACCCCGACCACGGCAACTTCGATAGTGATCATGTTTTATCCGGGGGGCAGTCATTTGAAGACCCTCAACTACCTCCCAATTACGTGCCCTTCAACGTGGCGGCCGTTGGCAATGACATTGCCGTGACCTATGTGCTGGCTCCCCCCGGACAACGCCCGTCCGCCGGCCCTGGCCTCGGCTATGTGGATATCTTCAACTCCAGTGGCCAGCTTGTGCAGCGCCTCGAACACGGCTCTTGGCTGAATGTCCCGTGGGGTGTGGCTCTGGCTCCGCTCGACTTTGGGCGGTTCAGCCATCACCTGTTGGTCGGACAATTTGCGAACTCCGGAACCACCGAGTCCGCCGGCGTCATTGCGGCCTACAATCTGGCGACAGGCAAATTCGACGGACTGCTGCAGGATGCGACCGGCAAGCCACTCGTCATCCAAGGCATCTGGTCTCTTAAGCCGGGGAATGTCAGCCCCAGCAGTGTCGATCCCGACGCTTCACCTGCATCTCAAATCTACTTCACCGCTGGCCCCAACGGGGAGACCGCTGGTCTGTTCGGTTATCTAACGGCAGTCCCGACGGAACTGACCCAAGGAAGCGACCAGTAAGCCCAAACTGAGCAGAGACAGGTGGAGTGCACTGGACCGTCAAGTTTACTGCATTCCACCTGCCGTTCGAGTGCCTGGCTCCAGGCGGTCAGTCGATAGCTCTTGAAGGGACGTTTACGTTACCCCGAAAAGCGCCACCGTTAAGGTCTGGCACGATACTTTCGATGGCAGGTGTCTGATGCAACGACTGAGATGTCATAAGGCGCCTTACTTTCTGATGACTAGTTTTTTGCTGGCAGTGGCGAGTGGTGGCCTACAGGCCCAGCAGGACAGTACATCGCAGACGCTGGCTGGGCTGAACCTGAGTGCAGAGCTGCAACCAACAAAAAGCGTGTTTCTGGAGATCGATTCGTGCAGAATGAAGGTACCTGAGGGCGAGTTGAAGCGGAGGTTCACGCAGGTGGAAGAATCCCTGGTCGCTGGACTGTTGATCGGCTGGAATCCTGGTTGGCTGAAGCAGTCGCCTCAACCTAATTATGTGACGTTACAGAGTGTCCTTGGCGAAGCTCGACTCAGGAAGCAGCGCGTTGTGCAGCCGACTTCCCCACCACAGATGTATCTCAAGAGTCTGGAGAATGACGCGACTGTGTGCCGAGCTGCGGCTGGAAGACGGAGCGAGTCTAAGGATTCCACCAAAGCTCTTGAGGGCGTTGTTGATGACTTGAATCTGAAGTTCCGCGACTGCTATCTGCATGGAATGGGTCGATTGGTGTCGATGTCCGTTGCGACGAACAAAGACACGACGCCGGATGCGGGATGGACGGTCTACTTCAAATGGGTAACGGTGAGCAATATACCGACAATCGAAAGCGCATTTCCCACGACGAGCACTCCAGCGACCGACGATCTGCCTCCGGGTATCTATCAGCTTCGTGCACAGAAGGAGGATCCGGCCTCAGGTGCGATGTTAACGTCGGAAACGAAGACTGTGTCTCTCGATGGCGCAAACAGCAGATGTGAGCTTCAGGTCCCATGATTCAAGAACTTGTATCGAAGGTCGCGAATAAGAGCGAACCGATCACGAACGAAGGCCAAAGTATCCAAAAGTTTGGCCGGTTCTTTACTGGTTATATGAGCACCGCGTCGCTCGTGACGGCGGCACTGCCGATTCCCGTAAGGTCATTGCATTTGATACCGGCGTTTGCCTCGCAGGAGAGGTTTATGAACACCTACACCTCGATGTCCTGCTTTCTGGTGTTAGCTTACGTCTTTTACAGCAGGCATACGCTTGCGCGCTGGATGTTTGCGAGACGGGGAGAGCACTTCGCCGTTCGCTTCTGGGTATCTGTGCTGCCGGTCCTCTTTTTATGCTGTTCGATCGGGTGCGCGATTGCATATCACCATGAACTGGGCGAAGCACTGGATGCTCTCGCTGCGGCCGGTGCACGATTGCCATCGTCGGTGTTGCTCTCTAAGATCGACGACCGAGAGATACCGGGCTCTGGGAGATTGATTGTTATGTATCTGGGGATGTTTGTCTTTGCCGAGTCCGCATTTGTGCTAATGGCTATTCGTGAGTATCTGCAGGATGTGTTGATGCTGGAGGAGCGCGAGCTGATCTTTGGTGTTGACCCTAAGAAGTTGGGTGCGCGGCAGGTTTCATAGCGGGTCCTTGCTGCGAAGCCTTGCCACAGCTGCTCACAAAACCGTTCGGCGATTCGGACTGGAGCTCAAGGGAAGAGTACCGTTCGGAGAGCTGCGGCGAGCCGTAACCGCTGCTTCGATGAAACTGCGAGCATTCTACTGAAGCAGAATTTCCAGGCACACCGGCAGAAATCACGCGAAATTTTTCGCCTACAATTCCATACACTGTCCTCACATATCTTGACTGCGTCGCGGAACCTCGTTGGGTACGCTGACAACAGCTACACGGTTACTCGTAGCTCTCAGCCTCGATGAGCACCGCGCAGGCTGGCGGGCCATCGAAAGACCACGAACGCGGAGAGTGTGACCTTACCGTTCCCAGGCATCACTCTCCGTCTCGTGCAAGATCCGGCATTTGGACGGATGACACATGTCTTTAGGGCAACCAGAAGTGCTTCGCTCGACCAAGAGATGTATGGAAGATCGGATCATGGAATTAGAGGAAGAGACTTCACGTTTGCAGCGACTGATTGTCGAGCTCCTATTGAAAAATCAGCAACTGCGTGATGCGCATCTACCCAGCCCGAACGATAGCGGAAAGTTTGATCAGAACCGAAGCCGGCCACATGCGGAGTGATCCCTGCTGGGTTCTCATCCTGTGTCTAAGAGCGATGAGCTGACTAGCGGCGGAATAGATAGAGGGAGAAGTTGATTTTTGCACCAGTGTTCCGTCAACAAGTCGAGTGCCCTCCATCTGCCCTTGCGTTAAGGGCAATAATCTGAAGTGCCAGGTGATGTTGTGAAGATCAAGACACAGTTCCAAAAAGATGTATCGACCAACTTGTCAGACAGGACTGGGACTTTAGACATCGGCCTCAGGGCTAACAGCAGGACCCCGATGCTCAAGGACGTCGTCGTTGGATGCTCGGACGATCCACGACAAGAAGTCTGTAGGGGGTGCGGAGGATGGCAGTCCTTCCCTAGGTTTCGTCTGTATGACCGCTGCGTTCGGCTTCCTTTTGCTAGGTTGTTCATCGCATGGACCAGCACCATCGGATCGGGCCCTTGTCTCTCAGGGCGCTTTGCCAGAGCCTCCTATTGCAAAAGAGCCCCTCATCCTTGAGGCAGTGAACGATCCGCATTCGGGCAAAGGTTCGTTTGGCTATCTGGACCGTGAGATCCCGCCTGTCATTCATGTCTCCCCCGGTGAGACTCTTCGCATCACCTATCGTAACCACATGTCCCCTCACTCCACCGAGCAGTGTGCGAACGGACCATGCATGAATATGACTAACCTTCACTTCCATGGTCTTCATGTCTCACCGGAATCGCCCCAGGATGACACGATCTCCATGATTGCGATGCCGGGAGAATCCCTCCAGTACCGCGTCGATATCCCGCTTGATCAGCCTCCCGGCCTCTACTGGTACCACACGCATCCGCATGGTGAGAGCCACCGGCAGGCTCTCGACGGTATGTCGGGTGCTATTGTCATCGACGGCATCGACCGCTATGTTCCTGAGGTGCGCGCCATGAAGGAACGAATTCTTATAATGCGCGATGCAGAGCTCCGGGGTTGGAGTGCCCGGCTTGCTTTGTACCAGTGACTAAGAGACACACTGGAACGAGGAGAGCATATGGCACGAGGCAAGAGGTATCAGGCAGAGCAGGTGGTGAACCTGGTGCG
>Ga0210406_10004792_pt1 | contig 14338 bp, 7 predicted proteins | sample IncBWC30MmetaG_FD_155454 | JGI IMG/M metagenome (GOLD analysis project Ga0210406, IMG submission 155454) | Forest soil microbial communities from Barre Woods Harvard Forest LTER site, Petersham, Massachusetts, United States - Inc-BW-C-30-M | ecosystem: Environmental > Terrestrial > Soil >... | reverse complement strand
CGTCAGCGCCTCCATACGCGGCGTGTTGAGTCAGATGGACAGCAATTTGCCGGTGTTCGATGTTCACACGCAGGAGGAACTGATCGACCAGTTGCTGTTTCAGGAGCGCATGGTTGCGAAGCTGTCAGGATTCTTCGGTCTCCTGGCGCTGGTGCTGGCGTGCATTGGATTGTACGGGCTGCTTTCGTATGAAGTGTCGCGGCGTACGCGTGAAATCGGCATTCGCATGGCCCTGGGCGCACAGCGGCGCGGCGTGCTAGGGCTGGTTGTGGGGCAGGGCATGGTCCTGGCGATTATCGGCGCGATAGTGGGCATCGGCTTGACGCTGGCCGTGACGCGCTACCTGAAATCGATGCTCTACGACATTCATGCGAATGATCCTGCGACAATTGCCGGCGTGGCCATTCTGCTTACGCTGGTCGCGGTCGCGGCATGCTACATTCCCGCCCGCCGCGCCATGCGCGTCGATCCAATGGTCGCGCTGCGGTACGAATAGCCCAGACCGCGCATAGGAAGTTAAGTTACGTAACCAGGCGCTAACACAACTGTGCGCCTTTTGTTCGCCAAACAAGCGAATGGAAAGCGCATCCTTGGCCTCTCATGTTTTACGACAGGATTTCCAGGGTCTCCAAATGGCGTCTCACCTCAGTTCTCGCTTCTCAACTCAAACCCTTTGCATAAGTTAGTAAGCTAGGGTCATGGCTTGGCCATCATGTATTATGCGAGTCCCATTTCAAGACTATTTCCTTGCTCCTCTTCGGAAGACCGGACTCCTCGCGGGGAAGCTGGCTCAGTCTTCGGTGCCGTCGGTGTTCCAAGAGTTAAAGCGCCGTGGTGTCACGGGCTACTAAAACGGGCCCGGATTACATTCGCTGATGGGGACCGCTTAGCTTGCCATTCACGCAGCTTTCATTTTGATGCCGGGCGTCCATCAGCAGGGCACGCCCCAAACTCGTTCAAATTGACGGCCTCTTCGCCTGCCGCGTCTGATTCTTCCTTGGAAGGGAGCGGACTCATCACCGCTCCCGACCAAATGATGAGAAGAAAAAATGATTGATCAAGAGACCCCGGCAAACGGGGCGACCGCTACAGAACCAAACGAAATCCTACGCTCCCTGACCCTCCGGCACCAGCCGAACGGCCGCATCTGCGTGTGCTGCTACACCAAAAACGGCGATGCGGAATTCCACAACCAGCAAACCTTCGTGGATGGCATCATCGTGCCCCTTGTCGTAGCTTGTCTCGCTACTGCGGGGTTTTGGGTGATGAGTACCATTCCTTGAGAGGTTCGCCCGTTACACCCACAACCGGGTCAATGCATCTCTCGCGGACTATCGGCTGGAGGGTGAACATTCGCGTTCGGTAGCCGGCGTAGGCCAGCCCTATGCCCAGCCAAGCCAGCCCCGCGTACTTTGTCCACGATTGCAAGCCAAGAAGCAGAACAAAACAGAAAATGCAGCCAAATGCCGGAACGAACGCGTCGATGAAAAATCGCCGGCGCTGGGCTGCTTCCGGCGAATACCAGAAATGAAGTAAAGCAGCCAGATTGACTGCCGCGAAAACCAGCAATGCGCCGAAGGTGACGATCTCAGCCGCGTGTTGCCAGGGAATCGCCAGCACCGCGACGTACGCGACAAGCCCGACAATCCACTCGTTGTAAACCGGATTGCCTTTCTTGGAACTCAAATGGCCGAAGATCTTCCTGGGCAAAACGTCATCCCGTCCCATGCTGTACAGCAGCCGTGCCGCTCCGACATGGCCAGCAAGTCCGCAGGCGAGGCTGGAAACCAGAAGTACAATTCCATAGGCTGTGAACAACAAAGATCCGCCCGCCATGCGCGCTACGTCCATAAAAGCGGTCTCATGATTTTGCAGCGTAGTGTAGTCAGGCCACACCCGCTGCGCCAGGTAGACTTGCAATCCGCTGAAGAGTCCGGTGAAGACGCAAACCAGCACCGAGGCTAGGAGCACATTCTTTTTCGGGTTTTTCACTTCCTCGGCCAGGATCGAGACACCGTCAAAACCAACAAATACCAGGGCCGCGAACGACGTTCCGGCTGCCAAGCCGCGGAGATTGAAGGTTTCCGGATTGTAGATCGGCTGCATAGAGAAAAGGCCGCCGAAGTGCTGATGCAGCACGACGTAGCGAAAGGCTTGCACCAGGAACGCCGCGGTGACCAGCATCATGAATCCGAGCAACACTTCGTTCATGCGCGCGTTAAATTTGATCCCTTGAACGGTCAGCACGGTGATGAATCCCACGGTGACCGCGGCCAGCGCGGCAAATGGAATCTGCGGCACCATGCGGTGGATCGCCAACACGGCATAGAGTGCGTTCTGAATGGGCTGGAAGAGATACTCCAACACCATAGCCCATCCCAGAATGAATCCCACATGCGGATTCAATGTTCTACTGACGTAAGAATAGACGGAACCTGCCGATGGATAGACGCTGGCCATGCGGCCAAAGCTGATGGCAGTCACCGACATTGCCATCATGGCCAGCAGAAGCGTGGTGACCGAGTGCCCGTGAGAGAGCACTTGCGCCTCGCCAAACAGCGGAACCGCGGCAATCGGAGAGGTCAGGATGATTCCGTAGTACACGAGGTCCCACAGATTCAACACGCGCTTCAGATGGGGCCGGCCAGTTATGTCCCCTCGTGCGCTCGCCGCGGTGGTTTGCACCCTTACCTCTTTTTCCTGAAACCCAAAGAAGTAGGGTTCCACGCTGCTACGACAACGCTAATAATTTTTAATTGCAATTCGGCGCGGCACCGGGCTCGACTCTTGCTGGAAACGCCGAGGCAGCCTTGGCGATAGCATGCGTCAAATCTAACGAACGGGAAGTGGCATCAAAATCTGTAAGCACTTCTTTAATAGGTTTTCCCATCCCACAAAATTCGTCAGCGTTCGGAAGCGCGCATGCTATTTCCTGAACAACTCTTGATAAATCTCTTGATATATCTGGATCCTTTTCGTTTACAGCTTTCACACGCAAAAGCTCCAGAAACCCGTTGATGAGTTCCCCTTTCAATGGTTTTTCTGTCTCCGAAGCGGCGAAGACAACCCCGCCACCCTGAACAAATTGAACGGCCGGCGATATAAGCCCCAGAGTCTCTACCAAATCACTGGTTTCCATGAGTCGAAGAAACCGTGGCAGGCGATTGCTCGTCACTGGAACGAGGATTGGCTTGGGAAAATACTCATCCAACATCTGCTGTACTGCCGGATAATGCGCACGTCGATACGTGTCTTCGTCCACAACTACGGATCCAATCTTAAGATCCGTTTTCGTATATAGATCTCTGAATTTATTCTTCTCAACGATACCGCTTGCCAACATCGCTCTATCGTCGGCATTCGTTGTCCAATAAAAAGGGCCGCTTTTGACATCTTCCAAAGTATCGAAATCATGGAGAGCGTGGAAAGAATGATGGGTCGCCAGAAACTTAAATACCTTCATCCAGTCTTCCGGCACCTGATGATCATTTTCATCCAGATGGTCCAGAATGATGCGCAAATGCTTATCATGCTGAAACAGCATAATCAGCCTATCGAGACTCATGTCTCCGTTTTTTACGAACTCTGAGTAAATTCCATATTCATAATCAGGATCCGTCGGATCCCTGGGATAGACACCGTTCCTCCAATCGGCATTTTCTTTAAAGCCATAGTCCGCATATGGAACCATGTCTTTCTCCCCCCTACCAATAACTTGACGCGGATATACGCCTAAAGGAAAAATATCGCCTCCGACCACCAATTGGTCAGCCATATCTATGCTGAGAATGCCCTTGGAAATATCGTGAATAAAGCCAAAAAGACGTAACATCTGCGCTTCCCGATTCTGAGGCTGTCCCCCAACAATGCCCACCTGGATACTGTGGAGATCTTGTGCGCCCCAGAAATTGTCCGGATCTGTGGCATCAAAAGTGAAACGCAGAAGATTGAATATCTGCCACATGCTCATCGGAACGACGGCGCCACGGCTTGCCAGTTTTTCCTGATCAATATCCTTCAAACGCGTGCCGGGCTTAATCTTATCGCCATTTCTAAAGGCGGCTTTGTACCGGTCAATTGAGTTTCGAACTCCATCGACTGTCATCTCTGCGTGTTGTCTTGTGTAAATAACAAAGGGAGGAAAGTTTGGCTCTATACGATAATCACGGAATTCCGTTTTCTGTGTTCCAGCCATTGTCGGATCGCCCCCAGACATCTAAACGCAACGACTTCTGAATGCAATTAGGCCACCATGGCAGATCATCCAGCGCCGGAGTGGAAAGGAAAGCTCGGGTGGCGAGAATTGCCACCGCACACTCGGAGCGGCGGCACTTCCATCAGGCCGCTGATTGGTTCGTAATTCTAACCTAAATTCTTACGGCTCAACAGCGTTATCGATTGACACTCGCAGTGAAAATAGCGTGGCGGAGAGTGGAGTCAGGTGCGAACTCGTCCCCTGCGAGAATTCCCTGTAAACAGGGAAAAGATACAGGAAATTCTCTGATTTTAGGCTGTAGAATCGCCGCTCCACTCTTGCAACTGACTCGTTTTCAGCCAGATGCAGCGCTTGGATGGGCTAATCGGAACAGGGGGCGATTTCAGAAAAACTCTGGCGTCCGACCCATGAGTTGAAGGATCGTGCGCTGCTCGGCCCAACTCATAGGGAGTTTCCGGCTCAGCTTGGCGAGGGTGAGCTCGTGCGGCTGTCGTCCGTCCAGAATGGACTCCACAATGTCGGGTGCCAAGAAAGCGAAGCGCAGAATGCGGCGTACGTAACTCCCATCCAATCCCGTCTGCTTCGCGATTGCTCGTGGCCCACTCGCAGTCGGCTTCGCATCTTGGCTTCTTGTCATGATTGCTGGCTCTGCCGCCGTCAAGCCCGGAGAGGATTTTGAAGAACCGATTGGGATGCTCTTCGGCCCCGTCATTTATGTTGCGATGGCGAATGTTTGCTACACGCTCGGATGGGTTGTGGACACGACCTTGTACAACGGACGCCCACGGACGCGGCTCTACAAGTCGGGGCTGATTCTCGCAGTGGTTCTCGCCGCGCTACCCGGCTGATTTCAACAATCAGCCGCTCTCAGGATGCGCTATCACTTTGCACAACAGGGGATTACCATAGCTTGGAACATGGGACTGGACGCGGTTGTCTATCGCAGCAAAGCAAACTTGCCCTTCGACGCCGATGTCGTTGGAGCGGTCGTTGATGAGACCACGGGCGAGTACTACTTCCCCGATCAGAATCTTGAGCCCGCATTGGAACGAGAGTTTCCTCGGGAAACGCGCATCGCTGTTCAGAAGCGGATCGGAAACATCGCTCTCGTCGCCGCATTGAGAGAAGACACCGGGCGAATACTGGGGGGCCACTCGATTATTGTGTCCAAGGTGCTGTATTCGGGCACGCACTCTGGCGATTCAATACCACTCGATCTAACCTCAGCACTCGAGGACGAACTTTTTCGCTTGCGGCATGATGCGGAACAAAATAACGTCGATCATCTCAAGCAATTTGTGTCCGACATGCTAGACCTCGTGGGAGGAGCGAAGCGCGAGGGCAACCCAATAGTCTTCTAGACCGAGCGAATTGATCCACAACATCGAAAGCATGCTGATCGGCCCGGACAGCGAGCTCTATTTCACTGACGGTGGCGACCACCGCATGAAGACATTTTCCTTGGATTCGCAAGTGTCACAAGGAGTCACGTCCTAAAATTCGGCCCTAGGGTCGGCGATGAAGAGAGAGTTTTCGCTCACGAGTTGCGTGCCGTCTCAGAATGGCTCAACGCGAGTTCACGATTCCGGCACCTGGCGCCGAGAATGACGATCACAATCCTCCACGGATCGCGCCTCGCCGCCTGCTCGACATCGCAGTTCACAATTGTGGTATGTTCTTGATCCAAGTTGACCCTTAACGAAACTCTAGGATCGGCGGTTCGCGCCTAACAGAGGTCTCGTCATGTCTAAGAATCTGTCTTCCTTTTCCTCCTCGCAAGCAATTATGTTCCCAAACGGAACGCGTCTAACCGCACCTTTCGGGGGTGCTGCCACGCAATGGCTTAACGATAGCGGCGGTTTCCGTGCTCCTCGGCTTCCTGCGCAAGAGGACACTTCCATCGCATTGGAGTCGGCGCTTGTGGAGATGGGATTTGTCGAACAGGAGACGATTCATATTGATGTGACATCGCTGCCGCTGAGCGCCAACGCTGCCTTGAGGGTTCCATCGGCGAGTGAGAAGTTGGTACTCGAGCCAAGTCGGCCTTCTGTAACGCAAGCGGCGCTGCAGGTTGTCCTTTATGTAGATGAAGCCGGAGGCATGAGCTGGCATCTTCCCGATGACGTGTCAGTTGGCTCGGCGAGGGCGACGACTGAGAAAGCCACAGTCCTGCGCTCCTCCAGCAAGCCTGTCTTTACGATTCCGACGAGGACCGCCGCAGCACGGCGAGCGATAGCCTCGGGCCAAACGGAAATGCGGGGTTGGATAACAGCCATAGGGCGGAAAGTTCTGAAGGTACTTGTAATTCCCCTCGTCGCAGATTTGTTAGGGAGCCCAATGGAAAAAATTGTGGCTGCAGTCGAGCGCAAACATTCACAGAACTTAATACGATCCGTAGACGCGAATAATTATCGCCAAAAAGTAAGCTTTCCTTTTAGCAAATGGTCATCGCTGGCTGGTAATCGTTCTTTACTGGTCATCCACGGCATCATCAGTTCCACGGATGGAATGCTAAGCAGATTGCCGCGGCCGGCAATGGAGGCGCTAGTTAAGCAATATTCTGGACGAGTGATTGCATACGACCATTTCACACTCTCTTTGGATCCAGACGAAAACGCAACTTTCTTTCTTAAACACGTCAAGCAGGCTATCCCGAATGAAAACGTTGAACTCGATATTTTGTGCCACAGCCGAGGGGGGATTGTTTCCCGGGCCCTAACCGAAAGAGGACGAAAACTGGTTCCGGACCACAACTGTAATTTTCGCAGAGTGCTGTTTGTAGCTACGCCGAACGCCGGTTCACCACTCGGCAATGCGGAGCACGTAGTTGATATGGTAGACGTCTTCACCAATTTTCTCACCAAGCTGCCCGACAGCATCACAACCTACGTGGTCGAGGCATTGCTCGGAATCATCAAGCTCATTGCTTATACAGCGGAAACGGCTCTGCCAGGACTCGCAGCGATGGGCACCGAAGGCTATATCAAGACACTACTGAACATCGGCGGTAAAGCGGTCCCTGGGCTTACCTACGGTGCCGCAGCGGCCAACTATGATCCCGATCCCAACAGTCCGCGTGCATTTTTTTCAGCCGCATTGAACGCGGTCGCGGACCGAACATTTGCGTCCAAAGGGAAAGCAATTGGCAACGATCTCGTGGTTCCGTGCGACGGTGTTTTCGCAAAAAACGGGAATCCTCTGTTTGCTATTGCGAACCCGCTCGTCTATCAGGCTTCCGATTATGTGTATCACAACGACTTCTTTGCTCAACCCAGGACCATCGACCACATTTATAGGTTTCTGGAGATTGCCGGAACTGACATCTCAACTTTGGTCATGCCTCATCCTAGTGCCCCTTCGAGCCGGGGGCTGAGTGTCGATGAGTCGAGCCACCGGAATACATGGGGGGAGCCGTCCGACAGAGTGAATCCGAGATTTGATGTGCGGGACCTGGATGAGGGGTTTCGCGGCGGGTACGGAGGTTCTACAGAAACGTCTACGCGCCGTGGTGGTAGCAGACATGTTGAGCGGGAAGCTATCCCAGACTTGTCTGCCGTATCGGGTGGGGAGAAAAACGCAGGGACCGCGGTGCCTCCCACAGAACCAGCAATTGTCTTGGCAGCAGTCGAGCTCAAGCGAGACCCGCAAATCGAATTTCACGAAAGGGTCACTGAGGGAGAGCCGAATGAATTGGTTGTGAGGTTGCGAGAACTGGCCGTGGATTATTCTGGCGTTGAGAACCAACTAGAATTTGCACTAGCCGCCGGGCAAGAAAGTGTGACGGTGAATGTGTTTCTCAGCGCCGTAGGCTTCGATGTGGTTCCTCCATTCGCCCCTCTTACTGTCAATCGGAAACGAGATGAGGAGATGGAGCAAGCGGCATTCACTCTTACAGCACGCGGCGTGGCAAAGCCAATAGCGCGGTCGATCCATGCAGATTTTTTCATGGGTAACAGCCTTATTGGGTCAGTGACCCACTTCACATACGTAGTGCCCAAGAACTACCAAGGGCCGGAATACGCAGGGCAGGCAAGGAGCGAAGGGTTTGCAGTGCCACTTAAGGCAAGAAAGGAGTGTGATTGGGCGTTGGCCGTCACAGGCCAGGCTCCGACCTACAAGATTTTCCTAACGAGCAGGATTGAGGAGTCGACCTTTGACTTTCGCGACATGGGAACCCTGCAATTGCAGGAAAACGACATGGCAAAGTATCTAAACGACGTTCTGACCAGCCAGTTTGCCGCCACCCCAAGAAAAGCAGGGCTGAGCGAAGAGCAGTACAGGGCTGTCATGGACACTTGGAAGAAGAAGTTCATGTCGACGATTGAAGGGGTGGGCCTCCGTCTATGGCAGTGGTTGCCGCAATCATTACGTGACGAATATTTCCGGCAGTACAGGATCTGCAAGCCACCCCGCTCCATACTCATCCATTCCGAGGACATGATATTTCCATGGGAATTGCTGATTCCCAATGACACAAGCAATGGTCAATTGACCAAATTGCAATCGCTTGGAATCGAACACGTCTTAGGCCGCTGGAAACCAGGTTTGACAACGAAACCGAGCCGGCAGATGTTGAAGGTGCGAAAATTCCGGGTTCTAAATCCGAACTATCCGGAGCCCAATACTCTGAAGTGGGCACAAACGGAGGCCGCGGAACTGGGAAGGCTCTTTCCGGCCTTGGTTTTCCCGGTCGTGCCGGCTGACTTGCATGGCGTGCAGCAGTTGTTCGAGGAGACGAATGTCCAAGTGCTCCACTTTAGCGGGCATGGCGAGATCAATCTGAACAATCCTGATTTGAACAAGATCCTTCTCGAAAACAATGAGGAATTCGATGCCCTTGGCCTAGTCGCCACTAAACTTTGTGCAGTAGCTCAACCTGTTGTTTACCTCAATGCCTGTAGCGTAGGAAATGTAGGCGACACAGTGGGGCGGGCGGGGGGCTTCGCGTCCAACTTTGTTACTAACGGCTGCAGTGGAGTAATCGCTCCATTATGGCCGGTCAACGACTACCGATCCATGGAATTCGCCATTAACCTCTATTCCAAACTGAAATTGGGCAGAGCCGTAGGCGAAGCCCTGCAGGAGTTACGAGAGGAGAACGCGAAGGATCCAACCTATTATGCCTATACCTACTTTGGCGACCCGTGGGTGCGATTGGATCTCGGTGTGGCCTGAGCGGGGCCCAGGATGCTGCGTGTTGTTGGTTCCCGACTTGAGTCCCCTGAATTCAGGGTGCAAGACGGAGCATCTAAAACCCCACGTAGGTAAAAGCGGCCCAGTGATCGGGATGAGCGAAGTGATTTATTCCAGAAGGGGTTCGTACTAGCTGTTTGTAGATCGATTTCGGAATCAGTGCTCGGACTGCGCGTCCCTTTTTCTGATCGGATACGTTCAACATCCATAGCTGGGCTTGGCGCAATGCTTCGCCTGGAGATAAACCGTCTCTGCGCCACATTTGATAGAAGCGCGTCATGAGAAGCATCGTACTCGCATCCCAGACTGCCCACAGCGACGCTATTACGGCATCCACGCCTGTCTGGAGAAACACGGTGGCGAGGCTGATCACCTCGTCCGGGAGCTCCTCTCCCTGGACTGCCGTCTCGCATGCAGATAACACGGCAAGCCGAGTTCTCATCAGCCTGCAACGCAGCAGTTCGTCAATCGTCAGGACCTCATCTCGGGCCAGAATGAAACCACTACGTCGCGTATCAGCCGTGTGTGACGAGGCATGGCATGCAAAGTGGACAACCTCGTAATTGGGTAACAGGGCAGCGACCATAGCGCACGTTGCCGTAGAATGCCGCAGGAGCTTGCGTCGTCGAAAGTTCGAGGCAACCGCTTGGGTCTCATAGTGCGCATATCTAAGTGGCGGTTCGACGGTTGGCCGCGGATCTGACACGACGAGGAGGGTATTGCCTTCGAATTTGTCTGACTGGAATGCCGCGAGCAGTGCGCGTGCATTGGGCGCGTAGCTGAGCCTTAGTTGCTCTATCGCGTACTTGCGCTTCTTCTTTTCTTTCTTCGGCGTCCAAGATGCATGCAACGGGAGCAATCCTAACAAGCCACACGGAATTAGACATGCAGAGGACGCGCGGCCCAGTTCCTTCAGAACCAGGGACATGCAGACGTCCCACAACCATCGCGTCATTTCGTCTAGCGCCGTGAGCCATAGTTGCGGCTCGGTATCGCGCTTAAGATAGGAATTCTGGTATCCCTCAACTCTCTTTCTAAGGCTATGCTCGTCCAAGCCGGGTAGCTCAATTGCGCGGATTTCTTGTTGACAGTTTCTAGGTACAACCAGTGCGATTCCTCCCGTTCTCGCAGCGGCAAGATAGATCAGAGGAGTAAGTTTGGCCGCGGCGCGAATATCGATCAAGTTCGGTGGAGCAGCGAAAGATTGATATCCAGGCACTTCGCGAATCGCGGCCACCAGCTGCTTCAGCGCGACGTTGGCACTTCGAACCCTTTCAATTGCGTGTTTCCACTGCTCTCCCTGAGAGGCTGAGTCCGGGTCGCGCACGGTCATCGACCAATCTTTAACCGCGGTTTCATATCGAACTACGAGATCGGTGCGCCCCAATTTGTGCAAATGTTCAACCGCTAGGGAATTCAATTGCAGGGCCTCGGTCATTAAGTAGGCTCGACCTTGTTCCAGGGCTAGAGCTGCACTTGAGCAGTCACCATTTTTATAAAACGCTAATGCAGCTGCCGCGGAGAAGCCCTGCAACTCCGAGAGCCATGGCACTTTGCTACTTTGAGAAATCTGCACTCCGACGAGTTCATCAATCACCCTAAGACCGTAGTTATAGGCTTCCCCGGCCTCCTGCCACGACTGCCGACCGGTTGCCCACTCGCCCCATCTGCGAGCCGCAAAGAAGGCCCAGTGATGGTCGCGCTGCAGCCCGTAAACGCATGCGTTCGCGTAAGCTTCGCGTCCCCGGGTTTCATCTTTGCTGTCGCCGCTTTTTGTCCACCTCTCGCGAAGACTGCTCCCAAGATTGTAGAAACGAGATGCAAGTTGCTGCTCTTGCGGCGGAGTCAGTGAAATGGCTCGCTGGTACAGATCAATTGCCTGGGACAGATCGGCTAAATCACTCTTGACGCGATAGCGAACCGAAAGGCCATTCGCGAGGTTGTTGAGACGGGAAGGGTATAACGGATCGGTGGGAGAGGACAGGTCCAGAGCTCGCGCAAAGGCAGTAATTGCCTCTTCCAATTCGTCGCTGGATCCTGACAGGTTCGCCTTTTCGAGCAGGCTGTTGCCTAGGTTGGTCAAGCGTGCCGGTATGTTTTCTACGTCAATGGAAGTCATTTCGACGGAGAGTCGTTGAATGTCAACTGCACGTGAAATGTCCTGCACATCCCGTTTGATCACAAATCTGTTTCGCAGCGCCGACCCCAGTTGGCTGAGGGATGTTGGAAGATCATTGGTACCTTTCTGTGAGAGGTGGACGGCCTCCTCGAGTATGGCAACGGCTCGTTCTAGGTCCGCGAGCGAGCTGTTCAGCAGATGTCGTTGGTTCAACAGCATGCCGAGCTCGCTGAGAAACAATGTGTTGTGTTGCATCAGCATTACCGCTTGCTCGGATTCTTGAATTGCGCGGTCAAGGTTCGCGCTGTCTCCGCTCCGTGCGGCATACCGCAAGTAGAGGGCGCGTCCCAAATTATGGTGGTATTTTGGGAGGTTAGCCCAGCCCATTGGCGATCCAGCGATAGCGCTCTGGTAGAACCCTTCGGCCACGTCGATGTCGCGGTCGCGGCCGCTCGTGTAACTACGCAGCAATAGGCTGTTGCCCGCACTGTTGAGCGCATCGAGACGCCAGCCCAAAGGCATATGTAGGAAACCTTGATGCTGTGGGATTCTGCCCCACTGCTCGATGACCGTATCGAGGGCTTCAGCACTCGGTATGCTGAAATAATCAGTTTCGAGGTCGACCAGCGGGCGAGCAAGCAGCATGACGTCGATCACTGAGGACGCCGGTGGTTTCGCATCTGGCACCTGCCATCGCGCGCAGCATAGTTTTGGAATTTGCGACAGCTCCACCTTGTCGGGTCCCTGTATTAGAACTCGGAGGAGTTGCTGATAGTCACCGAGCAGAAGAGCTGTGTCAAACTCGCTCTGCTGTGTCGCCGCCATGATCAACTCCGGAAGAAACTCAATTGCCCGCGCCAGCAACTCGGGATGGCGTAGCGCTATCTCTTTGGTCCCCACCCAGGTCTGAGCGCAGAGAAAATCAACCAGGCCGCCAGCTATGCGCAGTGTGTCTGCTTGGGGCAATAGTCGTACCGCTCGGGTGTCGGAAGTAACCATGACAATGACGCCAACTTTTTTACCGAGGCGTGGCAGTTCCACATTTACGTGTCCGAACCGTTGAGTCGCCCGCCTATCGCAGTTCCTTACAACGCGGCCGCCCGCAGATCAACCAATTAGGGAATCGGCTGAGCAAGCAAAACAAGGCTGCCTGGAAAATCAAGAATTCGCCGCAAATTCTCGGACAGGTCTTGATCTCTCGTCGTCAGAATTTCCCAGGCGCAGCGTGGACACCTTAGAAATCTCACCGATTGTTCTCTCTGCTTTCGTCTTGTTGCATAATCTGGATTCCCCGAGAACGCGGCGTCGCTCTACCAGGCACCGCTGTACCGGAAGGCCGCCCAGTCTTGGTAGGCGGGCTACCTCTCCCGCGTGCAGCGTTGCGCTTCAGCAAATGCCTCAAGCTTGCTTTCTTGGTGAGCCAGCTTACCGTAGAAACTCTGAAAACAAAAGGCAACGACGGAGTCTCGAAGGGGCCACAGGCAACTCACGGTCGTCGCCTCGCCGGCGGTGAACAAGAACGCTTGCAGTCCGCGGGGATTGTCGTTGGCATCAATCCTCCCTAGCGCGGTTTCGCGAGCGCTCAGGCTCACAAGATCCAGTCCACCCACAGGATTCTGCAAGGTCTCGAACGCCCGATACTGTCGATGGTGCGCCTTGTCCGGATAGAGAAACAGCCCGCTTCGCCGAAACGAGTCGCGGAACACCTGAGCTTTGTTTGGCCGCTGAGAGATTACTCGGTCGACCTCGTTCGCCTCCTGGGCTGGCGTTCCAATCGCCTGACGTGCTCGGTTTCTCCGAAGCTGCTGCTCACCAGGTTCGTTGTGTAAACTTGCAGACTTGCGCGATCCGAGTGGTCACCCCCACAGAGCTGGTTTGACGTTGACTCTGGCCCAGGGGCCCGCCCGCGCGCGCGCGACGCAAGATGGGCGCGCTGCGTTGCGAGAGGAGGGATGCGAAGGCTGCGGGGAAAGGCGAGTGTGGGTGGGGAATGGGGCCGGAGGGACGAGGGGTGCAGAGGTGAGAGGCTGGGCTAGGCAAAGGAACTGCTTGACGGGGGTGTAAGCTACGCGCGCAACCTTGGAGAATTGTCTCCCCGCCGAAAAAAGAGCCGGACTCCGGCGAAGCGGCGTTTTTGAGGGTTTCGACATGAGAATCCAAGCCGAGGTCGAGAAATGAAGTCAGAGCAGCGGAAGGCGTTACTTAACTCGTGGTGTCCCCCTAATTGTGTATCTCAGCTTTTGCACATCACTCATTCCGTCTCCACTCTCATGATCCAACGAGCAGGTGGGCGATTTCATCAATCGCCCACCTATGGTATACCAATTACTTCGTAACCGTATTCTGTTCAAGAGTGACTTGGGTCTGCGCTAACAGCTGACCGTGCACAGATGCTCCCGTTTTCAGGTTGATGGCTGTTTGAGACAAAATAACACCATTGAACTGAGCGCTTGCCTGAATGGTTACATCTCCGAAGGACTGCCAGAATACATTCTTGGCTTGTGCGCCGCCGCTTAAGACTACCTTCGTTGCGCTAGCCTGATTTAAGGTTTGAGCTATCTGAAATATCCAGACATCATTCGGCCCGCCAGAAAGCGTCACGTCCGTTGATATGCTTACACCAGTACCCCATTTGTAAAGACCCGGAGCGATAGTTAGCCCTCCGATCTCACCAGCTCCCAGGTTGGTCGCAGTTGGAAGTGTACGCCCTGCCGCGTTGGTGTATGCAGTCATCATGTCTTTGACGGCAGCCGTCAGTAAAGTAGCGTTAGTTATCCGGCACGGTAGTGGACCGGCTGCATCGACAGAGT
>Ga0210406_10004791_pt1 | contig 14339 bp, 21 predicted proteins | sample IncBWC30MmetaG_FD_155454 | JGI IMG/M metagenome (GOLD analysis project Ga0210406, IMG submission 155454) | Forest soil microbial communities from Barre Woods Harvard Forest LTER site, Petersham, Massachusetts, United States - Inc-BW-C-30-M | ecosystem: Environmental > Terrestrial > Soil >... | reverse complement strand
AAACTGGCTTTCTTTGGCGTGATGTGGCGAGTGGCAATCGGTGCACCCGACGTTGTTTTGCAGGTGCGCGGAGCGGCCAAAATTTGCGTGCTCTTCGCCATACTGATGACAATCCAGGCAGCGGGCACTCACTTCCTTTGCCGAAACGTCTTTGAAGGTGAAAATCTTACTTTTGTCTCCGCCTCCATCAACGTGTTCCTTGCCCGGCCCATGACAAGCCTCGCAACCCTGCCACTGTGGCCCTTTCTTGGTGTCCATGGTGGTTACGAAGTGCGGGGAAGCCTCGTAGTTCTTGTAGAAATCTTTAGTGGGTGTGTCCGCGTGGCAGCTTTGGCACACTTCGGATCCAACATAGAGCGAAGCGTCGGTGGGCCGCTGGTAGGTCTTCGCTTTTTGCGGAGAGCCTGGATCGCCCCGGCTCTGTTTTGTTGGAACGACCAGAGCGAGGAAACACAAAGCTACAACCACAATGACACGCGCCGCAGGGAAGCTTCTTTTGAGTAGGGTCAATCACCACCTCGTATTCGCGCTCCAAATTAACCCACGTCGTTGCGTGGGGAGAGTAAGGGTGACCACCACAAAAAAGAACCTGTCAAAAATGACAGTTTTCATTGGCTCTTAGAGAGAAGGACTTGCCTCTGGCTTTGAGAGCTTCTGCAATGGAGGATGCGCATCTTGGTAGTTTGGCCGCTGACTGACTGCCGTGGGATATTCCACGATAGCCCTCCAAGATCGCCCTCGGCTTCGAGGGCAATGCCGAAATTGTAAGCCGGGCGCTCCAAAACGAATCGTCCCCATATTTCCGCCTTGATGCACCGGCTGAACCATTCATCTTGAATCTCGGAGGGCGGGCTTGGGGTTTAGGTATGGTGGTGCTGGTGTTCCCTGTGATGGCGGAAACTGGTGCGAAAAAAACGCTCGTCGCAAGCCGCGCAGCGATAAGGCTTTTGAAACAGCACATGGCGAAGAATCCAATCTTTGAGGCCGCTTCTTCTCGATCGGAAGAATTGCTTGCCACCACAATAGGGACAACTACGGCCTTTATCGCGTGAAGTGACTTCGTTCATGGGAACAACCTCCTGGAGCACTAACCAGTTGTTGGCGGTTTCGGAGACAATACAGCAGGCTGGCTAGATGAGTTGCGGGCCACCTCAAGTAGTTGCTTGATCTGTTCAGCGCGGGAATTGCATTGGATGAGATCGGCGTCCGTCAACCTGCCTTGAAGCATGCGGAACTGATCGTTTATCAGTAGGCACAACTCAACCAGTGTCGTCTCAGCTGTCAATTCGGATTGTTTGGAGTGGTAGGTCATCACGCCTCCTCGGTTCGACCGAAGCATAGAACTATCCGGACGCGCCATGAACTGTCAAAAATAACAGCTTCCCACAATAGAATAGGAATTAGGATGCACCGATTAGAAAAGTTTTCTGCTGGCCAATTGATCGTGCAAGGGATTGATATTGAGTCAATCGATTTGAAGGCGAATTTCGAGAACTTCTGGATCAGACACTTCTCCCGAGTGGACGCACGGCTGTACCGAAGTGAATGGAACTCAGCTAACCATCAACGCTCGACTGCCTTTCTAAGTGACCGATGAAAGCACACGGAATCTCGTTTCAACAGCGTCACATTTCGATGGAAGCGTCGCAAAGGGAGGTGTATCGCTTTTCCCCGCCCTGTGAGCCACAGCTACTTTTTATTGAGGTCGTCGTCCTTGTAGTAGTTCGTACCCTGCAGCGTTACCTGCAGAGCGACACCATTCTTGGTGATCTGGTAGACCCATACTCCCGGGGCAACTTCGGCCGCTCCCGAGTAAGCTGCGCCGGACTTGCCTGCCTTGGCTGCGGCGTCCGACTGCGCTGAACCGGACCAGCCGGAGTCGAGGAAATTAGTCAGAGCCTTATCGTTTTCGAACACAAAGATCACTCGATAGTCCTTCACTCCCACACCCAAACCGACGCCCCCGGAAACCATTTTCATGAAGGTTTCTTGCTTGCTTCGGGTGTTGACGGCGATTCCCGCGCCACGCGCAGTGCTCAGAAGCAACAGGTTCGTCCCCATGTTATTGAAAACGGCATACCCCTGCCGACTTCTGGATAGCCGCCTGAGCTGTGGGTTGCGCCTTGTACAGATCCTGCAGGGTTTGGGAGGCCATCTTGCGGGATTTCTCTCTTTTTTTCTCGTTATCATCGTCGCCGCCATACGCGACTGCGGACGCCATAGCCACCGCGAGCATAAAGGCCATCACTTTGGATCTCATCAGAGTGCCCCTGTGAGTAGTGCATTCTTCCGGATTGCGTCGAAATTCACATACGGGGTGATCTGCCAGCACAGAAAGAGATTGCAACCCCTCTGAGCTTTGCTGACTGACGGATACTTTCCACTGTCAAAACTATCAGGCGCAACCAAGAACGTCATTTAATGGAGTATCGGCGAGCGCATACGAACAGACCCAGCGTTCTGCTGTATATCTTGCACATTACGCTGCAGGTCATAGAAACGATGAAGACGGGGCAAAGGTAATACCAAGGTAAAACCGGCGCGCTTTCGGCCGGCTAGTTACAAGAGATTCTTACTTTTGTTGGGAAAACTGGCGCGCCCAAGGGGACGATTTTAGAACTTTCCTCGCCGATCTTGTGAACAGCTTGCCACAGACTGATTTCTGCGGAGTGAACGTCTTATCGGCCTCGATGTCGTTGTGAAGAGCCTGCAGGATTGCGTGGAACTCCCCAGTGGGCTAAGCTAGATTAGCTAAGGAGCAGCGATGAGTATCGTCACCATCCATCAAGCCAAAACAAACCTTTCCCGACTAATTGAGAAGGCTTCCGAGGGAGAGGAAGTGATCATTGCACGTGGGTCAAAACCCGTAGCCCGACTCGTTCCGGTTGGCGAGGTTAAGGGTAAACGCCAGCCAGGATCGTTGAAAGGCAAACTGCATGTTGGGCCTGAGTTTTTTGAACCCCTTCCCGTCAGCGAACTGACGAGCTGGGAGTAGTCCAGTTGCGCGCTCTACTAGATACGCATGCTTTGTTGTGGTGGCTTTCCGATGATCCGGCGCTAACGCGAGCCGTTCGAAAGATCATTGCGGAAACCAAAAACACACTGATCGTAAGTGCTGCTTCGGCTTGGGAAATCGCCATAAAGGTCAGACTGGGAAAGCTCCCGAGTGCTTCTGATCTAGCGGCTGATTTCTCGGGCCTAATTGAACGGGAAGGATTTCAGCCGTTAGCCATTTCTGCAGAGCATGGCATTCGGGCTGGACTCTTGCCTGGCCCTCACAAGGACCCATTTGACCGTATGCTCATCGCTCAAGCTCAGGCCGAGAATATACCTATTATCAGTAATGAAACGCGTTTTGAAAGCTATGGTGTGCGACGGCTCTGGTGAAGGATGTCGAGCAGCCTGAGGGCGGGACCCGTTGTACGTTCTTAAGACTTTGTTGACACTTGAGCTCTGGTTTTTGAGATTAGCCGTTCGTAAGGCGTCTGTCCATCGAGCGCGCCATGGGGCCGGTGGTAGTTGTAGTAGTCCTCCCATTCGCGCAGCTTCTCGTTGAACAAGTGAATGTCGTCGGTTACCCCGCCCTGGTCGAGGAGCTGGTAGAACTCCTGGTCGTCAGTGCGATGCGAGCGCTCAACTTTGCCATTGAGGTGCGGAGTCCGCGGGCGGATGTAGACATGGCGAATGTCCAGCGCCTCGACGTGCCAATGGAACTGCGACTGAAACTCCGCCCCGTTGTCGGTCTGAATGACGTGGACGCGGAAGGGCAGCCGACGCAGGACCTCGTCGATGAACCGGATGGCCGTCCGTTGGTTGCAGGCATCGTAGACTTTGAGCACGCGAATGCGGGTGCAGTCGTCAATGGCGGTGAACTGATACAGCCGCTTCTGGGTACCCGGAATGCGCTCGAGGAATTTCACATCCAGCTGCAGGCGATGACCCGGCTGCGGCTTTTCATAGCGCGTCCAGCGCGTCCGATGTGGCCGATGCTTCTGATTGGCGGGTAATCGGCTCATCCCGTGGGTCCGCAGGACGCGATGCACGGAGGACACCGCAATCGACAGGCGGTGGAAGCGCTTGAGGTAGTCGGCGATCTTTCCCGGTCCAAAGTGGTAGTGCTGCCTGAGGTACAGAATCTTGCTGACCACCTCCCGCGGTGTGGCCCGCGGTGACCGGTGCGGCGTCCGCGGACGGTCGCACAAACCAGCCTCGCCATGAGTGTCGTACCGCCGTTTCCACTTATAGAAAGCCTGTCGGGAGATCCCGAAATGCCGACAAGTCCGTGCCACGCTCCGCGAGGCTCCTGTCGCCTGCTGCAACACCTTGAGTCGCCACGTTCGCAGTCGTATCTGCTCTGCCTTGGTCATATGGGTCTCCGTGTCGAAGATTCTCAATGAAACGAAGACGTGGTCGACGCTAACGCCAAGTCCCTGTGGACGCGCAGAACGCGTCCACAGGGACTTGGAAGCTACAAGAGAGTTCTCAGCGCCAACAACGCTCCTCATCTGTTCGAAAAAGATTCAACCCAAACAGAAGAGTGCCCCAGTGTCAACCTTGTCTTGGGATTTCACACGTGAAAGTGGCGCGCCCGGGGGGACTCGAACTCCCGACCTTCTGGTTCGTAGGGGGAAAATGCGCTACACGCCAACACACGCGGTACAACGAGAGCCAATGAAATCAACGCGAAAGGCGAAAAGTTTTAGGCTGGCTTTGGATGGCTTTGTACCCCGTTCACGGACAATCACACGGACAATTTTAGGAAGTGGGTAGCTTGGCGGTGTGCAGTTTAGAATGAACGCACATCCGCTCCGGGAGCAAATGAAATGGCGCTTGAGGAAATCAATCTTCGCATCGGTTTCCTAATGTTCGTAGCAGTTTCTGTCACAATTCTTTTCATCATGAGCTGCACAGATTTTTGGAAGCATAACTACTCGGAAGGGTTTGCCTTTCTTTGTCTAGGCTTTCTACTTGCACTTCTTTTTTTTCGTAAGAGAAAAATCGCTTTGGCCACAGTAGGATTGAGCTTTCTTCTTGTAAGTGCTGGCTTGAGGGCCGCTTTTCATCCGAGCATACCAGGAGTTCTCATTACGATAAGCGCACTTGCCGGCTTGTATCTGATCATTCTATGGGACGCAAAAAGAAATCCAGACGCCCCAGCAAGAGATTGGAAATCGTTCTTCGACAATGAGCGCGTGCCATGACCAGTCAGCGACGCATAGCGGGCCGCGGGCTGTGTATCATTGGGACAAACAATCATGCCGTTTTTGCCGAATCTCGTGACGCTGTAAAAAGGGATTTGCCGCAATCCGCAGCCTCGCAGCGCTACGTTTCTTCTGACTGCCTACCCGATGTGCCACAGCAAATTGTTCATTCTTTTACGGTTGCAGGATACTGTCCGCGTTCTGTCCGCGTCTCAAGGAGCAGCGTGGATGCAAACTGAAACGCACACGCAGCCCGTTGCAGCGCCTGAAAATGCCCCGCTCAGCGAATCAACGCCAATCAAGAAAGAACACGGCGGCAAACGAGCTGGAGCAGGCAGGAAACCCAACCTGCTTAAGCGGATGATCGGACGCCTCAAGCCTGCCGGCGCAGAGGAACTTTTGGCAGGCATCGACGTGGAGGCCACAATCGCCGAAATCATGAAGAAAGGCAGTCTGTCGCTAAAACAGAGGACTCTCGCGGATTTGATGGACCGAGCTTGGGGACGGCCAGCTCAAGCAGTGAGCGTTTCCGGCGCCGTCCTTCACGCGCATTGGACGCCAGGCAAGTATTCGCACCTGACGGATGAGGAGTTTGCGACGCTCGCTGAGTTAAGCGCTAAGGCCCTCGGTCAGCCAATCCCTGGAAACAACCAGGATGCCCCGCATAATCAAATAGAATCAAAGCCAGCCATCGAATTGGCGGAAGTGGGTTCAGATGCCAATGTCGCAAGATGACTGGCGTAAAGGCGGGCAGACTGTTCGCCGGTCAACACCATGAAGGGTGGGCCAGCCCCCAGACATTACTCGCAAGTAACTATGAGGTCATTGCCACAGCAGGCGAGATGAATGTAGACTCGGTACTGTTTTCGATGTCCAAAAGGAAATTCCGGGCAAGACGGAGGGAATCATGTCCAACCCTAGGTTGAAGAAGCAAGCCAAAGTTCAGACCTTGACATGCGAAGTCCACGATTTGGTTGATATGGACGCAGCATCACGAGCGGAGATGGCTGCCGACCCAGCCGCTTTCTTTAGAAAACTCCTTAAGTCTGAAGGCGCAGTAGTCAACGGCCTCATCATTGACGAGAAGCTTCGCGCGGCCCCGGCTGAAGAAGGTCAGCCAGTGCCTCAGGTATATCACTGTGTGTCACCGGATAGTGTTAAGTCAAAATATATAACCATTGTGCTGTAAATGAAGCTTAGCGCCTTTGCCCGCACGCAATTTGACACGAATGCTAGACTTGGAAAATATGGCTGCTCTGGCCGATTCGGCTCGAAAAGCTAAGCGTGCAATTCTTGCGCGGGATGCTCGCCGCCTCGCCGATGAAATCGAAAGCCTCTGCCGCCAATTCCAGAAACTAGACGCGCTCTCCGCCATTCAGCGAACGACGTTCACGGTCACATGATTCCGGCTTGGAGCATCCCCGCAACGAGCGCAGCGAAGCGGAAACTGCTGTATCGTCGGATCAATTGATGCGGGGTCAGTCGTAGTGGAATTGATCGCGGCTCGTTCTGTATGTTGATGGCCGCATTTTTCGCAGATGAAGCTGAATGTTACTCCGAACCAGTAGGGGAGCATATGTTCTTCAGGCGTCATAGAAGCGGGCAATTAACGGACACTCTGCACCAAAACGCGGCAATGACACTTTTGCGCAATCCAGCAAGCGCTTTATTTTCTGGGAGAAAGATGGCGCGCCCGGGGGGACTCGAACTCCCGACCTTCTGGTTCGTAGCCAGACGCTCTATCCAACTGAGCTACGGGCGCACCGCGACAATCATTTTAGCACAATCTTTTATGTGACGCGCCAATAGGCCGAACCAGAATCCTGGGCATCGCAAACCGCGCAACTCTTACATTATCTCCGGAAAGCCACTACAGCTTCCCACTCCGTTATTTCAAGGATTTCCCCGAAGATTCGCTGTTTGTTGACGAAATATAGTTGAATTAGCAACACAAGATTGTTAGCCTTGAGTAACCAAACACACCCGCACATTCGCGTCTCTCCCCGGGTGCTGGGCAAGACAGGAACGTCTCCTTGATCGGCACGCTTTCACCAAGCCGAAGGCTCACGTCTCGCGTTGACGCTGGCGGCGAAGTTTGGGTCTATTGGCAATGTGGTGTGCGCACGGATATTTCGCGCGTTCGCAACGTCAGCGCGGGCGGAATGTTTCTGGAATTGCAGAAGCCGCTGGCAAAAGGTCTGACGACGAGTCTCCATTTCCTGGTGCAGGAAGGCGCCATACGGGCGAACGCGGAGGTGCGCTATACCTTGCCCGGCACTGGGCTAGGCCTGAAATTTACGGCAGTTGAAAAGGAGTGCGGCCCTAAACTCGCTGGATTGTTGACAAGGCTGCGCGGCATCCAACGCGCACGAAAAATATAACAATCAGGCGCGCGTGAAGTCTTTGTTGTGTTCTTCCGCGCCTCGCGACAGAAGCAAAGCGGCCGTCAGAATCGTAACGATCTCAAAACCCGCCAGCGCCTTCTGATAGCCAAAATGTTCGTATAACGCGAACTGAATCGAATTCGTCGGCGACGCGATCAAGATTCCCAATTGATACGCAAGCCCCGGCATCAACCCGCGCGCCGCCGCAGCCGATAGTTCGTTCAGGTGAACCGGAATCACTCCCCACGCGCCTTGCACACCGGCCTGCATCAAAAACGCGCCGGCAATCAGTACCGGCAATGTTCCCCCAAACGCCCAGAGAGGAATCACCAGCAGCGCTAGTAATAGCGCCGCCAACATTCCCTTTCTTCTTCCCGCAGCCTGCGAAAGCTGCCCAAAAATAACCGCGCCGACCACCGCGCCAATGTTTGAAATAATCACCATGTTTGCGCGTAACCCGTCGGACACTTTGTGTACTTCTTTCAAAAAGTCCGGATACAAATCCTGCGTGCCGTGCGAGAGAAACATCATGAACGTCATCAGTACTACGAGGTACGCAAACCGCTTCCACTCTTTTCCCACGGTCCGCAAAACTTCGCCCGTCGTTGCCGCGCGGTTTTCTTTCCAGGCCTGAGATTCCGGGACTTTCGTGCGAATGTAAAGCGCCAGCAGCGCCGGCAGCGCACCCACCCAAAACACGGGCCGCCATCCCCACACGGGCAAAATCATCTTCGCCGCCAGCGCCGCAAGCAAATTCCCTATTGGATATCCGCTTTGCAACAATCCGCTCAACACGCCGCGCAACCGCTTCGGTGCGGCCTCCATCGCTAGCGAAGCGCCGACTCCCCATTCGCCGCCCATACCAATTCCAAAAAGTGCGCGCAACACCAAGAACGTCGTGTAATTCGGCGCGAACCCGCAAAGCAACTCGATCACCGAAAAATAAATCACGTTGGCCATCAGCGGGATGCGCCGACCGTAGCGATCCGCCAGCAAACCAAAAAGCAAAGCGCCCACAGGGCGCATCGCCAGCGTCGCCGCCGTGGTGAGCACGATGTCTTTCTTTGTTACGCCGAATTGGTGCGCAAGCGTGTCAAAAAGAAAGGTCACCACGAAGAAATCGAACGCGTCCAGCGTCCAGCCGAGAAATCCAGCCAGCACGGCATGGTAGTTGGCGGGCCCCAAAGTTTTGTTCGCAGAAAAATTCGCCATCGGAATCGCGCAGGATTATGCCACGATTTCCGCTTCGCTTGACGCTTTCTCCCGGACTCGCTACAACTACGCAATGCCCAAACGCCCTTCAAAGATGCCGCTCGTTTCCGTTTCTGATTTCGAGACCGCCGCCGAAGCCAAAATGTCGCACATGGCGCGCGAGTATCTGCAAAGCGGCGCCGCCGATGAAATCACGCTCCGCCGCAATCGTTCCATTTTCGACTCCCTTCTGCTCAAGCCGCGCGCGCTGTGTGACGTCAGTAGTCTCGACACTTCGTTGAATCTTTTCGGTGTGGCTATGCCCCACCCTCTTCTGTTGTCACCGACGGCCTACGGAAGACTCTTTCACAAACAAGGCGAACTCGCCGTCGCGGAAGGTGCTGCGCAAACGAAAACTATCTACACTGTCAGCTCCTTCTCAACCACCAAGATGGAGAAAATCGCCTCGAGCACCACTCATCCACTTTGGTTTCAACTCTACACGCCGCCTGATCAAGCCATCTCGGCTGACCTCCTTAAGCGCGCTGTAGACTCTGGTTACAAAGTCATCGTTGCCACAGTGGACGCACCCGTTCTTGGCACACGCAACCGAGAAATGCGCAGCGCGTTTCACATGCCTCACGGCATCATTCGCGAGAATTTGCGCAAGTATGGAACCGGTCTCACGCGCAGCGCCCATTTTTCAGATGTCGGCGTCGTCGCAACGTCTCTCAACCCCTCCCTAACGTGGGATTACATGGATTGGTTGCGCTCCCTTACAAAACTTCCGATTCTCTTGAAGGGCATCCTCTCGCCCGAAGACGCGAAATTCGCCGTCGAGCACGGCGCGCATGGCATCATTGTTTCGAATCACGGCGCACGAAACCTGGACACATTGCCATCCACTCTCGAAGCTCTCCCCGGCGTCATCAAAGCCGTCGGCGGCAATATTCCTGTACTTTTCGACGGCGGCATTCGCCGCGGCACGGACATTTTCAAAGCCCTCGCTCTCGGAGCGAAGGCCGCTCTTATCGGCCGCCCCTACGTTTATGGCCTCGCCGTGAACGGCGCGGCAGGCGTCGCCCGTGTCATCGAAATTCTGCTCGAAGAACTGCGTGTCGCCATGTCCATCTGTGGCCGCCCAACTCTTGCTTCCATCGACAAATCCGTTCTCTGGAACAACTCCAAGGAATAAGAATAAGGGCCATAAAAAAGCCCGGGCCGCTGTGGGTTGCGGCCCGGGTGGGGGTACAGCCTGAGGGGGGCTAAGGTAAACTCGTTTTTCTAATGCACCGTCTGTGTCGTGAGCTGGCAAATCATTCGCAGCTCTTCATACGTAAAGAAATACTCTTCGTGCATCCCAACCAATTCTTTGTGCCCGAATCCTGTTTCCCGCGAAATCCGGCAGAGCTCTTTTTCCGGCATCCCGAGCAGCGTTGCCGCTCTCGATTGACCGACGTATTTGGGCTCCGGCGCGTTCATCAATTCACCTTACGCAGGAATCAGTGCCATGGCGTCTTCTTCCACGGCCAAAATCATCGCCTTATAAATGTCTACGTCCCAGCCATCACCGATGCGCACACGCAGCGTTTCGCCGCCATCTTTCAGAACGCGCCCGCGCACGGGCACTTTAATTTCGCCAAGAGCCACTTGCAGCACAACCGCTTGGCCAATCCAAGATTTGTATGCGCTGTCCATTTGCTCTCCCTCAGAGATTTACTGCCGCCAGGGAGAGGATCGCGTGCGGTGCCCAATTCTCACAATGGTACAGCGAGGGTACGGGACTAGTAGAAAGGTACTGTCTTGCGTTTGAGCATCGTTTTCCCCGCGTTTCTATCGCAGTACTTTTGTACTTAATCTTCGGGACGCCCATACCATTGGTCATTCCCACGGCTTCCGTCATCCTCTACTCGTGAGTCGCGAAGTCCCAATCCGCAGCGAAGCACAAGCACGCCCCGCAGAACCGCGTCCTGGCATCGGACTCGCCCTCGGCGGCGGATTCGCGCGCGGTTTCGCGCATCTCGGCGTCCTGCAAGTTCTCGAGCAGAATCACATTCCCGTCACTCATATCGCGGGCACCAGCGTTGGCAGCATTCTCGGCGCAGCCTATGCCAGTGGCGCACCCCTGGCGAAAATCCTTGCCACCTGCCGTGACCTTAAGTTTCGTGATATTGCGCGCTGGCGCGTCTCCCGCCTCGGCCTTGCCAGCAACCATCGCTTATCGGATTTGATGGACCGCGTTTTCGAAGCGCGCCAATTCGAAGACTTGCGCATTCCCATGGCTGTCGTGGCCACCGATCTCGCTACTTGCGATCCGGTCATCTTCACGCAAGGCCGCCTCGTGGATGCCATTCGCGCAAGCTGCGCGTTTCCTGGCCTCTTCGAACCCGTGGAAATCGGTACGCGCTGCCTTGCCGACGGCGGTCTCGTCGCGCAAGTTCCCACTGTAGCCGCGCGCCAGCTGGGCGCCGAGCGCGTCCTTGCAGTTTCCGTCGGCATGCAGGACGGTCACCGCGGCGCTCCCAAGAACATCTTTCAGGTTGTCGCCCGCGCCGTTTCCGCTGCGCAAAAACATCAGCTCGAATCCTGGGAACGCCACGCAGACCTCGTCCTGCGCCCCGACGTTCAGCATCTCGCCTGGGACGATTTCGAACGCGCCAGCGACGCCATCGAAGCTGGCGTTGCCTGCGCCACCCGCGCGCTTCCGCGCATCAAAAAATTGCTCGAACGCACCGTCGAACTCGAAGATATATTCGACGTCGAAGCTCGCTCCCATCTCTGGATTGCGGAGGCTCACCGGTGATTCGTCGCGTGTGGTGGCTCGGACCTGCGAACACGCTCGTGCTTCTCTGGATGGAATGCGGAGAGAATCCCGCCTTTTTTTGTTACCTTATTACCAGGAGCGCCGCGCTCTGGGTCCGCGGGCAGCAGTCATAGCTGCCCTGACTAAACGCAGCCGGCGATTAAACCCTTCTTGGATTCTATCCTTCACTTACTTCGTTCGCTCTACAGCTCCGAAGGTTTGAAACAACTTATTCAATGGATTGGTCCCAATCTCTTCTGCGGGCTCGTCTGCACAATTCTTTTCGTCGAGACCGGTCTCTTTGTCGGCTTCTTTTTGCCCGGCGACTCACTTTTAGTGACCGCGGGAATTTTTGCGGGCCAGAATGTGGTTCCTCTTCGCTGGCTTCTCATTCCGGGGATTCTCTGCGCGATTATCGGCGACCAGCTCGGATACTGGATAGGCCGCAAAGCTGGCCCTGCGCTGTACAAGCGTGAGGACTCGTTCTTCTTTCGCCGTAGTCATTTGCAGCGCGCGCACGATTTCTATGAGAAATATGGCGGAAGGGCAGTCATTTTGGCGCGCTTTGTACCGATTGTCCGCACGTTTTGCCCGCCGGTGGCTGGCGCAGCCCGCATGCCGTATTCGCGCTATCTGACTTTCGACATTTTCGGCGGCATATGTTGGGTCAGCAGCATGGTCTTGGGTGGCTACATAGCTGGATCGCGCATCCCCAACATCGGCAAGTACCTTCATTTCATCATCGGCGGAATCATTTTTCTTTCGATCCTTCCGCCCATTATCGGCCTCTTGCGGGCGCGCAGCTCAGGTTCCCCGCCGGTTCCCCGATCCTCCGCTCCAGCCGTTCACCCAGACAACGACTAACACATGCCGCCGAGCAAAATCCAAGCCATCATTTTCGATATCGGCCGCGTCCTGGTTCGCGTGGACGTCTCACGTGCCATGCAAGACCTCGCGCAAGGCATTTCCCTTTCACCGCAAGAGATTTGGACTGCTATTGAAAAAGATCCTCGTTGGCAGGATTGGCAGGAGGGCCGTATCTCTCCACGTGATTGGCATCTGCATCTTGCCAAGCGCCTCGGCGGCTCGCTCACCTTCGAACAATTCACCGAAGCCTGGAATCGCGCGCTCGACCCGCAGCCCATTCAGGAAAGTTCTCTGTTCGAAAGCCTCCGCAAAAATTTTCGCGTCGGTCTTCTTTCGAACACGGATCCCATTCACGTCGCTCATCTTGAATCCACATTCGAATTCTTCCGCTACTTTCCGAAATCCGCGCGCACATATTCTTGCGTCGTCGGAGCGAGCAAACCCTCTCCACTCATCTTTCGCGAAGCCCTCAAATCCCTGCGCGCAAAAGCCGAGGCATCCGTCTTTATTGATGACATCGAGGCCTACGTGGACGCCGCCCGTCGTCTCGGCATGCAAGGGATCCACTATCAGGATTCCGCCCAACTATCGAATGACCTTAATACCTTCGGAGCAAACCTCCCTTCCTGACGTCATCCCAAAATTTCAGTGTGCATTTAACCTCCGCGTAAAGATTGCAGGGACTAGTACTTAGCCTGCTACCGGCGCTTTTCGTCCCCTCTTCGGCTAGCCCCTCATTTTTCAGGTACTTAGCCGCCTACCTTCCCTCCTGGTCGAAAGTACAGGTTTGGCTCCCTGCTTGCACTTTTCTTGACCACGAACGGATTCCGCAGAGTTTTGGCAGTGGGGTGAAAGCCGCAGAGCGGCTACCCAGAAGAGGAGAAAGAACTAGTCATGGCCGACGAATATACAGAAGTAAAGAGTTCACCAGCGTGGCAGTTGCCGGCAATCATCGTGTTGGGTTTGATTGCGATTGGCGGTTTGGCATTTGGTTGGAATGCTTCTTCCAAGTTGGACGGCACACAGCAAGCAGTCGCGACCCAAGTGAAGACCATGCAGACCTCGGTCGAGCAGGATATGTCTTCCCTGAAGGACCGTCTGGCACAAGCGGAAAAGACCAACACCGACTTCCAGGGCGATCTGAAGGTTGTCACGGGCAAGCTCAAGATTACCCAGGGCCAACTCAAGAAGGCTCGTGAAGAAGCCGCCAAGGCCAATACCGATACGACCGAGAAGCTCACGGCTTTGGACACCAACGTCCACACCGAATTGGCGACGAAGGCCGCTAGCGATGATCTGAAGACCGTAGATACCAAAGTGGGTGGCGTCCGCACCGATCTCGATACGACCCGCGAAGACCTGAAGATGGCCCGCAGCGAGATGGGCACGCTCATCGCGCGCAACCACGATGAAATTGATCAGCTCCGCCGCCTCGGCGAACGTGATTACATTGAATTCACCATCACCGGCAAGAACAAGCCGCAGAAGGTGGGCAACGTGACCGTCGAACTCAAAGGCGTGAACGAGAAGAGGGGTCAGTTCAGTGTTAACCTGACGGCAGAAGATCGCCAGCTCCAGAAGAAGAATCGCGCCATGAACGAACCAATCTTTTTCTACCTCCATGGCACCAAAATTCCGCAGGAAATTGTGATTAACAAAGTCGGCAAGGACACCGTTAGCGGATACGTCAGCATCCCAAAGGCGAATTCGCAAGCGAGCGCTTCGACTTCCACTTCTGGCAAGTAAGCAGAACAACCGAACCGCCGGCGCGAGTCGGCGAAAAGAGGGCGGCTCCCGAGGCCGCCCTCTTTTTTTGCCAAGTGCGTTTCCATGCCCGACTCAGGTTTCCCGTACAATTGCGTGGCCCCTCGGGAGGACGCATTTGATCAGGAA
>Ga0210406_10004789_pt1 | contig 14348 bp, 7 predicted proteins | sample IncBWC30MmetaG_FD_155454 | JGI IMG/M metagenome (GOLD analysis project Ga0210406, IMG submission 155454) | Forest soil microbial communities from Barre Woods Harvard Forest LTER site, Petersham, Massachusetts, United States - Inc-BW-C-30-M | ecosystem: Environmental > Terrestrial > Soil >... | reverse complement strand
AGTGAAGATTATCAATCTGCCGGCGGGCGTCACGGTTCAGTACGGAACCATGTCCCGCGCGGGTACCCTGGTTGCGACCGTTGACGGCGACAACGTTGTGGGTGTCTGGTCAACACGCTCGGGAGAACTCTTGCAGCGCCTGGCTGACGGCAGTCATCCACCCACCGATGTGGAGTTTTCGCCGGATGGGCGGTACCTTGCGGTCGCTTATCAGTTAGTGCCGAACGAGAAGGGTCTGCTCAGGATTTTCGACGTGGATTCGTGGAAGATGGAGCACGAGTTCGTTGTGCCAGATGTGTTCGCACTGGCATTGTCGCCGGACAATCGGCGCCTCGCTCTCTCGGGCATGGTTACTCAGGCCTGGGACGTGGAAAAGTCGAGGATGCTGGCCGATATATCGCCTCCGTTTGGAGGATCGACGTCGCTCTCGTTTTCAGGTGATAGCAGTTGGGTTGCCACTGCGGACGGTGACGGCCACGTCCGGGTCTTCGATGCTGCCAGCGGAAAGCCGCGGAGCCCAGGGACAGAATTTGCGCTGGAGCCACTTGCGGTAGCATTTTCTCGAGACAACAAATCAGTCATTGCCGGTGGAGTAGACAAGACTCTGTCCATCATCGACCCGGAGACGGGGAAGGTCCTGCGGACGCTCCCCAAGCAGCCCGGACTGATCATCTCGCTCGATGTCTCTGCAGACGAAAAACAAGTGGCGGTGATCTACCGTTCTGCCGATTACTTTGCCAAGGTTGATCACCTGATGCTGTGGAATTTGGACACAGGAGCCGTTCTTGCCGATTTTCGGAAGCCGGGAATCACCATAGTAGGAGGCGCCTTCGTGGGCGATCATTACCTGTTCGCAGCCGCGTCCGACAACCAACTCGGCGTTTGGTCCCTGCGCTGATGATTCGCGCCTCATGCGCCATGAGTACGTTTCCACTGGCTTGCGAAGAGTTCGCACTCCCTGAGCAGAGTCTAGCTTAATGCCGCGACGATTTTATTCCGAGAGATTGCAGCGGCTGCGCGCTGAAATTACCCTGCGCGCGCCCCACTTCTCGCGCCCTTTGCGAGAAGTGGGAATTCTCACGCACTCACAATCGGCTCAATGGCTTGGGCTCTAGCCCACGATAGGCCCTTCGATATCAAACTGAGGGATTAGCTTTCAGCGGACTCATGCAGGAGAGCCGCCTCGGCTGCCGGAACTCCGGACTCGCCCCAACACTGCTGTTCAACCTCAATTGCTGCGCAGGGCTTCCATGGGATTAATGGAAGAAGCGCGCCGTGCGGGAATGTAGCCAGAGACCGCCGCCACCAGCAGCAGTGCCAGGGCCATTCCCAGATAGGTCGGCAAATCCCAGGGCGAGGTTGCGAACAGTAGGGATGCAATCAACTTTGCTACCGCGAATGCGCCGACGGTACCGAGCGCGATGCCCGCGAAGGCCAATCGCAGCGTCCCGGCGAGCACCTGGCGCTGCACGAGACCGGTGGTTGCGCCGAGCGCCATCCGAATCCCGATCTCTGGTCTCTGGCGCGTAACTGAGTAGGAGATGACGCCGTAGATGCCGAGCGTAGCCAATAGCAATCCCAGTCCGGCGAATGCGGCGACCAGAATCATGAAGAAACGTCGCGGAGAAACCGCGCGATCGACGATGGACCGGATCGGCCGAAACTCGGCGGCCGGTTGATTGGGATTCAGTTCACGCAGGGCGTGCAGGACGCTCGGGGCCAGAGCCGCCGGCGGCAGGCTGGTACGCACAACCAATTGTGCCGATGACGGCCCTTGCTGTAGAGCCGGATAGTAAATTTGCGAGCCGGCTCCGCTTTCCACGCTCTCTTCATGGACGTCGTCGACCACTCCGACGACGTGATCTTCCTCTTTGTCGCGCATAAGGATCTTGCCCACCGCGTCCTCGCCGGGCCAGTAGACGCGAGCGGCAGATTCGTTGATGAGGACAACTCTCTGGTTCTGTGGTCCGTCGGCCCAGGTGAAGTCTCGCCCGCGCAGTCGAATGCCCATGGCGCGTATGAATCCCGGTGTAATCACGTACACCAGCGGGTCCGGCAGTTCGCCGGGAGCGAATATCCTTCCCTGAGGCACAGGGGTATCCCATTCGCGATTGGGTCCGAGCGGGAGATAATCGGCGATGCCTGCGGCTTCCACGCCGGGAAGCGCGCTGACTCGGGCGAGAATCTGCTGGAAGATGGCACTGCGCTTGGCGACCCTGGCGTCGCCGGTCGGTGCGCTCTCGTCATAGCTCACACTGATCGAGGCAGCGCGGTCTGGCTGGAAGCCGAGGTCAACATCCAGCACCTTGATAAAGCTGCGCAGCAGCAGCCCCGCACTCACCAGCAGCACGCATGCCAGGGCAACCTCAGACACGACCAGTGCGGAGCGGACGCGCTCGTGTTTTCGGCCCAGGCCGGCGCCCGCACCGGAATCCTTCAGCGTTTCCTGTAGATTTCCGCTGGCCATCCTCAACCCCGGAAGCAGTCCGAAGACCATGGCGGTGAAGACCGCGACGAGAACGGTCCAGCCCAGCGCCTGGCCATCGATGCGGAGTGTACTGAGAAGCGGCAGAGCCAGAGATCCCTGGTGCGCGAGCCATGCGATTAACATTAGAGCCAGTCCCAACCCGAAGGCAGCGCCCGCGCTGGAGAGCACGAGACTCTCCATGAGCAACTGGCGCACAATGCGGCCGCGGCTTGCTCCGAGCGCGCCGCGAACGGCGAACTCCTTGGAGCGCGCGGCGGCGCGAGCCAGCAGCAGGTTAGAGAGGTTCACGCCCGCGATCAGCAGAATCGCGCCTACCGCGCACCATAGCGCAATCAAGGAACGGCGCAGCTTGCCCGTAACGTAATCCTTCAATGGCACCGGAATCAGGGCGCCTTTGTATTGCCCCAGGGTCTGGGGAAATCTGACGCTTTGATAGATGTTTGGCGCAACCCGCCTGGCGTCGTCGAGCGCTTGTGCCAGTGTCACGCCGGGCTTGAGACGGCCCAGCAGCGTGACGATGTTTCCCCAGTTACGCTCGTAGTCGAGATTGAGCGGGACGAAAAGATCGACCTTCACGCCAGGAGAAAACACAGCGCCGAAGTCGAAGCTGGCAGGCAACACTCCCACTACCGTCACCGGCCCGGAGTCATTCGGGGTTCCGTTCAGCTCGATGGCCTTGCCCACGATGGCAGGGTCGGCGGCGAATTGGCGCCGCCAATAAGCATTCGTCAGTAAAGCGACGGGAGCGGTACCGCGAGCCTCGTCGGGCGTGAACAGCCGTCCCATGGCGGGTCGCACGCCGAGAACCTGGAAGAAGTTGCCGATGACTTCGATGCCGGTAGCCGGCTCGGGCTCGCCTCGGCCGGTAAGACGAAGGTTATCTGGCGTGGTGAACGCTTCGTATCCAGTCACGTCCTGATAGGTGCGGCTCTGCGCGCGAAATTCTTCGTAGGCGTCGGCCGAGTAGGTCGCGCACGACCAGCCGCAGGGAGACGGCGGCGGCGCGATCCAAGCCAACTCCTGCGCGTTGGGAAAAGGCAGCGGTCGCAGGAGCAGAGTGTTGACCACGCTGAAGACAGCGATGTTGGCTCCGATGGACAGAGCCAGAATTAAGATAGAGACGGCCGCGAAGCCGGGATCGCGCCCGAGTGTGCGGAACGTGTAACGCACGTCCTGGAGTGGGTCCGTCCAGTAATCCATGAGGCCTCTGTGGGGTTCCGTTGTCTCTGACATTGGTTGGCCTATCCGCTCCACGGCGCCCAGGTTGCCGAACTGGCAGTTCCGCATAGAAAGCGAGGAGACACCGCACAGCACCGCACAAAGTCAAATTGCCGCAACGCTGCGTTCCGGTTTATGGTAAACAGCCTGAATGATTGGACGGTTCAGTCAGCGTATGGTTAGGAGAAAAATACGCTAAGTCTTAGCTTACGTTGGTGAGTTGCGAATCCTCAAGGTTGTGAACCCAAACGTTAGCCTGTCGGGATGAGACCTAGGGGGCAAGATCGTTTTCTACTTATTACCCTCCGGCAGACTCCAGGCAAACAGAACCCCGCCGCCACTGGTCAAAACATATTGCCGATGGTCTAATTCATACGTGATCGGAGAACTCGCGATCTGGCCGCCAGTACCAGCGTGCCACAGAGTTGTGCCATCGCTGGTATCGAGGGCAAGAGCATTGCCGCTCGAGTCGCCGGTGAACGTGACGCCCGAATCCGTTGTCAACACTCCGGCAGAAGCTCCTTCCCCAATATCGTGGTGCCAGCGAATTTTCCCCGTCTGGTAGTCGATGGCTTTGATGATGCCTTGGCCCCAGAGTCCGTAGTCTGCGCCAGCCCAGCCATAGGCACCGTCTGCGGGCTTGGCGAAATACAGGGAGTAACTTTCGCGCGCGGAAACGATAAACAGTCCGCTCTTGGGATCGAAACTTGGAGAACGGAAGTTGGTCATGCCGCCTTCATCGGGCGCGATCAGGCGTCCGTCAGGCGCCGGTTCTTTGTCCGGATTCGGAATCGGGCGGCCCTCCTTATCGATGCCCAACGTCCAGTTCACCGGGCCAAACGGCGCAGTCAGAAGGCTTCTGCCGTTGGTTCGATCGAGCACGAAGAAGTAGCCGTTACGCGAGGCCTGCATCAGCAGCTTACGCGGCTCTCCGTGGAAGTCGGCGTCGACCATGACCGGGACTTCGATGGCATCCCAATCGTGCGTGTCATGCGGAGAAGGCTGGAAGGCCCAGACAAGTTTTCCGGTATCGGGGTTCAGGGCTGCGATCGAGCACGTATAGAGGTTGTCCCCGGGACGCGTCTTGCCGTTCAACACAGGCGTCGGATTGCCCGTGCCGGTAAACAGCAAATTCAGATCGGGGTCGTAAGTTCCGGTCAACCAGATGGTGCCACCCGTGGTCGCGTTCGGGGTACCGGCGGGAGGAGTCGTGTTCCATTGCCATTGCGTCTTGCCGGTCTCGGGATCGATTGATCGCAGGTACGCGCCTATATTGTCTAAATCCCCGCCTACCCCGAGGATCACGTGATCGCGTACCACCAGCGGCGCCATGGTTGTCCAATATCCCTTCTTTATGTCGCCAACCTCCACATCCCAACGGACTTTGCCGTTTTTTGCTTCGAGCGAAATCAGGTGTGCATCGGGAGTGGAGAAGTACAGCCACTGTTTGTACATGGCGACCCCACGATGCCCCAGGTGCATGCCCGCGTTTGGCTTGTATGTGTAGTGCCAGATCTGGTGACCGGTACGGGCATCGACCGCCCAAACGTTGTCCGGCACGGTGAAATACAGCACTCCGTCGACCAACAGCGGGGAGGATTTGATGAGTGCATCCTGGTTGGTTTGAAACGCCCAAGCCAGAGCGAGAGAGGCAACGTTCTGGGGAGTGATTTGGGTGAGTCGACTGTGTCGTCGGCCGGAATAGTCGCCGTGGTAGCTCGGCCAGGAGTCGGACGGCGGGTTTCGAATGACGGCAGGATCGAGCCCCTGGGACCGAAGCCGGCCCGGGAAAAAGAACAACAAGGCGGCGGTACACAATATCTTTTTCGTGGAAAGAGATTTCATATTTCCTATCGCAACGTTTGCAGGTAGGCCATCAGGTTATGGATATCGTCGTCGGTGTATTTTTCGAATTGCTTAATATGAGCGTCCGAGGGGGAGTCGATTTTGTAATCGACTGCGCGGATCGGCCAGGACTTGGACCATCCTTCGGAGTCAGTCATGGCCACGTGGAACTCATCTTTATAGGTGAGCGTTCCTGTGAAAGTTTCGCCGGATTTGGTGATGACTGTGAGCTTTGCCTTCGCATTCTGGGGATAGAGCATCTGCATTTCGAGTTCCAGGCCCTCGCGTCGCGTGGCAATCCCAGCCAGATCGCCGGTGGGGGAATGGCAAGATGAGCATTTTCCAGGTCCATTGAAATACGCTTTGCCTTGCTCAACGTTGCCCGTTTGCAAATCGGCAACGTCGACGCCGCGGCGGCCCCCCGGCTTGGCATTCAATTGCCTGGTTTGGTCTCGAATGAAGGCGATAACATCGTTGACCTGCGGGATGGTAAGTCCGGGAAATGGAGGCATGCCTTTCTCGACACGCCCGTCGTGCACCACCGCTCGAATTTTGTCTCCCCGGACGTCCCGCGCCACCAGACGAGAACGCGTTAGGTCGGGACCGGATTCGCCGCCAGCAGCATCGCGTCCGTGGCAGAAGGAACAGTTGCGTGCAAAAAGTAGCTTGCCGCGGTCCGGTGCAGGCAGAGACGTTGATTTGGCTGACTGCGCTGACGCCAGAGAAACACCGAGCAGTAGCTGAGAAATCAGCAACGTCGTTCGTAGACTGAACGCACCTAAACCCACCATCGATGAAAACCTCCAGGCAGCCATGTTCATCCTCGAGCCAACGTCAAGGGCATCTCATGTTAACAAAGAGCGCAAGAAGAATAAGAAGACGACAAAACAGCGAAAGAAACGGGACGAGGGTGCAAGTCGGCTTCGATCGCGAGTGACCTCCCCGAAACCCGTTTCTGGACCGGGAGGACGATGGGCTAGAGAGACCCCGAATCACCTTGGCGTCGCTGGTTATCCGCTGAGTAATCACTCTGGCAGACAGAGGAACAGTGCTCATGTTATTGCACGAGGCTCCCGGGCAATGCTCACAGGTCATCCATTCGAACGTCAGAACATTACGGAGGCCTCATGCCTTTGCGATTTCTTCCATGGTTTTTCTCTGCCAGTTTGACAATCGTGATCGGCTCCCTCTCTTTGTTCGCGCAGCAGCTATCGGTCGTCCGGCTGGACTCCAGCAAAATCTCGCCTTCGGAGATCGACACAGCGGTGAATCGACTGATGGATGAAGCCCACGTGACCGGCGCAGGCATCGCAATTTTCAACGACGCCAAAGTTGTCTACCTTAAAACTTATGGCCTCCGGGATGAAGAGAAACACCTGCCTCTGACTCCCGATTCAGTAATGACCGCAGCATCATTGACCAAAGCCGCCTTCGCTACCCTGGTCGTGCAATTGGTTCATGAGCGCATCATCGCGCTGGACAAGCTGGTGTATGAATATCTGCCGAAGCCTCTGCCGGAATATCCCGCATACAACGACCTGGCCGACGACCCGCGCTACAAGCAAATCACCATGCGAATGTTGCTGGACCACACCAGCGGCTTTCCCAACTGGCGCCGGTTCACCGATGACAAGAAACTCAGGATTTACTTCCTGCCGGGATCAAGATTCGCATATTCCGGGGAAGGGATTGCTCTGGCGCAACTTGTGGTGGAGAGCGTTACCGGCAAGTCCGTTAACCAACTGATGAGCGAACGCATCTTTCAACCTCTGGGCATGACTCGCACCAGCATGGTCTCGGAAGAGCGATTGGAGAACGACCATGCCATCGGATTCGACGAACAAAGTAAATCGCTCGGTCTGGAGCACCGGGACAAGGCCAACGCCGCCGGTTCCATGCAGACAACCCTCCGCGACTATGCGCGGTTCGTGCAAGCCGTGTTACGCGGAGCAATTCCTGACAGGAAATCTCGAAATCTGATGCTGAGCCCTCAAATTCAGATCACGTCAAAGCACGAATTCCCTTCACTCTCCACAGAGACGACAACGGCGAATCGTCCGATTCATCTCAGCTACGGACTTGGGTGGGGACTCTATTGGACGCCATACGGCAAAGTTTTCTTCAAGGAGGGGCATGATGAGGGCTGGCGCCATTACGTCGCGTGCTTCGACCGACCCAAAACGGGCATCCTCGTTATGACCAACAGCTCGAACGGAGAAGATATCTACAGCGGTCTGTTGGAGAAGGTGCTTCGAGATACCTTTACTCCGCTTGAATGGGAGGGGTTTAAGGCTCCAATAAGCAATCGGTCGGTTTCCAGATAATTTTTCTATATGAACTGCGGACAAATCTCCCAAGGTGATTCATTCCCGAATTTCCGGCCGTGCGGAAATTCTTCCAGTCCAAAAGTCGGCTTCGAGGAGATCGCCATTGATCTCCTCGAAGCCCGTTTCTCGCCAACTTCCGGATAGCCGACAACTGACCAATCGAATCTGCAGATCACCTGAAGTTGTCCCGTGCGAGGCTGTTTATTCGCGGCGCAAGGCGGTCATCGGATGGATGCCCAAAGCCCGCCGTGCCGGGATGTAACACGCCAGCATAGCGACTGCCCCAAGCAACAACGCCACACCTATCAGTGTTGCGGGATCGGTAGGCTCCACTTCGAAGAGCAAGCTGACCATCACCCGCGTAAGCGCCATGGCGCCGGCAAGCCCGAGCACGATGCCCAGCAGCCCGAGCTTCACTCCATCCTTCATTACCAGCCGCAGGACATCGCGATGTTGCGCGCCCAAAGCTATGTAGACTCCGATTTCGTGCGTGCGCTGATTGACGCGATACGCGACCATACCGTAGATGCCCACTCCAGCCAGCGCCACCGCTAGCACGGCAAAGCTCCCAAGCAACAACATGTTGAAGCGCTGCTGCGCTACCGAGACCGCCAACAGATCGTCCATGGATTGAATGCCACTTACCGGAATCTGGCTATCCAAGCTCCAAACCTGTCTTTTCACGTCCTCGACCAGCCCTGCTACCGGAACTCGCGTCCGGATCACCAGGGTCATAAATTTCCGCCACGCCTCGTCATTCTGGCTGAACGGAGCGTAGACGGCGGGATCCACTGGCTGGTTCAGCCCGGAATGCTTCACGTCGCCCGCAACACCAACGATCGTCATCCACTCGTGGGGTTCGTTAGATCGGGCCCAGTCAATACGGGTTCCAATTGGGTTCTGGCCGGGAACAAGTTGCCGCACGAACGCTTCGTTGACGATCGCCACTCGCGGTTGTCCTTCGCGGTCCATCGCGCGGAAGTCGCGTCCGGCGCGAATGGGAATCTGCATGACGCCGAAGTAATCACCCATGACCGATAGCGTTTGCACCTCAGGTTCGGCTCCCACCGCAGGCGTCGGCTGTCCGTCGATCACGACGCGATGGCCTACATAATTTCCGGCCAGGGGAAGATCTGTAATCATCGCCGCTTCCACCCCGGGAAAGGCGTTAATTCGCGCCAGCAACTCCCGGCGGAAATTCGTCTGCATGGGAATCTGCGGATAGCGGGTTCCCAGCTGAAGGTACATGGTCATGACGTTCGCCGGATTGAATCCTGGATCGACGGATCGCAGGCGCAGAAAGCCTTTGATCAGCAGTCCCGCACCCGCCAGCAGAACGAGCGCCAGTGCAAGCTCCGCGGTCACCAGGAAGCTGCGCAAGGGACTGCGCGAAATGCCCGTGGGAGTGGTGCGTGCGTTCTCCCGCAACGCTTCCGCGATATCGCCGCGAGATGCGGACCATGCCGGCAGAAGTCCGAACAGCAGCCCTGTCAGCAGCGAGATGAAGAACACGAATATAAAGACCCGCGCGTCCATGTGAATTGCATTGAAATGACGCAGCGCCTCCGGTTTCAATGCCAATAACAACGTTGTGCCGGCCTTTGCAACGATCAGTCCGACTGCTCCGCCAACCAGCGCCAACAGCGTGCTCTCCGTGAGCCGTTGACGAATCAGGCGGCCATTTCGTGCACCCAGCGAAGCGCGGATCATCATTTCGCGCTGGCGTGTAACGGCCCGGGCCATCAGCAGCATCGCGAAATTCGCACAAGCAATCAGCAGCACCAGCCCAACCGCTCCGAAAAGAATCAGCAGCGCCGGGCGGACATCCCCCACCAGCCAGTCATGCAGCGGTATTAGTAAGGTGCCGCGCTCCTTCTCACTGTCGGGAAACTGCTCGGCAAGCCGGTGGTCCACCTGTGCGATCTCACCTTGCGCCTGCGTAAGCGATACTCCAGGCTTCAGCCGCCAGTAGGTGTGCATAAAATGCACGTCGCGCTCGGAAGCGGCGTCGGGATATGCCACCCACAACGAAACGAAGACATCTGCAGATTCTTTCGGTAGAGCGAAATCCTTGGGCATCACGCCAATTACTGTGTAACTCTTGTCGCTCAAACGGATCGCCCTGCCCAGCACATGAGTGTCGCTGCCGAGGAAGTCGCGCCAGAACGGATAACTCACCACGACATTCTGTGGCCCGCCTTTCACGTCTTCATCAGCTGAGATCGAACGGCCCAACATCGGCTGGACGCTGAGTGTCGTAAACAAGCCCTCATCAACATATGCGCCGTGCACGCGCACAGGCTCACCATTGCCCGTGAAGTCCATAGGCGAGATATTGACTCCACCGCTGCTGGCAAACGAGTTGGTCTGGTGCTGAATGTCTTCAAGATTCGGCAGCGAATCGTTGTGCCGTGCAGCCAGCAGCTCCTGCGGGTTGGGATACGGGAGTGGATTCAGCAAAACCTGATTGACCACGCTGAAGATCGCGGTGTTGGCGCCGATCCCGAGGGCAAGCGTCAGCACAACACAAGCGGTAAACGCGGGCGCGTGAATCAGGGTGCGAGCGCCGTAACGCAAGTCCTGCACCAGCGTCTCAACCAAGCTGACGCCGCGAGCCTCGCGGCACTCATCCTTCACTTGGTCCAGTCCGCCAAACTCCAGCCGGACGCGACGCACAGCTTCGGCTTCGCTCATTCCCGACTTCACATATTTGTCAGTCTCTCGCTCGAGGTGAAAGCGCAGCTCGTCGTCGAGTTCGTTCTCTGCGGCAGAGTGCCGCATCAAGGTACGCAGCCGGAAGAGTAAGTCGTGTAGCAGCACGCGACCTCCTAGGCAGATTCGAGGATCTGGCTCACGGCTGCCGTCAGCTTCTGCCAGGCGTCCTGTTCGATCTCGAGTTCGCGCCGTCCGGCTTTGGTGAGCTCGTAGAACTTTGCTCTGCGATTGTTCTCTGATGTACCCCAGCGGGCTTTGATCCAGCCGCGGCGCTCCAGGCGGTGCAGCCCGGGATAGAGCGAGCCCTGCTGCACGCGCAGGACGTCACTGGAGATCTGCTGGATACGTTCAGAAACGGCCCAGCCGTGGAGCGGCTCAAGCGACAGAGTGCGGAGGATGAGCAGGTCCAGCGTGCCCTGCGGAAGATCAATGGATCGAGATGGCATCGGGTTTCCCCTATTCCTTCTACAAGAAGTTACACCAGCTGCTGTAGAAGTGCAAGGGGAGGGGGGACGGGGACAAGAATGCCACCGCATTGAACTTCGACCGCTTACAGAATGGATTACACAGTCAAACCGCGGCTTCTGGTGGATGACGAGCAAACCGGATCTTGGTGATGATCTCCGGATTGCCGAAGATTCTGAAAGTTGATGGCGATAAGCGCGTTTGAACGAAGCCGCTTTGCGGCAGACGCTATCGCGTGCTCGAAGGAAGCACCATCGGAGATCGCTGCACATCTTGCCCGGCTGAACGTTTCCTAAATTCTGTTGGATCATCGTGCGCCAGCCCAAGAGTCGCCGCACCACTTTTCCTTCAATCAACAAGACGCACTCACTGTCCAGATTCTGCTGTCCACATTGGGTCAGATGGTAGTTCGGAACTCGTTCGCATCGCATGAATTGCCAGAAACGCGGCACTTAGCTGCGGCGGAGTTTTGGAACGCCCCATGCTCTAGTGATGTGCGTCACGACTGGATGTGACAGAGGCGTCCGGTCGTGAAGAATGCTCGACCTCTTGACCTCGATGCGATGTTGATGGAGACGACATGAAAAGGCTAACAAAATTCGCGCTGCGTCATGCGCCAAGTCTGGTGATCTGTTTGGTTTCGCTTTGCGCGCTGTCCTTTGCCCAAGAAGTCGACGTACCTAGTGGACGCGGAAGTGGCTCGGTAGTTGCGCCCACTGGCTGGGCAGAGTTGATTGCTCCTGTGCAACCGCGGATCGATCTTAAATTCTACGGCTTTTACATCGGCGAATTGAAAGCACCGTCAGCACAGTTTGACGCCACTTTTCGCGCGACAAGGTTTCTTTCGATCACTCCCAGCTATCTGTATTACTCGGTCCCTGCGGACGGGCTTAATGAACTCGCGAATCATACGGGAGGATTTACTCGCACTGTCGAGGAGCACCAATTTCGGATCGACGGGACGGTTATGTTCTCGGTCCACAAGTTTGAAATCTCCGAGCGCAACATGTATGTCAGAAGATTTCTTCCAACCTACATTTACGGCGGAAAGTCTCTTCCAGAAAAAGAGATCAACCGCTATCGCAATCGGATCGCGGTCGCGTATCCCCTTGCGGTTGGGGGCCACATCTGGAAACCCTTCGCGTCCTACGAAGCCTTTTACGACCAGGGAAGCGGGTGGACGAAAAACCGAGCATGGACTGGCGTCACGGTGCCCATCGAGAAGCATGTGTCGTTCCAGCCCTCCTACATGTGGGAAAACACAAACGGAATCAAAGACCTCCGCTACTTAATGTTTGGCCTGATCTTCAGAATGCCATCGAGATAAGAACCTGACTTCTATTCAACACTCCAAAGGAGACGTGTATGTCAAAAGTGCTACAACGACGAACTGCAATGCTTGCCCTGATCGCCAGCCTGGTTTTTTGTACCGCCGCGCTGGCGCAGATGCCAACATCACCCTGGAAGAAGGCCGCACCATTCCCGTATCCGGATGAAGAACTCTATGGTGTTGCCCTCAACGGCAAAATGTACGTGATCGGCGGCTGGGATGAAGGTAAGGCTGCGGGCCTCAACTACGAGTATGACCCGGCTACCGACAAATGGACTGAGAAAAAAGGGATGCCGCAGTTGGCCCACCATGCCGCCTTAGCCGCTGCCAACGGAAAGATCTACGTGATCGGCGGTTTCGTGCCTCCAAAGGACACTCAGATCCCGACCGGCGGCGCTTGGGAACCCATCGCCGACACGTGGGAGTACGATCCGGCGGCCGACTCATGGAAGTCGCTGGCTCCGGTACCGACGAAACGCGGCGCTGCCGTAGCGGTTGAAGTCGCCGGCAAGATTTACGTCATCGGCGGCGCAACCACGGTGGCAGGTTCCAAGGACCCATACTTCACGTTCTTCGGACCATCTCTGGTTCTCACCACCAACGAGGTTTTTGACCCGGCCGCGAACAAGTGGGAGAGCCGCAAGCCGATGTCGGTGGCGCGCAATCATGCGTACGCCGCCGCGGTGAACGGCAAGATCTACGTTATCGGCGGCCGCACTGGCCACGCCTTCATCTTGTCCGCTACCAACACGGATGTGGTGGAGGAGTACAGCCCCGTAAGTGACATGTGGAGTGCTCCGAAAGAACGGATGCCGACGGCTCGCAGCGGCGGCGCGACGGGCACAGACGGTCGCAGGATCTACATAGCGGGTGGCGAGGTGACTACGAAAGAGCTCGTCGGCGCGTTCCGAGCCGTCGAGGCGTACGAGCCGGCCACCAATTCATGGATCTCGCTGCCACCGATGCCGATGCCGCGGCATGGCATTGCCGGCGCGGTGATCGGGAACGAATTTCATCTAGCCAGCGGCATGATTCAGTCCGCAGGAGCGTTGTCGTTCCTCGACCCGCGTCTCGAAGTCCATACGGGACAGCATGACGTACTGGAGCTGAACTTCTTCTTTCCAACTCCTCAAACGGGTGCGAAGAAGGAAGAATCGTCGCCTTCCACGGGTGCAAAGAATGTGGGTACGGCTCCTTCTTCCGCTGCTGTGAACAACGTAAGCGTGACTTCTTCCTCCGCTCGTCTGAAGAACGTAAGCGCGATTTCGACCGAGGGCGCGAACAGCCTAGGCACGGCTTCTTCCGGAGGGAAGAAGCCGTATCTACGTTACAACGTGAACAGCCCCGAAGGCCAGGTGATGCTCGCGAAATATGCGAAGGCGGTCGAGATCATGAAGACCTTGCCGGATTCCGATCAGCATTCATGGACTTGGTGGTGGTATACCCATTGGGTCAAGGGCTACCCGGCTGCGCTGTGGGATCTCTCGATGAAAAAGAAAGCCGAGGTCATCGCCACTCTCCCGAAGGAGGTTCAAGCCGATGCCGAGGCGGTGTGGGACGGCTGCCAAGCCCACGCTACCAATCCATCCGACCCAGAGCAATTTCAACAGTGGTTCTTCCTGCCCTGGCATCGACTGATGCTTATTCAGTTCGAGGGGGTCATTCGCGAGGTTCTGCACGACGAGGATTTTACGCTTCCCTATTGGAACCCAGTCACCGGCAACGAAGCTGATTTGGTCGTGCCAGCCGTGTTCCGGGACCCAGGCAGCCCGCTGTATGACGGTACGCGCTGGTTCTGGGTCAATGGCGGCGGACGCATTGATACACCATTCAAGGGCTGGATCAACCTAGACGCCCTCAACGAGAAGTTTTACATCGATGGGCCCAACGGCAACCTCGGGTTCAATCCCAGGCTGGACATAAACCCTCATTTCTTTACTCATATTGGCCTCGGGGGCGA
>Ga0210406_10004787_pt1 | contig 14351 bp, 9 predicted proteins | sample IncBWC30MmetaG_FD_155454 | JGI IMG/M metagenome (GOLD analysis project Ga0210406, IMG submission 155454) | Forest soil microbial communities from Barre Woods Harvard Forest LTER site, Petersham, Massachusetts, United States - Inc-BW-C-30-M | ecosystem: Environmental > Terrestrial > Soil >... | reverse complement strand
GGCTGGAGACCTGGACGGCGTCTGGAAAGCACTGTCGGATCCGACCCGGCGGGCGATTCTGGATCTGCTGCGTCGGGGCCCCCGTACGACCACCGCGATCGTCGAAACGTTTCCCCACTTGACCCGCTTTGGCGTGATGAAGCACATCGACGTGCTGCGTGACGCCGGTTTGATCAATACACGCGAAGAAGGGCGTCAACGAGTGAATTCGTTGAATGCTGTGCCTATCCGGCAGATCTACGAACGATGGGTCAGCCGGTACGAAGAGTTCTGGGCGGACAAATTGCTCCGCCTGCAGGAAGATGTTCAGGCGGGTCGTGGTCCGAAACGCGGCCCGCAAAACCAACCCGAAGACAAATAAACTCGCGGATTCGTCCGCGGTCACAAATCCAACAGGAGAAGACTATGTACACGAAAGATGCAATCCGATTCTCGCTCAATCTTGCCGAGCAAGCCATGTTCAAATCCTTGGCAAAGATCGATGATATTCCAGTGACGTTTCCGACTGAAGAAGGGGGATGCCACCCTCTGTGGGTCTTGGGCCACCTCACTTTTGTGGAGGGACTTGCCTGCGAGATGCTCACCGGCGGAGAGAATCCTGCCGCGGAGTGGGCTAGTTTGTTCGCCCCCGATACGATTCCCACAAACGAAGTAGCGAAGTATCCGCCTATAGAGAAGGTGCGCGCCAGGTATCTTCATCTCCGGGAGATGAATCTGCAATTCCTCGATTCGCTCAGCGACGCCGATCTGGATAAGCCGACGTCCTGGCAGCCTAAGGGCGTAGAGGAGCATTTCGCGACGTACGGGAAGGCCCTGCTCACGGTGGCATTGCATCAAATGGCCCACCGGGGTCAGATTACCGATGCGATCCGTTCCGCCGGGCGAGCCGTACCGATTGCTGTAGCCACTGAAGTCTAGCCGGCGAGTTTAGGCGAATTCACACGGTTAGCACGATCTTTATCGTCGCGTGATGCCATTGTCACAACCAGAAGGTATTATGCTCCGGAACGTCCTTAATCAAGACCTTCGAAGCACCCTCGGGCAGGCGGCTAAACCGTCTGCCCTTTTTTAGCGCATTGGAACTTGCAGCTGGACGGCCTGCCGCGACCGGGCCGTTTAATTGCCGACGTGCGTGTTTACCGATCCTGCGTCCACCGGCATCGCCGTGGCGGATCGAACCTGCGCGCCAGCATGCAACTCGGCCTTCTCCAACGCTTGGACTGTGATACTAACCTGGACTGAATCGCCCGGAGAGAGCCGGCCAAGTGTAACAATTACGTTCGAACCGTTGACCGTCGCGTTGCCAGTGCTTGAGCTTACGTACTGGACTCCCCCAGGCAATGTAAACACTACTTGCGTGCCATTCAGAGCGAGCTTCATGCCTGAGACGGCCAACGTATAATCGAACCGATCACCGACTGAAACTTTGTCAGGAGCGGAGAACTCTACACCCACATGATCGAGCTCGGGCTTGGTCAGGCTGAAAGCGTCCAAGAGGGCTGAGGGGCCCGTCGCGGGCGCGGAAATCACGGTTTGGGTTACCGGGTCAAAGACAGTATCGGGTATGGGATCGTTCAGCCGGTTCCCGTTGATATCCGTGCCGAAGGGAAACGGATTGGCCGCCGTGGCGGAAGAAGAATTAGAAAGCGGTTCAGTAATCTGGCGCAGCGTGAGCTGATTGCCGTTCACGACGATATCAGCGAATGAAAACACCTTTGCCTTGAACCGCGCCGTGATCTTCGTTCCGCTGCCGGCGGTTGGGAGAAAAGTAGTCATCGCGGTGTTAGTCAGATTTGTATCCAGCCAGGAGGCCGCTCCGTTTGGATACGTGTGACCCAAAAGCGATATGGATTGGCCCGTTGCCGAATCGTCCTGATCGATGGTCGCGGGGCTGTTGCCGCGTGGATTTCCTAAAGCGTCGTCAAAGTCGCGATTGCCTCCGGCTCCCTCCACCAGGTAGATCACGCCGTCAGGGACAGTGTTGTGCACCCCATCGAATGCCGTGTCGATAGCGACTGCGGGCGGTCCCGAAGGATTCGGCGCCTGCGTCGCACCGGGGAGGGTTCGCAACGGAAGCGACCGCTGGTAATTGTGTTCGTGCCCATTGAACACCAGGTTGACTCCGTGATCCTCCAGGAACTTCGCGACGGTCCGCATTTGGTCGTTTCTCAACGTGGCATTGCCGGAAGAAAAAGCTGGCTGATGATAGACCACCACCTTCCAGGTCTGGTTACTGCTATCGAGATCTTGGATCAGCCAGTCGCGCAAGATGGATGGATACGACGGGAACGGGAACGTCGGAACGCTCTGGTAGGTCGCGTCGCCAGGCAAAAGATTGTCGAACAGGTGCGGATTAGCATCCAGAAAAACGAAGTGGGCGTTGCCGTAATCGAACGAATAGTTGCTCATGTGGTCGATTTGGCGTTTCGCCGCTAATCCTGTGTTGACAGTAGTGGCTGCCCGAAGGGCTTCTACGGAGACGGGAGAGCTGTAGGGATTGCCGCCGTTGAACCCTGGATATTGGAAAAAGAAATTGCTCGCAGAGGAGTTATCACCGACGAAGAGTTGCTGGATGTCCACGCCCGCTGGTCCGTTCAGCGGGAAGTAATAATTATTGAAATAGGCCAGCCCATCGCCTCCACTTACGCCCCCACCATAGGGACCGGGACCAGATCCGCCCGGCGTCGTCGCTCCGCTGTCGGCCAGGAGATTGGCTGTGGCGCCCGTGCTGCCGACATCATGATTGCCGACAACAATATAAAAGGGGATGCTTCGAACAAAGGGCGCACCCCTTTCATTCGAATCCACATCGCTGTTCCAGTCGGGAAACCAAAAATCGCGGTAACTGCTTTCTGCACCGGCGATGTAAACGTTGTCTCCAGTGTTTAGCGCCAGAGCAGGCTTGGGTAGCGGCGGCACCCCTGGAAGAGCGAGCTTGTCGACATTGTACATGGTATGAATGATTCGCGCCTCGTAGTCGGCGACTAAGCTGGGACTGCCGGGGCCGGCGCTCGGGAAGCCTGGGTAATAACCTTCATCTCCCTGGACTTGAAACGAGAAATGATCTTGCTGAGTGCGGGTATTAAAAGAAGCCGAAAAACCGGCAGCGGGAAGACCAGGCCCGGTGACACTGTAATAATAGCGTGTGTCGTATTTCAAGCCTGAAAGCAGCGCGTAGTAGTCCGTGTGAGCGCCGTAGGCAGTCGGGATAGATAAGGCGGCCAACACGGGATCCGCAGAAAGATAGTTGTCGACTACGCGTCCGGTTGGATGAATCTGGGCGGAATGCTTCAAGTTCGGATCTGTGCCATACACGACGAGGTAGGCGGCCGTGTTCGGGTTCAGCTCATTGGTTTGCCACGCTATGACCATCTGGTCGGCCGGCCCAAAACCACTGGTATCTCCAGGCTGAATATACGGTTGGTACGTGACTTGCTGGGCGCTCAACGCAAAAGCAAGCAGCAGGCCGAGGCTTGATAACACATTAAGGGAACGATAGTTCGTCATGATGTTATCGGAATCTTAGCGGCTTTTTGTTATCACAGAACTTCAGATCTGTGAATTCTTGATTAGCGTCGCTGCGCCTCGACGCGCCAAAAGGCCTACGGTTCGAATATCTCTCTCAACACGCGGCCAATCGAGCCGCTGGGCTGCTCGATTTGGAGAATGGCGGCCAAAGTCGGAGCGATGTCGTTAACGGCAACTTTCTGTGAGTAGGATCGTGCCTTAATGCGAGGACCCAAGAATATGATGGGTACGTGAGTGTCGTAATCGTAGGGCGTTCCGTGTGATGTACCGGTTGCTTCGAATAGATAGTAAGGTTCTTGCAGGATGAGCAGGTTACCGGAACGAGGACCGTAGAAACCCAGGCTAAACGCGCGACCGATGTCGTCGCGCTGCACCTGCCCAGCCAACAGGTCATGGCGTGTGTAAACGCGTGCTATGTGCTCCTCAGTCGACGCGGCTTCAGCCGCGACACGCTCTACCTCATCTAGATCGAGCTTGCGCGTCTTGACCAGTTCGAGATTCAGGTACGGCATCGTTGCGGATGCAGGAAAGAACCACTTCCCAGGCCCGAAACGCTTGGTCAAAGCATCGGACATCTTCTGCGAGAGTCGGGCGTCTGAAAGCCGGCCGCCCGGCATCTTACGCGCTTCGTTGACCTCTGGTACTGGCGCCACGCCATGGTCAGCCGTCAAAACTACAAGTGTATTCCCTTTTCCCACTTGCGCATCGATGTAGTCCAGCAGTTTTCCTAAGAGGCGATCGGTGCGAATCGATATGTCGCGAACGGCCGCATCGTCGGGACCGACTGCATGGCCCACGTAATCGTTGGAAGAAAAGCTGACCGCTAAAATGTCAACGCCCGAGTGGCGGCCCAGATTTTCGCTGGATACTGCTCGCTCGGCGAAATCTTCGATCATCTCGTTGCCCCACGGCGTAGCTTCCAGCCCACCGCAGAAACGAACGTCCGAGCCGGCCACCATACTGCAGAAGGGCTTGGCCGACTCATCTTTAGCGTCAAACGGCAGCCACCTGGCGCCGACGTAACGCTGATACCCTTTCTCATCGTTCAGCTTCCGGACCCAGCCGGGAAGTTCGGCGTAGTAGTAAGTACTCGTCACCCAATGGTTCGAATCGGGGTCGTACCAATAAGCGCCGTCCGCCATGTGACCCAGCGGGAGGATGGCGCTGCGATCTTTGATCGATATGCCGATACTCCGCGACTCGATGCCGTGCATCTTTACTTCGTCAGCGATGGTGCTGACTAGCAGCCGACGAGGTGATGAGCCGGGGGCGCCGGGAACGCCTCCAACCAGTTTGGACTTGGGATCAAAGACGCTGGTTACTGCTTGATTGCTCTCGCGATCGAACCACTCATTCGCGATAATGCCGCTGACCGACGGAGTAGCGCCGCTCAAGAAAGTCGAGTGGCCGACGGCGGTCACGGTTGCGGCGTGGAGATAGTGAGCGTCGGTGAAGACCGCCCCTTGCTCCAACATCCGTTTGAGCCCGGCGTTGTAGTCCTGGCGAAAGCGTAGCAGATAATCGTCGCGGAACTGGTCGATCACGATCGCCAGCACCAGGCGAGGCCTTTTCGGCGCCTCCTCAGCCCACGCAAACAGGCTGGCGGCCGCGAAGAGACCGAGGAGGGTTCGTTTTGTAAGGGTCAAGGGAGTCCTGCGTCAATAGGATGCCACGGCCGCAGTCGGTTTTTCCAGCGAAAGTATAAAAAAGTACCTTTGCTGGCGTTGATGTAATCAAAATGAAACGAAACTGTCTTGATGGCACAGTATTCTTCTTGAGGATGGGAATCATAAGACAATTCGTGAAGTTGGTTTGGTGGCCTACACTGTTGCTGGCCCTGACTTTCATGCTGCTATCGCAAGAAAAGCCGCATTCTGTCCCTGGTGGTTATTCGCTCCCGAATGGTTGGCGCATCACGCCGCTGGGTAAAGCCATCGTCACCGAGGACATGGTCATCAACGAAACGCTGTCTCCCGATGGTCGTGCGGTCGTCGCACTGCACGCAGGTTTTAACCCGCACGGTTTAGTCGTCGTCGACACTCAGACGGATGAGGTGGTGCAGCGAGTCCCTCTACACACCGCCTGGTTGGGGATGGCTTGGAGTCCCGATGGTAAGCGACTATACGTTTCGGGCGGAAATGCAAATGGGAAGAAGACGCAGGTCCGGGCGCCAATCTATGTTTTCGGCTATCGCGACGGGCGGCTATCGGAGAAACCGGAAGCAACGCTCGAAGAAACGATCGGTCTGGATCAGATTTATTGGTCGGGCCTGGTCCATCATCCAAAGAAGCCAATCCTCTTCGCCGCAAATCGCGGCACGGGTGGCGATCCAGGGTCGGTGGCCGTATTCGACACCGCGAGCGGAAAGCTGTTGAGTCGGATTCAGGTAGAGCTGAACCCCTATGCCGTAGCGCTCAATCGCAATGGATCGCGGTTGTATGTTTCCAACTGGGGAAGCGAGTCGGTAAGCGTAATCGACACCGAAACGATGAAGACGCTCAGGAGCGTCGCCGTAGGACCGAACCCGAACGACCTGCAAATGGGGCCTGACGGGCGTCTGTACGTCTCGTGCGCCAACGATAACAGCGTGGTCGTCATAGATACGAAGCAGGAGCAAGCGGTGGAACGCATCTCCACCGCCCTGACACCGCATTCGCCTGAGGGGTCCACGCCCAACGCTCTCGCTCTGGACGCCGCGCACTCCCGCTTGTACGTTGCGAATGCAGACAACAACGACGTCGCAGTGGTCAACGTAAAAGCACCCGGCCACAGCGAAGTGATGGGTTTCTTGCCTGTCGGCTGGTACCCCTCGGCATTGGCACTCGCTCGCGGTGGACAAAAGCTCTACGTGGGCAATAGCAAGGGACAAGGCTCTTACTCTGACATTCGCGGTCCAGGGAGTCCACTGCCTCCTGGGCCGGAAGGCAACGGCAGCATAAAGAGTCTGCAAAAGGGCAGCGTCGAGATCGTCGATATCGCGCATCTGGAAGACGATCTCTCGAAGTGGACCAAGCAGGTATACGCAAATACGCCGTACCATGACGAACAACTTGCGCGGGCCGCGGCGGCGACGGTGGAATCCATAATCCCGAGAGAGGTGGGCGTGGGATCTCCCGTCCACCATGTGCTCTACATCATCAAGGAAAATCGGACCTACGATCAGGTGCTGGGCGACGAACCTCGCGGTGACGGCGATCCACGGCTCGCTATTTTCGGACGTAAAGTCACGCCCAACCACCACGCGCTGGCCGAGACCTTTGTTTTGTTGGACAACCTATTTTGTGACGGCGAGGTGAGCGAGGATGGCCATTCCTGGTCCAATTCCGCATACGCGACAGACTATAACGAGAAGACTTGGCCAGTCACCTATGGCGGACATAGCGAGGTAGGGCGATCCAACGCCTGGGTTCCGTCGGGCGGGCATCTGTGGGATCTTTGCAAACGTAAGGGCCTGACTTATCGAAGCTACGGCGAGTACGCGACGCGTGTGAGTGATGGCACTCGCATGGAGGCTGCGCCGGGCGCTGGTGGCCTACTCGGTCACGTTTCAGCGGATTTCAAGAAACCAGGGATGCGCGACACCGACAACGCTAAAGTCTTCCTTCGCGAGTTCGACGAGTACGAAAAACATTTCGACGATCCGGAGCCCGGCAAACGGCTGCCGAATTTCATGGTGATGAGCCTGCCGGAGAATCATACCCGTGGCACCACGCCCGGCGCTTTCACGCCGGTAGCAATGGTGGCAAGCAACGACCTCGCCGTGGGCCAAATTGTCGAGCGCGTCACGCACAGCCGATATTGGCCAGAAACCGCGGTCTTCATCATTGAGGATGATGCGCAGGATGGTCCCGATCACGTCGACGCGCATCGGACGGTCGGATTGGTGATCAGCCCTTACATCCGCCGCGAGACAGTTGATTCGACGCTCTACACCACCAGTTCGATGTTGCGGACGATCGAACTGCTGTTGGGCCTGGCGCCGATGAGCCAATACGACGCCGCGGCGGCCCCCATGTACAAGTCGTTCGGCGTGATGCCGGACCTGACTCCTTATGCGGTCCGACCGCCGGAGGTGGATCTCAACGTTAAGAACACCTTGCGCGCTTACGGAGCGCGGCGCTCCATGCGTATGGACTTCTCGGATGTGGATCGGGCCCCTGCGCAAGCGTTGAATGAAATTCTATGGAGGAGCGTGAAGGGCTTAAATTCAACAATGCCTGCGCCGGTACGGCGTTATTCGTTTGCCAGTAAGTAGGTTGTTGTTACAGGAGCACGGCACCCATTCGATAAACTAGAGGATATATGTGTGCGGAACCAGCCAGAGCTTCCCTTGAAGTCCAGTTTCCTGACCTCCAAAATCCCGCGCTGTATTTGAACCGTGAACTAAGCCACTTGGAGTTTCAACGCCGCGTACTCGAAGAAGCGCGCGATGCTCGGAATCCACTGTTGGAGCGAGTAAAGTTCCTTTCTATTCTCGGATCCAATCTGGACGAGTTCTTCATGGTCCGAGTGGCCGGCTTGATGCAGCAGATTGAGAACGGCGTGCATGAGCCGGGGATCGACGGCCGAAGCCCGGCTGAGACTTTGGAGGCGATCAGAATCGAGGTGGGCCGCCTCATGGCCGAGGCCTACGATTTTCTTCGCGACCGGCTTTTGCCTGCGCTCAGCGCGGCCAATATCCACCTGGTGGATCTTTCCGCGATCGATGCCGAGCAGCGGGGACAGCTCGATGCAATGTTCATTGACAAAGTCTTCCCGGTGCTCACCCCGCTCGCCTTCGACCCCGGCCGCCCGTTTCCCCACATCTCGAATCTCAGTCTGAATTTGGCTGTCGTTGTTCGGGACACAGGCGGACACGAGCACTTCGCTCGCGTAAAGGTTCCCGATTCCCTGCCGAAATTCCTTCCGGTGAACCTGACCAGCGAGAGCGGGCAGAATACTCGCGCTCAGGGCTTTGTGCCCATCGAGCAGTTGGTTATCGCCAACCTCCATCATCTTTTTCCCGGCCTTGAGATTGTTCAGGCACACGTGTTCCATGTGACGCGCGACGCCGAAGTGGCGATTAAGGAACTGGAGACCGACGATCTGCTGGAAACTATCGAGGAAGCAGTGTGGCAGCGGCGCTTCCGGGATGCCGTGCGGCTTCAGGTAGACGCCAACACACCGGCAGCCATGGTGGAAATACTTGCCAACAATCTGGAAGTAGAAGCGGCGAGTATTTACCACGTCGACGGCTTGCTGGATCTGAGCCGTTTGAGATATCTGGTGAGTCTGGACCGTCCGGATCTCAAGGACAGGCCCTTTCTACCTTTCACGCCGGCCGGTTTGGGCGCCAAAGATGACGACATTTTTGGACTGATCCGGAAGGAGGACCAGCTGCTGCATCATCCGTACGACTCTTTCCAGCCTGTGATCGAGTTTCTGCGAAAGGCCGCGAAAGATCCGGACGTCCTGGCCATTAAAATGACCTTGTATAGGATGGGCGGTAATTCGCCTGTCGTGGACGCCTTGTTGGAGGCGGTGGAGAACGGCAAGCAGGTAGCTGTTTTGGTGGAACTGAAAGCGCGCTTCGACGAAGAAAGTAACATCGAGTGGGCCAGAGCCCTGGAACGTGAAGGCGTCCACGTGGTGTACGGTCTGCTGGGCCTGAAGGTGCACTCCAAGGTGACGCTGATCGTCCGCCGCGAAGGCGAACAAATCCGGCGCTATTGCCATCTGGCCACCGGCAACTATAATCCGCTTACAGCGCGCCTTTACACCGATCTCGGCCTCTTTACCAGCGACGAGCTGATCGGCGCCGATGCAACCGATCTCTTCAATTACCTAACCGGCTACTCGAACAAGAAAAGCTTTCGGAAACTGCTGGTGGCGCCGCTAAACCTCCGCCAGCGCTTGGAGGAGATGATCGAGCGAGAAATCGAAGTACAGCGCGGCGGAGGCCGGGGTCATCTGATTTTCAAAACCAACGCACTTGAGGACGGCCCGCTGATCCGCTTGCTCTATCAAGCTTCTCAAGTTGGCGTTCAAACAGATTTGATTGTCCGAGGCGCGTGCTGTCTGCGGCCGTCACTTGCCGGAGTGAGCGAGAACATTCGTGTCAGCAGCATCGTGGGTCGTTTCCTGGAACACAGCCGAATCTATTACTTTGGCAACAACGGCGCTGAAGAATGTTATCTTGGCAGCGCCGACTTAATGCCGCGCAATCTGAACCGCCGCGTGGAGGTGCTTTTTCCCGTCGAACGACCCACTCTGATCCGGCGTCTGAAGGATGAGATTCTGAACGCGTATCTTCACGACCACGCTAGTGCACGCCGCATGTACAAGGATGGCTCTTACGCTTACAAGTCCCGCAATGGCGGCCACGATAGCCAGGCGTGGTTTCTCGCGCAGCGAATAGCCCGGCAGACAAAACCACCGGGCGACACCGTCTAATCAGCGTGAGGCGGGTCCAGGTGTTGACCGCGGTGTTGCACACTCGTCATTGAGGCACTCCTTCCGGTGTATCAACGATCTCTAGTTCGCCGCGAAGCGAATGTTCCACAAACCTTCGGAGGGCGTCTTCGGCCTGAGTGCGTGTACAGCCGCGTAACTGAGTTCGCATTACACCGTCCAAATACCATCGATACAGACCGGCCTCATCAACCTTGAGCTGCCAAGTCCAGCTAATAGCGCTTGTGAGCGAAGCTACAGCCAGGGGGAGGGGTTGGCTCGTTGTCATTTTCACCTCTCGAAATCTGAACAGACATCATAACCCAACCGTAACGGCTTAGTGGTTACAAATTCACGATGATTTGTTTTGATGTTGTTAAATGCGAGACGCTCTGACCATGCTTTTCGGCCAAAAGCTACCGGCACCGTTAGAAGGCACATTGGAGCGGCTGCTGGTTCTCGACCGTTTTAATGATCTCTACGAACAGGTTCGGAAAGATGGCGGCGAACACTGCTTCCTGGGGAGATTCCTTGAAGCAATGAATGTGCACCCGCAGGTCTCGGCTAGCGATCTCTTGCAGGTGCCGAAGGAGGGCCCGGTAGTCGCAGTCGCCAATCATCCGTTTGGCCTGATCGAAGGGGCGCTTCTAGGCTCCTTGCTCGCGACAGTTCGCCCCGACGTGAAGGTGATGGCGAACCACCTTCTTTCAACCTTGCCGGAGGCGAGACAATACTGTATTTTTGTAAATCCCTTCGGCGGCCACGGCGCAGTTCGAGCCAATCAGAGCGGGTTGAAGGACTCCATCGTATGGCTCAAACGGGGCGGCCTGCTGGCTGTATTCCCTGCCGGCGAAGTCGCGCACCTGAATCTTATGCAGGGGGCAGTTACCGATCCGGAATGGAATCGCAGCATCGCACGCCTGATACGGATCACTGCCGCCACAGTCCTTCCCGTTTATTTCGTTGGCGCCAATAGCGTCCTGTTCCAATTGCTCGGACTCCTACACCCACGCGTCCGCACCGCGCTGCTCGCGCATGAATTCTTGAACAAAAATAACAGCGACATTGAACTGCGCATTGGGAGTCCGATCAGTCCGGCCAAGGTACGGCGTTATCAGGACGACCTGGCTCTCGTCCGTTATCTGCGTCATCGGACCTATTTATTGGAAAACAGAGACACGCGGCGGCCTCGTCACTCGGAAGGCGCGACGCCCGGAGCAAGCAACGTCGACGGGCTGATGGCCGTCGAAGTCGCCAAGCTGTCGCCCCATCAAACACTCCTCGAAACTGAAGACTATAGGGTGCTGCTGGCGAAAGCATCTGACATCCCCAACCTGCTTCACGAGATCGGCCGGCTGCGCGAGATTACTTTTCGCGAAGTCGGCGAAGGAACCGGCCAGGCAATTGACCTAGACGCATTCGATGATCATTATTGGCATCTTTTCTTATGGCACCGAGCGGCGCAACAAGTCGTGGGCGCTTACCGCCTGGGGCCTTCGGACGAGATCGTCAAGAGTGTAGGCGTAGAAGGTCTCTACACCAGACGATTGTTTGCATGGAAACCATCTTTCCTCGAACGGATCGGCCCAGCCTTAGAGTTAGGCCGGTCCTTCGTTCGCCGTGAATATCAAAGGACGTACGCTCCACTGTTACTTTTGTGGCGAGGCATTGGCGAATTTCTGGTCCGTAATCCCCGCTACAAAGTTCTTTTCGGGCCAGTCAGCATCAGCACCCATTACACTCCTGCTTCGCGCCAGCTGATGGTCCAGTTTTTGAAAGCGTATCGGCAATCGCCTGAATTAGCCCCCATGGTTCGCGCACGCAATCCCTTTCGGGCGCGCCCCTTTCGGATCGCGCAAGAGCTAGTGAAGGCGCCTAGTTGGGACATTGAAAGAACTGTCCACGCTGGTTGCGGATATCGAACTCGACCGCAAGGGCGTACCAATCTTGCTGAAGCAATATCTAAAGCTGGGGGGCGAGCTTGTAGCGTTCAACGTCGATCGAAATTTCGCGAACGCTCTGGACGGTCTGATTGTGGTTGACCTTCGCAAGACGGACTTGCGGTTGTTGCAGCGCTACTTGGGTGAAGAAGGGGCCGCTACCTTCTTGGCGCACCCTTAGAATCTTGGCGCACCCTTAGAATTTTTCTTACGTTAAACCAGTCTTCGTCGGGCATCCCCTCCGGACAGTCTCTGCTCTGCCAATAAGGAATACGCCAGCGCGGAGATCGCCTCTCGCAGTCTTGGCTTCGCGCGGATCCACTGTAAGCGGCGTCGAAACCAAATCGTAATAGTAGCGGCGCATTCCTTGCAAGGGTTCTCACCAGTGCGCTCGGCCTTGAACTGCTTAGTTTGCCATAAATGGCTGTAGCTAGGCATGAAGAACCCGAACAGTAGCCGTCCCGACAATACAGATATACGGAAGGAGCACTGAAAAAATGGGGTCTCACCAGGAAAGAGTTTCACGGCGCCACTTCCTGACGTCTCTTGCTGTAACGGGATCGCTGGGGGCGCTCTCTGGACGACCAACCTTTGCGCAGCAACCAGGCCCAACCAGGTTGCCAAACCCAGAGAACTCGGGCATCGATCATGTAGTCCTGGTGATGATGGAGAATCGGTCATTCGACCATTTTCTCGGCTGGTTACCGGGAGCCAACGCGCGCCAAGGGGGACTTCGTTATCCCGATTTCACCGGGCAACTGCAACCAACTCATCATCTGAACGACTTCCAGGGTTGTGCGTTTCAAGATCCTGATCATTCCTATGAAGGCGGCCGAATCGAATATGACAGCGGAAAGTGTGATGGTTGGCTCCGAGTCAACGATGTTTACTCGATCGGATATTACAACCAAAGCGATCTCGCCTTCCTTGGCGCCGCGGCGCCGGGTTGGACGGTTTGCGACAACTACTTCGCCGCCATCATGGCGGAGACCTATCCGAACCGTCTTTACCAGCATGCGGCGCAAACCGACCGCCTCCACAACAGCACCACTCAATCGGCGCTGCCCACGATCTGGGACAGACTTCAATCCGCGGGCCTGGCAGGCAAATATTTTTTCAACGACGTTCCGTTCACGGCGCTATGGGGAACAAAATACCTAGGAATCTCGCGTCCCTTCGCTGAGTTTCTGGCCGATTGCGCCGCCGGCAATCTCCCCCAGGTAAGTTTTATTGACCCGCGCTTCGAAGATGAAACGAGCGGCACCTCAAATGACGATCACCCGCATGCGGATATCCGCAACGGCGAGGTGTTCTTAAACGAGGTTTACCGCGCGGTGACCAGCGGTCCGGGGTGGCCGCACACGCTGTTGGTTATTAATTTCGACGAATGGGGAGGCTTCTTCGACCATGTTCCCCCGCCCATAGCACCCATCCCGCTAGCCGACCAGCTTGCCGGAAACCAGGACGGGCGGCTTGGATTCCGGACGCCGGCTTTGCTGATAGCGCCGTGGTCGCGCCGCGGCTACGTGTCGCACATACAGTTCGACCATACTTCCGTTCTGAAACTGATCGAGTGGCGCTGGGGACTGGCGCCGCTAACCGTTCGCGACGCTGTGGCCAATAATCTGGCCTACGCCCTTGACTTCGATCACCCAAATTATTTTGCGCCGCTCTACGGCGTACCGTCTGGGCCATTCGCCGGAGTGTGCCCGCAGGCGGTAACAACCGACGAAGAAAGCGAATGGGCGGCCCTTCAAACTCTAGCGGGCAGCTTGGGGTTTCCACTTCTGTAACTGGAGGATATTATGCAAAAAACTCTGAACCTGTTCTTGCTTCTGGCAGTCTCGGCTGCTGCGCAGAGGCCGCCGATCCAGCATGTATTCACGATTGTCCTCGAGAACAAAAGTTACGATGAGACATTCGGACCGAATTCGCTGGCGCCGTATCTTTCAAAACAACTGACCGCCCAAGGCGAGTTGCTCACCAATTACTACGGCATCGGACACAAGTCTCGACAACTACATCGCTCTGGTAAGCGGGCAAGCTCCTAACGTGACCACGCAAAGCGATTGCCAGATTTACCAGGACTTCATGCCGGGTTCCGCGGTCCAAGTAGATATTAATGGTCAGATTGTGGGACAAGGGTGCGTGTTTCCGTCCGAAATCAAAACTGTCGCGGACCAGTTGGCGGAGAATCAACTTACGTGGCGCGGATACATGGAAGACATGTCCGAACCGTGCCTCCACCCCGCGCTTAACACGCAAGACCAGACTCAGACGGCGAAACCGGGAGATCAGTACGCCGCCCGCCACAACCCGTTTGTGTACTTCCATTCGATCATCGACACGCCTTCATGCTCCGCGAACGATGTTCCCTTGACGCAACTGCCTGCCGATCTCAAGCACTACGCGACCACGCCGAACTATGTCTTCATCACGCCCAACCTGTGCCAC
>Ga0210406_10004786_pt1 | contig 14354 bp, 8 predicted proteins | sample IncBWC30MmetaG_FD_155454 | JGI IMG/M metagenome (GOLD analysis project Ga0210406, IMG submission 155454) | Forest soil microbial communities from Barre Woods Harvard Forest LTER site, Petersham, Massachusetts, United States - Inc-BW-C-30-M | ecosystem: Environmental > Terrestrial > Soil >... | reverse complement strand
ATACTCTACTCTCCTACGAAGACAACCTGGTGAAACCTCTTGAGCATCTTGACCTTCACAACAACGCCGACCCAAACCCCACGCAGCCAAGTGACATCCAGTATCCGGCACGCTACCCTGATGAATCTGGTAGCACCAATGGTGGAGTATTCAAGTGTGAATTCTGCGGCACAGTATCTCCGACCTATAGCGAACATCTCGAACATCAACAGCAAGAAGAATCCCTCAACCCTACCGTTGATGGCGGAGCGGAACCAGAGGATTCTCATTTCCCGGAACTCCGTGACCCTGACAACCCTTCACCGTCTAACCGCTTCCAGGATCAGTTTCCTTACATTGCCCACGTCACGAGCGCTCAAGCAGGAAACCTCGGTGCGTACCTCCGCCGGGTGGCGCAGAAGTCCGAGTCGAGTGAACAGCTTCTATATCTCGTGGCTTGGCGCAATGGTGGCGTCTCGGCTATTGCGCAAATCGAGTCCGGCCTTTGTACCGGACTTGCAGGGCGGACGGCGGACGTAAATGCCCTACTGGTCAAGATGGCGCTCACTAACAAGACGACGCCGCAGGAGACTCTTGCTGGGCCTCTTCCGTTTATCTATGACATCAAGGACGACACGATCACTACGGGGCAGCCCGGGACGAAAGTCTCCGACATCCCCGGTCAGTTCACTCCTGGCGGCATCGTGGATGGCGTCTATGATCCAAGCGGGAAGTGCATCATCCATACCTTCACCAACATGCCCTGGACTGCTAACTACTTCCTCAAGCTTTGGTACTCCAAGTTTCCTACCCTTGAGGTCAAGTCCCTTCATCTACGGGATGACGGCGGCGGAGACACACGACTAGCATCGGCGGACTGGAATGGATAACACAAGAATAGGGATGGCGATGCGTTCTGATGATATCCAGCGTTATATCGATACGTACGGTCCGTATCTATATCACGGCGGTCCAACCGCCGGGAGCGCAGAGCAGAATGGCGAGCAATACGGCCCGGGATTGTTAGAGAGTTTCGCCCAAAACGGAATTGTCCCTCAGACGACATACCGTCCCGGCGGCTCTAGCTTCCTGACACCGACATTCGAGAAGGCGCACGCCTTTGCTCAGGGCGGTGGTTCCGGTGATTACCCCGGTCCAGTCTATCGTGTGGACATTCGTAATCTCGACCCCGCTCATATTCGCGGGGACGAATGGCATCTTCTTCCTGATGACCGTTACCCTGATCACCCGCACGCAGATTGGGATATGAACTTTCCAGATGGAGGTTTCGATGAGCCGTCCGATGTGTGGAATTCTCTTGAAAAAGGTAATGCCCTTACATACACGAAGCCGATTCCCCCTGAGCATCTCGAACACGTCGGAGGATATGGGTTTCCGCATGAGTACACGCCCCGCTCGCCCGCAGATCCGGTGCCGGGTCAACCGTTCACACCTGCATCGTTTCGTCAGCTAGATCCTCCTACTCAGGATATTCAGGGTCCGACCGACACGGCGACACGCGAAGCGGCTCTCAAGCATGATGTGGGTGAGTCAATCGACTATGGAGAGATCTACGTCTATATCCAGTCTCTAGTAGACCAGGACCCCGCGACCTTATCTGCCCAGCAGGCACTAACCGCCGCAGGAGGACACGTCTTCGTGGTCGGCGGTGCCGTTCGTGACACGCTCCTAGGGAAGGCTCCAAAGGATCTCGATCTGATGGTGACCGGGCTCACTCCCGAGCAGGTACATGCCACCCTTCAACAGTTGGGACCCGTCAAGCTGACGGGCGAGGACTTCGGTGTCTATCGCTACGCCGAAGGTGACTCCGAGGTCGAGGTAGCCCTTCCTCGTCGCGAGAAGTCTACCGGCGGCGGTTACAAGGACTTCGACGTTCAGGCGGACCATACGATGACCCCCGAGGAAGATTTGGGGAGGCGCGATTATACCGCTAACGCTATGGCCGTGGATATGAGCACGGGAGCCCTGATCGACCCGTACGGTGGCGCTCAGGACCTTCAGAAGGGCATCCTGCGGGCCGTTCGCCCCGAGGCCCTGGCAGAGGACCCCCTGCGAGTCGTCAGAGGGCTCGTGGCCGCAGCTAAGCACGGTCTGACACCCGACCCCCTGACCCGAGAGGCCATGAAGGCGAACGCGCCCTCTCTGAGCCACCTACCCCAGGAGCGTATCCAGGCCGAGCTTGATAAGATCATGGCGGCCCCGAACACAGTAAAGGCTATCCAGCTAGCGCATGACACTGGCGTGCTCCCTCACATCCTCCCCGAGGTCGCCAACGCAATGGGTTACGATCAGCAGAACCCTCATCACGAACAGGAGCTTGGTAACCATCTGATGTCCGTGATGGCACGGGCTAAGGAGATCAGCCCCGATGACCCCGACCTGGCACTGGCCGGTCTCCTGCACGACATCGGTAAGCCCGCGTCTCGCTGGACAGAGTGTAAGGACTGTGGTAGCTACGTCAACGGTCCGGCACAAGTGTGTAACAACTGCGGATCGGCCAACATGTCGGGTCACTACTACGCTAAGGAGCCGGGTGTCGGTACTAACCACGAGGACACGGGCGCTCAGATGGCACAGCAGAGGATGCGAGCGCTCAAGTACCCCGGTGATCGCACCGACCGGGTAACCCATCTTATCCAGCATCACATGTATGCCCCGTTCACCAGCGAGAAGGGCGGGCGTAAGTTCCTCAACAAGGTCGGAGATCAGCACGCGGATGACCTCCTGCGACTCCGCTGGGCAGACCAGGGCGGTAAGGTCGCGTACCCGAGTCGCGACCAGGAACAGGGCTTTAGCTTGGACAATGAGGCACAGATCCTCAACCAGGTACGTACACAGCAGCAGCCCACGGCACTGTCGCAGCTAGCCATCAACGGTAACGACCTCATCCAGGCTGGTATCAAACCGGGACCCCAGATGGGACAGATCCTCAACTCACTTCTCGAACAAGTTCTCGAAGATCCGTCCTGTAATACACGAGAGCAACTGATCCCGATGGCACTGAACATTGCAAATCCGCAAGACCCCCAGCAGACGACCTCCGCACGACGAAAGCCCATTCTACCGAGCAACGAGACACCACCCCCGATGGTGCAAGCATTCATGGATCATTTGCGTGCGACCGGCGGATTCGGTAGCTATTACGGTCCTAATCCCGTAGAAGGGCGACCACACCCGAAGCCCCAGGAGTCGGGTGCGGGGGCCTGGCATGTGTGGATAAATCCATCAGAGTGGGGCGATCCTCCGAATGAATATGGACATGAAGAGGACTTTCTTGTGCCTCGGAGTGGGAATATGGTCTACGACTATACCCCTCCGCTCTTCAATGCTCAAAACTGGCGCGATAATGGCTTTCAGGAATACCGGAAGGGTCTTGGTGACAGCGATGACCCGTCGCAGACTACTGCGGCTCTCAAGCATGATGTAGGCGAGTCGATTGACTATGGAGAGATCTACGTCAACGACACCGAGCGCAAGGTCCAGATCGTCCTAGGTGACGCCGATCCCACGGAGCTATTCGACCGCGTTGAGCGAGCGGCCAAGAAGGAGTACCCGAACTACAAGATCGACGTGGGTAGTGAGGACAAAGAGTGGAACACGAACGGTCTCCATTGGCGTAAGGTCAAGGTGGCCGCTCTAGAGACTGAGTGTCAGACACCCGGTGCCGTCTACGACACCGAAATCGGCCCGAAGGACGTGAAGGTGGATGTCAAGCTTCCGGGCGAACTTGATCTCGATGAGGATCAAGCCGAGTTGTTGGAGAAGAACCTCCATAATGTAGTTGAACTAGCTTTGGCACCGCACTTCCCTGTCGTGGCTAGTGGCGAAGTCATGTATCATGTTGCTCCTACCACGGAACGAGATCGTCTCCGCGCACACGGTCCTCAGGCCGCTGATCCGAAACTAAACTGGGACCGGACGCATCCTAATGCGGCAAGTGGGGTGTACGCATTTCCCAGGATTGAGGATGCACAGAACTACGCGGCCGAGTTGGAACGCAAGCGAGACCTCAGTCACGACATTTGGGAAGTCCGAGGCGGACCGTGGCGGCCCGATCCCGAGAATGCCAATTCCTTTTCAAACGCTTATTACAGTGACGCTCCAATTTCTGACTATCGACTTGCTGAGGGTTGTGAAGAGAATCCGTATGCATGGCCGGGTTATATTCCTCCGGTTGATCAGAATCGAGTCGAACTGGACAAAGGATACCGACTCGATCAGGATTCCTACAAGGGTCAGCTTGACAATGGTAATCCGTGGGGTATCGGTCGTCCCGATCGCGTGATCGGTAACATCCTCGATCCAGTCCAACCATATCTCGATCCCGCAGTATGGCTAGCCCCAAACACAGCAGACCCCCAGATCAAGCCCAAGCTCAACGACTGGATTCACAAGACGATCTATGGTGCCCTAGAGCGGAACGGTTACGAGGGTCCAAACCGCTGGCTCAAGCTAGTGCTCACGGGTAGTTTGACGACTTACCAATTTTCGAGCCATAGTGACTGCGATATCAGCTTGTTCGTTGTCGGACTCCCCGAGTGGTCTCGTGGCGAGATGATCGGTGTCATGGTCAAGGAGTTCGACGGTATCCTACTTCCTGGCACGGCACATGACATTCAAGCGTTCGTAGTGTCCAAGACACTCACTCCCCGCGATCTGTACAAGCCTGGTCTGAGGTCGGCCTACGACCTTGAGGCGCGAAAGTGGCTAGTACCGCCAGACCACGCGATGGCGCATGACGTGGAGCATGAGATGCACGCTCAATATGCGGGCGCATGGGATGTCGTTGACAAAGCTGATAGACTGAGAAAGTATGAGCCCGAGAAATTCGCCCAGTACATTCAGGTTTTACATCGCCGCAGGCAGAGGGATCAGACTGCGGGAAAGGGAGACTTTTCCCCGAGTAACCTGGCTTGGAAGATGTTGGCGAATCGCGGTTATATAGATGGACATACCTAAGGGATACTGTTATTGCGGGTGTGACTGGCTATCACTACCCTCTCGAAAACGTCATATTGACCATGTGATCCCTATATCAAGGGGCGGGTCGAATTGGCCAGCAAATCTTCGGCCCGCCTGTCAGTCGTGTAACTCGCGCAAATACAACAAGGTCAAAGCGTCCAGGTAATAGCCGTGGAGCTAGACGAGATTCTCAACCGCCCGTCCATCGGGTTCACTACACGCCTTGGATCGGCTAGTCCCGAAGTCATCAATACTGACAAGGGCGTGGTTATCTTCACGAATGACCGAGTGGCCCGTGCTCTACTTGAGACCGAGCTAGCCTATCATGGGTACAGGCTTGCTGAAACCGAGATGCCCGGGGAACCCGAGGCCGACCCAAACCAGACACAGGTACCACCCGAACCCGGCACAACGCCCATCCCGGAAGGTAATGTTCGTCTCTACCACTATACGGGGGCAGACCCGGAGCAGATTCGGCAACAGGGACTTCAGATGTCTGAGGCCAAGGGAGAGACCTATGGCGAGCCTAATCAGATATGGGCCTCTGCTCGACCGCCTAGCCTCGACAACCACAACGTGGTCGAGTTCTCTGTTCCGCGTGACGATCCTCGATGGAACATTGGTAAGTATGAGCCGTGGGTTCATTACGAGGGATATGACCAGCCCAACTTTGACTATGGCCAGTACCTACACGACCGAGGGGCACATGTAACCTTCAACGGTGACATTCGGCCCGACGAGATCCATGCCGTGCATGAGCCCTGGCACCAGTCGTACCGTTACTTGAAAGAGAACTACCCTCAGAGGACCAACGAGTTCGATTGGGCGCTTGACGGGAGTGACCCGGACCTAGCTCGCGCCGTCCGCATGTGGAAACAGTCCAAACAGTCCTTCATGAAGGATGCCTCATGGGAAGACCTGATGGCCAAGGCTAAGCGTATCCTTGATGCTAACCAGGTCATTCTTCTGCGTAATGGGGTAACGAACGTTGTCGGGAACGTCACAGGTGACCACGGACAGTACGAGGTAGAGATTGGACGACAAGACCCTGCAAGTCGTGTTATTACGACTTGGTCGTGTGGGTGTCCGTGGGCGCAGTTCAGTTTTGACAGAACGCGCAAGTGGCGCAAATACGAGCAGAGACCGTGTCTCGTGAAGGAGACGATGATCTCGATGGCAGACGGTACCTTCAAGCAGATTGGTGACGTGGTCGTTGGCGAGGATGTATTGACTCATAATGGAGTAGGCACCGTAACTCAGACAATGATCAACCCGTTTGAGGGGGATCTGGCCGTGATTGAGTCCTTTGGATACGACGAGCCTCTTCGGATCACTCCAAGTCACAAGGTGTACGCTTATGGAACTCCCCAACGTTTTAGGCGTCCTTGGAATGGATCTAAGGAACAGGGTTTCAAAATCTGGGATGAAGATTTTTTGTTCGAGGAAGATCCGGAGTGGATCGAGCCACGGGACCTTCATAGTCATGATTGGCTAACAGGGCGTATCAGAACAGAAACATTCGGAGGCCCTTTTGATTTTAGTTCGATTATCCCGGAAGACTGGGAATACCGAGACCTGGGCGGTAACATCCAAAGGGTTCATTTGCGTAAGAATGGAAAGATAGATGGGCTAACTGAGTATAAGCTGATGGGGACGCTTCCTCGCCTAGTGGAGCCATCTCATGAGCTAATGACTATCATGGGGCTATACGCAGCCGAGGGCTCCTTTGGAAACGTTGTTGACGGGTACCCGGGACAGGTCCAATGGACTTTCCACATTGACGAGGAAGGTACGCTCGGTAATGCGCTTCAGGAGAGTCTAGAAACCCTTGGGCTTGGAAAGGCGAAGGTTCATTATCATAAGACCGCCAGCGTCGTACGCTACCATTTGACCAATCACGCCCTAGCTCTTTTCCTACATACGATCTGTGGCAAGTATTCACAACTCAAAGAGCTACATCCTTGGCTGGTTCATCTAAACCCGGACTACCAGGAAACTTTTCTCTCGTGGATTTGGGCGGGTGATGGTCACGGAGGATATGGAACGGGCGGCCACCCCAATGATGTTCGTAAACATTTGTCCACCGCGTCAGATCAGATGGCGTGGCAGACTCACGACATGCTCTTGAGATGCGGGTATATTCCCTCTTGGGATCGGTGCCAGCAAAACGGAGGACCGAATAATCGGGAGACCCTTTATACGATCAATAGAATTTCCTGGATTGAAGATCGTTTGGATCGTCGCAAGGGTCATGGGCGTCGTGTTGTTCAGGACGACCTATACGCGGTCAAGATCCGCACTGTGGGTTCTGAGCCCTTTTCGGGAGACGTTTACAACCTTGAAGTACAGCCGCAGCACTCATATGTTGCTAACGGAAAAGTCGTCTCCAATTGTTCTCACGTTCTTGCATTATATTGGAAATCATTGTCAACGCCAGTAGACGACGCCGATGATCAGCCCGAGGGTGGACCGCCGATCCCCGGACCCAAGCCAGGTGGCCCACCGTCCCTTCCGGGACAGCCAGGAGGCCCACCAGCGCCAGGAGCGCCCAAAGGTGGCCCAGGTGGTGGACCGGCCCCAATTGGCGTTAGAGAGGCTCCTAGCGGCCCCAGGACGTTCATGCCGAACGGTGACATGTTCCCCGCTGAGCAGGGCCAGCAGCCAACCCCTCAGGCCCCGCCTCCACAGGGACCGTCACAAGGCGGACCCCAGCCCCAGGGAGTCATCCCGCCGTTCCCCGGCCAGCAGATGCAGCTATGGGAACAGTGGCAGGGTCCGGGAACGACAGACGGTGGTCAGCCCTCTCCACCTTGGGCGGTCTCCGTCCCAGGAGCCAAGCCTACGAGCCCGTTCAACCCTGTCCAGAGCCCGGGTACCTACTCGAAGATGGTCTGGTCCGCTCAGTTCCAGCCCGAGCAGATCGTCCAGTTGATGGAGGACGAGTACGGTGTCGAGCAGGGTGGCAGTGGCCAGTATGTACTCATCTCTGCAAGGCGGCCCGATGGCTCTCCACGTACAGGAATGGTCAGAGGTCAGGACGAGCAGACCGGATGGACGGAGGTCATGTTCTCTCTGGACGAGAACGGCCCCGGAGAGGCTAGGTACGCGGTCTGCTACCTAGACCCTTCACAGATCCGCCCGAGCCAGGCTCTCCAGCCTGGACAGGTCGGTCCGAGGCGCGTCTACAAGTAGGTCCGTAGAAACTAGGACGAGCGCCTAGTAATCTATGTGATCCAGCCCACATCAATCGCCTATAGGGGAGTCGTCGCGGGTTCCTTCGACGGACAGGTGACTCTCTTCAACGGGAGTCTCGCCTACGTATGGTTCGGGGTGTGGCAGCCGTTCCGAACCTATCCTATCAATTCGATGGTAGCAGGGTCGGACGCGAACATCTACGTCTCACAGGTGGAGATCGCCCAGAATGACAATCCGGTCACTGACTCCACCAACTGGCATCCCCTGTCCAAGATCGACCTTACTGGCTGGACAGGAACGGCGACGATCAATCATGCGATCACCGTGGCCTGCACAATGGGTACTACATCGGGCATCGTCTCTTTCAAGTTTGCGGGAGCACTTCTGGCCGGGTTGACCGCCGGTACATACGACTTCAACATCGAGGTCATCACCCCCGCAAGTGACAACTACTTTCCGGTGATCGGTACTCTCGACCTTGTGAGTTCCTAATGGCGGCCCCCGTAATTGTGGCTTACCCCGTGGACAACACCATTGCGGTGGCTGCGGGGTCGGGTCCAGAAGAGAGCCCCAATGGTCCGGTCGTAACCTATCCGCAGTCAAGTGACACGGTAGCTGTTGTCGGCGTCCAGGGACCACCTGGTGCCGGGTTCACTGGACCAACAGGAGCTACCGGGCCTACTGGTCCCCTTGGTCCGACAGGAGCTACTGGACCAACGGGGCCAACCGGACCTATCGGTCAGACGGGAGTTACGGGAGTAACTGGTCCAATCGGATTGACCGGTGTCACAGGTACAACCGGCCCCATTGGACTGACAGGCGCGACGGGTCCGATTGGTGCTACCGGTCCTATCGGGGCTACGGGCGCTGTAGGTCTTACGGGAGCAACCGGGCCGATTGGAGCAACCGGACCCGTAGGTAACACTGGTCCCGTAGGACTTACTGGTGTAACCGGACCGACCGGCCCTGTAGGTAATACAGGGCTAACCGGCGTAACCGGGCCGACTGGTGTGACCGGACCCCTTGGCCTAACCGGAGTCACAGGACCAACCGGCCCAACAGGAGTCACAGGTGCGACAGGATCACCGGGACAGAGCTTCACATACCGCTATGCGTACAACGCGCTCACAACGTACAACCTCGATGATGTCGTCATGGGATCGGACGGCAGCACGTACATCTGCTACAACGCTCCCTCAACGGGAGTCGATCCCGTCGTTGACACGGCGGGCGGTACTGTGGTCGGTGTCCACTGGGAGGCGTTCGTTCTTCGTGGCCTCGATGGGGCCACAGGCCCAACAGGAGTCACCGGACCGACCGGGCCTACCGGTCCCGTTGGAGTCACAGGGAGTACGGGTCCGACAGGGCCAACCGGAGTAACAGGTCCGGTCGGAGCAACGGGACCAACTGGTGGAACAGGGGCGGTCGGGCCAGCGGGTGTAACAGGATCGACCGGGCCTACTGGACCCGTGGGCGCTACGGGGGCGGTCGGTGTCACCGGAGCGACGGGACCTATTGGAGTCACTGGTCCTATTGGAGTCACCGGGGCCACTGGCCCGGTTGGAGTCACGGGACCAACAGGACCACAAGGATCGGCAGGCGGAAACAGCTTTGCGTACACCTTTGACACTGGCACGACCGATGCTGATCCTGGTGCGGGCAAGCTACGATTTGACAATGCTACTCTGGGCTCTGTCACCCACATTTACATCGACCAGGTGGATACTGCGGCGTCGAACATCTCGGCATGGTTCACTGCCATGTCGGCACCGGCAGTCATCAATGTCTTTGACAACACGAACCCCGCCAACTTCCTTGTCGCCAACCTAACAGGCGTCGTCAACGCGGCCCCCTACTTCAAGCTCGCGGTGACCGTCGTATCGAGCGGCGGCACGATGGATACCACGACGGGTGACACGATCATCAGCTATGTTCCAGCGGGCTCGACCGGAGCTACCGGAGCAACTGGACCTACGGGTGCCACTGGCGGAACCGGAGGTACCGGTGCTGCCGGTACTAACGGCGCTGTGGGTGCCACCGGTCCTACTGGCCCCACAGGAGTGACCGGAGGAACGGGTGCCGCTGGAAGTGCGGGGGCGGCGGGTGCAACCGGCCCAACCGGACCAACGGGCACTACCGGAGGCACGGGGGCAGCCGGTGCTGCTGGCGCTACAGGTCCGACTGGTCCAACGGGGCCGGGAATGACAGGAGCTTGGGTCACAAAGGCGGTAAACTATACGCTGCTGAATACGGATGGTGGCGCGACAGTAACAGCCACCTGTACTATTACTCTCCCCACGTCACCTAGCACGGCTCGACGTTACGGGGTCAAGAACTTCGGAGCGGCTATCACCGTCACAGTATCGACCGGTGGCGCTAATGTCATCGATTCCGGTGGAGTAATCAACGCCACATCAATGACAATCGTCACCCAGGGGCAGAGCCTCGACTTCGCAGTAGCCCCTAACGGAACAGATTGGATAATCGTCTAATGACCTATACACCAGCACTTACATACCCGGCGCTTATCGCTTTGGATTCTCCTGTCAACGGTTGGCCATGCCAAGATGCGGCAGGGTCTTCAAGTATCGCGGATATCTACGGCTCTCAGCCGCTATCGACACTTACCAATGTCACGCTAGGTGTCACAACGAACCCGCTTTACCCGGGATGCACAAGCTTTCACACGAGCGGGGCATCTAATGATGGCGCTGTCTCAGCTACACACGGCGCGTTGACGACCTACGCGGCTATGACCGCAGAAATCTGGGTGTACCTTCCGGCCGCCGCCGCGATGTCCAGTATGTGCCTGAGTGTCGGGCGTAATAGCGTGCAGGGCGAGGGGTTCGCTATAGCCTTCGGTAATACGACCTCCGTCGATACTAGCTCCACTGCAAATTATGTCACCTTCCTGAAATGCAACCTTGCATGGGGGCTGGGGAGCGGCATGGGACTTACCGTGGACCCCACGCCTAATACCGCCGCTATCATTCGGGCGATGATCCCGGCGGGATGGCACCACTTGTGTTGGCGGACAGAACAGATCAGTCCGAAGCAGGTGGAAATCTTTCTTGATGGCACTCTAGTCGGTACCTTCAGCAACTCGACCGTCTCAGGTGGATGGATTGATCACACTACCAACGAGCGTACTGCGATTGGCAATGTTGAGGTCGGCACTGAAGGTCCGAATAGTGCTTCGACTCTGTTTGCTCACGCTTATGTCTATAGTAAACGGTTGAGCATGGGCGCAATTCGTTCGCGATCCGAACTCGTCAAAACGCTCAGCACGCTCTAAGCTAAAGCGTGCTAGTGTAGTTAGTGATGAGCCGCCTCCATGTGATTGGTCTCCCGCACACAGAGATCCTGAAGGAATACGGACAATGTGCTTATACGCAAAAAGTGCTCCGCTTCTCCACGATGATGACACGTCGCGGCCACGAAGTAATCCTGTACTCGTCTGGGCGCTCTGAGGCCGAGTGTACCGAGCACGTCGAGATCTTCAACAAGTTCCAACAGGTGAAACAGTTCAAAGAGTATGACTGGTGGAAGAACAAGGAGTGGTTTGGTCTCGACTGGAACGACCAACTTCCCTATTGGAAGAAGTTCAATGGCCAGGTGATCGGGGAGATTGCTCAGCGCATCGAGCCTCAAGACTTCATCTGCCTCATCACTGGATACCCACAGCGGATCATTGCTGACACATTTCCCCAGCACATGTCAGTGGAGTACGGGATCGGTTACGAGGGTGTCTACACTCCCTACCGAGTCTTCGAGAGCTACGCCTGGATGCACACTGTGTACGGTAAGGGCGGGCCATCGTCGGCCGATGGTCGGTTCTATGACGACGTGATCCCTAACTACTTCGACGTAGACGAGTTTCCCGAGCACGACACAGGAGAGGACAGCTACTACCTCTTTCTGTCCCGCATGACGCCTCGCAAGGGATACGAGATCGCTATTGAGTTGACCAAGCGAATTGGAGCTAAGCTCATCGTCGCTGGTACGGGCGGAGACCGGCCCCGACACGACCATGTCACCTATGTGGGCTACGCGGACACAGAGACGCGAGGGCGGCTCCTAGCGGGCGCTAAGGCCCTACTCTGTCCCACGCTCTACCTAGAGCCGTTCGGTGGCGTTACGGTCGAAGCTCAGTTGTGCGGGACTCCCTGCCTGACGACGGACTGGGGCGGTTTTTCGGAGAACACTCGACAGGGGATCGATGGCTTCCGATGCCGCACGATGAAAGAGTTTGAGGCCGCAACTTATAAGCTCGATGATCTCGACAATGCGGAGATCAGAGCAAACGCCCGGAGCAGGTTCAGCACTGAGGTTGTAGGAGCCCAGTACGAGGTCTATTTCAACCGGCTGCTCGGATTATGGGGCGAGGGCTTCTACGAGCGCCTCTAAGCCGTTCTAAGGCTAGAGAAACTCAAGCTGACCTTGGACCTGTCCGGGACGGCCAAGGATGTTTGCGAGGTCCCAGGGGCCGCGTGAGTAGGGTACATACCACTGGGGCGTGACGGCGTCCGCGACTTCGACTCCATTGGGTGCGGTGAAGGTGTCGTTATCGACCGGATCGCATACCTCTACGAGGATGGATCGAGAGCCCGGAGTCCAGACCCAGTTGCCTAGAGGATCAACCAACATCTCCATGATTTCGTGCGAGAACGTGACTGTGAGGGCATCTCCCATAGATGATACGACAGCGTAGGGGACACTGTTTAGCTGGCCGTGGTAGCCCGCGTCCCCGGAAGTCAGCATGGCGTGAACGGGAACCAGGAAGAGGGGCCACCCTCCGCTTCTGACAAACGTCACACGAGGGGTCTGCCAGTAGCGGCGTAGCTGTTTGGCCTGCCAGACGACGGCGGCCTCCATTCGAGCAACCGTCCTCGCTGGCGTCCCGTTCAGGTCTACGACTGTGAGCCTCTGTACGGGACGCTGAGCGGATGCGGCGCTAGGAACGACCAGGAGCGCCGTCAAGGCGAATAGCAACGCCAGACGACCTCTTGTAGTAGTCCGTGAGCGCCTTGATGAAGGGCTCGCCGTGCTCGGGACGAATATGCTCGACATGGTCTCCGAGATGGATGGACATGCTTCGCTTGGCGTACTCGTTGCTCGGGATAGCGGTCCCGTCAGGTCCAATCTCGACGTGACCAAGCTCATGGCCGCGCTCCCTATGGTAGAATGTTAGACGCATAGACCTATTCTATCACACCGGACGGGTTTTGTGAAGAGGGCGGGACGAACGGCTTAGCGACCCAATCGGGAGCTTCCTCGTGTTTACGCTGGATCTTCTCCCACTCTTTGGGATATTCGTGACCAAAGCAGTAGTAACAGAGGTTCTCGCGGCCCATTGTCTTCCCCCCGTCTTCGTCAAGCGGACCCAGCTTGCCGTCATACTCGTTATTGCATCGATCACACTCTTTGATCCCTGATAGTGGCTTCCCGTGGACCTCGGCGTATGCCCAAGGAGACATGCCATAGAACGGAGCGATCTTGTGAGGATCGTCACCGCCAGCGTGAGCCTCGGTCATCTTCTCGTTGTTGAGCATGTGACCCTTGTCCACCATGTACTGAGCCCGCTTCTGTGCCAGGTCAGTAGCGAGGGGACCCACGACCTGATGTAGCCGTCGCCATAGCTCAGGGTTGTTCAGGATCTTGTTCTGAACGTGCTGCTTCTCTTCGTCAGTCAGGTATGGTCCGTGGCCACCAACTATAGGAGGCTGGTCGGGTGCCTGATTCTGCCAGAAGTGGTCCGTGATATCTGCGTTACTATGGCCCTGGTGAACCCATCGGTCGGGGAAGGAGAGACCGTGATCGATTGGGAAGTGGTGAGGGACTCCACTATCATCGGGATAGGAGATCATGCCGTTACGGCCGTGACGATCATGGTTACCGATCAGACTGTCAAGGATACCCAGGTTTCGACGCTGGTCTAGAGGAATGTTATTGGGTTCGTCATAGTTGTATCCGCCAGCCACGAAATGCTGTAGAGAAGCGTTACCCGAGTACTTGTGTGGTGACTCAATGGGCTCGCGTCGCCGAAAGCGTCTCTCGCGAAGGCTCTCTAGCTGAGCGGGATTCAGGTCTGGGTGTTCCCAAGACTCCATGCCTTGACCGTCATCAGTCCAGTCCGCCGTCTCTCCATACGGAGGTAGGGGTTGCATTGGTGGCGTATGCAATTCTGTTGGAAACTG
>Ga0210406_10004785_pt1 | contig 14354 bp, 9 predicted proteins | sample IncBWC30MmetaG_FD_155454 | JGI IMG/M metagenome (GOLD analysis project Ga0210406, IMG submission 155454) | Forest soil microbial communities from Barre Woods Harvard Forest LTER site, Petersham, Massachusetts, United States - Inc-BW-C-30-M | ecosystem: Environmental > Terrestrial > Soil >... | reverse complement strand
CGCTCTCGATCAGGCTCTCCGGGATGGCGGCGCAATTGACGGTGACGAAAGGCTTGTCGAACCACAGGCCGCTGTGATGCAAGGCTTTGGCGAACGCTTCCTTGCCGGTGCCGGTCGCGCCTTGCAGCAGGATGGGCACCTGCTTTGCGAACAGCTGCCTGCCGAAGGTCAGGTTCTTGCGCATTTGCGCGTCTTCACCGACATGGTGTTGACCGCTTCTGCGCTGCGTGCCCTCGACAGCTTCGGAAACCGGGTTCGGCGCGGCCAACTCCAAGGTTCGAGCCGCCGGGCGCAGCGGCGCGCGCGCGATCGCGAAGAACCGCCGCCCGTGCGCCAGATCCCGCACCGGCCAAATCGTACTCGGTTCGAATTGCGCGCGCCGTTCCAGCGTTGCGAAGTCGAACTGGAAGAACCTTTCGATCGGCTCGCCGATCAGCGCTTTGCGCGTCGAACAGCCGAGCTGCAGAAGCGCACTCTCGTTGACGGCCAGGACATTGCCGGCGCCGTCTATCGCAACCAGTGCCTCGTGCAGCAGTCCGACGAATTCGGGTCTGCTGTGGAAGCGCAAGATCCAGGACTGACTGAATTCATTCAGGAAGTTCCACCGAGAGATGAGGTGCGCCGACATGTTCACCAGGGCCATCGTATGGCGCTGGATCAGCCGGCTGTCGCTGGAGTTTGCGGTAGACGCATCGAGCACCGCGATGATCGAGCCGTGCGGATCCAGGATCGGAGCGCCCGAGCACGACAACGAAAGGTTGTATCCGCGGAAATGCTCTTCCCTATGTACGGTGACGGGACATCCTTCGGCGATGCAGGTGCCGATGCCGTTGGTGCCTTCGTGACGTTCGTCCCACAGCGCGCCGAGCGACAGGCCGGCCTGACGGAACTCGCGCTGCAGGGCGGGATCGGTGATCGTGGTCAGCACGACGCCTTGCGTGTCGGACAAGATGACCGCGAATCCCGACCCGGCGATCTGTTCGTACAGACTTTCCATTTCAGCGCGCGCGACCGGCAGCAGTTCTCCCATCCGCTGCTGCAATTCCTTGAGGGATTGGGAATTGAGCACGGTATTTTGCCTCGGAGCCGACGGCTCGATGCGGTATTCCCGAAGACATCGATACCACGAGCGCGTGACGTGCGGCTCGATTCCGGCGGGTTGCAGTCCGTTCTGGACAACGTGAAGAATGCGCGAAGCGTGACTCGTGGCGAGATTTAAGTTGGTCATGACATCCCCCGTTTTACGCTGCTTCCATGCTCAAACGACCTTCTCGCACGCTGCGGAAAGTCGGCGGTACACCACGCCCTCGCGAAGGGCCAGCCTCCCTCGTAAAGCCTGGCCCCTTTGCCCAAATCCCGCAATCTGCAGCGCAACATTCTATTGCTGGTCGGGAGGCGTTCCAAATTTATAAGCTGGATCGCCGCTATATTTCGAGCGAACGAAGGCCAATATTTTCCAGAGATCGTCGGCGCTCTTGATGATGGCGCCGAAAGGCGGCATGGGGCCGACGACGTTTTCGCGGCCCTTGCGCATATAACCTTGGCGTTGAAGCTCGTCGGTGCCCAAGACGACGAGTCGAAACAGCGTGTCGTCGTCGCCGCCGTAGACCCAGGTGTCGTTGGTCAGCGGAGGGCACATGCCGCCGCCGCCGCCGCCGCCGTGGCAACCGCTGCAGGAATAGCTCAACAGGAACTGTCCCCCTTGGGCGACGGCGTCGGCTTGAGTGTCCTTGTAGGGGTTCGTGAGCTTGCCCTTCGGTGTATTTTTTACAAGATCCACGGGCGAGATCTTGGTGTAGTCCACCGCTGCCTGCGCGTCGTCCGCCCATACCCTGCCGAGGGTGCAGAGGGCCGTTACGCCGGCGAATACCGCGATCATACCCACCACAAGAACTCGTCTTCTCACCACGTCTCTCCTTTCAAAATGATTGGCGTCAACCTGACTTGGCGGCGCCGCGCTCGGCAGCCTCTTTGAGGATCCTGATGACGGCGTCGCTATTGTTGGCCTGGGCTATGCTGAGCGCCGTGCGGCCGTCCTCGCTGCGTGCGTTGACGTCGGCGCCGGATCGGATCAGCAAACCGGCAATGGTCGAACGATTGCCCGCGGCAGCGATCATCAACGCGGTAAGGCCTCCTGGATTGGCGGCGTTCACTTTCGCGCCGTGCTCGATGAGCAACGTCGCGAGTTCGTTCGAGCCGGAGATCGACGCCAGCATCAAGGGCGTGTATCCGCCTTTCGCGATGGGCGCATTGACCTCGGCGCCGGCCTCCAGCAACACCCGCGCTGCCTTGGTTTTGCCGTTCTGCGCGGCGATACCCAGCGGCGTCAGGCCGTCATTGTCGGTCGCATCGAGTTTTGCGCGGTGCGCAAGCAGCATGCTCACCAGCGCCGGATTATCGCCCCACGTCGCCCACATGAGGGGCGTCCAACCGCTTCGATCGGTCAAATTCGCGTCGGCCCGGTGCTCGACCAGATAGGTCGCAACCCCGGTGAAGCCTGAGCGTATGGCGCTGACCAGCGGCGTGTAGCCGTCGCCATCCTGCGCGTCGGCATGTGCTCCGTGCGACAGCAGGTAGCCCACGCGTTCAACGTCGTCGGCGACGATGGCATTGTTCAACTCATCGTCGGGATTCGCGCCTTGAGCCAGCCATTTCTTGAGATCGGCCATTCTGGCCGCATGGATTTTTGCGGTCTCAGCGGCCGTCTGCACTTCCGGCTTAGGCGTCTTGTAAGGACCGTGCGAGGGCAGATCGCCGGACACGGTGCACTCGTCGCACTTGATCAGGGGCACGCCGAAGTCGACGAGAATTTGACGTATGTCGTTCCGGTGCTCCGCCACCGCCGCTTCGATGGCCGCTTTGATCTCCGGCTGCCCGCGCGGCACAGCGAGGGTCATGTCGAATTCCATGGGCACTCGATCTTCCATCAGATTGGCCGGCACGATAGTCAACGGCGCATGCAACACGGTCTTGTAGTATCCCGCCATCGGGCCCCACGCCGCGGCGACGTCGAGGGTACCGTCGATCACCTGTTGAACCTGATACGAAGGCCGATTGGCATCCTCGATGTCGGCGTTGTGGCTGAGATAATGAATCACCGTGTTGTCGACGATATGGTGTTCCGACAAGGCTGTCCGCATTGCGGAAACTTGGAACACTCCGATGCGCAGCTTCTTCAAGGCCGGGTCGTCCAGGCTCTTGATGTCGATGCCCTTATCGCTGCGATAGGCCAGCACGAAGGTGGAGCGGTACAAGGGAGCTAGGACAGTCGCTCCTTCGGTGTCGGAAGCCATGTCCAGCCACAGATCGCAATTACCCTCGCTCAAGGTCGTGCGCATGAGCCCGCGTTCGATCGAAGGCCGCCAGTAATACTGCACACCGGTGCCCAGCGCGGCGCCGATCACTTGCGCAATTTTGTTCTCGAACCCGTCGCCCTGCTGATTGGACAAGGGCATGTTGCCGGGATCGGCGCAGACGGTCAGGGACTTGAGCGTAGCGCCCATGGCTGCGAAGCTTGCCGCCAGACAGCAGACGAGCAGTACGGCTTGCCGCGCCCTGCGTACGGTCTTGTTGTTCATTGCCGATCTCCGCGAAAGGGTATTCACAAAGCCGCCTGTGGTCTTGGAATAGACCCGTGCCTGTGAATAAGGTTTCAACTGGGGCACTCGACGGCGCCCCACACTGATCAAAGAAAAACCCGGTGGCATTCGCCACCGGGCGTCTTACAAAACACTCTTCTGCAAAACACTCTTGCTTTGAGCACTCTTGCCTTACATCCCGCCGCCCACTCTGAAGGTGTACAAAGTGCCGCCCTGCGGAATCGAGGAAAGATTGGCGGCCTTGGTCATTGCCGTCGCGCCGATGGCGCCGAACTTGTCGTTGAGATCCAGCCCCGCGGTCACCGGCAGGCCGATCCAACCGCCGATGCCCGACCACACCGATACGTACTGCTTGCCCTTCACGGAGTACGTGATCGGGTTGCCGATGATGCCCGAGCCCAGCTTGCGCGACCACAGCACCTTGCCCGTCGACCTGTCAACGGCACGGAAATCGCCGCCGAGGCTGCCGTAGAACGCCAACCCGCCCGCAGTGACCAGCGCACCGCCCCAGTTCGGATACTGGTCGGGAATTTCCCACTCGGTCTTTCCGGTCACCACGTTGAACTTCTTGAACTTGCCGGTCACGCCCGGCTTCTCCGGATACATGTAGACGTTGGCGAATACGTACACGGTTCCTTGCTGGGTGTGCGAGCGCTCCTGAGGTTCGTCTTCCATGCACCAATTGTTGGTCGGCACATAGAAATTGGTCGGATCGCTCGGATCGACCGCCACCGGCTGCTGGTCCTTGCCGCCCATGGCGGACGGACACGCCTGAGTATTGCCGCCCGCCTTGAGCGGAGAATGTTCCGGGACCTTGACCGGCCGGCCGGTCTTCATGTCGACCTTCTCCGCCCAGTTCGTGGTGACGTACTTGTTGGCACGCAGAAGAGTGCCGTCGGTGCGGTCCAGGACATAGGCAAAGCCATTGCGGTCGAAATGCACCAGCGTCTTGCGATCCTTGCCGTCGACATTCATATCGACCAGCACGACTTCATTGATGCCGTCATAGTCCCACTGGTCGAACGGAGTCATCTGATAGACCCATTCCGCCTCGCCGGTATCGACATTGCGGGCAAAAATGCTCATCGACCATTTGTTGTCGAACTTGCCGCTATTGCAGTTCTCCTGAGTCAGCGGCTCGGCGCAACGATATTGCGGCGACCAGAGGCCGGGGTTGCCGGTTCCGTAGTAAACCAGGTGCAGCGCCGGGTCATAGGCATACCAGCCCCACGCCGCTCCGCCGCCGCGCTTCCATTCGTCGCCCGGGAAGGTACTGATGCCCAAATCCTTGCCGGCCTTGCCGTATTCCGGATGCTTCTTGTTGGTGTTCTTGGTCAGACACACGTCTGCATCGCTGCCGGTGGAATGGCACTCCCACACCTTCTTGCCGTCGGCAAGATTGTAGGCGGTGACCCTGCCGCGAGCCGCAAATTCGTCGCCGCCGAAGCCGATGAAGACTTTGTCGTTCGCGATAATCGGCGCCGGCGTGATGGTTTCGCCTTTATCTGGGTGCGCGTGCTTGACGACCCATATTTCCTTGCCGGTCGTGGCATCGAGAGCGATCACATACCCGTCCAGGGTGCCGAACACGAGTTTTCCGTCGGCGTACGACATCCCCCGATTCACGGTGTCACAACAGGCGCGCGGTACCGCGGATTCATCACGACCGCTGGTCTTGGTGTAGTGCCAGACCTGCTGCGGATGATCCGGGTCGCTCAAGTCGAGCGCCTGAACGATGTTCGGCCAACCGCTTTCCATGAACATCATCGGCTTGCCGGCGACATTCTCGATCACCAGCGGCTGACCTTCATGACCGCGCAGTGTGCCGCTCGACTGCGACCATGTCATCTGCAGTTCTTTGACGTTGCCGGTATTGATGTCTTTCAGTGAGCTGTAGCGGGTCTGATTCAAATTGCCCGCCGGGGCGCCCCACTGGTTAGGGTCACTGAAGCGTTGGAACTGTTCGGAATCGGACGCGGCCATCGCGGCACCACAGGTCGTTACAAGCGCGGCGACGGCATAAAGTATCTTGACCTGACGTTTTGACGTAAGCCATTTCATCTCAATTCTCCTGCTGCGTGGGGTCTCTAAGCGGATCACCGCTGCTGTCGCAAGCGGCGTGCACACAGTCTTCGAACCTGGGTGCCGTGCGGAATTGCGTACCGTTATTGGACGTTGCTGCCAAAACTCCCTCCTTCGCGACGCTTAACCTATTGCTTATATTTGTCCGGCCGCATTCCTACGGCGACGAGTCTGGAGTAGCAATGCCTATGCCATCCGCCGCAAATGCGAAAAGAAAATCGAATCTCGCGAGAAATCGTTCCAAATCAAATGTTTACAATTCACCGACGGTGAGTTTGCCGCGCAGCGCGGCGCGGACTGTGTCATACGCGTGACAGTGGAGCATCGTTATTGCGCCGTTAGTGAGGCGCAGCGCGGCATTTATTTTCTTGAACCGCGTTCCCCGCCCGTTGCCTTGGCGAAACACGCGCTTGCATCTACACTCCGCCGGGGATGGCCGACGAACGACACGAATGGTTCTTGAATCAGATATTCCGTCATCGCGCGGCGCTGTATCGCTATCTGCGCAAATTCACTTCCGGGGCGGAAGACATCGAGGACCTGGTCCAAGAGACTTACGTTCGGGTCTACGCCCTTTCCTATACCCAAGCGGTCGACTCGCCGCGCGCGCTGCTGTTTCGCATTGCCCATAATATGGCGGTGGAGCGGGCTCGACGCCAAACATCACAGGCGACAGACAGCGTAGGGGATTTGGAGCGGCTAACCGTCTATTCTTCTGAGGCTCCCGCGGATGAGCAGATCGACGCGCGCCGCCGATTCGAATCCTTCTGCGCGGCGGTGGATCGGCTGCCGCCGCTGTGCCGGCGCGTGTTCGTATTGCGAAAAGTGTATCGGCTGTCCCACGATGAAATTGCAGAGGTTCTCGGCGTTTCGCACAGCACGATCGAGAAGCATGTCGCGAAGGGTCTGATTCGCTGCCGCGACTATCTGCGCGACGCCGGACTGCTCGATGCAATCGGATCGAAAGATGGGGCGGATGCGCCGCGTGACTTGCGGGACGTTGGAGACGGTGAATGAGTGAGATTGTGAAACTACGCACGCGGGCCGACATCGATGAAGAGGCAGCCGTGTGGATCTGGCGGATGGACTCCACCGCGGTCGCCGCCTCCGACCGGCAAGCGTTCGAGGCGTGGCTCCGCCAGGATCCGCGCCATCGGCGCGCGGCAGCCGCGCTCTCCGCGGTGTGGAGCACCCTGGATGGGCTTGCGGAAGCCAAGCGCGACGAGAAGATAGCCACGTTCACCAATACTGCGAAGCTGCCGCTGCTGCACTATCCGCAACGCTGGTGGTTTGCCGCCGCCGCCGTGCTTGCCGCAGTCGCGGTCGGCGCGATATGGCTGCAACAAGGCAGCGGCGAATCGCAAACCTTGGCGACCGCCGTCGGTCAGCAGCGCAATGTCACCTTGGCGGACGGCTCGACCGTGACTTTGAATACCAACACCATCCTCGAAACCGACCTGCGGTGGCACACTCGAGAGATCTATCTGCGAAAGGGAGAGGCGCACTTCCAGGTGGCGCACGACCGCTCGCGGCCCTTCCTGGTGCACGCCGGCGACGCCGTGGTACGGGCCGTCGGCACCGCATTCGAAGTTCGCGTATTGACGGACCAGCACGTGGACGTGGTGGTGGATGAAGGACGTGTCGAGGTGCAAGCGACCGCGCTTCTCCCGGCGTCGCCTGGTCCGGCCGCGCGCATACGCGCGGCCGCCGCGACCACCGTGCGTGCGCTCAATGCGGGAGAGCGGCTGTCTACCGCCAGCCGCGACTATGCGGTCACCCCCATCACTGCGCAGCAGATGTCGAGCGAACTCGCGTGGCGCGAAGGCGCCATCGTTTTCGACGGTCAACCGCTGTCGGAGGCGATCGCCGAGATCGAGCGCTACACCGATGCCCGCATCGTCGTCAGCGATCCGGAGATCGCGCGGCTTCGGGTCGGCGGCCGCTTTCGCACCGGCGACGTGCAGGAGTTCTTTGACGCGCTGCAAACCGCGCTGCCGGTTTCGATCCGCCACACCAACGCCGGATTGGTATTCATCGACCCCCGGCCCTGACCGGACCCTCGACGCCCTCCACGCGACACTCCAACGGGCCGTACCGCTGCGGCATCGGCAGTAGCGGTTTATTCCCGGCCAACCGTCTAATCATAACGAAGGCCTTTACACGTCGACGATGAGAAACGACGCGGAGGGCGTGTGTTGGGGGGAATGCAATGAGGCGACGGCTCGCGGTTCTGGTCCGCTGTTTGGCACTGACAATGCTCGGGGCGCAGGCGTTCGCGGACCCGACTTTGCGGCACTTCGACATCCAGTCACAGGCCACGGCGTCGGCGCTGAATGAATTCGCGAGGCAAGCGGACATCACTCTGGTGTTCGCGTCCGCGCTCGTCGACAAGCAGCAGATGGTCGGCATCAAGGGAGACTTCACGGTTCTCGATGCCTTACGAAGACTGTTGGACGGCACCGGGCTCTCCTTCACGCAGGTGAGTGCGACGACGATAGCCATCAGTGCAGAGAACAAGACGGCGGAACCGCAACATCCGCCGGCGAGCGGGCCGGGCGCTGCGCCTGACCCTACGGGTAACGGAAATCAAACGAAGGGGGACGACAACATGAATCACCGTGGACTATTCACACGCATAGCCGCGCTGTTCGCGCTGAGCGGTGCCGTATTGGCCGGCGGCCACGCCTACGGCCAGGACACCGCGGCAACGCCGGCGGCGGCAGTCGACGCCAGCGCCGCCAACACCAGCACGCTCGATGAGATCGTGGTCACCGGCACGGCCCAGGCCAAGGGCCTCAAGAAACTCGACGCCAGCTTCTCGATCACGACGGCGAGCCTGGAAGAGATTCGCGACGTCAATCCGTCGAGTTCGGCGGACCTGCTCAAGATCGTGCCGGGCATCTGGGCCGAATCGAGCAGCGGCGAATCCGGAGCGAATATCGAGCTGGCGGGCTTTCCCGGCAGCAGCGATGCACCCTACGTCACCTACCAGTTGAACGGCTCGCCGATCTTCCCAGTGCCGACCCTGTCCTTCATGGACAACGCCTCGCAGTTTCGTCTCGATGAGAGCGTCGAGCGCGCCGAGGTGCTGCAGGGTGGCCCGGGCGTGGTGTTATCCAACGGCCAGCTGGGCGCCACCGCGAATTTCATCCTGCGCCAGGGCACGGCCACTCCCCGTGGTGACCTCGGCGTCACCTGGGGCGATGAAGGCATGTACCGGATCGACGGCTTTTACGGCGGACCGCTGGCCCAGGATTGGTACATGAGCGTGGGCGGTTTCTATCGCTACTCGAGCGGCATTCGGGACTCGCAGTATCCCGCGGATGACGGCGGCCAGATCACGGCCACCATCACGCACACACTGGAGAATGGAACGATCATGTTCTTCGCGCGGGAACTCAACGACAAGAATCTTTTCATCACAGACATTCCGGTCACGGTCACCGGTACCGGCAATGGCCAGAGCGTCTCGGCTTTTCCCGGATTCAATCCCCACACGGGAACCTTCGCCGGCAGCGCCTTGCGCGGCATCTCGGTGCAGGAAACTCCCACCGGGGCGCCCGTGACTGCAGACCTCGCGAACGGCCGCGGCGCGGATCTGCACACGTTCGGCAATGACCTCGACGTCCAAATTAATGACGGTATCTCCTTGAGCAACAAGCTCATGTACTCGGCCGGCGAAGTGGATTGCTTCTGCCTGATCAACAACTTCGCGCCGCAGAGCTTGAGCTCCTTCATCAGCAGCGAAATCGCCACGGTGAATGCCAACCCGGCCATCACCGGGCCCTACGGTCTCGCGACCAGCGGCACTGCGACATTGGTCAGCCCCACGGGCGTCTCCGGCTCGGGCGCAGTCCTCAATCCGAACTCCTCCATAGCCTCGATGGGGTTCTGGATCGTGCAGAAGCAGATCCAGTCCTTCACCGATGACCTGCGCTTCACTTTCGATGTGGTCGAGGGCAACAAGCTGACCTTGGGCGGGTATCTCGCCGCCTACAAGTCCGACGATCATTGGTATCTGGGCAATAACGAACTCATCACCGCCACCCCGAACGCGCAATTGGTCCAGCTCACTCTCAACAACGGCGTGAATGTCACCAATCCAGCCGGCCTACTCGGCGCCTCTTTCTTCACACTCAATGAGCATTGGACCGGCTTAAATACGGCGCTGTTCCTCTCCGATCAATGGAAAATCGACCAATGGCTCTTCGACGCCGGCTACCGCGTCGAAGAGCAGCGCGATCATGGCACCATCGAGAATGACTCTTCCGTGAATCTCGACAGCGATCCCAGGAATCTCTATAACAAAGGCGTCAGCGTCCCCAACGGCACCTTCAACCAAGGCGTGAGCTGCGATACGTCGGGCACCAACGAGTGCACCGAATTTAGGCACACCCGAGGTTCGTGGAGCTTGGGCGCGAACTACGAGATCACTCCGCACATGTCCGCGTATGCGCGCATCAACCAGGGCATTCACTTCCCCGGTTTCGATGACCTGCGCAGCGGCCAGCCGCAGATCCAGAGCATCAAGAACTATGAAGTCGGTTACCGCCTGCAGACCGAGACGTTCTACGGCGTCATCGACGGCTCGCGCAAGATCTTCAGCGGCGTGCCATTTCAGCAGTTCACGGCCACCGGCCAACAGATCACCGCGGTGTACGGTGCCCAATCCTGGGTCGCCAACATCGAAGCGCGGTGGGAACCCATACGTCACCTGAGCTTCGACCTGAGCGGCGATTGGCAGCGCGCCCTGTATTCCCACAATCCGCTCTTCGATGGCTTGACCCTGGCGCGCCAGCCGCGGCTGCAGTTCCGCTTCACCCCGGCATACGAGCTGCCGATGGAGTGGGGTTCTGTGCGCGTCTTCATGACATACACCCATGTGGGTCTGCGCTACAGCGATAACACGAACCAACAGGTCCTTCCGTCCTACTACACGCTAGACGCCGGCATCGTCTCCGAGCTCGGAGACCACTTCGAGGTGCGCCTGCAGGGCAGCAATCTCAGCAACCAGCTGGGCTTGACCGAAGGCAATGCCCGTATCGCGCTGGGTTCGGGCAGCGGCATCGCCAACAACTTCGAAATGGCCCGGCCCATCTTCGGACGTGAACTCAACGTACAGTTGCGCTACAAGTTCTGACGCGCAAGTTCTGACACAAGCTCCGCCGAGCGTGTGACCGCCAACAACGGTTGCACGCTCGGCGGGCTCAAGGGAGCATCGTTGGCGCACGTTTCCGCGGAAACGTCGGAATGACCAAGCTGCGGACGACGCAACGTATCCGCGGGAACGCGCTGCTTTCTCTTTGGGTGTGCGGCGTGGTCTCACCGGTCTTCGCATCGACGCTTCCCAAGTCCCCGTCGTATCTTAGGCTGGTGAATCTCGAGTTTCGCGGCAAGGCATTGGACGTGGTGATTTCTCGCCTGCCGTCGGGCCGCGTCGTGCGGCACGTGAGCTTCAAGGCAGCGGAGCAATCCTGATGAGAGGTAATGACATGACGGCGCGAAGCGCGACTCCCCGGCTTAAGGGAAGCGGCCTCGGCTGCGTGCTATGGCTTGCATTGCTGCCGATCGCATCGACCCAGCCGCGAACCTCGAACGCTCCTGCAGATCCGCCCCAGACGCTGTTCAAAGATCTGTTCGTCGCGGTACAAACCGCGCAGATTTATGCCGACGGCAAGGCGTTTCCCGATGCGGTCCCCAACGCGGCGCCGGACGACATCCTGAAGCAATACCGTGCCGAGCGACCCGATTCACCGGCCGCGCTGAAAGCGTTCGTCGAGACGCATTTCACTCTGCCGTCGGAAGTCGTCGGAGCACCCTCCCCGCCCGACCGGGTATCCATCGTCGCGCACATCGATGGTCTCTGGGATCCGCTGACGCGCACGTCCACCACTGCACCGCCTTACTCGTCCTTGTTGGCGATGCCCGATCCCTACGTAGTTCCGGGAGGCCGCTTCCGCGAGATGTACTACTGGGATTCGTACTTCACCATGCTCGGGCTCGCCACCAGCGGCCGCCGCGACTTGGTGGAAGGCATGGTCCGCGACTTCGCCTATCTCATCGATACCTACGGTCATGTGCCGAACGGCGCACGCACCTACTATCTCACCCGCTCGCAGCCGCCCTTCTTCTTCGCCATGGTCGGTCTTGTTTCGCCCAAGGATCCGGGCCAAGCATTTGCGGCGTACCTCCCGCAGCTGCGCCGCGAATACGCGTTTTGGATGGAAGGTGCGCAGGGGCTGCGCGCAGGGGCGTCCCATCGGCACGTAGTGGCGCTGCCCGATGGATCCCTGCTCAACCGTTTCTGGGATGACAGCGACACACCGCGCGACGAGTCATACCGCGAAGACACGGAACTTGCGCGCACCAGCCGGCGTCCGGCGCGCCAATTGTTTCGCGATATCCGCGCCGCGGCGGAGAGCGGCTGGGACTTCGGCTCGCGCTGGTTCGCCGACGGGCACACGCGCGCGACCATGGATACTACTGAAATCGTGCCCGTCGATCTCAACAGCCTGCTGTTCGGTTTGGAGAATGCCATCCGCTCCGGCTGCGAGCGCCGCGGCGACAAGGCCTGCGCGCTCGAGTTTGAACACCGAGCCGCCGCGCGCCACCGTTCCATCGACCGCTATCTCTGGGACGCCCGCAAGGGCGCATATCTCGACTACCGCTGGACAAAAAAGACGCGCATGCCGCGGGTGTCGGCGGCGACGCTCTACCCGCTGTTCGTATCCCTCGCCTCCAAACCCCAGGCGGCGGCGGTCGCAACGATCACCGCCGGAGAATTGCTCAAGGCCGGCGGCATCGTCACCACCACTCTCGAGACCGGCCAGCAATGGGATTCCCCGAATGGTTGGGCGCCCCTGCAGTGGATCGCCGTCTCGGGATTGCGCGGCTACGGTCAGACGCCGCTGGCCGCGGCGATCGCCTGCCGCTGGATGGCCAACGTCAATGACGTCTACCGGCAAAGCGGCAAGCTGGTCGAGAAGTACAATGTGGTCGCCACCGGGCGCAGCGGCGGCGGCGGCGAATACCCGCTGCAAGATGGCTTCGGCTGGACCAATGGCGTGATGCGAGAGCTCATCGAGCTATACCCTGCGGAGGCGGACCGGACCACGCCCGCCGGCTGCCCGAGCGTGACCGGTCACCTGCAGTTGGAGCGGCCCGACAAAGCGCAATCCTGAAGCTGCGACATATTGCGCAATACGCGCGTCAGCATCAGTCCGCCGGCCACCAGCAGCAGGATGATGACCAACCCCACCAGGGCACCGCGGCGCGTGTTGGACGATCCTGAGTGTCCATCCCGGTCGAGGAGCTTGGGGACGTGAGGCGGGTCCGGCTCCTCCGGTTCCATCGGCGACCATTTGTCCGGATTTCTCATCGGCCAATTCTGACCAACTCGCGCCGACTTGCAAACCCACTGCCCCCCTGCGTAGCTAAAATACAACAAGGAGCGCTGAGTGGACGGGGCAACTGGGTTCGCCATGGGGAATGGCGCCCACGGTCAACAAGTTGACGCCCCAAGCGAGGTGCCTACCCCACCCTTCCCGTAGGCTCGTTAGAGATGTACTGTGGCGGTCAGTCCACAGGGGGTGGCAAAGAATCACTCCCGTCAAGAAATTGCATAAGGAAACTGGACAAGGGGGGAGCTATGACAATTCGACGTGTGCCTTTGCGACAAGGTGTTGCTCTGGTATTGGCCATATCCGGCGCCATCGCGGCCGGTTCCAGTTGGGCACAGCAACAGGCGGCGAGCCAGCCGGTTTTGACCGAAATCATCGTCACCGCGCAGAAGCGCGAGCAGAACATCCAAGATGTGCCCATCTCCGTCATCGCGCTGTCCGCACAGCAGCTCAAGGATGCCGGTGTGACGGATATCAAGGACATGCAGGTGTTGACGCCGGGCCTGACGGTGACTTCCACCACGAATGAAAATTCCACGACCGCGCGCATTCGAGGGATCGGCACGGTCGGCGACAACCCCGGGTTGGAATCGTCCGTCGGCGTCGTGATTGACGGGGTTTACCGTCCTCGCAACGGTGTCGGCTTCGGCAATCTGGGAGAGATCGAACAGATTGAAGTCCTCGAAGGACCCCAGGGGGAATTGTTTGGCAAGAACAACGACGCCGGCGTCATCGTCATAACGACGAAGCGGCCTTCGACGACGTTTGGAGCTACGGCAGAGATCACCGGCGGGAATTTCAACGATCGAGAGGCCTCGGCGTCCGTTACGGGACCGGTTGGCTCGATCTCGGCCGCTCGGCTGTACGTCGGCTATCAGAAAAGGGACGGTTGGATGAATGTCAATACCGGCGAGGGCCCCAACACCAACGATAAGGCCAATGATCGCAACATGTTTACCGTGCGGGGCCAGTATCTGATCACCCCCAACGACGATGTCGACGTTGTGTTCATCGCCGACTACTCGAAGCGCAATGAAGTGTGCTGCGACGGAGTCGCGACGGTTCTGGGGCCATTCGCGGGCATCGCAAACGCGATCGCAGGGAACCCGCTCTTGGGCGGCCGAGCCGGCGGTACCGCAATTGCGGCGGGCGGCGGCTATCAAGCGTATTCGAACTATCCCTGGGGCCAGCAAGTTCGCGACACGGGATTCTCCGCTCAGATCGACTGGAATCTCGGCTTCGGGAAATTCACCTCGATCACCGCGTGGCGCGA